>ODAI013934025.1_pt1 | contig 89246 bp, 64 predicted proteins | sample 1539321 | NCBI WGS metagenome assembly ODAI01 (sample SAMN02144231, study PRJEB22623) | gut metagenome | biome: sheep rumen | host: Ovis aries | place: New Zealand | reverse complement strand
CTTCCCGCCACTACCCCGGAAGCCGACCCGCTTGCTCAGTTCCCCAAGCACAGAGGCAGAAAGTCAAAGGCTGAGTTGGCAGCCATTGCCGCCGCAGAAACCGCTATGCAGCAGCCCGTGGATGATGAGCCGCAAAAGAGTGATACTGAAGAGCAGCAGCCGACGGATGCGCCTGCCGAGAATGTAGAGGAGATGACAGAGGAGGCTTATGTCCCCGAAGCAGAGTTTGCCTCTGGCACAGATGGTGATGCTCCCTCAAACGACGAGGACACCAACGACCTCATAGCCCAGTTGCAAGCCAAGGTGAATGCCCACAACGAGGCTGAGGGTGAAATGAGAGAAGAGCCTGTCGACGGAGTGTGGGAAGGAGATCCCGGTGATGGAACAGACTTCATTGTGGCGGTCGACCTGCCCATTGAAGACCATGCTGCACTTCCCAGTTACGACATGTTCGACAACCCCACCACTCCCATGATGCAACCTCAGGTGAGCTATCAGCAGCCTGCTCCCCTGCCCGTCAGCGAGTCTTACGATTTCTCCGATCTTATCACCGGAAATGGTGTGCTCGAGATCATGCCCGACGGCTATGGGTTCCTGCGCTCCAGCGACTACAACTACCTCTCATCCCCCGATGATATCTATGTGTCGAACACGCTCATCAAGCGCTACAGCCTCAAGACTGGCGATGTAGTAGAGTGCCATGTGCGCCCGCCACATGAGGGTGAGAAGTACTTCCCGCTCACCAGCATTGACAAAATCAACGGCCGAGTTCCTTCTGAGGTTCGCGACAGAATACCGTTTGAGCACCTCACCCCACTCTTCCCCGACGAGAAGTACAGCCTGACGGGAGATGCCCGCACCACCAACCTCAGTACGCGCATTGTAGACCTGTTTGCTCCCATTGGCAAGGGACAACGTGCGCTGATTGTGGCCCAGCCCAAGACGGGTAAGACCATTCTGATGAAGGATATAGCCAATGCCATTGCCGCCAACCATCCCGAGGCTTATCTCATGATGCTGCTCATCGATGAGCGCCCTGAGGAGGTGACCGACATGGCGCGCACCGTCAATGCAGAGGTCATTGCATCTACCTTCGACGAGCCTGCCGAGCGTCACGTCAAGATTGCTGGCATCGTGCTCGAGAAAGCCAAGCGCATGGTGGAATGCGGCCACGATGTGGTGATTTTCCTCGACTCCATCACCCGCCTGGCCCGTGCCTACAACACGGTAGCTCCGGCTAGTGGTAAGGTACTTACCGGTGGTGTCGACGCCAATGCCCTGCAGAAGCCCAAGCGCTTCTTCGGTGCTGCCCGCAACATTGAGGGAGGCGGCTCGCTCACCATTATTGCCACGGCCCTGATTGATACCGGCTCGAAGATGGACGAGGTGATTTTCGAGGAATTCAAGGGCACAGGCAACATGGAACTGCAGCTTGACCGCTCACTCTCCAACAAACGTATATTCCCGGCTGTCAACCTGGTTGCATCAAGTACGCGCCGTGATGACTTGCTGCAAGACAAGACCACGCTCGACCGTATGTGGATTCTCCGCAAGTATATTGCCGACATGAACCCCATTGAGGCCATGAACACCATTCACGACCGCATGCAGACAACACGCAGCAATGAGGAATTCCTACTGGCCATGAACTCGTAAGCGTACGCAAAAATATGCTTACTGTGACAATGTGACAAAACCAATAACCAGCACACTCCCTATCGGGCTGATTACTGTAAATGGGCTTACTGTGACAATGTGACGTTTTGATGAAAAACAAGGCCACGAGAAAAACAGATAAAAAAAGAATGGTGAGACTCTCAAATGAGAATCTCACCATTTTTTATTTCCAGTGTTCCGCCCACCCATTCGGTGTGGCTTTGCTCCATCGTTAAATGCTCATAGCTGACAACCCGCCTACTTTTTGAGTTGTACTGCACCACGCACGGACTGTATGGAATCGGACGGCAATCGACGATGAGGTGGTGGCAGGCTATCTTTTTGTAATCTCTGTCCATTGGCACCAGTTTGTGTCGGTGCATTAGCACCAGTTTGCATTTCATTTTGTTTTGACGGCTTCACTCTCGACTCACGCATGCGAATCAGCTGTATGGTTTTCACAAACATCACCCTCAGCGTGGTCGACTTCGGGTCGTTGTTGCCCAGGTAGATGAATCCTTTCACTTCCTTGATGCCCAGATGCTTGTCATCGCTCAGCTGCAGGGAGTAAATGGAAGACGACGACATGTGGATGACGCGGTTGGCAACGCTGTCGTTGGCGAACTTCACAGCCAGCATGGCTACGCCGTCTTTCATACCGTCTTGATAGAGGAACTGCGTCTCGAAGTTCAGCATCAGCTTATCGCCTTGATGGAAAGTACTGTCAGCCGTGTAGCTGAACGTCAGGCGGTTGTAGGGAGATACCGGCAGGATGACCACAGCACGCTCCCCACGCCAGATGTTGGCCGTATCACCCGAATTGCTGATGGTGACATACTTGTTCACATCGCTGGCCGAAGCGCCCAAGGCCATTGCATCGTTGCTCATGCGCTTAGAGAGACGGTCGTAAATCTTGCTGATTTTGTCGGTATGGCGGAAATAATACACCATAGAGGAGTCAAACTCGGCCTTCGTAACACCATGTTTCTTGAAAACGGCCTCACGGAGCGTGAGTTCGTTCATCTCGCGCTCATGGGCATCATAGGTCTCAGCCTGTGCAATACCTTGAGCCAGATGACAATCGTAGAGAATGGCCTCCAGCTTGTCGGGCTGAATGTATTTGCGCGGTATCGACGGTTTGCACGCCACCATCAGGCAAGCCAGCAACAAGGGTACTAAAACTTTATTTGCCTGCAGTTTTCTCATCCTTGTTTTTCTTTAATGAGAGACTACTCAATTCCTTCCGATAGAACAACAGCAACAAGGCAATACCCACGCTGATGGAGGCATCGGCAAAGTTGAAGATGGCGCTGAAGAAAGTGTAATCCTCACCGCCTTTGAAAGGAACCCAGTCGGGCCAAGTGAATGAAAACAACGGGAAGTAGAACATGTCGACCACTTTACCCATGAGGAATGGCGCATAGCCCTCGCCAAAGGGAACAAAGTAGCTGACGTAGTATGGCGATGAGGCATTGAATATCAAACCATAGAACATCGAGTCGAAGATGTTGCCTGCCGCACCAGCCATAATCATGCTTAAACAAACTATGTAGCCGGTGCGGGCTTTCTGCTTGACTTGCAACCAGATATAATATCCTATCACGGTGACGGCAACTATACGGAAGATGCTCAACACATATTTGTTGATGAACGTCATTCCATACGCCATTCCGTTGTTCTCAATAAAGTTGATGTGAAACCAGCTCGTCACCTCGATGCTCTCGTGCAGGCACATATTGGTCTTGACCTCGATTTTAATAATCTGGTCGATGAGCAAAATGGCTATCACGATGCAGGCGGCGAGCCAGCCATCATTAAAGTGAAATCTTTTCTTCATTTATTTTTTCTAGCCTGCTTCGAGGCGACGCTCAAGGTGGCATGTGGCACTGCACGCAGGCGCTCCTTGGGAATGAGCTCTCCCGTCATGCGGTCGATGCCATAAGTCTTATTCTCGATGCGCACCAATGCGGCCTCGAGTCCTTGAATGAATTTCTGCTGCCTTGCGGCCAACTGAATGAGTTCTTCCTTACTTTGTGTAGCACTACCCTCCTCCAGAATCTTATACGTGGGCGACGTGTCGTCGACATCGTTGCCGTCCTGATTCATCAATTGGCGCATCATTGCCTTGTAGTCACGGCGCGCCAGTGCCAGTTTCTCATTAATAATAGCGCGGAACTCCTCAAGTTCCTCATCGCTGTAACGTGTTTTCTCAGCCATAAGTTTAGGTTTTTTGGGTTAAGCGGAAGGCAGCACGGGGCGAGATGGTGCCTCCGTGAGCCTCCGCAGATAGTTATTACATTTAGTTTTTATCTATTTGGATGTTCAGTTTAAAGTCGTCGAACTCGGTTTCCACGCCGTTGTTCTCTGCCAAGACGATGCTGTCGGCCAGCACCTGGGTCTTGATGTAGTCGGCAAAGCCTTCCAGGGCAGCAGCCACCTGGTCATTGGGCGCAATGGTGACGTTGATGCGGTCGGTGATTTCGAGTCCGCTGTCCTTACGGATGTTCTGAATGCGGTTGATCAGCTCGCGGGCCATGCCTTCCTTACGCAGCTCGTCGGTGAGTTCCACCTCCAGGGCAACGGTCAGATTACCCTCGTTAGACACCAGCCAGCCGGGTATATCCTCGCTGATAATCTCCACATCAGCGGCTTCCACAACGGCCTGCTGGCCCTCGATATCGAGTGCGATAGTGCCGTTTTGCTCCAGTTCGGCAATCTGTTCCTGGCTCAAGGCGGCCATCTGAGCGGCCACGCCCTTCATCAGTTTGCCGAATTTCTTGCCCATGGTGCGGAAATTACACTTCACTTTCTTCACCAAAATGCCTGCACCCTCGACGAAATTGAGCTCTTTCACGTTCACTTCGCTCATAATAAGGTTCTTCACGGCCTCAATATGGGCTTTCTGGTGGTCGTCGACGGCAGGAATCATGATCTGCTGCAGCGGCTGACGCACCTTTATGTTCACTTTTCGGCGCAGGGCAAGGGTCATAGAGGTGATTTTCTGAGCCATTTGCATGCGTGCCTCGAGGTCTTTATTGATGAAACTCTCCTCCACCTCGGGATAGAAATCCAGATGAACGCTCTCTTTCTCTCCGCCCAGGTCGAGATACAGCTGGTCGGCATAGAAGGGAGCCAGCGGTGCCAGCAGCTTGCTGACCGTCATGAGGCAGGTATAGAGTGTCTGGTAGGCCGAGAGTTTGTCGGTGCTCATCTCCTTGCCCCAGAAACGCTTGCGGTTCAGGCGCACATACCAGTTGGAGAGGTCGTCGTTGACAAAGGCGTCAATCAATCGGCCGGCACGTGTGGGGTCGTAGCCGTCGAACTCTTTTCTGACGCCCTTCACCAAGGTGTTCAGGCACGAGAGAATCCAACGGTCAATCTCGGGTCGCTCGTCGAAGGGTACCTGTGCCATCGAGGGGTCGAAGCCGTCGACATTGGCATAAAGGGCAAAGAAGCTGTAGGTGTTATAGAGTGTGCCGAAGAACTTACGGCGCACCTCGTCGACGCCCTCAGGGTCGAACTTCAGGTTGTCCCAGGGCTCTGAGTTGGTCATCATGTAGAATCGAACGGCATCGGCACCATATTTCTCAATCATGTCGAACGGATTGACCACATTGCCCACATGCTTCGACATCTTGTTGCCCTTGGCGTCGAGCACCAGACCGGTTGAGATGACATTCTTGAAGGCTACGCTGTCGAAAATCATCGTGCCAATGGCGTGCAGGGTGAAGAACCATCCGCGCGTCTGGTCGACACCTTCGTTGATGAACTCGGCGGGGAAAGCCTTGCCCTCGTCAACGGCCTCACGGTTCTCAAACGGATAGTGAATCTGGGCGTAGGGGATCGAACCGGAGCCGAACCACACATCAATGAGGTCGCTCTCGCGCTTCATGGGCTTGCCGCTCTCGCTGAAAAGGATGATATCGTCGACATAAGGACGGTGCAGGTCTATGCGGTCGTAGTTCTCCTGGCTCATGTCGCCGGGCACGAAGCCCTTAGCCTTCAGCGGGTTCTCAGCCATCACGCCGGCAGCCACGGCCTTCTCAATCTCGTTGTAGAGTTCTTCTACGCTACCTATGCAAATCTCCTTGCCATCCTCGTCGCGCCAGATGGGCAGCGGAGTGCCCCAGAAACGGCTGCGCGAGAGATTCCAGTCGTTCAGGTTTTCAAGCCAGTTGCCGAAACGGCCTGTACCCGTCGACTCAGGCTGCCAGTTGATGGTCTTGTTGAGTTCCACCATACGCTCTTTCTTGGCCGTAGAGCGGATGAACCACGAGTCTAGCGGATAGTAAAGCACGGGCTTGTCGGTGCGCCAGCAATGCGGATAGTTGTGCACATGCTTCTCGATGCGGAAGGCGGTGCCCTCTTGCTTCATCTCCATGCAGATGACGATATTCAGGTCTTCGGCCTTGTTGGCGGCCTTCTCATCGTATTTCCCATCGACATTGAACTCAGGGGCGTAGGCGTTCTTCACATAGTCGCCTGCATGATGACCGTATTTCTCATTGTCCACGCACACCTTCACAAACTCGGCGTCGAGTGCGTCGACAACATAATATTTTCCTTCCAAGTCGACCATCGGGCGGGTCTCACCCTTCTTGTTGATGAGGAACAGGCTGGGCACATGGGCGTCCTTGGCCACCTTGGCATCGTCGGCACCGAAGGTTGGAGCAATATGCACAATACCGGTACCATCTTCGGTGGTCACATAGTCGCCGGGAATCACGCGGAAAGCCTCGCTCTCCATCTCTACAAACCGGTCTTTGCCATTCTCGCTGGCAAACACCTTCTCGGGATGTGCCTCGGCATAGGCGGTCACGAAGTCGGCTGCATTGCCGTCCAGCTTGGCCGTAGGCTTCACCCAGGGCATCAGCTGGCGGTAGTGGCACCCCACCAGTTCCGTGCCCTTGTAATGGCCCACGATGCGGTAGGGGACAAACTTCTCGCCCTTCTTGTAGTCGGGCATCTCGCCACCGTCGGTAATGAGTCCCTCGGGGTTGAGATAGGCGTTCACACGGCTCTCGGCCATGATGATGGTCACCTTCTCGCCGTCGTAAGAATTGTAGGTCTCCACGGCCACGTAGTCAATTTTCGGGCCCACACAGAGGGCTGTGTTCGAGGGCAGCGTCCAGGGCGTGGTGGTCCAGGCTACGAAGTAGGGTTTGCCCCAACGGGTCCATTCCTCGCGGGCGTTCACAATCTCGAAGAGTGCTGTCACGGTGGTGTCTTTCACATCGCGGTAGCAACCGGGCTGGTTGAGCTCGTGACTCGAAAGGCCCGTTCCGGCAGCCGGAGAATAGGGCTGAATGGTGTAGCCTTTATAAAGCAGCCCTTTGTCGTAGAGCTGTCTGAGCAGCCACCAGAGGGTCTCGATATACTTATTGTCGTAGGTGATGTAAGGATGGTCGAGGTCTACAAAGTAGCCCATACGCTCCGTCAGCTCGCGCCACTCGGCGGTGTACTTCATCACATTCTCGCGGCAGCGATGGTTGTACTCCTCGGTAGAGATATAGCGGGGCGACTCATGGTTGTCGATGTCGGCCTTGGTAATGCCCAGCTCTTTCTCCACGCTCAGCTCTACGGGCAGTCCGTGGGTGTCCCATCCGGCCTTACGATGCACCTGGAAGCCGCGCATGGTCTTATAGCGATTGAATGTATCCTTGATGGAGCGGGCCAGCACATGGTGAATGCCTGGGTGGCCATTGGCAGAGGGAGGTCCCTCGTAGAACACGAACTGAGGGTATCCCTCGCGCTCGCTGATACTCTTTCTGAAGACGTCATTCTGCTCCCACTGAGCCAGAATGTCGTTGTTGGTTGCGGTCAGATTCAGACCTTTATGCTCGGCAAATTTCTTAGCCATATTCTTTTCTACACCTTATTTAATTATGATATACTTTAATTAGGGCGCAAAGGTATAAAAAAAAAATCACTGTACCAAACAATTTAATAAAAGTTTGCAAGGTGCAGGCATTAATAAGGTTTTCGCCGTCAGACAACGGTTTTCAGGCTTGTCAACATGCCGGCGGCTCAGCCCTCCAGGCGCAGTCCTACAGGCTCAGCCTTGGATTTCTTCAAAACGTCACATTGTCACGTTGCCACAGTTGGGTATATTAGCGTGCGATAGGACGGAGGAGCGACGAACAGCTATCTAAGAATGGAGAATAATGATAAATCATAAGAAAATAATAATAAACAATAATAAATTAATAATTTGTAACAAAATATATAATAGAATAAAAGGTATTTTAGAAATGGAATCATAGAAAAAATAGTTAAAATAGGAATCATAGAATCATAGAAATGATAGAGATAATAATGATTAACAATTATTATATATATTATCAATATATGTTAATTTCAATTTTGGCAATACCCCTTCCCGTCCCCCTCGTCGGCGGGAATACCGGAAATAGGCTTGATGTGACAATGTGACAAAACAACAAAAGTAGTTTTCAAGTCCCACTGTGCCTCAGGAGCCTCAAGCCGGCAGGCATCTCCGCCTTTTCAGAATAATCGCAATTTTCAGAATTTTCAGAATACTCAGTATACTCTGAATACTTCGAATTCTCCGAATACTCAGAATACTCCGAACACTCCGAATACTCCGAACACTCCGAATTCTCCGAATCTTCATTCTCATGAAATACTGTATTTATCACCAATGGGCTTTGTGAATCGAATAAATAATGTTATCTTTGCCAACTGAATACAAAAAAATTGTCTCAACTCATCAAAAAAGCAAAGAATCATGAAAAAGGAAATCTATCTGGCCGGTGGATGCTTCTGGGGCACTGAGCACTACTTCAAACAAATCAGGGGCGTGATGAACACCGAGGTGGGATTCGCAAACGGAAGCACAGAGAATCCTACGTATAAGGAAGTGTACACGGACACGACGGGCTATGCCGAAACGGTGCACATCGTGTATGACGACGAGGTGGTGAGCCTGGAGTTTTTGCTGAATATGTTTTTCATGGCCATCGAGCCGACCAGCGTCAACCGACAGGGGCACGACGTGGGCACGCGCTACCGCACCGGCGTCTACTTCACTCAGAACGAGCAACTGCCCGTCATCAGAAAGGTGTTCGACGAGCAACAGCAAAAATACGACGAGCCGATTGCCGTAGAGATAAAGCCGCTGAGCAATTTCTATCTGGCGGAGGAGTATCATCAGGACTATCTGGACAAGAACCCCGACGGCTACTGCCATCTACCGACAGCCTTGTTTGAGATGGCTAGGAAAGCCAATGCTGCAGAATGAACCTCACGCTGAACCACAGCTGCATGGCCAGCACATAGATGAGCAGCCAGTCGGCATGGGCACGCAGACCGCTGGTGAGGGCATCGCAGATATGGGCCAGGGAGCGTAAAACACCGCATGCCAGACCAAAACTGACTGAGACGAACGTGACGATGAATGCCAGCAGGGGTATCAGGCTGCTGCTGAAGCTGCTGGGGAACAGCTGGCCCGAGGCGCTGAGGAGGATGGCTTGAGGAACGGCTGTCAGCAGAAGCACGACAACGGCGAAGAGCACCAGCTCGATAGCCACTACCCGCAGTCCGAAGCGCTGGCGGTAGAGGACTGGCTGGCGGCGGGACAGTTTCAGGAGGGCACTGGGTAGCGTGCTCCGCGACAGAGTGCCCCAGGCAATGGCAATGAGGATGAGCCACACTAGAAGGGGGTGAGCCAGATTGTCGGCGAAACGGCCCAGAAACCATCGGATGCCCTCGCCGCTGAGCAACGAACGGGTGTACAGCTGCGGAGCCACAGCCGTCACCAGCCACGAGAGAAACACGACCAGCAGTTGAAGCAGGGCAAGAATGGACGCCAGCTTACTCTTCATCGGGATGCAGATTGTCGATGTCGATGATGCGCAACTCGAGAGCCCGCACGACCAGACGGGTGGCATTGATGCCTATGCCCATATTGCCGTCGGGAAAGAGTTTCTGTATGAGTTCGTTCTGACGCTTCTCCAGGCTCTTCACGCCAAAGGGCATGCCGCGAAGGTTGGTAATCTGCTCCTTCGTGAATCCTAAGGCCAGATGACGTAGAAAGCGCTCGTCGTACTCGTCAATCTCATAATTCACCAAAGCCTCCTGGCGGATGAGCTGCGAGCCCACGCTGTGCTTGAAGCGCTCGACAATCTTCTCAAGGATGGGCTGGTTGAACACCATTTTCTTGCCGTCCATGACGCTGGCCACATCGCCACGGGTGAGCAACTCGCCGCTCTTGAGTATGATGCCGTCGGCACCGGCATCGAGCACATCGACCCACAACTTCTCGTTCAGAATCTCGCCCGTGAAGATCAGCACCTTCACATGGGGATAGCTCTCCTTCGTGTGGCGGCATATCTCGACACCTACCGTGGTAGAACCGCCCAGTCCCAGGTCGAGCAACACCAGGTCGGGCAGCTGCTGCTTGACAAGCCTCCAATAGGCAGGCTCGTTCTCGGCCGTTCCGATGATTTCGGCCTCGGGGATGTCATTCTTCACGATTCCCAACGTTCCCTTCAGCTCCAAAGGAACGTCTTCAACAATAATTACTTTAAATGGATTCATCGTTATTTCTTGTTTTTGTTAATGTCACTAACATATTGATGCCACCCTGGCCGTCGGCCTCGACCGCCATGCCGCAGCCCCGGCGAGCCGTCTGCTCGCTATGGTCGCGCACGATTTGCCTGCACAAGAGATAGGGAATGTGCGTCATAGAGGGCGTGAACAGATTGCCGTCGGTCTGAGCGTCGTATTCCACATGGGGCATCGCCACCGAGAAGACCGCATAATGGTCGTCGCGAGAGGAAACCGACACGCGGAGTGACTGTTCGCCAGATTGAGACTTCAGCAAATCGAACAGATATTTCAGCATATCGCGGTCGCCAAGGACCATGAGCCGCTCGCCGCTGACCTGGCTGTTGGCCGGCATGATGTCGGTAACTGCCAAGCGCTCGACTTTCAGCTTCACCGCCTCAACCTGTCGCATAGCCTGTTCGGAGAGCAGGGAATAAAGTTCTTTATAGTAATTGGCCAGCTCGCTGATGGCCAGCAACTGCTCGTCACGCCCGTCGATGAGCTGGCGGATGCGCGAAGGATAGTACATGGTCTCGTGCTTCAACGTTGACAGGCAATTGTCGAGCACGGAATTGCTGATGTGGAGCTTTTCGTCCTCGAGTTCGGCACGACGGCACTCATCCTCGGCTAACTCAATATTGGTGAGTTTCTCGGCACTGACACTCAGCGACTCATGTAATGCCTCCTCAATCTGTTCCACCACTTGCTGCAACATGGGGGGATATTTCTCACGGGCAAGAGGGGCCATCTGAACCTGCTTTTCCTGTAATGACGTGTCGGAGAGAAGAATATTGTTCATGCGCTTGACACGCTCCACACAGAAACGATAGTAGAGGCGGTGGCGATAGTACAACAGATAATAAGCGGGCAGCAACAAAAGCAGCAAGATGACCAAGATGGAGACGGCCACCTGCTTGTTGATTTCAGAGCGTTGCATGATGCGGCAATACTCACCCAGATTCTCGTCGGCCGATGTCTCTTTGAACAGCTGTGTGTACACCTTGTTGTTGTATCGGTAGAGCGGCCACTCGTGGAGTGCCAATGCAGCCACGGCACTCTCGTTGCGGATGTCGAGAAGCACCCCATAGTTGAGGGGCAGACGGTCGTGATACCACCGTATCTCAGGCGGCTCGGCCGAGACGGCACTCATCTGAAGCAGGGTGTCGATGCCGTTGGGCCGCAGCGCATGATATACCTGATTCATGAAATGGCGCACGCTGTCGGCATACTGCAAGGTCAGACGGAAGGTGCCGTTGAGGTTGCTGAAATAAGCACTATCAGCATAGGCTTCAGCCCGTTGCGACATCACTTCTACGGTCTGACTGGCGGCAGGCAATTCGTGACTAACGGCAGGCGATTCGTGAGTAGCGGCAGGCGATTCTTGACTGGCGGCATGAGATTCTTGTGCGGCAACGGGAATGGCCAGCAGCAAAGCCAACACGGCCATCGCCTTGCGAATACCTTTGGGAAGACGGAAATAAAAACGGCTCCCCTCCCCTATTTGGCTTTCAACAGCCAATGTGCAAACACTAAAGATGCTGCTGATCTTACGGTATTTGTCGATAATGCCCTTGCAATTCATCAGACCAAAACCATGAGACGCCGGTACGGATGAAGCTGTTTCAGACGGTATGCTGTCTACTATCACGCGTGGATGGAAAATGGTTTCCATCTCCTCGCTGCTCATTCCCCGCCCGGTATCGGCAACACTAATCTCAACATACTTGTCGCAATCGTCAGCATGGATGGTCACCTTGCCTCCTTTGGGCGTGAATTTACGGGCATTGTCGGCAATGGTGTTGAGCATGAAAAGTGTCAGTATGCGGTCGGCCTTCACTACCGCCGGAGTGGCATCAACTTGCAAGTCGATGCCTTTCAGCTGGAAAGACATGCGGCTCTTTTGCATGGTGTCGAAAAGCTGTTGCAAAGGGAAACTCTCAATATGGAGGCTGAGTTCGCCCTGCCGCAGCTGAATCCACTGGGTTAGCACATCATTGTAGTCGTTGATCTGGTCGCAAAGCTCAGAGATGTACTGATAGCGTTCCTGTCTTTTCTCTGTACTCTCGGAGTGATTCTCAAGGCTATTCGTGAGGCATTTGATTTCATGAAGCATCCGGTCGATAAAAGGCAGGATGCTATTCACGAGGAACACCTTTGCCCTATTCTCCAGATTGCGCTTTTTGCTGTTGGCAATATGCACCACATTCATGGAGTATGCCTCGTTGATCTCATCGTAGCGCTCATTCAACTCGCTGATTTCCAGGTCGTTCTCCTGTTTCCATTCTTGCAGGGGCTGGAGAAGGCGCTCCATGCTCTCACGTTTGTTGCTACGGCGGCGCATGGCATCGAACCACAGTAACGAAAGTACGACGAGGATAATGGCTATGACTACAGCGGCCATCATCCAGTTGAGCGTGCGCGAGGATTTCTCAAGTTGCTCAGCGCGGGCTTCCAACTGGCGGTCCTGGCGAGTCTGTTCCTGTAAGTCCAGGTAGAGATTGCGGTTGTAATCGCTATTCACCTTGTCGTCCATAGCCGCATAGACCACACTCATTTGCTCGCGGATGCTCGCAACCAGGTCGGGGGCCTGCTCAATGGCGCGGTTGGTTTCCAACGAGCGGTCCAGACAAATCTGGGCTGACGGAAAATCGCCAATGCCCATGTAACAAGAGGCCAGCGTGCGGTAAGCACCAGCTGTCTGGTAGACATCGCCAAACTGCTGGAACGTGTCGAGCGACTTTTGGGCTAAATAACCCGCCAGCAGACTGTCGGGCATGTCATCGGTATTGATGAACTTCATGGCCGGCAGGTTATCGGCAATCAACTGGCGACGCGCCTCGGGCGACTGCAGATGCTCGCTGATGGCCTGCATGGAATTGGCCTCCCAATACGGGAACCCTCCCTGCCGCGACAACAGCATGCAACGCAACAAATGGTCGAACTCCTTCTGGTTGATTTCCTCCTGGGTGCCTTGGGTGATGATTCCACCCGCGCCTATATTGTAAAGATAACTCAAGAACTGAGCTGTATCTTGCTCCAACTCATCAGCGTCGATATCCATCAAAGCCTCGCTCGACTGCTGTTCAAGACCTACATAATAATAATAGGTGGAAGTGACAATGTCGAACTCGCTCTGGGCATAGACCAGCCGGTCGTATTCGCGGTCGGACAATAAATGCTTCTCTTCGTCAATACGGCGCATGCGGCGCAATGCACTTTCACGATGGTCGTAGAACTCTTTGTTCTTCGACTCACGCTGACAGAGCCGCATGAGCTGTACGTCGGCAACGAGAAGTTCTATCTGATTGTCGGTGACTTTGGCAACCTCTCTCAACTGCTCGTAGGCACGTTTGAAATCCATCCGAATGGTGGACACAAAAGCCAGATTGTTGAGCGCCTCGGCTCTGCCGGCATCGTATCCTTTCGACAAGTGGAAAGCACTGTCGGCATAAACCTTTGCGGAGTCTAGATTGCGATAATGAAAAGCATAGGAAGAAGAATTCAACTTGTCGACATCCCTTTTGGCATCTGGACTACAAGCTGAAAAGAAGAAAAGGCTCAATAGGCACAAAAGTGCTACTGAGCCTTTCATATCGCTATATTTATGCACGAGCCTTAGCAACGTAACCCAGTGCCTCCTTGCACTTATCGGTCACATACTGCCAGTCGCCTGCTTTCACTTTGTCGCTTGGGAACAGCTTCGAGCCCATACCCACGCAATAGACACCGGCCTTGAACCATGCCTTCAGATTCTCCTCTTCGGGGGCCACACCGCCCGTCACCATGATTTTCGACCAGGGCATAGGTGCCTTCAGGCCTTTCACCATATTGGGACCGTAGACATCGCCGGGGAAGAGCTTGGTGAGGTCACAGCCCAGCTCCTGAGCCTTGCCAATCTCGCTCACCGTGCCACAACCGGGGCAGTAAGGAACCAGACGGCGGTTGCAGACTGGGGCTATATCGGGATTGAACAACGGACCCACCACGAAGCAGGCGCCCAACTGGATGTACATACCTGCAGTAGGAGCATCAACTACAGAGCCAATACCCAGCGCCAGCTCAGGGCACTCTTTGTCGGCCCACTTGACGAGCTCGCCAAATACTTCCTGCGCAAAGTCGCCACGGTTGGTAAACTCAAATGCACGAACGCCACCCTCGTAACAGGCTTTCACAACGTTCTTGCACACTTCTAAATCTTTGTTGTAGAACACAGGGACCATGCCTGTATCGCCGATTTTCTTAAGGACGGCTACCTTATCAAATTTTGCCATATTTATGCTTTATATTCTCGTTTTAAATACAGGCGGCAATCAAAGACGGCAACGAGTTCCCATCCCTCGAAACCCAACTTGTTGAGCTTCTTCTCAGTTCCAACTACTGAGGATATCACCTTATATTCAAATTGTTTCATTTTTTTGACTGCTATATTAACGTTGAACACGTCCGTTGGCGTTACCACCAGCCAGCGACTCAACTTCGTCGACACTTACAAGGTTGAAGTCACCATTGATGGTGTGCTTCAAAGCAGAGGCAGCAACAGCAAACTCAAGAGCCTCGCCCTGGGTCGGCTTGGGAAGCAAACCATGAATCAAACCACCAGAGAAGGAATCGCCTCCACCCACGCGGTCGATAATCGGGTTGATCTCGTAGCGTTTGCTCTGATAGAACTCATTGCCATCATAAATCAAGGCTTTCCAGCCATTGAATGTAGCAGAGAAACTCTCGCGGAGTGTAGAAACGACATACTTAAATCCGAACTCCTCGCGCATCTGCTTGAAAATGCCCTCGTAACCGGCAGCATCGGTCTGTCCGCCTTCTACATCGGCATCGGGCTTGAAACCGAGACAGAGCTCAGCGTCTTCCTCATTACCGATGCAAACATCGACATACTTCATCAACGGACGCATGATAGAAATGGCCTTCTCTGAAGTCCAAAGCTTCTTACGGAAGTTCAAGTCGACAGACACGGTAACACCATGACGCTTAGCGGCCTCGCAAGCCAGTCGTGTCAGTTCGGCTGCCTTGTCGCTGATGGCAGGAGTAATGCCAGACCAGTGGAACCAAGCAGCACCTTCCATGATGGCATCGAAATCGAAGTCAGATGGGTCTGCCTCTGCAATAGATGAATGAGCGCGGTCGTATATGACTTTAGAGGGACGCATCGAAGCACCCGTCTCTGCATAATAAAGGCCCACGCGGTCGCCGCCACGAGCCACAAACTGGGTGTTCACACCGTAGCGACGCAATGCATTGACGGCAATCTGCCCAATCTCATGCTTGGGAAGCTTTGATACGAAATAAGCCTCATGGCCATAGTTGGCCACACTGATAGCTACGTTTGCCTCACCACCGCCAGGGATGATGCGGAAAGACTCACTCTGAATGAAACGGTCGTTGCCTTGAGGTGAAAGGCGGAGCATAATTTCGCCCAATGTTACAATTTTAGCCATTGTCTTACTTTTAATAATTTTTGAATGTTTTAAGATAATGATGTTTGTTTTCTGTTTGCGAGCACAAAAATAGAATAAATTTCGCAAAAAACATAAATAAAAACCAGAAAAAACACTGTTTTTCACAAAAAATAACTGTGTACGAACACACTATTCGTTTTTTATTGCTATTTTTGCAGCAGGAAACAAACACCAAACTATGTCGCAAAAGATCAGAATCAAAGACATTGCTGCCAAGGCCGGCGTATCGGTTGGCACTGTTGACCGCGTGCTGCACAATAGGCCAAATGTTTCGAAAGAGGCGAAGGAAAAGGTTGACAATGTGCTCAAAGAAATCAATTATCAGCCGAACATGTATGCGAGTGCCCTTGCATATAATAAGAGTTATACCTTTTATGTAATCCTGCCCAAACATGCCTCAGAAGCATATTGGGAGGAGATAGAGCAAGGTGCATACAAAGCTTGCGAGGCCCGCAGGGATTTTCGCATCGATGTGAAAATGATGTACTATAAGCGTTTCGAAAAAGAAACATTCATCAAGACCTGCGAGGATTGCCTTGAGCAAAAGCCCGACGGCGTGATTATCGTACCCTCTGAACTCGAAGAGACCCAACGGTTTACCGACATATTGCATGAGCGCGAGATTCCATTCATCTTGCTCGACTCTTACATGCCCGACCTGAAGCCCCTGTCGTTCTATGGGCAAGACTCGTTCCAAAGCGGTTATTTTGCGGCAAAAATGCTGATGCTCATCGCCTCAAAAGAAACAGAAATCGTGCTGATGAAGCAGATGAAGAACGGCAAGGTGGCCAGTAAGCAGCAAGACAACCGTGAGGTGGGGTTCCGCCATTACATGCACGATCATTTCCCACAGATAAAAATCACGGTGCTCGATTTGCCGTTAGACCGACCAAAGCGCGATTATGACGACATGATGGAAAAATTCTTCTCAACCCACCCACATGTTCATCATTGCATCACCATGAATTCTAAAGCTCACATCATCGGCGACTTCCTGCTACGCACCAACCGCCGCAATGTGCAAATCATGGGCTACGACATGGTCGAGAAAAATGCAGTTTGCCTGCGCCAGGGAAGTATATCATTCCTGATAGCCCAACACGCTTTCATGCAAGGATATGAGTGCGTAGACACGCTGTTCCAGGCAATTGTGCTCCGCAAGAAAGTCACTCCGGTGAACTACATGCCTATTGAGATTCTCACCAAAGAAAACGTCGATTTCTACAGAAGGTACATGTAACTCCCGCAGAGGGCTGCTCCAGAAATGCAGAGGGCTACTCTGGAAACGCAGAAGGCTACTCTGGAAACGCAGGACGCACGATTACAAAACCGTAAAGCGACGAAGTAATTCTTATGAACCAAGCGAACAATAAAATACTTAAAACGAAATCTATGGAACTTTCATCTTTTATCAAAATCAATCCAGCCGACTCGGTTGTAGTTTGTCTGAAGCCTATCAGCAAAGGCGAGGTTTTCCACGTTGATGGTAAAGACCTTGTTGTATTACAAGATACGCCAGCCGGGCATAAAGTGCTCATCAATGATGCTAGTGAAGGCACTGACATTATAAAATATGGCTATCCCATAGGCCATGCCCGCAAAGACCTGAAAGCCGGAGAGTGGGTCAACGAGAACAACTTGAAAACCAATCTGGCAGGTACACTCTCATACGAGTATCATCCCGTCGACGAGAAGCTCAACATTGCCATCGAAGACCGCTCTTTCAACGGATACATCCGCAAGAATGGCGAGGTGGGAATACGCAATGAGATTTGGATTGTACCTACTGTAGGATGTGTCAATGGCATTGCCGAAAAGCTGGCTGTCATGCTCGAAAAGGAAACGCAGCTGGAGGGTATTGATGCTGTGCACGCCTGGCACCACAACTTCGGCTGCTCTCAGCTATCGGGCGATCACGAGAATACACGAAAGGTCTTGCGTGACCTGGTGCTTCACCCCAATGCCGGCGCCGTACTCGTATTAGGATTGGGATGCGAAAACAATCAGCCGGATGAGTTCATGAAAATGCTCGGTGACTACGACGAGAGCCGCATTAAACTCCTTGTCACTCAAAAGGTTGTCGGCGACGAGTTGGAGGAAGGCATGAAGATGCTTAGAGAACTCTACAACTTAGCAAAGAACGACCAGCGGCAGCTATGTCCGCTGAGCAAGTTGCGCGTTGGATTAAAGTGCGGCGGGTCTGATGGCTTCAGCGGCATCACAGCCAATCCGCTGGTGGGTGAGTTCTCCGATTATTTGGTGGCACAAGGCGGCACAAGTATCCTCACCGAGGTTCCTGAGATGTTCGGTGCAGAGACCATCCTCATGAACCGTTGTAAGACACCCGAGCTTTTCAACAAGACTGTTTCTCTCATCAACGACTTTAAAGAGTATTTCCTCAGCCATGGTGAACCCGTCGGCGAAAACCCCAGTCCTGGCAACAAGGCAGGTGGAATCTCCACCCTTGAGGACAAAGCCTTGGGTTGTACGCAGAAGTGCGGACGGGCTCCCGTTAGTGGGGTGCTAGGCTACGGTGACCGACTGGAAGAGAACGGTCTGAACCTGCTCTCTGCCCCCGGCAACGATTTAGTAGCTGCCACGGCATTGGCTTCAGCCGGCTGCCAGATTGTGTTGTTCACAACCGGGCGTGGAACGCCATTCGGCACGTTCATCCCGACCATGAAGATTTCCACCAACAGCACTCTATACCATAACAAGCCCAACTGGATAGACTTCAATGCGGGCGAACTGGTAGAAGGTACGCCTATGCAAGATCTCCTTGTGCGTTTCATCGACAAGATTATTGCCGTTGCCAATGGTGAGCAGACTCGCAATGAGGCGAATGGCTATCGCGAGATCTCCATTTTCAAGAATGGTGTAACGCTTTAAACTCCGTCAATGAGCAATAAGAAGGGTTTGCTGGCTCTGTCGCCGCTCTTGGTTTTCATCCTGCTATACGTGAGTCTCTCCGTCATAGCAGGTGATTTCTATCAGGTGCCCATCACCATTATATTCATGATTGCCAGCATCTATGCGGTCATCATATCGGGTGGTTTGCCCCTGCAGAAGCGTGTCGACATTTTCAGCCGTGGCGCCAGTTCCAGCAACCTGCTTCTGATGCTTTGGATCTATGTAATGGCAGGCGCATTTGCCGCATCAGCAAAGGAAATGGGAAGCATCGACGCAACTGTGAATCTCACTTTGAGCGCCTTGCCATCCAGCCTTCTTCTGCCGGGATTGTTCTTGGCCGCTTGCTTCGTTTCCATCTCCATAGGGACCAGCGTTGGTACTGTTGTGGCATTGGTTCCTATCGCCGTCGGCATTGCCTCGCAAACCAATGTCAGCAGCGCATTGATTACAGCCATCATTGTAGGTGGCGCATATTTCGGCGATAATCTGTCATTTATCTCTGACACCACTGTTGTAGCCACCAGCACGCAAGGGTGCCGCATGAGCGACAAATTCCGCGCAAATGCGTTCATTGTGGCTCCGGCTGCTTTGGTCATATTAATTATCTATTCGGTCATGGGAATAGGAGTCAATGTCAGTCCGGCCAGCCATGATGTGAATTTCGTGAAGGTTCTCCCCTACCTCATCGTCCTCATTACTGCCATTTGCGGCATGAATGTCATGGCTGTTCTTGTCATCGGCATTACACTATGCGGTGCCATAGGTATGATAGACGGTTCTTACACGCTGTTCGGCTGGTTAGGAGCCATGGGGAAAGGCGTTGTAGGCATGGGTGAGCTTGTGATTGTGGCCATGTTGGCAGGAGGAATGCTGGAGATTATTCGTGAGAACGGTGGCATAGACTATATCATACAGAGAATGACCGCCCACATCAGCAGCAAGCGTGGAGCAGAACTGTCGATTGCCGCTCTTGTCAGTTTTGTGAACGTATGCACGGCCAACAACACCATTGCCATTCTTACGGTTGGCGGCATTGCAAAAAAGATTGGCGACCGCTATGGTGTAGATAACAGAAAAGCAGCCAGCATACTCGACACCTTCTCATGTGCCACGCAGGGACTGCTCCCATACGGTGTTCAGATGCTGTTAGCGGCAGGTTTGGCAAAGCTGTCTCCCATTGAGATCTTGCCCTACCTGTTTTATCCTGTTGCCATTGGTACTGCAGCATTGCTCTCCATTATTTTTCGTTATCCCAAACGCTATTCTTAAATCACATCTCTAGCCAAAGTATTTCTATGGATATCATCAGGAGAAATTTTTATCGGAAATTGTGCATGGGCGCATTCAGCGAGAAGTTGGAATTGGAGCCTATGTCAGCTTACAAGTGGAAGAAACTAAATGCGATGGCCGAAGAGAAAGAGGTGTTATGCTATGTTGACGAAACGGTTATGCCTCACAAGTTTCAACCAGAATTGCAAGACATGCCCAATTTCATCCTGAATCATCGTCTAGAGAAAATCCGCTACCGCGAACAACATGCTATCGATGCGTCAGGCGATACGCTGGCATTGCTGAACATCATCCTTTTCAATACAAATCAAATTCTCACCAGAGGACTTCATCTCAGGGGCATCATCGAGCTGGGTATTTTCTTGCGCAAGAGGGGCCATAAGGTTGATTATGTGAAATTAGAGACTTGGCTGCAAAAGCTTTATTTACAGCCCATGGTACGAATGCAATGCAGCTATTTGATTGAGCATTTCCATTTCACACCCGATGAACTGCCTTTTGTGAATAAAGAAATCACGGTTCCTTCCAAGTTGACTCTAGGCGCGTTACACTTTCTGCACATTTGCTCTAGAAGACTCTCAGAAATAGAAGAGTGAACATTCAAAAGAGCATTAGCCAGCTTATTTGAAAAAAAGCACAATTGTTTTGGTGTTTCACGCGTTTCTTCGTATCTTTGCACCTATGAAAAGAATCATAGGACTTATCTTCAGCATATTATCTGTTACTTTGGCAATGGCGCAACGCATTGATGTACAATGCGAAGACACCTGTACGCATATTCACGGCATAGACCTTAGCCACTATCAAGGCAAGGTCTTCTGGGAAGCAATTGGCGACAACACGAAAATGGCTTTTGTCTATCTGAAAGCCACCGAAGGAGGCGACCGGATTGACCAAACATATGAAAAGAATATACAACTGGCTCATCAGAACGGTTTGAAAGTAGGTTCATATCACTTCTTCCGCCCCAAAACAGAACTTCAAAAGCAACTCGATAACTTTAAGACACAATGCCGCCCCGGCGATCAGGACCTCATACCCATGATCGACATCGAGACAAAAGGCGGGCTGAGCGACTCTGCGTTTTGCGACTCGCTCTTCAAGTTCCTCGACATGGTTGAGAAAACCTACCGGCAAAAGCCGCTGCTTTACACTGGCCGCAACTTCTACAACAAATACCTTGCGGGGAAAATCAACGACTACAAGCTCATGGTTGCCATGTACTCTGAAGAACCGCCTGTTCTTTGCGACGAGCGTGATTACATCATTTGGCAATACACAGCGAAAGGCCGCATTAACGGCATTAACACCCATGTCGACAAAAGCAGGTTCATGGGCAGGCATAGCCTGCGCGAAATACGCTATAGGCATTGACCTAGGCACACATGAATGTATTTGAAATAAAAACGAAGATTAAAGATAAAAGTTATGGCTATTATCAAATGTCCAGAGTGCGGTCATCAAATCAGTGATAAAGCACCCACGTGCCCCAATTGCGGGGTTGAAATTGCAGGAAAGGTGAGAAAATGCACCCAATGCGGTAATGTCTTTTTCAACGATGAAGAGAGGTGTCCCATCTGTCATACGCCCAACCCATCTAGAATGGGCGCACAAGGACAGACGCAAACTGCTCCGCCCCCAGTTCCCCATATTGTTCCACAACAACAGGCAGCAACACCAGCAGAACTGCCCAAAAAGAAAAAGAGCCGGGCTCCATACATTATATCATTTGTTATTGCGCTGATTATCTGTGCCGTCTGTTTCTATTTCTACCAGAAAGCCAACAATGACAAGGAACAGCAAGAGTATGCATTCGCCTTACGTAGCAGCGATCCTCTTGTGCTTCAAACCTACCTCGATAATTTCCTTACAGCCCCACAAGATCATCGCGACTCCATCATGTCTCATTTGCAGGCCCTCAAACAGGCTGACATTGATTGGACAAATGCTGTTGTAAGCAATTCAAAGGCCGCCATTGAGGACTATCTGAAAACCCATCCAAACACCAACCATCGCGTAGAGGCTCTGCACAAAATAGATTCCATCGACTGGACTCAGGCCTCTGGCGTCAACACTCCTGAATCGTACCAAGAGTATCTGGCCCAGCATGCAGACGGTGAGCATGCTACCGAAGCCCAACAGTTGTTCGACAAGATGAACGCCTCTAAAGTGAGTGATGATGACAAGCAAATGATTGCCTCACTCTTCAGACACTATTTCCAAAGTATCAATGCAAAGGACGAAAACGGTCTGGTGTCAACAGTCGCCAACATCCTCACCTCTTTCCTTGGTAAAGAAAACGCCACAAAAAATGATGTAATTGGCTTCCTCCATAAAATATATAAGGAAGGAATTGCCAATATGAACTTCCGTTTGAACAATGACTTCAAGATCGACAAGAAAGAAGTGGGTGTCGACGAATATGAATTCAGTGTCAGTTTCTCTGCAGACCAAGCTATTGACAAAGAAGACGGCAAAAAAGAACTGAATACCTACAAAATTAAAGCTACTGTCTCGCCTGAAGGTAAGATATCAGGCCTGAACATGAATAAAATCGTGGCAGAACCGAAAAAAGAATAAACCACAAATCAATCATAAAAGGCGATGGAATGGAGTTGATAGCTACAATACCATCGCCTTTTCTATCACATTATATTTGATAAGAAACATTCTATAAACTGTACATATTTCCAATTGAGGCAGTAGAGTACCCTATAGATTTCAAACAGCATACCTGAGAGAAAGATACTTTCTGGAACTATATTGACAATAAATCCCGCGGCAATGAAATCCTGTTACTATTGAATTATCAGGAGAATGAAAGAATACAAACTAATCTCTGTAGTGTTAAACAATCTTTAATATTTGTTTGTTTCATTGATTTTTCATAATTTAGCAGACTAAATATAAAGACTCATGAGGAAGAAACTATTAAGCATTCTGACTGCACTTGTGATAAGCATCTGCGCCCACGCACAAGAAGAAATGGTCTTTATCCCTCAATGGACTGCACAAGCGCAGTTTGCAGGATATTACGTGGCGTTGGAGAAAGGGTTTTATCAGCGCCAAGGACTTAAAGTGCACATTGAGCACCCCTACGCATCAAATTCATGCATCAAACTACTGAAAGACGGTAAGTGCCAACTTACCACACTGCCTCTCATGACTGCTCTTTACCATGTAAACCAAGGCTTGCATCTCATTAATGTTCAGCAGACCATGCAGAATACAGGTCTCATGTTTATCTCTCATAAGCCTATTCGAAACATCAAGAGCCTTAACGGACTTCGCATCGGCCACTGGAAAGCAGGCTTCTTTGAACTTGCACATTTAATGACGATAGAAAACCATCTTAAAATAGACTGGGTACCATTCATTCAAAATGTTAACCTTTTCATTTCAGGTGCCATCGATGCAACATTGGCTATGAGTTACAATGAGTTTTATCAGCTGCAGTTATCCGGCATCAAGATGACAGACGACCACCTGCTTTACCTTTCCGAAACAGAATATAATCTACCAGAAGATGGTCTTTACGTAACGGCAGAGTATTATAGACAACACAAAGATGCTGTTGATAAATTTGCAAAGGCCACTCGCGAGGGTTGGGAATGGGCTGCCGCGCACCCAGACGAAACGATTAAGATTGTGATGAAGATGGCCGATGATGATGATGTCATGACCAACAAATTGATGCAACGACTCATGCTTACCGATTATCTGAAAAGAATGACCGACAAGAAATCGGGTAAGCGAACTTACAGACTTGCGCCGTCAGATCTGCAACGCGCCAACAGGTTATTGCAGGGTATTGCTGGAGAAACTTATCCTATAACTTTTCAACAATTCACTCAGCCATGAAGAAGCCATATCTCAACATTAAAAGGTCGTTTAGCAACAGACTGACTATTGGGGTTATTCTCACCGTGGCCCTTATCTTCATTATTATCTTTGTTATTATCTCTGTCTTTATTGGTGCCGGTATCCAACTCGAGGCAAGAAAGCGTGCTCATGCGGTGCTTAATAACACTAATTTACGCATCAACAATGTACTGAATTCGGTAGAGGTGGCTGTACAGAATAATATATTTTATATCAAGAACAATCTTGACAATCCGCAAATGATGTTCGATATCACCCGGCGAATTGTCGATCAGAATCCAAGTATATACGCATCTTCTATAGCCTTTGAACCGAATTACTACAAAAAAGAAGGAATACAATTCGCGCCTTATTCATATCGCGATACCGACGGCTCCAGTACAGACATACTCACCATCCAATTGGGTAATGAAGACTATGAATACCACTATATGGACTGGTATCAAATTCCAAAATTGCTGAAGACAGACTATTGGAGTGAGCCTTACTACGATAGTGGTGGTGGTGAAAAGATGATGACCACCTATTCATATCCGCTAGAGAATGAGCAAGGAGATATTATAGGTATTGTGACAGCAGACATTTCACTCGATTGGTTAACCAAACTGATTACTAACATCAAGTATCATGACGAAGCTTATAACTTTGTCGTCAGCCGAACAGGTACTTTCATTGTCCATCCAGACACAACGAAGATTCTCAATGAGACACTCTTTACAAAAACCTATGAGACTTCAGACAGTCTAGATGAAAAGATAGCTTATAGCATAATTGCCGGACAGGACAGCATGGTTGAAATCAAAATGAATGATACCAACTACATGCTATTCTATTCTCCTATAAAAAGAGTTGGGTGGTCGATGGGCATTATTTGCCCTAAAGTGGAATTTTTTTCCACAGGTTATGCTGTCATAGCTCTTGTCGCATTCATCATGCTGATCGGTCTACTCATCCTAGCCCTGTTCTGTAGGAAAGTGGTTCGTAGGATTTCGAAGCCCCTCACTTATTTCGCCAAATCTGTAGACGAAATAACCAAGGGCAACATTCAAGCATCACTACCTGAGATAAAAAGTCAGGACGAGATGAAAACGCTGCGCGACTCATTTGAAGTGATGCAGCATTCCCTTACTGCCCGTATTGAAGAACTAAAAACTATCAACGAGCAAAAGGGACGTTTTGAAGGAGAGTTACAGGCAGCCAACAACATTCAGTTGTCGATGATTCCAAAGACATTTCCCCCCTACCCTGATCGTGAGGACATCGACATCTACGGATTGTTGGAACCGGCGAAGCAAGTTGGAGGTGACCTATACGACTTCTACATCCGCGATGAGAAATTGTTCTTCTGCATTGGCGATGTTAGCGGAAAAGGCGTGCCCGCTGCATTAGTAATGGCTGTTACACGTAGTCTGTTCCGCACCATCTCAACACAAGAGAGCCTTCCGCAACGCATCATGACACAAATCAACGAGTCGATGGTCGACATGAATGAAACCATGATGTTTGTCACAATGATAGTTGGAGCCCTGGATTTGCCCACTGGACGTCTGCGTTATTGTAACGCAGGCCACTGCGCTCCATTGCTAATAGGAGGGCAAAATGGCTATCTGCCTATCATCTCTAATGTACCCGTAGGCATAATGACCAACTTTAGGTATTCGGCTCAAGAAACGGTCATCGACTCTGGTACCAGCATATTTCTTTATACAGATGGACTAACGGAAGCCGAAGATAGTCAGCACCATCAATATGGAGAGAACCGCTTGATAGAGACAGCAAACAGTATATCACAGGATTCCTCCATGACTGCAGAAAGCATCATCCGTACGATGAATGAAAGCGTTCATACGTTTGTTGGTAGCGCTGAGCAAAGTGATGATCTGACGTTGCTAGCTATCAACTACCGTAAACCCAACAGAAAGGAAACACTTAATGAGAGTATCACCCTTCCTAACGATATTGAGACCATACCAGAACTCAACGCTTTCGTAGATGATGTCTGCGAGCGCGTGGGGTTCGACATGCCTACCACTGCCAGCATAAACTTGGCATTGGAGGAAGCTGTCGTCAATGTGATGAACTATGCCTACCCCGCCACATTGCAAGGCACCATTGAAATTCGTGCCATCGCAAACGATATACGCATAAAGTTCATCATCAGCGACAATGGTATCCCATTTGATCCAACAACTAGAGCTGACGCAGATATTACCCTGTCGGCAGAAGAAAGACCTATCGGCGGTCTTGGGATTCACCTCGTACGCCAAATTATGGATTCGGTGAACTATGAGCGTATTGGTGAGATGAATGTGCTTACCTTGCGTAAATCTCTTGTCAACAACAACTTGGAATCATAAAAAGCCATCATGGGAACAATCATATTTCTAGGATTAAACTTATACGCTTGGGTGACAATCATCACTGTGCTGAGCATATTCGTAGTGCTGTCGCGCACCCATATACCTGCAGAAGTAGTTTTCTTGGGGGCTCTCACTGTTTTACTTACCTTTGGCATCATCACTGAAGCAGAAGGATTGGCTGGCTTTGGCAGTGAGCCAGTTGTTGTGCATGCTGCCTTCTTTGTTGTAATTGCAGGACTTATGCAAACAGGTGTGCTATACTGGCTTACAAAGCACCTGCTTGGCATTCCCCGCAACTACAAACAGGCCATCGTCAAACTCATGATTCCAATTGCTGGTCTTGGAGCCTTGCTCAATTCTGTAAATGTAGTAGCACTGTTCATCGATGTTGTAAAGTTGTGGGCCCGCCGATTGAACACCAAGCCCTCAAGATTACTTATCCCACTTAGCTATGCTGCAACCCTCGGAGGCACCTGCACACTTATCGGAAACTCTTCTAACCTTATTATCTCAGGTCTATATGCAGATCAGACGGGAAAGGCAATGAATCTTTTTGCGCCATTGCTTCCTGGCTTATTCTGCACTGCCGTCGGCATTGTTTTGGTCGTCATATTCCGAAACATGATACCTAACCGAGAGTCTCCAGAGTCTTCTTTCGAATCAACAAGCGACTATACTGTCGAGCTACTTGTTCCGACTGAGAACGAAGCCGTAGGTCTCACTGTCGATGATGCGAACCTACGAAACGTACGTGGAGGATCGCTTATTGAAATCGTTCGCTTCGATAAAGAAATCATTACACCAGTTCCGAGTGATGAGTTTATTCTTGGTGGTGACCGACTCATCTATTCTGGACAAATTAATGAGTTGATAGAACTAAAACGAACTCATGGACTTGTAGCTGCCGACCATCATGTATACAGTATAAATGAGATAGACAGCAACCGTCGTTTGCGTACTGCCTATGTGCGCTTTGGTAGCGACCTGATAGGCACATGCATGAGTGAAAACAACTTCGAGAAACGTACAGATATGGTTCTCGTGGCAGTTGCACGTCAGGGGCATCGTGTAGATCAGCAGCCCCGAGAGGTAAAGCTTGAAGCGGGAGATACTTTGTTGTTAGAGTGCCCACCTCGTGACGATCGTGAGATAGAGTCTCACACTCGCGGCAGCCTCACTTTCTTCGATTCTCACTTTGTTCCTCAACTAGGCAAAAAGACCATTACTGCCTCACTCATTCTAATTGCTATGTTCCTTCTCTCTACACTTCATGTGCTTCCCCTTATGGCAACAACCATGATAGCAGCAGGAGCGATGTTAGTGTTCAAGTGTTGCCGCATGCAAAAAGTTACCAATTACATTGAATGGGAACTGCTCCTAATACTTGGTGCAACTGTCGTCTTTAGTACAGCCATCACCAAAACGGGCATAGCCGATGCCATTGCTACCAATGTATTAACAATCTGTGGGAATCATCCCTACATCATCATGATTGTCATGTGCATTTTGGCATCTTTCGTGAGCGAATTTGTCAGTGATGTGGGGGCAAGCGGTATCTTCTTCCCAATCGTTTATCAAGAAGCTATTGCCTTAGGATGCAACCCCATGCCTTTTGTCATCTCATTGATGATTGCAGTAACTACGAGCTTTGCCTCACCAATTGGATCGAGCACTCACATGCTCATCTATGGTCCTGGCGGATTTCATTTCAGCGATTTCTTAAAGATTGGGCTTTGGATGCACATCATCTTATTGGCAGCCAATCTGCTCATCGTGAATCTTATTTATCCATTATACTAAAGATTAAACCAAGAAATCCGATGTAAATAAAAAGATAATAACGACAATAGATAATATTATTAACGTAAAAACAATAGATTATGAAGACAACATTTCGCGAAGAAATTGGCAAATTCATTGCCACTCTTGAAGGCCGTCTTGACACGGCCGCATCCGAGCAGACAGCTAAAGAGCTTGAAGTCCTGAATGATTGTACAGGTCACGATATAGAGATTGACTGCTCTAAGCTAGACTATATTAGCAGTTCTGGGTTGCGAATCTTACTTAACATTCGTAAGAATGCTGGTCTTGTAGGCAGCAATGTAACTATCAAGAATATGAAGGAGGATATCCGAAAAGTTTTTGATATGACCGGTTTTAGCAGCATCTTTAACATTATAAACGATTAATGTCATTCTTAAACCACAAAAAGCTGATTATGATGACTATTGATATACAAGAAAAAGATGGCGGTTTGACAGTAACACTCGTTGGCCGTCTTGACACGCCAGCAGCCGCCAAGGCTCAGGCAACTTTCAAAGAACTTCAGGAGAATGTAGACAAAGAAATCATTCTCGATTGCAGACAACTTGAATACATTAGTAGTTCTGGACTGCGTCTCTTCCTCGCATTGCGCAAGGAAGCAGGCATAAAAGGTGGAAGAGTAATTATTAAGAGCATCAACGATGATATTCGAAAGGTGTTCATGATGACTGGGTTCTTTAATCTCTTCGAGATACGCACCTCATAAAACATGACCCGTTACGATCTTGATTACAACAGCAGCTTGCTGTTAGAAGAATATCGGGCCGCACTGCCGCAATATAAGTTGCTGCAGACTGTTGTTATGCAAAAAATCAATGAGCTCGTTACCCAAAGTGGTATCGAGCTCAACTCTGTCGAGTCGAGAATAAAAACAGAAGACAGTTTCACTGAAAAGCTTGAAAGAAAAGGGCACAAATATATGTCCATCAATGACATTACAGATATCTTTGGAGCAAGAATTACGGTATTCTACAATGAAGATGTCGATCGTATTGCAGCCATGGTTGAAAAACTGTTTGACATTGACTGGACAAACTCTGTAGACAAGAGGAAAATGCATCAATATAACAGTTTTGGATATAACTCCCTTCACTACATCTGCCGACTGCCAGAAAGTCTCTATGCTGATCCACTTCACCCAGAACTCAATCGTATACCTTTCGAACTACAAATGCGTACTGCTTTGCAGCATGTATGGTCTGTTATACAACACGACATTGGCTACAAATCTGAGATAGAGACTCCTATTGAGCATCAACGTGACTTTAGCCGTTTAGCTGGTCTCCTCGAACTAGCAGACAATGAATTCAGTCGTATTCGTGCAGCTATTATCGAATACCGACGACGCGTTCAAAGCCTCATGCGAAACGGTCAACTCGACCAAATTGCACTCGATGCCGACACGCTGAGCTCATATCTAGACAAACACCCGTTCGACAATCTCAACCATCGAATTGCCGCAATCAATCATGCAGAACTCCATCATACCTCTGCTATGCACTATCTAAAAGCACTGCGTCATATCGGAATGCAAACCATCGGCGATATTGAGAATATGATACACGAAAATTCTGATGATGCATACCAACTCGCCCTGCTGCAACTAGGTGGAACAGATCTCGACATTCTCTCTGAGACTATTGGTCTACAAAACTTATGTTTAGTGCACATCCTCAAACATGGAGGCACACAACAAGATATCCATCAGTTTTTCAACATCATCAATGGAAGGTCTATGCAACACGATGCCATTGCCGCATTCGTTGTTGAATTAGCACAAAAGTTAAAATTCATGAAGCATTAAGGCATTGAGGTATTACATTTATGTACAACAAAACGACAGCAGCTATATGCTTCACTTGAAGTTATAGCTGCTGTTGTTAATTGATATAGATACAACTACCTGTAGTTTATCAACTGCTTACCTTTATCTTCTTCAGTTTCGAAAAACTATTTCTTCAATTTATTAAACAATCTTTTCAAAGGTGCAAACTTCAGTTTAACGGGTTGCTCATCATCATCATCTATGACTGAGGCCAACGTTATGGTAATATTATCACAACCACCAGCATCAAGCGCTAGCTGCATCAACAGATCACAACATTTTTCAACATCAGTATAATTGCCCTGCAATGTTTTTTCTATCTCGCGGTCAGAACAATAGCCACACAAGCCATCAGAGCACAGAAGAAGAGTATCATTAGACTGCAAATCATATTCCACAACATCAGCTGTTGGATAAGCTTGGAAATCGCCAAGTCCACGAGTGATGATATTATTCTCCGGATGATTGAATGCCTCATCCTCAGTCAGTTCGCCTTTGGCTATTAGCTCTTGTACAAATGAGTGGTCTGTGGTAAGTCGCTGCAGTCCATTAAGAGGATTATACACATAACAACGACTGTCACCACACCATGCAATATGGGCTGTACCACCAAGAATCCAACAGATAACGATGGTCGTTCCCATACCCGTAGTATCAGGGTCCTTAATAATACGCTGATTAATGGCCTCATCTGCAGTCACAACAGACCGCTGCATAAGCTCTGTTATCAATTCTTGTTGGATAGCAGCCTGTACACGTTGCGATTGGAATGACTCTTTTACAGAATTCACAGCTAATGCAGATGCGACTTCACCGGCATTTGCACCTCCCATGCCATCAGCAACAATGAGTAAAGATCCTAGCGAATTAATTGTTTCATAATCGTCTGTAGCTTGCTCTTGCCATTCTTGTCGCTCCAAATTGGAGCAGAAGAGTAAAGCATCTTCATTGTTATCTCGTTCTTTCCCTGCATCAGTGAGGGCAGATATTTTTATTTTCATAGCTTTGTCTGTCAACGTTCGTAATCAAATTTCAAGTCTAGGTTTCTTCGTCTGCCGTACTTGCTGTGGCGGTGCCTGGCGGCGAGGCTTAGAGTTGTTCTTTATTACCACTTTCTCCTTCACAGCAGCCTTACTAGCCGACTTTGGAACAGGTTTACTGTATGTAACTTCGAAAGGATACTCCGATTGAGGGCAACCAGGCTCCTGAATCTGGATAACGACAACATTAACACCTTCATTCAAACCAGTGACACTACATCTATAACGAGTTTCAGAAAGTTTCTCCAAGTTGACTGGTAAGTTTCCAGACTTGACGCTAACGGTACTAGGATAATCTTCTTCTCCAGGAACTTTGTCAGCAGAAATATTGAAAGTAAAGAAAAGATTACCATTGTTAATCACTGTTTCAACATCATCAACATCGATATTAAAATACTTATAGTACCATTCTTTGGCCTTAAAAGACACCGGTACAGAGATGAGTCCGTCATAAACAGCCTGTGCCTTATACTCTACTTCTCGGGTCTCGTCAGAAAGAGTCTCTGGAATTGTCAGTGTGCAATAATAGACCACAGAGCTACCAAATCCTGTCGTTTTGGCCTCACGAGAAGTTACATCTATCTCGCAACCTGATGGGGGAACCATCTTGATGCCAGCCGACTCTGCGGATACAGGGAATGGAATATCCAAGCGAATTGTGGTTTCAACGCGTTGGTGCCGGAAGGCTATATCGTTACCTTTATTCATGCTAAACACAAATGGCCCTTTATCTGTCACCTGTAACAAGCCATATTTACCACCTACACTAGCCATAGCTTTGTTGTCAAAACAAGTGGGACAGTCATCGAACTGCGGCGGAAGAATCTCCTTCCCTCCGAAGTATATGCCATATTTCTCACCCTTTGCAGACACCTCAAGAGAACTCTCTGGATCCCACATTTCACGTGTTGTCTTCTCTGTATATGTTTTCGAAGAACCATTGATATTGAGTTCGTTAAGCTTTAGAAGATGATTGAAGCGGAATACGATTTTAGCATTTCCACCTTTCGCATAGAGTTCCGTACTGCCATCTTCTAAAGATTTAAGATACTTTGCTTCATCATTCTCCACTTGCACTTGGTTCTTTACGCTAGTCTCACCTATCAAACCCATAACAGGCTGTAATTGGCACGTAGCTGCATCGAAGTAGTATACTTTTCGCTTGGCTACAACAACTGCTATTCCATCATCATTGACAGACGAAACAAAATCAATGTCACCATCATCGAACTTCTTTCCTTCATAAGAGAATGCAACAGGCTGGCCATGAGTATCTAACAATAAATGGACACAACCATTCTTCCGCCTTGAGCCTTGATATGCTTCGCATTTTGCGAAACCATTACAAAATGGATAAGCTTCAGTACAATTCTCAATTGCTTTTCCACCAGCCCTATCGATATAATGGTAATAACGATCATGCTCTTGCTTCACTGCTAAAAAACCCTCCGAGAAATAAGGATACTTATGAACTACTAACATGCCATTGAGAGGAATCAGTTCCCCATCTGTCTTAACGATTCCTATCAAAGCATTTGTTCCTCCACGTGTCAGTACCGCTACATTGTCAGTGAATGAGAACAACGATTCCGAGGTTTCAAACACTCGTTTGCCTTGATATGTCCATAATATTTTCTTTTTCAAAGAGTCAGTCACTAATAGATCTGCTCCTCTCACCTTATTAATATCATCGTAGACAGGAGGGATGAGCCATGAGGCCACTTGACCTCTTCCGGCCAATGAAAGAGCCAGAATCATCATTGATAGCAATATCCTTTTCATACGCAAAAAATATAAAACAAGAAGTTTATTCTGTAAGTTCTATTCTTCGAAAGTAGCAAGTCCACGATAGATGCGCTCAAGCAATTCTTGGTCGTTAGCCTTCTGAGCCCAATCACGAGAACGCAGCAAGATGGCTTTCCCTTTATCGTAGTTCGGTTTATAAATGTTATTTGGCATCACATAATAGCAAGCCAAGCGATAGGTAGCATTGGCATTAATGGAAGCATAAGCCGTATCGTTCAGTTCCATAATGCGCGTAAACAATCCTACAGCACGATTACTGTATTGGTCACGCTTTGGCATAAAATGCTCATCCATATCAATGCCTAACATGCGTTTGCGTTTCACTGATACCGAATCTGAATACCAGCCATATGTGAATGCCATCTCATAAATGGCAGGAATATAATTAGTACCACTGAGGCTATCCATCTGTGCGAGTCCGGCCTTGAGTGTATCCACATTATCACTATTCATTCGAGCCAGAGCAACTTGGAAGACCTCCTCTGGTGGTTGTGCCTCAACCATGACAGGTTTCTGTTGAATGAAGAGGAAATACGCAACTACTCCTAACAAGGCTATGCACAGGAAAGACAAAATTCCAAAGAGAAGCTTCTTTGACTTTACAGGATACTGTCTTGCTTTTGCAGCATCCATGATCTGACGCGCTGTCGGGCGCTTTTGTGGATCAATATCTAGACAAGCATGAATAAGCCTTTGAATGTCTGGTTGTACTCCAGGGATTTTTGGCATGGGCATCTCACCGGTCAACTGTGCCTGTCCACCTGTCTCTCCAAAAGGAACGTTTCCTGTCAAAATCTCGCATAATGTAGCTCCGAAGCCCCATATATCACTTTCTGGCATGGGCTCTACCCCCTCTTGGAAACGTTCGGGAGCCATATAAGCTAGTGTGCCGCTATTATTCTCATCATCATAATAATACTGATGCCTATTTCTACCAAAATTAGCACTTATACCAAAGTCTGTGATGGCATAATTCTTATTGTCATCAATAAGCACATTGGCGGGTTTGACATCCTGATGAATGATGGGTGGCTTGCTCGAATGCAAATAATCAAGACCTGATGCAACATCACTAATGAATGTCCACAAATCGGTGAGATTGCCTATTAGCATTTCCGCGGAACCTTCTTTGCAATAGGGCAACACAAGATATGGCGTATCTTGATAGATAGAGAAATAGGTTGGATGGATAAGGTTGGCATGATGGCAGTTAAACACGATTTTAAACTCATCTCTAAACTGCTGCTCACCTTCGATATCCAAGGCATTCTTCGGCCTATAAATCTTAATAGCGACACGAAGTCCCTGCAATTCCTCAACATCCTCGTCGGTAAGTGGTTCTGGCCGGAATAGTCTTTCACGGTCATTGACAGTATTAGCATCTAAAGCCAGCCAAACGTCGGCAGATCCACCTTCTGTACTCAACGGTCGCAAGAGTTTGTAACGCCCGTCAAAAAGTTCGCCCTTCTGAGCGATTCTTCCTAAATCAATCATAATGTTCGATTATTTAAGTATAATTTTCTCACCCTCACGAAGTTGTGAGAAAATGTCTTTATTATTCATTTTCGCTAAACTAGCAAATTTAATTCCGAAATTTTGAGAAATGGCATAGAGAGTATCACCTGGACGCACACGATAATAGTCCTGTGCACCGGTGTATTTGTTTTTCTTTTTCGCAATAAAAACTATATCACCCTCATGAATATCATTTTCGTTGGCCACCTCATTGTATTCAAGTAACTTGTCCTTTGGAATATCATACTTCATAGAAATGCTGGAAAGTGTCATTCCTGGATATAGAATAGTACATCTCACATCATTGATATCAACAACATAACGTTTTACTGCATTAGCCACAGTTTCTTCCTCCTCCGATTGTTCATCGTCGCTAGCTGTACATGAAGCATCGAATGTGGCCCTTTGTGTAGCCGTTGCCTGACGGGTAATGACCACTGTCTTACCTGCGCGAAGCTTAACACCACCATTTATATCATATAATCGATATGAATCGATGAATCCAATAAGGGCAGATGCATAAGTGGGTGCTGTGGCATACCCTGCTTTCTGTAATCCGATAGCCCACCCTCGATAGTCATATACACTTTTTGAGAACAGACTCCGATAACGACTATTGTTCTTTAAGAATAGAGAATGATCACGGAATGACTCTGCTGCAGAACGATATACCCTAAAACGACTTTTTGACGGTTCATCATCCCAAGCTTGATAAATAGGGCCTGTCCAACCACCAAATGCCTTAATACCAAAATGGTTATTGGCATTACGTGTCAATCCACTTCGTCCTGCGCCAGATTCCAAAATACCCTGCGCTAATGTTATAGTAGCCGGAATGCCATACTGTTTCTCTTGATCGAGTGCAATATTCTTATATGTATTAATATAATTCAAGATATCCGATGAAGATTGGGCTCTCAGAATACTTGTTGCAGACAGAAACAATAACATTAAAAGTAACACGCGACTGGAAAGATCAGATGTAGCTAATGTGGGTCTCTGCAAAACGTGATAATCGTATGACCCATAAGCATTGTTTTGAGCAGCTCGCAAGCTCCACCTATATACTTCATCTAATTTCATAAGAGTATTGTCATCCATCTCACCTGTCGGTTTCAAGTTAATCCATTGCTGAAACCCTTTTACTGCTTCAGTTGTCTCATCTCCCGGCATGCCATTAACGTGCACCAGACTCCAAACACCATGCAGATATGTGCAAATGGCATTCAACTTCATCTGGACCTCTTGAATCACATTAGAATCATAGGTCGTCAGTCTAGGATAGATTGGATTATCACTATTATATTCCATCAACTAGTCCTCCAAATTCTTTAGGGTTACAATGATGGGCATTGCAATGCATGATTTATTATTTATGCGTTGCTGCATCAAAGTATCAAATGATTCCTTAACAGCATGCTCATAATTCCGACGGTCTTTAAATTCAATATCAATATAAAGCCCTCTCTTAAGTCCATGCTCACCACCTGTACCTTCCACATGTATCTTCAAGAAAATGCGATGAAATTCCTCTCTTCCATACTCGGCCATGATTTCCTTGCGTAAGAACGCATCAATATCCATGCGCGTATACAGGCGGTCGTTTGTCAAAGAAAAATATCGTAATTGTTCATATCGCTCATCGGCGGAAGCTTTATCTGATCCACCCATGCCTCCAACAATCACGGCAACCTTCTGTTCGATGCCTGGAAGATTCTTACCCTCCATCATCTCTCCTGCCCGTGGAAGATTTCCCATTCCCCCTTTCGTTGTTATAAAGCGTACAGAAGTGTTCGTAATAGCCGAGGAACTGTTCATGTTTTTCATGACATAAGTTCCGCTGTCATACTTAAAGAGCTGATTCTGCATACCGACACTTTTACCCAATCTGTTGATGGTCTCACGCAGTTTTTTCAAAACTTCACCATCTTTAATACCATTATACTCTATGAAAGCATAATAATCATCGATAAAATGATTATACAAATTTCGCACATCACGATAGAGGTCACCGTTATTGTAGCAGTGAGCATCAAAATCACGAACTATGATATCCTCCCTATTCATATCGAAGCCTTGACGGTTAGAGGCTGTACTTGTCTCAAGAATATCCAGAAAGAAGGATTCGTCGTCACCCTCTAATTTGGCAATGGGCTGAGACTGGGTAAGCATCAGTGTATTCACATCTATATTTGTTATAGGAAGGACGCCCAATATAATCTCACAATCATCAGGAACAGTATACCCCTCAGGAAAATCAAGACGCAACCAAATGGTGTTAGGTCTGAAAAAGTCTAACGTCTCATTCTCCAACCACTTCTGGAAAACACGGGGATAAGCACGGGGCTTATATATATCACGGTCTTTAGTATTATCTGTGATATAAACTAATGCTGTATCCGCCATGTTCAACATGCATTCCTTCCAATTCTCCACAAAAGAGAAGAACTGTCCGGATACCTGTTGTGCATCGAAAGGTTCTGCCATTTCAATGCTCTCCATTTCCTGCATGGGTGCAAACTCAATTTCTGTACAATCTGCACCAACATAAAGATGCTCAGGGACAATGCCGCCGGTCCCTCGTATAAGAATAGAAAGACCTTTCAAACAATTCACCTCCAATGGGGTTTGAATGCCTATCCACAGACTATTAGGTTTATCCATATTGACTTCAACAAAAGAACCGCCAATACGCAGTTGCCGTTGATTAAGCAGATACAACCCGTTATGAGGCAACAATGTTGTATTGAAAATGGGAATGTACTTCAGTTGTACATCCTTTACTGGAGACTTAAATATAAAGGAAGCACCACTCTCAATGAAATAAAGATTGTCACTATCAGCGTTTAGCGAAGGTTTAATAATGGAGATGGCCGGCATAGCATTTACCTTCTTACGCGGAATAAAATCTGTACAGAAACGTTCAACAATACGTTGCATGGTACCGTCAACGTAATCTTGTATCTTTGATGTCTCGTTAACCAAAGCAACCAACATAATTTTAGCCATGGGGTCAAGTTGATAGATGTCAACTGCCTCAGGCAAAATCTGTTGCATGGCTGCTATAGCCTCGTTGATTCTTTTCTCTAAATCTACGTCCATTTTTGATTCTATATTTGGCGTTTCACTGTGGGTTCTACTAAAAACACCACTACTTTACGGTAAGGGCGGAGCGTTCCAAGGCCATCATCAATGCCTCCTTCTACGATGACATTAACGGCATATTTTGAGGCGACACGCCTTTTTCGTCTTTGCCTCTGTGTGGCAGTATCAAGTTCAATACTTACCATCACATTCTTCAGCATAGGCTCATAACTAGCGAGACTCTGCCGAATACTATCCTCGCATTCCTTTTTGGTCACCTCGTTATAAAGACTACCTCCGACTATGCCACTTTGACTGGCATTAAACTCACGATAATGAACATTTGAGAATTCGTGATTCCAATACTCAAATCCGAAATCGGGATCGGCCTCAAAGTCACCGCGAGGGGTAAAGACAATGAGTTCTACAAGATTGTCGAGCATCAGAATGCGGTCTTCTATATCACGCAAAAGTTTGGTGCCCGAATCAATAAACTGCAGGGGTGTACTGACAAATCTCATATCTGTTTACCTTCCCAGAAACGACGAGGATCGGGCTTCGGAGGCTCCGGTTTCGGAGGTTCTGGCTTCGGAGACTCTTCCTTTTTCAATAAACTGAATTTCTCAATCTTCTCGCTTATTGCATAACACATACCCAATCCCTGTTTGATTCTTATATAAGCATTACGGTAGTTGAATGGCACACGAGTATAATTACGAAACGTTTCAGCATCCTCTAACTTTAGCACTTTGTCAAGATCGCATGCACATGTGAAAGCACTTACCACTCTTTGTACGCATGACAAGAGTCGCTGTGGTGTCATTACCTCAAACTCTGCATTGGCAACAACATGCATTTGCTGCACAACAGGCCAATATACACAGATAGCATCATGAGCACCGGTTTCCAATTGCTGTCTTGTCTTTTCATCAATACTACGCATAATTGCAATAAACTGATTATGCAGCTCAACAAACTTCTGGTGAGCAGAAACATATAGACATGGCGGCACGAAATTGACATTATCCTCTCTCCAACCATCATCATAGACAATACGCCCAATGGGAACAGTATGTATATTAATTGACTGTCTTGCGCTCACCAAGCCGAAAGAATACTGTGGCTCTCTATATCCTTCTGAGTTCTCATTCCATTGCAAAGGATCAACACTAATAGTAATGAAATACTCTTTGGTGTCATTATCATTGGGAATGGCAACTCTTGTGTCAAACGAATTCGTAAACTTAGTATCAAAGTGAGCGTCAATCAAATCACCGCCACATGTGACGGCCAAGCATGACAATGATTCTACCTCTATGAATCCTCTAGAGATGCTTAATGACATTTGGAATGGACGAGCTGGTGTAAATAGGCCGAAACGACCTCCTGCTGCTAGTGCAACTGCTTGTCCTATGAATTCTGACGTATACTGATCGGATGCCAACAACACCTCATCGGTGAGACGCATACCTTTCTTCCAATTGATTCTTTTAGGCATAGATATGATTTAAAGATTAGTATTATAATTCAGATAATTGTAAATCACTTTATCGTTCAAACGAACAGGTGGAAAATCTTGTACGATATGGAAGACCAACTCTTCTTCTACTGAAAGGAAAAAGTCTTGAATAAACAATCGTAACTGTTCGATTTCATCGGTAAACTTCAAGAAATGCTCATTACAGTCATCATCTGACCAATAGTGTATTTCATAGACTGTAACACTATCACTATAAACGTTACCAACATAACTATCCCCCAGTTCCATATCAAGCTGGTTACCATAACGTGGCGCTTCATCAGTATATTCCTTCGATATATCTTTGACTGAAATACGGAGGCCTTCATCTAAAAACACCTTACGTAGTAAAAAAGTCAGAAGCGTCCGGTTGCCGCGAATATCCTTGCATTGTGGTAGATATGGGAGGATTTGGTGGATAAACCTGTTATTGCGCTGTTCGTCCGTCAGCCTGTCACTCAGGATCTGCTGCATAACAACATTTCCATGAGTGAACTCTTCAATTTGATCATGAACCAATGCACGCATCCTGAAGAGCAATACATCTATAGGCAAGAAGAAATGAAACGCATTATTGATTTCCTGCTCCTGCTCATCCACTTGATCATGAAAAGCCTCAGCCTCATTATTCAGAGGAAGATTATCAAAACGATCAATAGGATGAAACATGTACTCTGGCAGAGAATTATATATACTCATACGGCCCAAAGTTGCATGAATTGCGTCCATATTAACCATTTCCTCCAGCTCGATGACATCACGATAGGAATTACGTTTATGAAGACCTTGCAACGAGACCCTGAACTTGCCTGGTGGATAATAGTTCAGAAGCAGTTCTGCGTTGATATCAGATGGTAATAGATTTGGTTTTTGCATTCTTTCAATCTATTAATAAGCATCTCCTGTAAGCTCTACATAATGCACTCCTTGTTCGGTAGAGACCTGAAGTACATCAAATGCGGGAATTCCAATTTGCTCTAATGTCAGTTGCTGATATGGGAACCGCTCATCAATATTCTCATAAAAGTGTTTGTGGATAAGAGTCCGATAACTCAGTTGCCGAAGTTCACGGTTACCTTTGATATAGTTCTCCAACTTCGACTCTGGTATCATTACCTCGAACTCTTTTTGGGGATAATCACTTGCAATGAAATCAATGAATTTATTGTTGCACATATTGATTTCCACATTCTCAGCATTCAATAGTATCTTCAACTTAGAAAGCACCTCTGCAATGGTCTGCTTGGCTGACAGTTCTTCGCATACTTTAATATCCTTCCATTGCTCATGAGCTGGACATGTGTTCTTCCACGATGTAAACTTGTAAATGTTCATCGTGTTAGTCATACCTTCATAACGAAGCATCCTACCCTTTAGAGTCTTGAAAGGTATCGGTTCCTGAGTTTCTTCCGAAGGATTCTCCTCTGTCGGCTGAAGATGGATAATTTTCATTGCTTCTTGAACCTGTAAAGCTCCAATGATAGAAGCACTGATGGGTGTTGTGGCCACACGACCGTGCTCTGTCTGCGAACGCACGACGTCCGCACAACCTGTTCTCAGCATAATATGATTAAACTCTTCACGCGACAAGCCACATTCATAGCAATTCACTCCTGGTGAATACACTTTCACCGCCCCTGTTAGGTTTTCAATACTACCGTCAATCCAACTTTTTCCTGCTCTCATGGCCAGTCGGTTCAACTGATAGCGTGCAATACGACTGTCTAGGCAGCCGATAATGACATCAACCGAACGATAAATGCCAAAACCCACCTCAGAGAAAAGGTTACCAACGATAGGCGTCACCTCTATCTGAGGATTAATCTCTCGAGCACGCAACGCTACTATATCAGCCTTGTAAGACCGATTGTAAGCATCTTCTTCGCGAAAGAGCACAGAACGAGTCAGGTTAGAAAGCTCTATCTTGTCAAAATCTACTACATAAATATGACCAATGCCAAAAAGAGCAAGGTTTTTCACAACCTCGTTACCCAACGCGCCGCATCCGGCAACAAGGACGCGAGCACTCTTCACCCTATCTTTTTTGAACCAGGAGAGAAGCGTAAAAACGCCCTCTCCCCATTCATACTTTTCCTTTTCCATATCATTACGATTCTACATACTCAAAAATAGTATCACCAACCGTAAAGGTATCAGCATTATTGAGAATTACCGACTTGTTTGCAGGCAAATTCGTACGTACATTAAAAACAACGCCTTCTGCCAGCGGAGTCAGCATAGGCAATGAGCGGCTCTTGTCGATGAATAGTTGGACATGCTGGTCAGCAACTTTGCTTGCTTTCTCCCAGTTCATCTGAATCTCACACTCATTAGTCTTACCAATTGTCACTTTATTTCCTCCTCCAGTAGCATTCATCCACTTATGAATTGGAATACGCTGTCCTGCCTTCATACCATTCTTAATGACGAGGAAATAACGCTCTGCCAGCATACGTACTGTTACCAACGAAGCTCCGAGGCCGCCGCCATAAATAATAAAGTCGAGCAGCATGTTCAGCCAACCCATATTCGAACTGATGGCTCCGCCAAAATAGAGTACGATGAAACCGATAACAGCTGCTATGCCACCACCTATTAGTGCGCTCTTCGTCGGAATAGACGATTTGATGGTAAGACTCAATGTAAAGCATACTGAGAACAAAATATATGCAGGCAATGAACAATACCATGGTATATAGGTCGTACCAACTGCAGATAATAACAGGCAGAAGATGATACCTCCAACAAGCATAGCCAGGAAGCCTACTAATCCGGACAAAAGCGACAGACCTACAATCTTCATGTATACCTTCGCATCTTTTTTCCTATACTCATCATTGTAACGGAACACCAAAGAGAGGAAGAATCCTAACAACAATCCTACCGTTAACAAAGCAGAGACCTTTGCGCCACAGTCGGTGAGCATGCTAGCCTTCTGGTCTTCATTCAAATAGAAAGTATTTGCAATGGCTTTTCCCAGACCGTCAAAAATACCACGTCCAGTGAACTCAAAGAATATCCAGCTCACCAATCCAGCCAATACACCAGCCAAGGTCTGATATGTGTCACGCAAAGATGCCTGACTGAACATCTCCTTCATGTCAACATGGTCTTGAATACCATCCTTACAATTCTGACCATATTCCACACATTTGTAGCCATTCTGTTGCCAGCAGCCTACATGCATCACATGCTTACACTTTACCACTACTTTCTGACCAGGCTGAATGTCTTGACGACAATAATGACAAATACGCCTCGTCACTCCCTCCTCTGGTTGGTAAGGTTTATAATACTTTGAGGCAAACATCTTCGATTTAATGAAAGGAATGAGGATCTTCATGACAACGAAGAAGAACACGAAAGTTAGGATGGTAACAAGCAAGGCAACCAGGAATTTAGTTAATGAGTCACCAGTACTCTCCTCACGAACTGGCCATGGTGTCTCAGCCGTACCAACAGAGAAATCACCAGAACCAGCCTCTTTGCCTTTCCACTCTGCAGTAAAGTTTACACGACCGGCATACGCCTTGTCATCTGTAGCTTTATAGGTGAATGCATAATCATACATGGCATCTTTCACCACCTTCTGGAAGTTACTCAGCACATTGCTTAGATCTGCAGATGGTCTATAACCTCCCTGACGGTCGGCAAGAATCTGACCTTCAGTATCACGCGGAGTTGAAACGCCTTTCAGTGTCAGTTCAACATTCTCGTCCATTCCCTGACCCGTATAGTAGAATGCATAAACTTTCGGGACCAAGTGGGCTGCATTCGACTGATAGTCCGTCACTTCAACAAAGGAAATAGGCTCGTCCTCCGGACGCATATTACCTTCCGTGAATACAAACAGCAGGTTCTTGTCTTTGGCTTGCAGGGCACGACGACTTATACTGGCATTCTTAACATAACCACCTTTCGTACGTACTGATTCCTCGAGTTCTGCTTTTTCTCCACTGAATTCAGCCAATTTCGAATAGAGTGCGCCATAGAAGTACTTTCTATCAGAATGAGTCATGAACTTATCCTTAAAACTGGCAAGGTTCTTCTTCGTCACCAACTGGCTTGAGCTGACTTCATCGCCAAAGAACGAGAGGAACACACAACTGTCTGGAGCACTCTCCACCAGCTTTCCAAAAGCCTCAAAAATCTGTCCTTTTCCCGCCTCTGGAATACTTAAGTCAACTAGTACGGAAATGGTGAAATCACTAGGAATACGCTGTCCAGAACTTAATGAAACTATCTTACTGCGATTCTGTGGAATCATCACACCGTCCTCACTTATGACAAGGTGTTTCTCCAAGATGCTTGTTGTTACATCACTTGCTGGTTTTCCGTTACTATCGAGAATCTTTAAGAACAGCGTGACACTGTCCTTACCAATTCCGTACTCATATTTTTTATCACAAAATTGGATTTTCGATATATCTTGTGCACTAACAGTAAGTGCAAACGCCATCAAAGCGCATATAGTTAATACTTTTCGCATCATCTTTATCTGCCTTTTTTAGTCCATAATTTCAAGTCTTCAAGTTTCTGCGTTCCATAATAGCTGTCATAGCTACACAGGTCATCAGCCATTACAGGAATCGATGTCAGAATACCATCGCTAGGCGTATATACCAACACAAACTTATACTGGTTCAGTTTACCGGCAACAGCCTTTCGAACAGAAGGTAGACTGAGATGTGGCGTTACAACAAAACATCCAATTTGTTGCATACCGTCTTCTTTCTTTTCCGACAAGCGTTCCGCTATAAACTCAGTCAGTTGTTCTTTCCTGTTAGCCTGTCCTTGAATATAACCTGCGATCCCGTTTGTCTGGTTGCTCAAAGCCATACAGAGGTCTACAATCATATCTCTGCTCAGATTGATACCGAAACAGGTTGTTGTATGTTCCTTGGCATCAGCCAAAGTGTTAAAATAAGAAGAGTCGACATTCGTCTGTGTCTCGGGTGCAGCCTCATCAGTAGCCTCTATGCTCTTCATGGCCCACTCATACCACTCCTTCAAAGAATAAAGCTTCTTCAAGTCATTTCTTGAATTGAGTGTCATATCCCGATGATAGGTAAAGATACCTATTTCCATCGTCGGGGTCAGCGTGTCAATAACCAACGCTGTGAGGAACTTCGGATGCTGCGGATGTTTCAACTGATCCTGCACATTACTGTCTGCATTACTGAAGAAGACTGTCAGTCCAGGGTGCGAGTGTACCCAGCAAGTCAAGTCATACTGCAGGTTTTTCTCGCGACGCAGTTTGCGCAGCTGTTCAAGTATCCTCAGTTTTATCTTACCACCGAAATTCAGCTCATACTCATCAAAGACGGCATCATCTCCAGGGAGAACAATTTGCTCGAGCGAGACATAGTATTCGCTGTTCTCTGAGTCATGCACCCATCGCCCTAATACCATACAGCCATATTCTTTGGCATTCTCCGGATTTTTCAAGTCAGAAAGGTACATATTATAAATATCAATGATACACGTATCTTTGATATACATACGTCTTACTGCAGACTCAAAGCAGCAGTCTTCAAGATCAATCTTCATATAATGAGGATTGTCGATCACATCTTCAAGACTTTGTTTCTTTAAGATGGTTGCAGTTTTTCGGCGAACAATGATGCCAGGGTCTCCTGTTGTATTACCTGTTCCACCTTTATTATTATTTGCAGGATTCACCACAGGGGCCGGAGTATACTTTTTCTTCTTGCCGGAACTGACAAGAGCCCATATAAGCAGCAGAAGTAAAATGACACCACAGGCAATACCTCCAATGAGCAACAAGGATGGCTCGTCAGAAGATTCTTTTCCTTTAGTCTTCACTTCACGCTCTAGGACATTCAAACTCGTTTCCAAACGTCCAAGTTTGTCATTAACAATAAAGTCTAGACTATCGCGGCACCCAGTTGAATCTGGTATGATGATGCCGTTGTATTGTTTCATAAACTGGTCGATCATCGGCGCTATTCCTTCTTTTTGCTTGTTCAGTTCCTCGCGCTCGCGGGCAATGAAACCTTCCAAGTCATTTTCCTGGATATAGGCTTTACGGTCTTTCCAGTTGCGCAACTTTTCTGTATGCGCATCCACCTCGTTGGTCAGCGACTGTATGGTAGCCTCACTAAGGTAAGGAACATCTTCCACATATTGCCGGAAGTTACTAATTACCTCATTAAGAGCAACTGTCTTCGGCACATAATGATGCCGAATTCTCTTTTGTGGCAATGCTTGCATCCCGAGGGTCAGTAGCAATGCCAATAGAGTTACTAATAGTTTTGTTCTTTTCATCATAGGGTTAGATTATCCTAAATGTTACTATTTCTTTGATGGAGAGTCACCAGACTTCTTCGACTTTTGCAGTCGTTTATACTTTGTTGGAATCTGGTCATTCAGCGAGGCCTTACGCCCAGGAGTAATAGAGATTTTTGGGGCGGAAGTCTCTGATTCTGCATTACCTGCGGCCAGTCCTTTTCGTCCTGCTAGAATGTCTCGAAGCCGTTGCTGAGCAGCTTTGCTTTCTTCCGACATCACGCGCCCAGATTTCTGTTCTGCCTGAGGTGCTGGCTGTGGTTGTGCAGCTTCAGGCGTCTGTTGCATTTGTGGCGCAGGCTCACCTGGTTGAGTCTGTGAAGTCTGTTTACCTGTAGCAGCTTGTCTCAGATGGTCAGCAGCTTTATTCAATTGCTGGTTAGCTTTTTGCACCTGACTGTTGATTTGCTGCTGCATTTCCACTTGCGCTTTCTGTTGTATCTGCCGGCCAACTTGCTCTAACGGTCCCATTCCTTGCAACGGATTTCCCATTTGAGCCATAGGATTGGCCTGGTTTGCCATATTCTGGATGTTTCGCATCATTTGCTGCTGCATTTGTTGCTGCATCTTCTGCATTTTGTTGTTCTTAATCTGCTGGAAAACTTGTTTTCCGCCCATGAGAAGTGCAAACAATCCACCTAGCCCGCCAATAAGCCACATCATGTTCTTCTTGTCCTTACTAGCTTCCTTGGCCTGAGCCTGTTGAATGGAGTCCTGTCTGGCCTGGGCCTGCTGGGCTTGGGCAGCGGCCTGAGCAGCAGCAGCTTGCTGACCTGCATCAGCTTGCTGCTCTAATTGCTGTTTTTTGTCATCATAAGCGGTCAGAACTTCACCAATCTGCTTGCTAACATCCTCATCTGTAATCTTAAAACGCAGTTCGCGCAACATCGAAGCCTCGTGAGTCAGTTCCTCCGAGAATGGAACCTTTGTTGCTTTCTCCAACATCTGTTTGAGCGAATTGATACGAATGGTAGCCTCATCGATGGGTGATATACCTTCATCTATCAGTTCCTCTGACGAGATGACCACATCGCCCTGTTGCCCCTGTCCCACTGCTCCACCAGCGTTACTATTACCTTTTGCCGAAGGCTTAGCTTTGACTTTCAGGGTGCCACACTGAGTGAAAACCTTATAATGGCGTTTGCCCTCATAATGGGCCAGATAAATGGGAATAGAAAGCTCCGCTTTGTCAGTGGTGACATTGAACTGCAACGAGGGATTATCCTGCAAAAGGAAATAGCCGTCCGACGATTTGCTGTAATGAATATCTATAGGCACCATGAAAGCAGATGTAGCAATACCATCAAACTTCATGTCACGGTAGTTACCCGTACGGTCAAAGATAACTACAGCCACCTCATCAAGCTTTTTGAATTTCTTCAGGTTGGCCTCGCTCAACTTCTTCTGCACATTGGTAAACCGCAGGTTCAACTGACCGCTAGCAAGCGACTGACTGTAGCTGACGATAATGCGGTCACCATGCGCAGAGAACAGCGTGTCCTTCACGTCCTTGGCTGAAGCACTAATGCTCCATGCCAATAGCATCAGTAAAGACGTGGCATAGCACTTCATCCGTCGTATCATCATAGACTATTAATACGGTTATAACGTTCAACTATTTTATTCTTATAGTCGCCACCCTTCCTCCATTGTGAAGCGTGTCTGGAACACTTGGCATCTGTACAGCAATTATATAGAGCCCTCACTTGAGAGATCACAGCATCTTTTGTAGCCTTACGGTTGTTACTGCTGTATATCTTCTTGTACAAATCATCCAGCTTATGATAAATCTGCTGAAGTGAAAGATTACAGTAGCTGCAACTATGTCCTACAACAGCCTTGTGGCGGCCGCAATCTCTCTCTGGGATTTGAATACCATCGAGTTTGCTCTTCAGTTCATTGAAACGGCGGTAGCCACCATCGTTCTCATTCCAGCCATGCGAACTGATGATACCATCTATCTTTTCTTTCAGCGCGTTAATGCGCTTCATATAGTCCTCACGTTGTTTGTCAACCGAGGTACGGTGGCTCTTGTTGGGGCATACACCTGTGCGCTCAATCTCACGAATCAGTTGCTCACATTGGGTATTCATATTCACATACTCAGCACTAGGCTTCAGAGCGGCTTCAATATCAAGTTCTATCACCTGCTTCTCCATCAGAATGAGGTTTTTGCCTTTATACTTGGCAATGTAGATAGGCAGGGTAACCACCTTTGTTGCTTCATTTTCCACCTTCACCATTGGCAATGTGTATTTGTCAGAAGGCCGGAACATCATCACACTGGTCAGTTGTTCACTACAAGCATCTATCACACGCTTGCCTTTCGTACCACCAAACTTCTTGTCGAATGTCATCTTCGGTGACAATTTTTTCGTCTGTTTCTCCATATAAGAACGGTCAAACAGTATCAGCGCTTTCGACTCGCTCAGATTTTCCAATTCGATGGTTACCTCACCAGAGGCGTCATCGGTCTCATTCAGGCTGATAAAGATGTTACAATACGACAAGTTAATCGTCTCTTTATTATGGTCTCCACTCAGCGTGACCTTTCTTTGTTCGTCTGCACTGGCTCCTATCGCCATCATGCAGAGCAGCATACTTATCAATAGTTTTCTCATGATACTCTCGAATAATTATTGCTGTTAACAAACCTAACAATTCAACTCCATTAGATGCTCAACGAGGTCTTTTTTATAACCTGTGGTTCAGCCTGAGACTCATCAACAGCAGGCTTAGGTGCCGGTGGCTCAGGTTTGTCCTGTGCAAACTTCACCCATCCGTTGGGCTCGCCTTCCTCGCGCACCCACTCAGCTACGCCTTGATCCTCAGGATAAGGATACGTGTTCTGGGCATGATACATCTGATACTTCAGGTAACGCTCCACACGCAGTACCAAATCTTTGATTGAGGCCAACACACCCATCTCCTTAATAGTCAGACATACATGACCCTTGAAGCTGCCTGAGTTACGGATATTGGGATGCCAGATATCTGAAATAAATGTGAAGATGGGGTTGCCATCTGCTGATGGATAGTTATTGGGCAGTACCACACTCATCTTGTGCAAGTCACCAAAGATTGGTTTGCGAGGTTTCTCCTCACCTTCCACACCGATAATGCTCTTACAACGATATAATATCTCATACTCGGTGGGCAGGCCTGTAGGTGTCTTTCTGCGAATAATATACGACAGCGATGGCTTAAACGGATTGGCGCTCTCGCGTTTACGTTTCTCGCAAAGGGCATCCAAATCTTTCCACTCTTGGAACAAGCGGGCGTCGCGGCCTTTCAAATCTTTCTCGTTTATCTTACTAATAGCTGGATTCATATTTCAATTATCAATTTCAAATGATCAATCTTCTATTCTCAATTCTCAATCTTCAATTTCCCTACCCTGCAATAGGCACAGAAATCAGATGCAGATGATCCAATGGCTGGATATCGTAGTCGATGAGAGCCATTTCGCGGCCTTCCTCATCCTCGAACTCCAACACAGCAGGCTCCTCGTCGCCGTCCATCAGCTTACCCAACAGATACTGGATGGGGTTACCACCATTGTCCATCTTGGGCAGCTCAAACACCTGAATGATACTGTCAATCTGCTCACGAACAGTCTTGTTCGGATCAGTCACCTTCACTTCAATCTCGTCATACGCCGTGCCGTCAATCGTTAGCATGACGATAAACTCTTCTTGATAAAATTCTTGGTCTGTCATAGTGTTATTATTTTTATTATTAATATATGTTTTTCTATATTATGGAGTTACTAAACAATAATTATATCTTACTCCCCCCTCTTGATAGCTTCAGGAAAGCAACGAGAAGGCCAGTTAAGCCCCAGTTCGGGGAGGGTAATTCTCAATTCATCTGCTCTAATTAGTACACTTATTGTAACAATAATGATTCTTTAAAATACAATGCAAGATATCTATACCACCAATCAGCCATCAATTAAGCTCTAATTAGTCATCAATTACACTTCAATTAGCCATTAGTTACTCTTTAATTAGGCATTAACTCTATCGTAATCAGTCAACTGATTAGAGTATAATATGTATACTAATTGAAACTAAAGTTGTATATCAATTGCAAGTTGTTCTTCACTAGTGATACTTTAAAAGTATGCCGTCACCAAGTGTAATATTCTGTCTTTCAGTCAATTCCTCTATTTAGTGACGCTTAACTCTTTCTTACATCAATGGAGAATAGAGAAAACTACTCTTCTTTTGTTTCCGGATCACTTTTCAGCCAATTCCAATCACCCGGTTCTTGATGGAAGTTGCGACTTCTAAAACACTCCTCGTCGTCTTCGAAAACAATTACTTGATAGGCATTAGAGGGGATCGGAAGTGGACGGAATTGAGGAGACTCACTTTTTAGTGCCAAAGCAAACCAGTTATTCCGAATATCAAGTCGCAACATGATGGTTACTCGCTTCTCTCCTGTTACCTTAAAAAAGGTATCAAGAAAATGAGTAATCCCAAAGTTATTAATCCAATAGTGAGCAAAATAATCAGACCTTCCTTCATGCCATCTGACACTTATTCGTAAAGGCTTACCAGCAGTATGGTATTTCATGAGGCTGTCATTCTCCAAATACTGGAAAGTACCATCTGTGCGCTTATCTTCTACACTATCTATATCTATATCGTCGAAGTACAAATCTTCTTCGTCATACAATTTCCATTCATAATCCTCAAAGCACTCTTCCAGCACCTCATAACGGTACTCAAACTGTTGCATGTCTTTCTGAAGCTGCTCTGACGTAATGAATTCAACCTCATTCTCTATCTCAGCACGTTTTAAGAATTGTTGCTCATCCTTTGTCAAGCTCACCTCAGGGGCTTGAAACCAATGTAGAAGAACAGAACGGTCGTCACCGCGCAACCAAATAGCGACACCGCCATGGGGGGCTGTACCTACTACATAATGAATGAATGGAGCATCAGGGTATTCTTCTTCCTGCGCCTCCCATAATTCTTCTGCACGCTCGACATCTAAAGGTGTATCGATGGCATAGCACTTTCCTGTATCCTTGGTAGCATATCGTAGTTCCAACCGATTAGGCATGGGCCATCTGTCTTTTTTCATTTCAACGATGGCCAAAGAATCGCCCCAATCTCCTGTCGGGTTGCCCAATATGTACAAGGGTTTCTCACAGCCCTCATAATAGAGTTTGCCAGTAAGCAGCTTAATAGGACAAAGCTCAAATTGAGAATTATAGGGTGTATAGTTAAATGTCTTCATCATTTATCCCCCTGATTGTAAATCTCTAATCGCTTTATCACGATTGATTTTTGCTTGATGAGCATTATACTCCTCTTGACTCTGAGAGCCATAAGCTGCGAATGCCTTATCCTCATTATCAAGGGCTTTGTCGTATGCAGATTGGGCAGATTTCTGTTCCGACTTAAGATTGTCAAGCCTTTCACTTAAGACATTTGCTTGATTCTGTAATTGAGTAGCAGCTATTACTTGTCCACTACTAGCAGCAATATAGATTTCACCCTGCAATCGTTCTAATTCATTTTGGGTACGATTTACGTCATCATTTATCTTATCCAACCGATTCTCAGCCTTTTCCCTTTCGTCAAATGCTGAATAGAAATCACTCTCAAGCTTCGCTTGATTCGCAGCAGCTTGAGCAGCGCGCTGCTGTGCTTTCTCTTGTTCTTTTCCATAATCGATAGCAGCCTGAGCTTTGTCTTTTACATTCTGACTATCTGTTTTTGCTTTCTCAGCATCATCTTTAAGTTTTTGTGCCTGAGCGACTTGCTCCTCACTTTTCTTCTTATTCGCCTTGGCTTCAGCTAATTTATCATCTGCTTTTGCTTCCTGTTCAGCGGCATTTTTTGCATTTTCTTCTGCGGCAACTATCTTCTTCCTTTCTTTCTCAGCAGTTTTTTCTTGCTGCTTTTGTAGGTCTTTCCAGAACGCCTCGCCCTCCTTATCACCTGCTGCTGCACAAATAGCGGCCTCTTCAGCTGCCTCAAGAGCCAATTCTTCTGCCTCTTTCTTTCGATCTTTATGATCCTGGACTTCATCCTCAGCAGCTTTTGTCTTATGCCCTGCCTCAATAGCTTTTTTCAGAGCCTTATCATATTCTTCTGACGAAGTCTTCAAATTAGAATTCGCATCTGCCAACTGCGAGTTAGCACTACGTTCTTTCCTCTTTGCTTTTGTAGCATCTTTATCTGCCTGTTTGATAATGTCATTTAATTCATTATCCGTCATCTCAGTCTTAGGAATTTCAAAATCTTCATCAGGTTCATATTCATACAAATCATTGGCTAGATCTCCATCCTCAAACCTTCCTGTTTCAAAACTATCAACATCAATTGATGTAGCATCAGGGAATGAAGCTTTCAAATCATCACGAATGGCGTAAGTTTCAGATTCTGAGTCAATAATCACTCCATTTGGTGTGTCATTATCTACCTGATTTATAGAAGGAGACTGTTCTGAACTCATATCATTAGTCACAAGTAAAAAGCCATTATGGCCTATACCTTCCATCACTGCATAAGACTTTCCTGCGAAATCGACTCCTTTATCAACAATATCTAAAGCATTCTTTACTTTAGGAAAAATTGTTTCTCCCAGTTCTTTTAACATTTCAACATTACCTGACTTCTTCGTTTCTTCTAATACTTTTAAGAACTCATTGTAATGCTTCGATAATTCTGCTATTTCTTCTCCTGTTTTTGTTGCAGACAATCCAGCCTCCATTTGTCTGCTAAAAGCATCCGCCAACTCTTGTAATGCAGCATTCTGTTCCGCTGTCGAAGTTGCTTTTCCAAGTTTATCCAATGCCGTGCTATAATCTGCAGCTGCCTTAGCATATTGTGACTGAGCAGCGACAATCTCATCAACCGCTCCCTTTGCAATCGTTTTATCTACTGAAGCTAATACATTATCTGCATTCTTCATAGTTTGATCCATAGCGTTAGAGAGATTGTCAATTTTCTCCAATTCGTCTAAAGTCTTTTTTTCACTCGGTGAGAACAGATTATCCACAGAAGTTATTGCATTATCTGCATTACTCATAACCTCATCCATTGAGCCAGCAAGCTTATCTATTTTTTTTAATTGACTAGCAGCTTTAGCATTCCTTGCTGCCTTAAAGAATCCCCCGAAATATGGAACTAGCCCAACGACATCAAATGCTACGCCCAGGCCATGGTCTCTTATTAATTGATCTCCTTCAAGTTTATCTCTTTGCCATTTGTAAACCTCAAAAACAATATCACCTATGGCTATTGGAGCCCAAAAAATGCCTCCAATAGCAAACAAGATAGAAATGGAAAGGTCCATCTGCATCTGTATTTTCTTGGCAATATTCTTGGCGGCCTCACGCAAATCATCAATTTCTTTTTGTCTTAATTGCTCTGTTTTTGTGATATTTTTTAACGCATGTTCAAGCTCCCATTCCTTTACAAACTTTCCATCAAACTCTATTTCATCAATACTATGATGATCATGAAGAGGCGTGTTACCCCAAGTAATATTATTATTCTCAAAAGCAGTCTGCCGTTCTTTTTCCTCTACTTCATGCCATTCGTTATAGTTAGCCGACCCAGGATACTGCTGTAAATGCAATTCGTCTATTTTGTCATTGATCTCTTGTTTTTTTGGATTATAAAGATTTTTCTTATCTTCATCCAATTTTGCTTGCAATTGGTCCGCCTGAGCATTCAGTTCATGTGGCTGTGGATTAGTCAATTTAGCAATCTCCGTCGTCAAACCGCTCTTTGTTAATTGCTTCCCTAAATACTCAACAGTGAATTCCACGTCATTAGATGATGTAAACAATGCACCATCATCATACCTAACGTTTTTGGTTACGCCACCTCCACCAGCTTTCCAATCTGCTATTTTGTCCGGGTCACTAGTAATTCGCCCAGCACGATCAATTTTTTTGACAAGATCTTTAAGAATCTTTACTTTCTCATCGGTGCTTTTACCTTTAACGCATAACTTGTAGCCTTCTAAAACGCAACAATATGGAACATTGAAATCCCAGTTTTTTTCATAAACCCAATCCAGCTTGTTTTTGAACCGAGGCGAATCCATGACTTTCTGGATGAAATCTTTGTAAACTCCTGCCTCAGGCAAAACACGGTTAAGCATTGTGGCTAAAGCAAACAAAAGCTTTTCAACAGGATGATATGCAATAATTCGGACCGTTACAGTACCATATCCCCCTTCTCTTATTCTTTTGTTAATCAGATGCTCCAGCCTGTCAATGGCAAATGCCAGAAAGCCCATCAATTCACCGTCGAAAGTATCACTGTTATCAAATGTGTTAGCATAACTACTGCTACAATCAACGAATATTCTCTCTGTTGTCCCTACAGAAAAGCCTTTATTATTACTTGGATATGACCAGGCAAAGCGCGTAACCAACTGGGTGAACTCATACTTCTTCGACGTGTCAATCTGATGGTCCTCCAGCCAATCACGCATATTCTGTTGCGCGAGAGATGAAAAAATCACCTTCACACTAAAGTCTGCTGTGCCCTTAAAAGAATTACCTTGCGGATCTTGGGGTTGACTAGTACTATTTGAATCAGTCCCTCCTGTCATAAACCAACAACTTAAATAAAAATATTCAACTCGTTATATTCTGTTGAGATTTCAAACAACTATCTTTCAAAAATGAACTATTGATATGACCATAAATCTATTTGCCTGATTTACGTGAGTTGGAATCATTGGATTCTCCACTTGAATCTGCAGAAGAATCTTTGCCAGTCGAAGCATTGTCTCTTAGATAGCCAATGGCGTTATCTAACTGTAAATCAGCAGTATACACATCCAACATAGCATCATCACCGTAGGCCTGTTTACTTGCATTTTTCATCTCTTCCCTGGCTGCATTATATTCTTGTTCCTTCTCAGTCAACTGCTGATGTACCTCATTTGCCTTGTCCCTATATTCGGTAGACTTATCATAAGTCGCATCAAAAACCTCTGGCTTTCCGTGATTCATATTCCATACAGCAGCATTGAACCATGCGTCTGACTCATCCCTGTTAAACTTCTCTTCTTTCTCCAGAGCTGCCATCTCCTCACGCTTATCATGGGTGGCCTGTTTTGTCTCCTGATGATACTTAATAGCTTCTTGGTGCTGGTCAAGTGTACTCTGAGCATCCATCACTTGCTGGGCAGCATAGGCTTTCTGTTCTGCGGCGTTTTTGTTTTCCACAGCTGTTTTCATTTGATTCTCCAACTCTTTATGCTGATCAACATGGTCGCGGAAATCACTATATACTTGATTCTGTACTTTTGAGGTTGCTGCAACCTTTTTCTCTGCTTTTGCAACTTTATCATTGGCTGTTTTCTCCTCTTTAGCAGCTTGTTTGGCTGTTTTCTCTGCTTCCTTTTTCTGATCATGGAAGTACTTGGCTGCTTCTTTGTCACCTCTTCGTTTTGCACTCTCCTCCATCCACTCTGCGTCCCTAGCTTGCTTCTCCGCTGCCTTACGCTTTTCGGCAGCATCAGTTTTCTCCTGATTGGCAGCCTTGAGTTCTTGGCTAGCGTTTGTGAAATCACGGCTAACCGCTGCCAGTTTATTGCCTTCCTTGGTTAGTGCTTCCTGATCTTTGGCTAATTGTTTGTCGAGCTGACCAATCTCCTGCTCATACTGAGCTTGTTCTTTCGAAGCCTCATCATGAATGCTTTGCAACTCCTCTGTTGTCATAGGTTTCTCCACCACCTTCTCGGTATGGACACCAGCAATACTATACTTATTGTTCACAGCCTCCATGGCTGCTGCCTGTTTCTTGTCTGCACGATCATTAAACTGTTTTGCTGTCTCACGGGCTTTGAAAGCCTTTATGTAGTCACCAGCCTGCTCGTAGCGTGTAGCCATGTCGTTTAATGTTTCGGCAGTTGCGCGGTCACCGTCGCCCGCGTGTTGAGCATTTCTCCATTCTTGCTCGTACGCATACCCTTCATCGGGTGGAAGTAATCTCTTCTCAATATCGGAAAGAGGTTCCGGCATCATAACGGTAACTGGAGGAACTATCACGGGCGGAACACCTGGCATCTGACCGTCTGTAGTAAAGGATATCTGTCCTCCCCACATGCACATATTACGGCAAGAGCGCATTAACGCAGGTTGTCCTTGAACTAATACCCGTGGGTTACCTGGCATCCATGGCGAAGTAATAGCTGGAATGCAAGGCATGGGAGTCAACACACCCATGGCAGCAGATGTAGCTGCAGCAACAGTAGGATTTGAAAGTGTGGTGCACATGCCGAAGGGCATGATATTCACCATAGGAGCAAAATCCATAATATTACCTTTTGGCACATTGCTTAAAAAATCCGTTCGCGATGGGGTTACCACTAATGACGAGGGTGCCATACCAAACGTGCACATCATCATCGCTCCTGTTACAACATAGGTGTCAGTCATATACTGCTTTCATTACAAAGTTCAGAATTCAATTATTCTTTCCAGAATCTCAATCATGGTTTTGTTATCTTTCTCCTTCCTGGCTTTGATCATGGCAGGAGCATCGGCTACATGAACAGCCCGCTCACCTAAAGCCATAAAGGCACGGTCGATATGAGTTGCATCTATTCCTTTATCTGCAATAACACTAAAAACAGCCAACTCCTCATTCTCATCAGGATAATCAAACAGTGTATTAACAAATGATTTTCCTATCTTCTCTGCTTCAGAATGGACACTCAATACCATTAGTTTCATTTCCCGGGCTTTCGTACGAGCTTCGGGATTATCTGAGCCGATAGCTTCTTTCAGTTCCGTAAACTTGCTTATCATATTGTCGTCTTCATCCTTGAGATTTTTTGAAGCCATCTTACAAAAGGAGAGGAGTTTGTTTTGCTCCATTGTTTGCAGTGCCTTAGTAAAGTCCATAGTGGTAAATGTTTCCAGAATGGTCTTCACAGCTCGAAGAATATCTTCCATCTCTTTCAGACGGTGGATGGAGATTCGTATTCCCTTGGGGAGACGTTTTTCTGAATGATCCCTGATTTCTATTAGTTTTTCTGCCCAGGCATTCACCATATCGGAAATCTCTGCCATTTTGCCCGCCATCATCAGGACTTCAAATTTACTAATAGCCTTTATTTTCTTCTCTGCACGCTCTTCCTCGTCATTTTCATTTTCGGAAACAGATGGCGCTGGAGATTCTTCTGACATAAAGTCAATAACATCTGGAGGGACGACCTTATAACGATCATCCGCAGATTCTTTTGTTTCGCCTGCTGGCTGTGTCTCAGCAGGTTGAGCCAAAGGTTCTGGACTAGAGACATCGGGAATCTCCATCATACGCTCTGTCTCAGGTTCGTCTATACCTTCTGGAGAGCCAATAACCTCATCAAATTTTTTGAGGTATTGATCGTAGGATGAGAAATCCATATTGTCGTTTTCCATATACTCTTAACTCTCTTTGATGATAGGTGCGCTAATGTCAATGGAGGCTGTTGCCGTGAAATTAATCTTTGCGTTTGCATTGATTTCATGAGACATAGAATACTCCTTATAAGAATTATTAGCCGTCATCTGTATATCTTGTGACTTAACAGCAAACTTCTTAGCGACATCAAAACCTGCATTCTCAAAGGATTTGATTTCCAAATTCTTCTTCGTCTCAATGCGATACTTTCCGTCTATGTGGTCGTGACGGTCAGTCTTCGTAGTGAAGTGAGTATCCTCTTTTGAATAAATTGTTAATATCTTCGATGTCTTAATTTCCATATCTGCTTCTGAGTTGGCAAGGAACTCATTATCACACTTTTCTGTGATATCATTCTTAGCATGGAGGTCATAGTCTTTCCCGGCAGTTAACTTAATGTTATGCCCTGCTTTCATGATAATATCTTTATCTGCATAGAGTTCTATATTACCAGCAGATTTCAGCTTGATAAGCTTACTGTCTGTAGAGAGAAGCAATTCATAATAATTCAACTTATTATCGTAGACACGGATAAAGCCCTTATCACCCCAATCATTCTCTGTCGTCGTGTCATGTATTTCTATGGTGTGGCCGCTAGCCGTACGGATTGCCTTGACTTTGTTATCACCGGGATACCAAGCATTTTCAACAGGATGGTCTACACTCGTGAAATAAGCACCAGTAACAAAAGGCCGCTCAAAATTTCCGCCATCAAAGTCAACATAAACCTGACTTTCTTTTTCTGGAATCAGATGTACACCGAATTTTGTCTTTTCAGTTCCTGAATAAGGCTGGACCACATGAATCCATGGCGTCCAATAACCATCATCGTCATGAGAGCCGTGCTTATTGGCAACGACAGAGAAAAGGACCCGGACGCGTCCCCAATGCTTGGGGTCTTCGGTATCCTTAACAATAGCTCTGATGGGATGGTCACAAACAGGATGAATGGTAGGATCTAAATAAGGAGGATAGTCAATAGCAGCAGTAATACCCTTAAAAGCATTGCTGTATTGCTGGTCAACATTAAAACGATGAACCACCTCAGTAATCAGGATTTCGTCTTGCTGCACCTCACTCTTCTCCTCGGAAGAACCACTATTAATATAGTTATCCTTGATGGTCAGTTTTGCACCGATTTTCATTTTCGAGCAGTAACTCTTTCCTTCATACACAAGCATATTGGCCACCCTTCCATGCTGATAAGCATTGAAAGGCTCATTGAAAAATTTCTTATCCAGCACACCTTTCTTCACATCGCCGTCACGCTCAAATGAATGTGACTCCACATCGCCTGCCGTCTTAGTGACATAATTACTCTTTGATGCATCAAAGGTCAGATCACTGAGTCTACTCCCTGATTTCTTGATATCATCAATATTAAAAGAGTTTCTTGCCACCAGCTCATTATAAGCATACTGCATGTGAACATTATTCACATGATATGGTTTCAGCCGGGCACTATACTCTGAAAGGTCCTTACTAGGATATGCTAAAGTGATATTATCTTGTTCGCCGAATTTGCCAAAATGAAGCTTCTTTCCATTATTGAACATCCACTCACCATGTCGCTGAGCCAAGCGCTGCAGGAACTGATACTTCGTTTCGTTATATTGAACGGTAAAGAAAATGGGATCTTCAGTCTTGGGCTGCACCTCTGCCTCTAAACCTGCACTCTTCAATACATAGTTCACAATGACATCTAATTTCATCTCATTGTAAAGGTCAAAGTCTGGGGTATCCTTCATGATGACATCTCTGGTCTCTGCCACCACCTCTATGCCATACTCAGACTCCTTACGAGTTGCTTTTGCCGATGTAACAAAGCCTTCAAACTCGATATCTGCATTCTGTGTGCCCTCAGAGAAGCCCTGTATCTCCTGCTCCATGGAGTCGGTCTGCAAGGTAAGCTTCACCTCCTTGCCGATAATAGAGCCACAAGTGGTGAACTGAATCTCGTTGATATCCTCATCGGGAGCCTTTCGCAATTTGAACGCTAACTTACAAGGCTCCAACAGTCTCTGCGTCATCTTGAACTTGTCAAGACTGTACTTGGCACCATCAAGCTCTATGTTGAACTGCTTTGACGTCGTTCCAGCGATGCTGAACGCAATATTCTTTACCGATATCGACATAAGCTAAAAAAACGTTAACGGGAACACCAAATCTACTTTACACTATGCGCTGTCCTTACGCCCAGTCATTATTAAACTCGGCTGTATCATTACTACCAACGGAGATAATCTCAGCAGAAATAGTGACACGAGTATGCATCAAGCGAGAGTCGTGATCGTTGAAATAATCCTCCAATTCTGTGCAATAAGCATTCTTGAAGTTGACGGTCTTGTAACTACGCTTGTTTTTCTGCGAATAAACGACAAACTTCAAAACGCCTGAGTAAACCTGGGTCTTACTGAACATCCATTTATAGAAGAAGACGTTGTCGTCGCTCAGAGAAGGCATCACAAAGGTGATGGATCCGCCACGTGGACGTGTGGAGGGCTTGCCGGTACTGTCGCAATCCTGATGGAAACGGTATCTACATTCCACGATACCATATTTTTTGCCACCTACCTCAATCTTACCATGGAACGAATCGTTCTCGCTGCTCATCGCTTCCGAACCACCCATCAGACTATCAGTCATAGAACGGGCAGAACTCAATGCATTGTCAACAGAGGGGGTACGACTGGTAATATCGCTTAAGTCGCCAAGGAAACTATTGAGTCCTCCCTCCAATTTATTCCCAATATCATTGAGGGCCTTCTCTGCAGCATCCTTTACCTTACCTGCAGCATCTTTCGCATTGCTGATAAGGTTATCAGCCTTTGCAGACAGATTACTCACTACTGAGTCAATCTTATTTGCTGCAGCATTAGCGGTCTCGCTGAGTTTGTTCGAGACATCGTCAATCATTGAGTTGACTTGATCAACAGCCTGGTTAGCAGCGTCGGCTACCTTGTTTTTCACCTCGTCGACCTTATCTTTGGCCTTGCTAGCCATCTCTTTGGCCTCGTCGGCTAACTGGTTGGCTTTTTCCTCTATCTTATTGGCTATTTCCTTGGCCTCGTTCTCAATTTTCTCTACAGTATCCTTAACTTTTGTCTCTACCTCGTTAACGACTTCCTTAGCCTTATCCTCAATTTTATTGGCAATCTCCTTGGCCTCGTTTTCAAGCTTTTGGAACTCTTCTTGGGCTCTTTCGCCAAGCTCTTCTGCTTTGTCTTGTATTTCTTTGGCCTTATTCTCTATTTTCTCTACAGCTGCTTTGGCTTCCGTTTGTATCTTTTCAGCTGTGTCTTTTACTTTCTGCTCCACCTGATTGGCCATTTCTTTGGCCTCATTTTGGAGTTTTTCAGCTGCCTGTGTAGCCTGATTCTGAATGTCTTTAACACCATTCTCTATCTTTTCTCCTACTGCTTTTGCCTCTTTCTCTAATTGATTAACCGAATCTTTTACTTGAGACTCAATTTGCTGAGCCATCTCCTGGGCTTTCGCTTGAGCATCGTTGATACCACTCTCTATACGGTTACCAATCTCCTGAGCTTTGGCTTGAGCCGAATTGATGCCATCCTGGATGCCGCTCTCGATGCGACTACCCATCTCCTGGGCTTTCGCCTGTGCATCACTGATACCGCTCTCGATGCGGTTTCCAATCTCCTGAGCCTTGGCCTGAGCCGAATTGATGCCATCCTGAATGCCGCTCTCGATGCGACTACCCATCTCCTGGGCTTTCGCCTGTGCATCACTGATACCGCTCTCGATGCGGTTTCCAATCTCCTGAGCCTTTGACTGAGCTGTATTGATGCCATCCTGGATGCCGCTCTCTATACGACTGCCCATCTCCTGGGCCTTGGCTTGAGCATCGCTGATGCCGCTCTCGATGCGGTTACCAATCTCCTGAGCCTTTGACTGAGCTGTATTGATGCCATCCTGAATGCCGCTCTCGATGCGACTGCCCATCTCCTGGGCCTTGGCTTGAGCATCGCCGATGCCGCTTTCGATGCGGTTTCCAATCTCCTGAGCCTTGGCCTGAGCTGTATTGATGCCATCCTGAATGCCGCTCTCGATGCGACTACCCATCTCCTGGGCCTTGGCTTGAGCATCGCCGATGCCGCTTTCGATGCGGTTTCCAATCTCCTGAGCCTTTGACTGAGCCGAGTTGATGCCATCCTGGATGCCGCTCTCGATGCGACTGCCCATCTCCTGGGCCTTGGCTTGAGCATCGCTGATGCCGCTCTCAATGCGGTTTCCAATCTCCTGAGCCTTTGACTGAGCCGAGTTGATGCCATTCTGGATACCACTCTCTATTCGACTACCCATCTCCTGGGCCTTGGCTTGAGCATCAGTAATTGTAGTCTCGAGACGGCTTCCCATCTCTTGAGCTCTTTCCTGTACAGTATTGACACCATCTTTAATACCACTTTCTATGCGACTACCCATCTCCTCAGCCTTTGACTGAGCAGTATTGATTCCTGTCTCAATTTTGGTACCAATTTGCTCTGCCTGCTGTTGAAGTTGAGTTGTAGCTTGTTGAACCTGTTGCTCTAACTGCGACGCAGCTTGTGTAGCCTGATTCTGAACTTCCTGTATTCCATTCTCTATCTGACTCGTTACATTCTTAGCAGTATCTTCCAGTTGTGTAACAGCACTCTCAGCCTGTTTCTTCACTTGAGCAACAGCATTAGCCGATGCGGCACTTGCCTGACTAACGGCTTGGGAAGCTTGCTGCTGTATATTGCTGACGCTATCCTTCACTTGATTGCCCATTTCCTGAGCCTTACTCTGCAACTGTGTAGCTGCATTCTGGGCTTGCTCCTGAAGTTGGCTGACAGCATTCGACGCCTGCTCCTGTAACTTATTGGCACCATCTTGCAATTTGCTGCCCAAATCTTGTGCACCACTTTCTATTTTCGAGGCTGCATTTTGGACTTGCGACTCCATCTGCTGTGCTGTCTGCTTGGCCATCTCCTGCGCTGAAGACATGGCCTGTTCCATCTTGCCTGCAGCATTCTCTGCAACCGACTGCACCTGACTGGCTGCATTTTGGGCAGATGACTCCAGCTGACTTACAGCACTCTGAACAGAACTCTCAAGATTGGAAGCAGCATTCTGTGCCGCTGATTGTACTGAATTTACAGCATTCTGAGCCGCTGATTGTACTGAATTAGCAGCATTCTGGGTCATACCTTGCATGGTATTCATCGCATTTTTAGCAGACTCGCCGGCTTTCTCCGCCATGTCCAAAGCAGAAGTACCTGCTTTTTTGGCAACATCCTGCACCGAATTCGCTGCATTTCCAGCCATATTCTGAACAGAATCAACTGTTTTTTCTGCAACTTTCTGAGCTGTATTTGCTACATTCTGGGCTGTTTGCTGCATAGTATTCGCTGCATTCTGTGCCATGCCTTGGGCAGAATTAACTGCATTGTTAGCAGCATTCTGTACACCATTCGTTGCATGATTAGCCATGGATTGGGCAGAATTAGCCATGTTCTGGGCCGTTTTCTGCGCAGAACCAGCAGCTTGTTTGGCGGCACTTTCAGCTGAGTTAGCAACATTCTTCACTGCTGACCCGGCTGAGTTGACTGCATTCTTTACGGTCGACTCAGCTGAATGAGCGGCTTTCTCGAGGCTGGAGCCTAAATTCTCACCTGCATTCTGCAAACTCGATGCTGCATTCTCTGCACTTTTCTTGATTGAATCGGCTGCTTTTGATAAACTGTCAAGGAATCCCATGCTATATAATATAATAAGGTATTAATAAATTGTAAGGTATGTGTCGAGCATGAAATTCCCTTGGAGTCTCCTAAAACGGAAACTCCAAGGGACTGAAGAATGATCTTAGTTGTCGATGGTCCAGCGGTTGTTGTGACGAGCGTTACCTATAGAAATCTCCTTAGCAGAGATGGTAAACTCCTCATACTGCTGTACCTCGTTCTTGTTGTCGTAGGTCTCGGCATACTCTACGAGGTAGCCCTCTTTGAAATCGAGGTGCTTCATCTCACCACCCTGACGGTTGGGGAAAGAAATGGTACCAGCCTTACTCATATAAGTGTCGCACATCCACTCAAGCAGTTCGGTGTTGCCATCGTCATTTGACTTCACCTTTACATAAATCTTACCACCACGGGTTGTACCAGTGGGCTGACCCTCAACGTCGGTCTGCTGATTCAGTTCATAACGAACATACATTACCTCGCGCTCGGCAATGCCGTCAGCGTTAATAGTTACAGTTCTTGTTGCCATAATTTTTGATTTTTAAGAAGTTAATACTAATTCTTTAAATATTGTGTTAGGATACGTTTTGATCCCATTCAACTCCTGCCTGTCCGTTGTGGCCAGTCAGTTCGATGAAGAAGTTCTTCGCAGCGAAGAAAGGTTTCAACTCAACCTCAATCTTGATATCCTTGGTCTTAGGATCCTGATTGATGCCTTTCAAGTTATAGTTCTCAATGAGTTTGCCCGGGCCCTTATAATCGCTTAGGAAGTCGTGAACAGCCTGCTGCAGTTCAGCCTTCACTGCAGAATTCCAGTTGATGAATGCCTCATCGTTGAAGAAGTTCTGGAACACCTTACCAATCCAGTCAAACACACGAACAATAGGATACTCCTGCAATCCGAGGGTAGCACCATTGTAGAGTGAGCGGTTGGAGAAGGCCATGGTACGTCCATCTTCCTCTACCATTGGAATCACACCTTGGTCGATGAGTGCTGCAATCTCCGACTTACGCAGGTTGAGACGAGCACCCTTCACATTGCTAAGTGTACCATACTTTTTACCGGCTGCACCTTGTGCGATGACAATCTCATCGGTATTGGTCATACGTCCGGCGAGCGCTGCAGAACCAGGTACATACAGGTCATCATCCTCATCAGCAATCTCAGACTTCTTACGACCCAGCAGATAGTTACATGTCATGATGACATTAGCCAACTTAGCATCCTGTCCCTGCATGTTTGCATCGTCGAGTTCATCTTTCAGCATACTGAAGTTCTGGCTGTCCTTGAAGTCGGTCACCATCATTACCTTGTTGCGATAGGCTGTGTCTGCCCACATGCGAATGGTATTAGAGTCGCCCAGATAGCCAGGGATAATCAACAGACTATAGTTGTTCTTCAGGCTCAGACGGTCGTAATACTTCTCCATCTCATCGCGGATAGCCAGCGTGTCTTCTGAGTCGTGATACTCCAGTTCCTCTTTGTTTACATTCATCAACGTGAGACAATCCATCTTACCCTGTCCTGCATTTGCAAAGAAAGAGTCGAGGGCACGGTAGGTAACCTCCAGTTTCTTGATCTCTTCATGTACGTTGAAAAGGTTGTTCTTCATGTTCTGCTCAGCCTTATCGCGCTTAGCCTTACATGAGTCAATTATCTGCATAGGGTCGGTACCGCCGCTTTCGAGGATGCTTACCCACAGTTCCAACTCGCTCTTCAGTTTCTTGCGGCTATCAGCATAAGCTGCATCGCCCAGGAAGATATTCTTAACTGCCTTACGACGAGGATCCATGTTCTCAACACCCTTGATGAGTCCTTTCACCATCTGGAATCCACCGAACTTATTCAGTCCGTCAAGACTCTCCTGAAGCAACGCTGAAGGGTTCTCTATTTTTTCTCTTTCACGAAGTTGTACGGCCTCGCCCTGAGCTTCTTTTTTCAGTTCTTCTGCTGCCATAATTCTTTGTTTTTCAATAATTAAACATTTTAGTTCTTTAATTCTCAAATACTACTCAGCCTCATCGAGCTCTGCCAGCAGAGCCTTGAGTGCATTCTTCAGATTGCCACGTGCAGCCTCATCTTTGAGAGTGTTGCGCAAGGTCTTATTCTTCTCCAGCTGACGAATGACCGAGTTGTAAGCGTCAATCTTACCCTTAGCAGCTCCGAGCAGGTCGCTCTGGGCAATCAGCTGCTCATCCTCGAAGTCCTTAATCTGCTTGAAATCAAAGTCCTCATAGACGGCACCGCCTTCTTCGGTTTCCATGGTCACGCCCTTCTTGCTGGGCTGGTAGTGCTCAAACACGTCTTTCATGCTCTTGGGCTTGAATCCCTCGCGGTCTTCATCGGTGTTGGGAGCCTCGTCAGTAAACTGATCAGCATACAATGCACGGTTTTGCGGAAACTCGATGATGCCATCTTGTGCCTCAACGTCGAGTACCTTTGTGATAACAGTTTTTCTTGCCATAATTAGATTGTGTTTTATGTTAATAATAAAGATTAATCTTTCAATTCTTCACCAATCAATCATTCATCTTTCTTTTCTTCGGTTGGAGCCTCAACAGCAGGAGCTTCAGCGGCAGGGGTCTCCACTACTGGTGGTTCTGCGGCGGGTGCCTCTTCTGCCGGAGCATCGGGACCGTCGGGAGTATCTATATCCCAAACAATCTGACTCTTTTCCTCATCATACTTCATGGTAACGGTATCACCAGGTGCTACATCACCTGCAATAATCAACTTTGATAGCGGACGGCGGATTTCCTTACGAATGATACCCAGGATAGGACGTGCGCCATAGTGAGCATTGAATCCCACTTTGGTCACATACTTACGAGCCGACTCATCGATCACTAGCTTGATATTCTGCTCGTTGAGCGTCTTCAGCAAGTTCTTGATATGGATATCAAAAATGCGGTCGATCATCTCCTCGGTAATGGGCGAGAACGGAACAATCTCAGTCAGACGGGCTAGGAATTCAGGACGGAACTGGCCTTGCATCACCTCGAGCAATTGGTCGTGCGACGGCACTTTACCCTCGCCAAATGCCTTGAAGATATAGTCGCTTCCAATGTTAGATGTGAAGATAATCAGAGAGTTAGAGAAGTCACCCACGCGTCCCAAACGGTCGTGCAACTTACCTTCGTCGAGTATCTGCAAGAAAAGGTCGAAGACCGACTTGTGAGCTTTCTCTATCTCATCGAACAAAACTACAGAATAGGGATGCTGACGAATCTGGTTGACCAACAGTCCACCCTCCTCATATCCCACATAGCCCGGAGGTGCACCATAGAGCAATGCTACAGAGTGCTCTTCCTTATACTCAGACATATCGAAGCGCAGCATAGCAGTCTCATCGTCGAAGAGGAAGTTTGCCAGCGACTTGGCCAACTCTGTCTTACCGGTTCCGGTTGGGCCGAGGAAGAAGAACGAACCCATGGGCTGTCCTTTTTTGTTCAGTCCGGAACGACTCTCGAAGATGGCATCAAGAATACTCTTAATAGCATGATTCTGTCCAACCACACGCTTGTGAAGAATAGCTTCAGCATTACCAAGTTTCTCACGCTCTTCCGACTGGATATTACCCATAGGAATACCGGTCATCTTGGCCACCACATCGCGCACGGCATCTTTCTCCAGTTTCTCAGCGACCACAGTGTCTGCTGAATCCTCAGAGAGTTTCTTCATCTCATTGGCAATCTTTACCGACGACATGGCACGGTCGAGCAGGTCAAGGGCTGACGACGGCAGTCGACGGTCGGGCATATAACGCTTGGCCAGACGAACAATCTCGGCAGGCACCTCTTCCTCAATAGGCAGATGATGGAATGCCTCGTAGCTCTCACGCTTACTCTTGATAATATCGATGGCCTGTTCTTCTGTAGGCTCCTCAACACTGATCTTCTCGAAGAAAGCTGTAAACTCTTTATCCTTTTCAATGTCTTTGGTATAGCCGTCAATCGTAGCAGTACAAATCACTTGCAACTGGTTCTTCGACAACAGTTTCTTCAAATTGGGCAAGATGCCATTGAGTACCGACTGTTTGTCCTCAACACGATGGAAGTTCTCAATCACCAATACAGGCTGTGTCTGGTTGAGCAAATCCTCTGTCACCTTTTTGAAGCGGTCTTCTATCTCGCCTTTGTAGCTGACGCCCTGACTGAGAGCAATCAGGTCTAGCTCATAAGGTTGCATGCTCTCCAACGAGGCAGGCACCTTCTTGTCGCGCAGACGCTGAACAATGCTATTGATCAGACTGGTCTTTCCGACGCCGGTCTCTCCGACAATCAACAAGTTGGCACGGTCTTTACGCGCCAGAATCTCAACAATAGAAAGAACTTCTTTGTCGAAGCCTATTACCGGGCCTTCGGCAACATCGGTTAGCATGGGGATGCAATACTCGCTCACACCAGGAGTTGCTGCGGCTGCGCTGCCACCTCCACTCGCCGTCGTGCTGGCAGGTTTTGGCATAGAACCCGACTGGGTAGCCAACACCTTGTCGGCCTGTAATGGCAGTGTCTTCAACTGCTCGTAAGTGAATCCGATACCTGGAGTAACCAATGAAGCCAATAACGTGATAGGAGTAACTCCTGGCAGTCCGTGTTTCTCAGCAATGTCCTGCGCCTCCTTCACCACATTCTTCGACTCATGAGAAAGCTCAATTCCTTTCATTCCGTATGGCGACTTGTCGCATTGTTTCATGCGCATGTCGGCCCAATCGAGCAGATAATAATAATCCTCATCAAGGGTGTCCTCGATAAAACTAACTAGTCCTGCGCTCTTGTGAAGCAGGGCGCGGAGCAAATGGGCAGGCTCAATCTTCGGTGATTTGTTGTCATTGGCAAACGACTGTGCAATATGCAACAAATCGAATGGAAAATCGGCTAACATTTCTGAATACTTGTCCATAAGTCAATAGTGTTTATATGATACTTAGATAACTCGACGGCACAAAGGCTATGGCCACGGCTGCCACTCCTTCTATTTGAACAACAACATGTTTGTTTTTCTTAATTCTCTTGATAACACCTTCAACGCCGGCAAAAGTCCCCTCGTTAATTCTTACTCTTTTGCCCTCTTTTCCAATAAAATCCTTATAATCGAGGAAAATCACGTTATCGCTCTCGGCAGAGGCAACCCTCATAAAGTTCTCCATCTCGTGGTCAGGAACACGGATAATGCTCGTGCTGCCACCATCTGATTTTATTGTACGCATCATATAGCGCAGGGGCTCAAACTCCTTGCGCGTCATTTTCAGATGTGTGAGTGTCTCTCGCGTGGAATGTACAAAAATTAAATTATGAATGGCAGAAACCAGCATCCGCCTCCTACCCTCTTTCGTCTCCACAACATCATAACGCATAGGAACAAAACTCTCTATTCCCAGAGAGTCAAAAAAACTCTTCATTTTCAGTTCCCGATGATAGGTGACGCGCATGGGAAACCACTCAAGATTCTCCATAAAATGATTGGAGGCTAAAGAATAATTTAGAACAAAAGAAGAGGGTCACCGCAATAATGATTGCAGCCACCAAAAAAACTGGTTTGCGAATTCAATAACGCAATAAAATTACTCTCCATTATTTGCACTGGCCTCCAGCAACAGCAATGAATGTATATAGATTCTAATCTCTTAACGGAAAAAAGATTGTTTCGTTTGCAAATATAATAAAAAAGTTTTTAAAAAACAAGTATTTTTTATAAAAAAATGTACGGAAAAAGCTACTTTTAATTGTAATTTGTTGGATTGTTGATATTTATATTCTAAAAAAAACAAAAGGAATGAGCTTTTATACGATGATAAAATGCTATCAACAGCCTCTGAAAACAAGCCACAATTACCCCCTTCATCATTTGAAAGTTTACCTACCACGGAAGAGGCTCTTTGGTCTAGGTGTTAAAAGCGGTCACATGGTCACGATTGTGACCATGTGACCGCTAGTTCAACATAATTTCAGTAGCATCACCAAAACTGCTATAATAGCTATTCTACAGGTAATTTGGCATGAGCCCAACCGCAACGGTCATAGATGGCAGACATGCATTTGGCTCTCCGAAGGAAATCCTGATAGTCTTTGCATTCAGGTTGCATCCACTGGCACTCGCTCAGAGCCGCCAGACGCGGAAGAAGTTGATATTCAGCCAGGTTCTCGTACTCTATATACTCTGACCACAAGTTTGCCTGTGCTCCCAATACATGTTTTTGGGCTTCTTCGCCCATGATCGGAGGGGCAGGCTCAAAAGAATAAGCTTTGGGGAGTGTCACGATAGCATTAAAAGTGAATGGCTTGTTCCAAACGCTGGCATCGAACTGACTGAAGTTAAAATAGCAATAATCCTGAGGCGCCATAATCACGTCATGACCTTTGGCAGAGGCTTTCAGTCCGCCCTCCATACCTTGCCAGCTCATCACAACGGCACTTTGGTTGATATCTCCCTCTAGTATCTCATCCCAGCCAATGATGCGACGGCCACGGCTGAGCACATGCTGTTCAACACGATTAGTGAAATAGCCTTGAAGTTTCATCTCTGCCGAAAGTTTTCCTTCGGCCTTGATTCCTTGTTCGCGAATGCGTGCCTGGCACTTGGGGCAATCCTTCCAACGTCCTTTTGGAGCCTCATCTCCACCGATGTGAATATACTGGGAGGGGAAGATATCGATGATCTCATCTAGGATATTGTTCACCATCTCGAAAGTCTTCTCATTTCCGGCACAAAGAATGTCATCGAACACGCCCCAGTGGCCTTCTACTTCGTAAGGGCCACCCGTACAGCCAATCTCGGGATAAGCGGTGAGCAGGCCAAGCATGTGACCAGGCATGTCTATTTCAGGAATCACGGTGATATGCCGTTCGGCAGCATATCTAACCACCTCACGGGCCTCCTCTTGAGTATAGAAACCACCATAAGGCCGCCCGTCCATCAGTCCTGAGTTATGCCCAATGACTGTATGGCGCCGTTTAGACCCTACCTCAGCAAGGCGCGGATAGCGCTTGATTTCTATTCTCCAGCCTTGGTCATCGGAAAGGTGCCAATGGAACACATTCTGGTTGTGCAGGGCCAGGATGTCAATATAGCGTTTCACGAAACTGATGGGGAAAAAATGACGAGAGCAGTCGAGATGAACACCACGATAGCTGAAGCGCGGCTCATCGTCGATGATAACTGCCGGCAACTCTGTCACATCGCCTGCTGCCAACGACTTGCGCAAAGTCTGAATACCATAGAACACGCCTTGTGCGGTCTTCGACTCGACGAGAACTCCTTTCTGGCCGACTGTTATCCGGTAAGCCTCTTGGCCCGTCATTTTCTGATTGATGGCCAACCGGATGCTATTCTTGGCCTTCCTGTTATTGGTGATTTGTAACTGTAAACCTGTCAACTGGCCAACATACTCTTTCAGAAACTCAGCCTCTCGCTGCAGCCCATCCTCGTAAACAATCTGTACAGCATTTGTGAGCACAAAGGGATTGCCTTTCTGCAGCGTAATCTGACGGGGGAGTGGTACTACCTGATAATCAGCGGTAGATGCATGAAGCGGCATCAATGCCACGACAAAAAACAATAGCGTAACAAGTCTTTTCATGATAAGAATTATTTAATATTTTGGCAAAAATACAAAAAAAATATGAAAAGGAATCTATATCGTCGAGAATTATTGTATTTTTGCAGTGATGAACAGACAACGAGCCGCAGAGAAACTGCATGGAAGCCGTCTTTATGCTCTGCTGAAGCGGACAACCGACTATATGGACCGCTACTATCTCGACGCAGCAGTAGGGTTTGCCATACCTGGTGGTATTGGCGACGCTATTAGTGGCGTGTTCTCGCTGCTCTATGTTTATTTTGCAGCTTTCGTGGTGCGCAGCATTCCACTTGCCCTAGCCGTCATGAACAACATCATGCGCGACGTGATTCTAGGCATGATACCCTTCTATGTGGGCGACGTCATCGATGTATTTCACAAGAGCAACAAGAAGAACATGGCCTTGATCGACGGTTTTGTAGAAGGCAACGAAGAAGTTGTCTCAACCGTTAAGCGCAAGGCTGCAGTTTCAGCAGCAGTTTTTGTTTTGCTATGCGTGCTGCTTTATGTGATGATTCGTATTGTCATCTGGGCAGGCCAGCAAGTGATCTCGCTATTCTAGCCAAGGACAAGTCACATTCGTATTACTAGTTGAACAAGTTTTTTACTAGAAGAACTAGTTTTCATCACAAAGACACTCTGTTCTTGTGTCTGAAACGAAGTGTTTATATGCCTGAGACACATTGGGAAAACTCATGCTACAACAGACAAAAAGGAAGGAGCGATAAATAGCTTATTTAAAATGAGTTATATCTCATCATTAAAGCTATTTATCGCTCCTTTTCTTTACCCTCTTAACATGGAGGAAGTCTGAAAAAATTACTGCATATCGAGTACAACCTGCATCAACTTTTTTCCAAGTTCCTCAGCCTGCTCCATGGTCGGCGCCTCGCTATATACACGGATAATCGGCTCGGTATTCGACTTGCGCAGATGCACCCAACGGTCGGGGAAGTCTATTTTCACACCATCGATATCATTGACATTCACATCGGAGTGCTGACTAAACATCTCTTTGACTTTCAGCAAGATGGCATCTACATCTGTACTCGGAGTGAGGTCGATACGGTTCTTGGCAATGAAATACTCGGGGAATGTCTTACGAAGTTCGCTTACACGGCAGCCTTTCTGTGCCAGACTACTTAGGAACAGGGCAATACCGACCAACGCATCGCGACCGTAGTGGCTCTCTGGATAAATCACACCACCATTGCCTTCGCCTCCAATTACGGCTCCAACCTCTTTCATCATAGTGGTCACATTTACCTCACCGACTGCCGATGCTGTGTAAGTTCCACCATGACGCTCCGTGACATCACGCAAAGCACGAGTGGAACTCAGGTTTGACACCGTGTTACCAGGTGTATGACTCAGCACGTAATCGGCTACGCTAACCAGCGTGTATTCCTCGCCAAACATAGTTCCGTCCTCACTAATAAAAGCCAGACGGTCGACATCGGGATCGACAACAATACCCAGGTCATAATTACCCGAGCGCATCTCATCCATAATGCCACCCAGATTCTTCTCCAGCGGCTCTGGGTTGTGGGCAAAATCGCCCGTAGGCTCACCATTCAATATCTTATAGGTAACACCCAGACGGTCGAGCAGCTTGGGCAGTATGATACCACCAACACTATTGATGGCATCTACACACACCTTGAAATGTGCATTGCGAATAGCTTCCTCATCAACCAAGTCGAGAGAAAGAACGTCGTCCACATGCCAGTCGTCAGCCTCATCACAGTTGAGATAATGCCCCAGCTGATCAACACCAGCATACTCAAAATCTTCATTCTCAGCAATCTTCAGGACTTCGGCTCCATCGGCAGCCGTAAGGAACTCCCCTTCATTATTCAGCAGTTTCAGAGCATTCCACTGTCGTGGATTATGACTGGCTGTGATGATAATACCACCATCGGCACCCAGGTTACGAACAGTAAGTTCGGTAGTTGGTGTTGTTGCCAGACCGATGTTCACCACATCGTAGCCCATACCCATGAGCGTTCCGCAAACCACGCTGTCAACCATTACTCCTGAGATGCGGGCATCACGCCCTACAACGATGGTAGGACGATGATGATTAAATTCGGCATGCTGCCCATTTCCGCCATTGCGACGCATAAAGGTTGCATAAGCCGTGGTAAACTTTACAATATCTAGTGGATTGAGGGTATCACCCGTTTGGCCTCCGATAGTGCCACGGATGCCAGAAATAGACTTAATCAATGTCATAGTATAGTGTAAATAAAATTCTTAACTTATCACATTAAATATCCAAAGAGCTACTTTAGAATCCTAAAGAGCTACTCCAGCGTTCTAAAGAGCTACTCCAGCGTTCCAAAGAGCTGCTTTGGAACGCTCATGAGCCACTCTATCTTCCACGCTCATAATAAATCTCATAGAGACATGGATAGACATACTGCACGGCATAAGACTGTCCGCTGTCGTGAGGAACAATCAGTTTTACGAAGGCTGTTTGCTCATTGGCGGAAGGGCGTCCGACCTTAATATAAGTCAGCGGCACCAACCAACCGGTAGGTACTGAGGTTCCGTAGACACTACTCATCACACCCGAAACGAACGTGGCTGAAAAAGTACCGCTACTGTTGGTAACTGTCATCTTGTCAACATAATGGGCATACGCCTGAACATTGTTGGAAAGTTGCAGCGAATCTGTCAGAAGATTTGTCTCATAGAAACGACAAAGCACATCGGCTGTCTCGCCTTCTTTGATGGGCTCACCACAACCTTTGCGGACAATCTGCATATAGATTCCCGTGCTCTCAAACAAAACAAACTCATTTTTGGCAGTATCGGTCACGTAACCTTTTGCTTTAAAGTCATCCTCAGAAATGACTTTAACTCCTTCGCGCTTAATGTAATCGCTGATAGCAGCGCGCTCTTTTTTCTTCTGGTCGGCATAGGTTTCGTGGTCGTGACAACTAGTAAACGCCACCATGAGCACGAGTGCTGACAATATAAAAGACAGTTTCTTCATATACTCAATAACTGATTGATGTTGCAAAAATACGAAAAAAAAGCAGAACTCACGCTATATTATACATTATTTTAATTCTTTTTCGAAATGTAAGATAGCTTGCTGTGCTATTCGCTCAGCTTCCTCAATGCTACAATTCAATCTTCCACCAGAGGCATTCAGGTGGCCTCCACCATTGAAAAATTGCTGAGCCACCTCCGTACAAGAGAAGTTATCGACCGAGCGAAGGCTTACCCACACCAGGTTGTCGTGCTCGGTATCCTCACGCAACGAGATGGACAATTTGGTTCCTTTAATCTGCAAAGGCATATTCACCAGTCCCTCTGCATCACCTTTCATATAATGGAAGCGCTTCAGATCGCTTCGTGTCAGCGCATAATAGGCAGCATGATACTCGGGCAAGACATGCAGTTTCTCTAAAAGCACGTAGCCGGTAAGGCGCATGCGGCTTTCGCTATAGTTATTGTAAACGTTGCGGTAGATTTTATCCTTATCGATATGCTTGGTCAGCAACTGGCTGATAATAAAATAGATCTCAGGCCGGGTGCTGTTGAAAGTAAAGCCCCCCGTATCGGTCATCATACCACAGTAGATGGGAACAGCCGCCTTCCTGGTCATCATCTCAAAGCCACCTAATTGCCAAATGATGCGAAACACCACCTCGCAAGTTGAGCACAAATCCGGATGAGATACAGTCAGCAGCGCTTCAATATCAGGGTACGGATGATGATCAATAAGAATCTTTCGCGCCGGTGAGGCTGCCAGCATTGCCGCCATATCATCGCCCGTGCGGCTCAAGGTATTGAAATCCATGCAGAACACAAGGTCGGCAGTCTTCAACATGAGCTCAACCGTTTCCCTGTGTTTGTCGCACCGGACTATCTTTTCGCTGTTGGGAAGCCATTGCAGGAAATCGGGAAACATATCAGGCACCACCACTACCGGCGATTTTCCTAACTGTCTCAAAAACTCAGCCATACCCAAGCACGAGCCTAGTGCGTCGCCATCGGCATTCTGATGGCAGCACAGCACAATACTATCTGAAGCCGCTATCTCTGCTTGCAAGGTAGCGGCTTCAGTCTCTGACAAAAGATTAATCTGCATTAAAACAATTTGTTAGGATAAACACCCTCGTCAACCAGCTTCTGGATGCGGTCGACAGTTGCCTGACGGTCAGCCGCATAGGTCACTCCGAACCACTTGCTGGTGGTGTCAAGCACCTCAACCGTGGCCGTGCCGTCATTGATGAGCTTATTCACCATCAATGGAATGAAGAACTCGGCCTTGAGATTCTCCATGTTCTTCGGGTCGCTCAGGAACTCTTTGAAGTACTCCTCACTATAATCGAAATAGTCGGGTGTAAAGCCCCACATATTCATCGATACGGGCACATTCTCCTCGAGTGGCTGCCACTCGCCCTGCTCGTCCTTGAAACAGATAGGTCCGTCGGCCGGAACGCGCATGATCTCTGTGCGCTCAACGACATCGGTAAGATGGCGCTTATCATCATAGGCACACACGCCACGGGCCACACTTCCGTTCTCGCTCAAAGTGTTGCAGCAACGGAAACCAACCATAGCATACTGGTTCTTGGCATTCTCGGGAAGCTCAGCCAGGAACTTGCCAATGGCCATGAAGGCATCACGGCCATAGAAATCGTCGCAATTGATGACACAGAAAGGCTCCTTTATCACGTCTTTACCCATGAGCACAGCATGATTGGTTCCCCAAGGCTTCACACGGCCTTCCGGGCATTTGAAGCCCTCGGGCAAAGCGTCGATACCCTGAAAGCAGAGCTCACAGGTGATCTTATCCTCATATTTAGAAAGTATCTGGGTGCGGAACTGCTCCTCAAAATCTTTGCGGATGACCCAAACTATCTTGCCGAAGCCGGCCTGAATAGCATCGTAAATAGAGTAATCCATAATGGTCTCACCATTGGGGCCCAGACCATCCAGTTGTTTCAAACCACCGTAGCGGCTACCCATACCAGCAGCCAAGAGAAATAATGTAGGTTTCATAAAATATGTATTTTAAATTTGTTATAGTAATCTTCTGAGTTGCAAAGATACAAAAGAGTTGGCAGTTCCTGCTATAAAGCCTGGAGTTTTCTCTACTCCTTAATCATTTTTAACCCAAACCGTATAAAGCATATATGCTCTAGAACGGATAGCCGATAGCGAAATGGAGCGTCTGATTGTCCTTGAACTTATTAATATTGAAGAAACCGCTCTTACCAGTATCATATGGCACGTGCAGACCAATGCCCCAGTCTAGGCGCAAGATGAGGAAAACGAGGTCGTAGCGCAATCCAATTCCCGTTCCAATGGCCATCTGTCCCAGGAATTTGCCTGGCTTGAACTTGGAATCACGGAAGATGGAATTGATAGAGTCTTCACCATAATCACCGCTGATATTCCACACATTACCGGCATCAAGGAAGACGGCTCCATAGACATTGCCAAAAAGGCGTGGACGGTACTCAAGGTTGGCCACCAGTTTCACATCTCCGTTCTGCATCAAGTAAGAATACTGAGTAGTGAGTTCCTCGCCGTTGAAACGTCCGGGGCCAACACTACGAATGGGAAACGCACGCAAGCTGTTAGCTCCACCGACATAGAACAACTCAGAGAAAGGTGCCATCTCGCTGTTGCCATACGAATAGATGATGCCGGCGTTGGCATGAGCCACAAACTGATCATGGGCATTCAGCTGCCAAGTCTTCGTGAGGTCGGTTTCCAACCTCACAAACTGTGAGTAGGCATTCTTAAACATCTTCTTGTCGCGCTCGTTCCACTTCTTGCCGCCCGCCATCATTGCCAAAGAAGTCACGTTACCAGCCTCTGAAAGTGTGGTCTCCCAACGGAGCGGATGCAAGGTGCCAGCAGGACTGGTATAAATGTAGGAATAGCGCATTTGCGGGATAAACACATCACCCATTGTGGTCATCAAATAGGGGTTGAACACCATGATGGAGTCGAACTCAAGCGTATGACTGTTCATAAACTGGTATTTCAGCGTCAGCGGACTGAACTCATGACGACTATTAGCCGACGACTGCCAGCGGTAGGTCCATTCGCCCGACACGATATGCATCTTGTAAAACCCCGGACGGCTCACTATGTCTGTAGAGGCCTTGGCCAGAGTGGTGGGAGTGCTATAGCGATGCCTGAAACGCGGACGTCCGTTCTTGTCGCGACGGATGCGGCTACTGCTATAGAAAGGAGCAACGATGCGAGGAAACTCTATCGAGGCGTCAGCACCATATTCATAGGAGTTCATGTCCTTACCACGATTGTGGGTCTGCCATTCGTAAGAGCCATGGAGATTAATATCAAACTTCTCGCCGCCACGAAAGGCATTACGTTTTGTCAGACCAACCTTCAGCTCGGGGCCCATGCGACCCAGTGTGCGATTCTTGAAGTTGGTCTCAATATAGAAATCATAGGGCTTGTCGAGCACACAGTTGAGTTGAAGATCAAGTGTATCGCATGTAGCCGAGGTGTCACGAGGAGAAAATGTGAAGTCGGTCATACTGAACAGCCCCATGGCATTGAGGTTGTTCATGGTCTCGAGATAGGCATCATGGCTATAAAGCTGACGAGGACGAAGCCTCATACCACCTAGGATCACCCTTGGACGCAGCTGCGGATGCTTTCCGTTGAAGCGGATGGTGAGAATTCGACGCGTGAGACTATCGGTCAGTTGTTCCATGAACGACTTGCGGATATCCATTTTAACATGGCCTACATACCACTTGTGAGTAGCCTGCGCGGGTATACCATCAGCCAATTGGAGCCGCAGTTGTGCCTGTCCAGGTACCGCTATCGTATCTGCCAAATAAGATGCGTAGCCGGGCTGATAGTAATAATACCCGTTATTGCGGAACAGACTAGCCAACCGCGTACGCTCAGCATCTAGTCCGGCAACGGTGAAAGGACAACCTTTCCGTATTTTTGCATCATCCGCCGTTATTTTAATCAGACTGTCAGCCTCTGCAGGGAATCCCACATAAGCCACTGTATCAAGTGTGAACAGATGTCCCAGATTGACGGTGTAGCCAATCTTTCCTTTCTTTGGGTTCTTCTGAGCAACATTCTCGTAAGTTACCTCATTATGGAAATAACCGTAATTGCGCAGCAAAGAATGGGCTACAGACGCCCGTAATGCGGGATTGACCTGGCTCATCAGCACAGGTGGCTTTCCAAAGGCTTTTGTCATCCACTGCCCAAACTTCGATGATGAATCATGAAAAGCATTCCACACCCACAGGCCATAAGGGAACGGGGTGCGATAGTAGCTGCTTCCAAATAGCGCACCGTTGGGTTTGGTGGCAAGAGCAGCCTCCACCTCCTCCTGAGCCAAGATGAAATTATCGTTCTTCTCGTAGTTGCGATAGTCGATCTTGGTCAGCCCTGTAAACAGCTGATCACCTTCAGGCACATGCTCGGTAGTGGAACACGATGCCAATAGCATGACACATATTATAATATATATATTTCTCAAACTCAACATCCTTTTTATCAGTTAAGAAAAAATAGTCTACTCTTCATGCTTGAAAGTTTTGGTGGTATCGCGCTGAACCGTAATACTGTCCCGTCGTTGCGGAACAACCAATGGTTTCTCGCCCTTCAGGCTGAAGATATCCTTGAAGTGCTGAAGCGAACGCCGCCAGATGAAACCGCCGCCATACTCCTGCGTGTAGCCATCGAGCCAGTCGTAGGCATTGTTCTGGAAGAAGAGGTTAATATACTTATTGGCTGTATCGTCAAGGCGGTACTCCAGCGTGACGTTGTCAAAGAAAGAGTCATTGCGGTCGAGATAGTCGGAACCCGTAGAGACTTTTCCTCCAACGGTGATTTTCAGACGATTATTCCACAGCCGCTTGGCAAACTTAAACGAATAGTCCATATGGGTGTTGCCGGTAGCATCAGTAGAGTTGTCGAGGCCGAATGAGAGATCGAGTGTGCGCAAAGCATTGCCGGTGATGTTATTAATCTCACTGTTCAGGAAGGAACTCAAGGCACTGTTCATCGAGAAGGCACTGGTATTTCCATCGGCTAGATACATTCCAGTGGTAAGCAGGGATACGGCCAGTTTTCCGCGCTGCTCCTTGCTCATCGCCATCAGTTCGTTGTGCAGGGATAGATCCTCTGGAGCATCAAGGGTAAACTCCAGTCCCATATCGTTGAGAGTCTTCGTAATGATCACTCCACAGTCGAATGCCACTGAGCGCCCTACCCCACTGTTTCCTGTCACAGTAGCTTTGGTCTGCTCTGTAGCCGTAATATTCAACGTCGGATTCATCACATCGCCAGTAAATTCCAAATAGCTGCCGTCCTGTATGGTGAATGTCTTGAGCGGGATAATAGGCAACGAGTATTTCATCTCGCCATTGCTAAGAGTATACTTGCCATTCAGTTGCAAGTGATCGGCAGGTGTATAGCGCATACGCAGATTACCGCCTCCCATGAGGTCAATGTAGTTGGTGTGATCGGCATTCAAATAAGCCATTACGTGTGCACCCTTAGAAATATCGATGGTCATATCCATCTTGAATCCATTGAGTTCTGGACGGATAACAGCCTCCTCCAAACTGTCATTGAGGTTAGTGAACTTCACCAGTTCATCAAGTTGATTGTCGGTCGTCAACGGTGAGTCACGCAGAATATAACCTACGTCCGATGTTCCTAGCACATCCAGTTTTCCACGCATAGTTAGGTCGTCGAGTGGACCGTTCATACGGCCATAGAAGTTTACGAACGCCTTACCATAAGCAACCGAACGATGAGTCTCCTTGGAATCAATAAGTTGGTAGTTATCGGCCTTCATGCGTAGGTCCATTGTCGGACGGTCAAGATTAGAGAAATCTATATTGCCGTATAAGTTCAGCGGATTGTTATTGTGACCGAAAATCTCGAAATTCTCAAGCAAAAGCCGGCTGTTCACAATCCTCACCGGGTCATTGGCAAAGCGCAACTGCATGCCATAAGGCTCACTGACAAGCCATCCTTCGTCAAGGAATAGTTCTCCATCTACTTGAGGGCGCTTCAACGGTCCTTTAACGGTCAAGGTACCTTCAGCAAATCCCTTCAAGCCAAACAGTTGGTCAGGAATGAAACCATTGACTACCGAAAGAGGCATGCGCTCAAGCTGCAGTTCAGCATCGAGACTTCCCTCACCTTCACCACTATAAGTACCGCGTAGTAACCCGACCTCCTCACCATCTTGCATCAAAATACCATCGACGTAATGAGAACCATCTTCTTTTGGCATGTAGACAAACTCGGTACTCATGTTGCCCATAGGACAGTTCTCATAGGTAAGCTTGTCAACAGACAAGTCGCTCGACACAGACAGCTCGTCAGCTGTCTTGATAACATGGAAGTCTCCATTGGCCACACCCGTAAGTTTTGGGGCATAAGGCAACACTGAGAGCATCTCTGCAAGATTAAAGCGATGGAGGCTGAGCGTGATATCTTGCAGAGCCTCTAAATTATCATCGTTACTGTATAGTTGCACAGCCTCTCCATTCTCGCCCCGCAGACTAAGATTGGCAGATACACGCTGGTCATTACTCAAGAATATGTAATGGTCGTCATTCGCCTTGAACTTCTTGTAACCCAACACAGGGTCCATATCGTTGAAACGCAACCGCAGACCGGCATCCTCCATGGTAGCAGCCAAACCTACGCCTAATCCCAACTTGCCCTTCTCATCAAAAAGATGAGCCGTGAAACTGGTTCCACGCTCCTCGATACCTCCCTCAAACAGGGCATTAAAGGTGTATTGAGGATTTTGTTTGTTATTACGGATTTGTGCATGATATGTCATCTTATCGTCACTTGAACGTAAAGCCAGACGGATCGTGTCAAGTTGTACTCCTGCGGCTATAAGCGAATCAACACGCACAGTACCATTCAAACCGCCGACAGGTGAGGATGACAAATCCATATCTACAGCTTTCACACCATAGTCTAACCGGCCAAGCATCTTGGCAAGGAAATTATTCTTTCCACTAGTGAGGCGCACACGTGCATCGGGCAGGCACTCACGTAGCCGCACCTGATCGATGGTGCGCTCCCGTGTTTGCTTTGACACCTCGTCGGCAACCAAACGCCCCGTGCGCAGCAGTTGTTCGTAACCTCCTCGTGCCGCCATATTAAGATGGAAATCGCCACAGTCTACAATGGCACGAGTAGTATCTCGTCGAGTTAAAATTTCAAGTTCGATATCCTCGGGACGGAATCTTTCACCACGATTATACACGGTGATGTCACTCACAAAACCTTGTACCTTATAATAATCGCGCTGATTGGTGGCTACGTCCACATGACCACACAGTCCAACATCAAAAGTCTCGCTGGTCAGTCCTAACTTTTTTAAATCAGCCTTAATGACATCGGCTGCAACCGTGGCTCTAATATTTTTTGTATTCAGCAGGGCATCAACTGTGACGTTTCCGTCTAGCAGACCGTTATGACTCGTCACATGAGCTCGCCCATGGCCTCCAGAAACACGGGCATCAGCTGTCATACCGTCCAGGCGGTAACCATCGTACTCGAATTTAGTAATATTTGCCTTCGCATTTAAACGTGTATGAGGCGACATAAGATCAACGCCCTGCCCATCAACATCAATATCTGCAGTAAGCGGATGAAGTCCCTTTCCTGGCAAATAGTGTTGTAGGGGCATTGCATGAGCTTTCACACGTGCCTTGTATTTCATGCGGTCGGCATCCAATGTGCCATTCACCCGCACACTGCCACCACCTTCTTTGGCAGTAATGTCGGCATCATAGCGGCTGCCATCGACCTTCACATTGCCCTTTAACTGGGTGGCAGGCAGTCGTAGCTGACGCTGCATTTCTTTATCAAGCAAAGCCTTCACGAAATCAACATTCTGGGTCTTGGCGTCAATGTCTACGTCTGCCTTCAAGTGTTTCAAATCATCAAGATTTGCTACTTGACCAGTAGCCCGAACGTTGAATGCTCCAGGTAATTTAAGGTTAAGTCCCGTAAAATGCATGCGGTCCATATTACCACGGGCCACGCCATCGATACTCAGTGGCTGGTTGGGCCATCGACGCTTGAAGTCTTGAGGCATATCGCCCATGAACCGCATCAAATCTTGCTTACCCAATTTTGCATGAATGGTGCCGTTGAGTTGTCCTGGAGTAGTGGCAGAGAATGTGTTCATGTCCATATCGAGGTCCATCTCTAACTCACTCTCTGGCGTTCTGAGTTTCATGCCCGGAATAAGCAGTCGCTTGTCGTCCATCTTCACATAACCACTCAGTTTGTCAATCTGCAGCCCGCTTTTCTCCTTCATAGATGCATGACGGAGACGCATGTCGAGTTTGGGTTCCTGATATGTGAGCGAGTCAATAGAAAACGATACGTCAGTGAGGTCGAGATGCTGATAGTCAAGGCCTTTTTGACGAGGGGCAAAGCGGTTGTCGTATTTCACACTGCTCTCCTTTACATCAAGGCTCCCAACCTCATAGCGTCCAGTGCCCAAGTCGAACGAGCCATTACGTACATCAGCCTGCCCCAAACGCACCTTAACTTGAAGCGTATCACCGGGCATGTGTACAGCAACATCCGAGTTCTTAACCGTCAAGCGGTCAGCTAAAATACGCCAGTTGTTTTCACTCTTTGTGGTATCGGGAGGGACGGTATCGTTCAACGCCACATCTACGCATGCATCTTCAAGTTCTGCACGGTCGAGACGTAGCAAATCATTTTTCAGGTCAATGCCATGACTCTCTAATGAAAGTTTGCCTACGGTGCCTTTCACTCGTGCAGATTTCACAAAGTTGGTGGTATTAAAAGTAACATCTTTCAATTCCAGTGCATCAATCTGCACCTGCTTCTTCAATAGCGGAAGCAGCTGAACATCAACTTTCACACTACCCACTGCTGCCACTGTGTCGCGCACCTGAGGAAGCGAGTCGTTTGGCTGAATCACTTTCACATCTTCCATACTGAGGTCCAGGGGAAAGCGCAACCGAACCTTACCAACAGAGACATCCATACCTGTCTGACGCGATGCATAAGCCGATGCCTTACTTACTGCCCATTGTTGCACAGGCGGAAAGTATAGCAGGGCAGCCGAGACGGCCAGAAGAACAGGAACAGCGAGTGCAGCCAAGCCGCAACGCTTCAATATTTTTTTCATCTCTGTCAATAAATATTGATTTTGCAACTACAAAAATAAATGTTTTCGACGAGACTGCAAAATAAAATGCCGAAAACACGGTGTTTTTTCATTATTTAGAGTGCTTTTGGGGGGAGGTCATTCGCTCACTCAAAACCAAAAGCCCGCCATAACGGGTCGTCGGGAAGTGGTGCTGTAACGCAAATGGTTTCTTTTGAGACAGGATGAACAAACTCCATTTTGCGTGATAGCAAAGAAATACTGCCATCAGGATTACTCCGGCGGGCACCATACTTCAAATCTCCTTTGATGGGGCAGCCGATGGCAGCGAGCTGACAACGTATTTGATGGTGACGACCAGTGAGCAACCGCACCTCTAGCAAATCATAACGGTCGGAATGGCTGATAAGACGATAACGCAAAACTGCTTTTTTCGAGCGGGGCACCTCATGGTCGTAAGCATAACTCTTGTTCTGCTGCTCATTGCGCACTAGCCAATGGGTAACCTCATGCCATTCGTTGTCAACACGGGTTGCAGAATACGTTGTTGAACGATAGACAATAGCCCAATAAGTCTTGTGCACATCACCCTCGGCAAACATCTTATTCAGTCTTGAAAGGGCCTTTGAGGTACGAGCAAACATCACCAATCCACTGACCGGACGGTCTAGGCGGTGAACAACACCCAAAAACACAGCACCAGGCTTGGCATAGCGCTCTTTGATGTATGTTTTCACTATTTCCGATAAGGGTGTATCGCCTGTTTTGTCGCCTTGTACTATCTCACCGCTACGCTTTGAAACTATAATGAGATGGTTGTCCTCGTAAATAACTTGCATGATATAAAATGGGAGTTTAAGAATGATGAGGCTAAAGTATTGGGAATAATAGCCGCAAATAGGACATCAGCTACATATTCCCAAATTCCGATTCCTCATAACACCTAAACTCCCGTTAAATAGGTTCTACATATTCATACCACCGTCTACTTGAATCACCTGACCAGTGACGTAGCTCGACAAATCGCTGGCAAGGAAGGTTGCCACATTGGCAATATCCTCAACAGTACCGCCACGACGAAGGGGAATCTTCTGTATCCACTCCTTGCGGATATCCTCAGGCAGGGCTTGTGTCATAGCGGTATCGATAAAGCCTGGAGCAATGGCATTGGCACGAATACCACGGCTACCAATCTCCTGACCAATACTCTTGGCAAGAGCAATGAGGCCTGCTTTGGAGGCTGCATAGTTACACTGGCCGGCATTGCCGTGTACACCAACTACAGAAGCCATATTGATGATAGAGCCACTGCGCTGGCGCATCATGATTGGCGTGCAGGCATGAATGAAATTGAAGGCTGACTTCAAGTTAACGGCAATCACGGCGTCCCACTGCTGTTCTGTCATACGCATCATCAGACCGTCTTTCGTAATACCAGCATTGTTCACCAGGATGTCAATAGAGCCAAAGTCTTTCTTTATCTGACTAACAACTTCTTCAGTCTGAGCAAAGTCGGCAGCATTTGAAGCATAGCCCTTGGCCTTCACGCCTTTAGCGGCAATCTCAGCCTCAGTAGCCTGACCGTTCTCATCGATTACAAGATCTGTGAAAGCTACGTTTGCACCTTCTTCTGCAAACTTAAGCGCGATAGCTTTTCCGATACCGCGCGCTGCACCTGTTACCAGGGCAGTCTTACCTGTTAATAATCCCATTTTATAATATGTTTTAAAATAAATAAATATCTAATCCCTTCTGATTGTGTTCTTGCCCAAGGCACCATACACCACCTGGGCCACCATTGGCTTACTGGTTTCCTCGGTCAGACCGTGACCCAAGCGACCGAAAATAAATGGCACTTCAAGACCTTTCACACAATAGTGTGTTATGTCGGCCACCAGTTCGACATTCTCAATGCCAAACTCTCCATCCGCCTTCCCATCGGCATATATCTTGCGAAACAACTCAATCTCGTCCTCGTCAAACTTCTTGCGCACCTGTTCAACGCGCCAAATGTTCCGGAAAAATTCTGCACGAAGGTTACCATTGCGCACTACGGTCTCCTTAATCATCTTTAAATGCGTGTAGATGAGTTCTATAATTTTTTCTTGCGGACGAATCTTCTTTGCGGCCACTTCGTCTAGCTTGTCTGAGAGACGCTCCAATTCCGACTCTATCACAGCATAATACACCTCCTCTTTATTTTTAAAATAGGTGTATAGTGTTCTACGACCTTTGCCAGAGGCAACAGCAATATCGTTCATGGTCGTATTCTCCAGACCATTTTTGGCGAATAATTGCCTTGCCACGTCTATCAGCTTTTGTCGTGTCTTAGATATTGACATTGCAAATCCTCCTACTTTTTAGTTCTTGCACATTATATATCTGTGTGCAAAAATAGAATTTTTCTTTGAAACGACCAAATATTTCGACATATTTCACAAAAAGTAGTACAAATATTTGGTGTTTACGGAAAAAAGTAGTACCTTTGCACTCGCAATTCAAACGAGGGGCTCGGAGCCAATCATCTGAGTTGCCTGCATATCGCGGAGTGGAGCAGTTGGTAGCTCGCCAGGCTCATAACCTGGAGGTCGCATGTTCGAGTCCTGCCTCCGCAACTAAAAAATCGCAAGATACGTTGATATCTTGCGATTTTACTTTTCCCTAAAATTGTTCCAGTATTCTGATTCGGCTTTCTGTACTTGGGTGAGTCGCGAACAATGAGTTAATGAAACTCATAATACCCTTAACAGCACTACCCGGATGAATAATATACATCTGGGCGATATCATCTCTGCCTACATCACCCAATCCGGGATCTGCAGAAATCTTGCGCAATGCCGATGCTAACGCCAAAGGATTACCACACAACTCAGCACCTCCAGCATCAGCCATATACTCACGCTTACGAGAAATGGCAAAGCGTGTCAACAAAGTGAAAACATAGGCAATGATGCTACAGATGATACCTATTACGAGAATAAGTATTAAAGAGAGACCCGTACCTCGACCATCACGGCTGTCTGAAGAGTAACGTCCGAAAACCATCACATTATTCATTGTACGCATCACCATACTCATAATAGTAGATATAATACCAACAAAAATAATACTTGTGATGAGAAGACGCGTGTCATGATTCCTAATATGAGTCAACTCATGGCCAAGAACCCCCGCAAGTTCTTCGTCATTAAGACGATTCATAAGGCCAGTCGTCACCGTCACAGTGTAGCTCTTTTTGTCAATTCCGCTCGCAAAAGCATTCAGTTGTGGGTCATTTACTACGTTGATCATGGGCATGTCCATACCACAACTCATGCAAAGATTCTCCACAATATTATATATTCGAGGGTTCTCCTTGCGAGTCAGAGGCTGGGCACCTACAGCATTACGAATCATCGATGTGTTGGCGAAATATGCTATAGCGAACCACACACCTACACCAATAACCACCCAAGGCACAGCCTGAATAAAGTAGTAATTAATGGTGGCGAGGTCCATCTCATGAACCACGTTGCCATACTGATCGTAATAGCCATTACCAAAATAGTTGAGAAGTGCAAGAAATATCCAAATCATGACCAACATGATCAACGGGAACATCAAAAGCAATACAATGCTCATGATATTGTTGCGCCTGATTTGTGTATGCATTCCTACATATTTCATATGCTCAAAAAACTATGTTCCTTCGTCAATTGTCAAATAATGAAGCAACGGATACGCAGCAAAGAATACTTCAGCTTTGTATTGTACAATCATCAACGTAGTTAACTATCAATTAAAACTTAATCTCTGGGGCTTTTTCGATATCAGCACGCTCAGACTGAGGCACCTCAAACATTGGCTCTTTCTTAAAGCCAAAAATACCAGCTAACAAATTCGATGGAAATGTCTGTACCGCATTGTTCAACTCCTTAGTAGCAGAATTGAAGAAACGGCGAACCGCTGCTAGTTTATTCTCAATGTCCGAAATCTCATTCTGCAACTGGAGGAAATTCTGGTTAGCCTTCAGGTCTGGATAAGCCTCTAAAGATACTTTGAGACCTGCCAATGCGCTTGTCAAAGCATTCTCTGCCTGAATCTTGTCATTAATAGATGTGGCATTCATGGCTGCAGAACGGGCTTCAGTCACTCGTGTCAACACCTCTTTCTCATGATCAGCATACCCCTTTACGGTAGCCACCAGCTGAGGTATCAAATCGTGACGTTGCTTTAACTGAACATCGATATTGGCAAATGCATTCTCACGATTGTTTCTCAACTTTACCAAGTTGTTGTAAATACCTACTGCCCATAAGGCAATGAGAACAACAATGACTAAAATAATAATTCCGATTGTCATAATCATCTATTTTTGGTTAATACTAATAGCGTAGCAAAGATAATACCAAAAATGAGAAAAAGCAAAAAAAACTACAATTATTTTGCTTACATTAATAAAAAAATCCAATCGGCCCTAGTTTGCCAATTGGATTCTATCAGTTACTTATGAAATGTCATTCAAAAGTTTTGTCACCTTCTCGTAATAGCGCTGAGTAGCTCTCTGACTATAATTATGTCCACCATTCCAAGAACGAATAGCATACTCAACGTCGTTCTTTGTGTTATAAAAAGACTGAATAACAAGGAACATCTCTTTCGACTTCCTAATACTGTACCGGTCATTGAGGGCAAAACGCTTCTTACTATTCTGCAATTCTAAAATTCGGTTGCACTCTTTCACCAAAATAGGCTTGATTTGCATGGCGCCTACCTGATTTCCGCTTTTAGCTAACCGATCACCCTCACTCTCCACTTGAATAATGGCATCCATCACTGGTTCCCAATTCATACGAGAAGTCTCTACTTTCTTTTCAACCTTTGCAGATTCCTTTTTGGTGCCATAACCCGTACCATTGCCGGCAGGAACAGAGGCAGGAAGAGCTGCACACACTAGTGTCATAAGACACATAATTCTAGCAATTCTCTTCATATAAATCGTTTTTTGGAGCTCGAACCCATGGTATCATACCTACAAACGCACAAACACCATAGTTTAAATATTCACAATACGGTATGATGAGAATAACAACCCGTATCTTTAACTCCGTTAATATTAAGATGCATCACGCATCAGTTTATCGAATGCAAAAGTACAAAAAAATCAGCTAGTTACATAAAAAATGTGACTTTGTTTACGATTTTTAACCGAAATCATGATATAAATCATGTTGATTATCAATATTTTACATAATTAAACATGTTATTTAGCATAATTGTTTGCGCACACAAACCAAAATTCATTCAAATAATAAGGGAAAAAAGGCATCATATAGCAGAAGATCTAAAACAAAATTGATGATAAGAAAAGACTTAAATAACGTGACCAACAATAAGAACAGAACTGTCTAGAATCATACTAAACAAAACTGAAACAAGCCACTAGATTTCATTAAAATTAATGTATAAAGGTCTAAAACTCATATCATTCTATATACTCTAAAAGTAGAGATTGAAAGCGATTGTAGACGGTAGTGTAAGTTGAACTGTGTCAAGGCTATTTTCCTTTTTATATTAACCTCAGATGGGGGACACGATTTTTAATCGTGTTGTCCAGATGAGGAGCCTTCCCGCTGCAAAGTTACATAATTTCATACCTATCACCAAATTTTATTGCTAATTGTTGGGAGATGATTGCCCAGTTCGCAAGGGGCATGGTCCACTTCTCGCTGATATTACGATAAGCCAGAAAGACGAGTTTCTCCAAGGCTGTATCAGACGGGAACACGCCCTTGTTCTTCGTAACCTTGCGTATCTGGCGGTGGTAGCCTTCGACGGTGTTGGTCGTGTATATGAGACGCCGAATTTCCTTGGTGTACTGGAAGAATTCCGTCAGACGCTCCCAGTTGTCACGCCACGACTTGATGACGATGGGGTACAGTTCGCCCCATTTGAGTTCAAGATTGTCAAGCTCGGTCTCAGCGGCATCCTTGCTGACAGCACCATAGACGAGTTTCAGATCCTTCATAAACTCTTTCTGATGCTTGCTGCCCACATACTTAATAGAATTGCGTATCTGATGTACGACGCAGAGTTGTACGGCTGTATTGGGGAATACGCTCTGGATGGCATCAGGAAAACCTTTAAGGCCATCCACGCAGCATATCATGATATCTTCTACGCCACGGTTCTGCAAGTCCGTAAGCACATCCAGCCAGAAGTTGGCACCTTCGCTCTTGGCGACATACATACCAAGCAATTCCTTGCGACCATCCTTGTTGATGCCAAGCACATTGTAGATGGCACGGGTTACAGCACGACCGATATCGTCTTTGACCTTGTAGTGGATAGCGTCAAGCCTACAGATTGCATAAACAGGATCCAGCGTACGTGATTTCCACTCCTTAAGCTCAGGCAGCATGCGGTCTGTTATCGCGCTGATAGTCTCAGCAGACAGCTTAGTGTCAAACTCACGTTCAAAATAGCGGCTGATTTCCCTGGTGCTTGTACCAAAAGCATACATGCCAATAATCTGGTCTGCCATACCCTCAGCAAGAATCGTCTCACGCTTACGGACTGTCTGGGGATCAAAACTGCCATCACGGTCACGGGGTGTCTCGACAGTCACTTCACCATATTGCGTCTGAACTGTCTTGGACATCTTTCCGTTGCGACGATTGCCGCTTTCACGGGATTCTTCACTTAGGTGAGCATCCATCTCACCCTCAAGAGCGGCATTCAAAATACGCTCCAACATAGGTTCCAAAGCACCTTCCTTTCCAAACAACAGCTTGCCTGTACGTAATTGCTCGGCTGCCAACTTGTAATCAATTTCTTCGTTTGCCATCATAAAATAAACGTGTTAAACTACTTTTTGTTGCAGTCTGACAAAGTTTACTTTACACTCTCTTGTAGACAACAAAATTAATACCATACACTAACAGCTATCATCTCCCAAGGCATTTTGTCCACACTCCTAAACACCCATTAGACTTTACTTCTAAAAATCATCTGTCTAAACTCCTATAATTCAGGTCTTGATTACCAGAACTCCTATACTTTATGTTTACCATGTTTCCTATTTATCCCATGTCTACGCTTCTTTCCTCCTTTCTCCTTACTCACCTATGCCTTTCCTCTTTCATTCTCTTCCCTTTCCCCCTTCCTTGTTTCTTTAACTCTGCCACAGGCACAGACACAAAAAAGGAGCCCCGGCTCGTCATCGAACCAGGGCTCCCGCATAATAAAGAAGGCGGCTACCTACTCTCCCACATTGCATTGCAGTACCATCGGCGCAAGCGGGCTTAACTTCT
>ODAI014332637.1_pt1 | contig 90118 bp, 72 predicted proteins | sample 1539321 | NCBI WGS metagenome assembly ODAI01 (sample SAMN02144231, study PRJEB22623) | gut metagenome | biome: sheep rumen | host: Ovis aries | place: New Zealand | reverse complement strand
GATCTCTCCTCCATCCGCCACGCAAGCATCGCGGGTGAGGCGATGAATCCGGAGGTCTTCACACGCTTCCGCGAGGCGACGGGCATCTCCATCATGGAAGGCTTCGGTCAGACAGAGACTACGCTTACCGTCGGAAACTTTATCGGCATGACACCTAAGCCGGGTTCGATGGGCAAGCCGAGCCCGATGTACAAGGTAGCGCTTCTGGACCCGGACGGCAAGGAAGTTAATGTCGGTGAATCCGGTGAGGTCTGTGTACGTTACGGTGGCGGCGAACCGTGCGGACTGTTCAAAGAGTACCTTAATAATCGTGAAGCGACTGACGCATGCAAGCGTGAAGGCTGGTATCACACAGGCGACCTTGCATGGAAGGATGAGGACGGTTACTTCTGGTATGTGGGACGCACGGATGATATCATCAAGTCCTCCGGATACCGCATCGGACCGTTCGAGATCGAGAGCGTTATCATGGAGCTCCCGTATGTTCTGGAGTGCGGCGTATCTGCCGAGAAGGACGATATCCGCGGCCAGGTCGTCAAGGCAAGTATTGTCCTTGTGAAGGGTACGGAAGGAACCGAGGAACTCAAGAAAGAGATCCAGAATTATGTCAAGAAGCGCACCGCTCCTTACAAGTATCCGAGAATAGTTGTATTTAAGAGCGAGTTGCCGAAGACAATCAGTGGAAAAATCATTCGCAATCAGCTATAATGTGTCGTTGGACGATGCGTAACGAACACCCTGACATGCGAAATTGCATGTCAGGGTATCTGCCGCGATGAATCAATAAAGGAGAGACATGAAAATGAAGAAAAGATTCAAGGTTGTTTTCAACCGGGAAAAATGCAAGGGCTGTGAGCTCTGCATCAATTTCTGTCCAAAGAAAATTCTTGCTCTGGATCCGGAAGTGAACGCCAAGGGATATCATCCCGCAGGCATCACCGATCAGGAAAGCTGCATCGGTTGCGCAAGCTGCGCCACAATGTGTCCGGATTATTGCATCAGCATTTATCAGTTAGAGGAGGGTGAGTCATGAGCAGAGTCCTGATGAAAGGTAATGAGGCATTTGCGGAAGCGGCGATCCGCGCAGGCGTCAAATGTTATTTCGGCTACCCCATCACGCCGCAGAATGAAATCCCCGAGTATATGAGCCATGAGCTCCCGAAGGCCGGCGGCGCTTTTATCCAGGCTGAGTCCGAGCTGGCCGCCATTAACATGGCGTTCGGAGCATCTGCGAGCGGCGGAAGAGTTTTCATTTCCACAAGTTCACCGGGTCTCGCGCTGATGCAGGAAGGTATCGGTTTCATTGCATCCTGCGAAGTACCGCTCGTTATTTTGAATGTTTCCCGCGGCGGCCCCGGTGTCGGCGGTATTCAACCGGGTCAGGCAGACTATCTGCAGGTTACCCGCGGCGGATATAACGGCGACGTGAGGGTGCCGGTATTTGCACCGTCCAGCATTCAGGAGTGTGCAAATCTCATCTACGAATGCTTTGACATCGCTGAAGAGTACAGGAATCCGGTCGTCATCCTGGCAGACGGTATGCTCGGCCAGATGATGGAACCTGTAGTTCTGCCACCTGCAAAGGAACCTGTAGCAGAAGCAGATATTCCAAAGGTAAAGCCTTGGGCTCTTACAGGTCACAAGAACAAGAGAGAAAGAAATGCCATCAACTCAGTATGGCTCAAGCAGGAACTTCTCGAAGAGAGAATCTACGAGATGTGGCCTAAATATGAAAAGGCAGAAAGAGAACTCGTTGAATATGATACAAAGAATCTCGAAAACGCAGAGGTTGTATTCGTATCCTACGGCTCCACTTCCAGAGTATGTCTCGAAGCAATTGAAATCCTTGCAAAGGAAGGCATCCAGGCAGGTCTCATCAGACCAAAGACTTTATGGCCATTCCCTACAAAGGCATTCAAAGAAATCGGACCTAAAACAAAGAAGATTATTTCAGTAGAGCTCTCCATGGGCCAGATGATTCAGGACATCAGACTTGCTGTAGAAGGCAAGTATCCTGTAGAACTCATCAACAGAGTCGGCGGAATGCTCCTCGATCCTAACGAAGTTGCTGAAAGAACCAAGAAGATTATGGAGGTGAAGTAATGAAACCAGTTTTTGAATATACAAAGGGTATGACAGAGACAGAATTACATTACTGCCCAGGTTGTACACACGGAATTGCACACCGCCTCATCATGGAAGTTCTTATGGAAAGAGGCGAGTTCGGCGACGCTATCGGCGTATCCCCTGTTGGATGCTCCATCGTAGCTCACCACTATATGGGCGTTGATATGATCGAAGCTGCACACGGCAGAGCACCTGCTGTTGCTTCCGGTATCAAGAGAGTTCACCCTAATTCACCTGTATTCACATACCAGGGCGACGGTGACCTCGCTTCCATCGGTACAGGCGAAATCATCCACGCTGCAGAAAGAGGAGAAAAGTTCTGTACTTTCTTCATCAACAATGCTATTTACGGTATGACAGGTGGTCAGATGGCTCCTACTACACTCATCGGCCAGAGGGCAACTACTTGCGTAAACGGTCGTGAAGTAGAGCAGGCAGGTAAGCCGCTCAGAATCGCTGAGATGATCTCCACTATCGATATGGCTGTATATGTAGAGAGAGTATCCCTTGATTCTCCTGCAGAAGTTAGAAAAGCAAAGAAGGCTGTTGAAAGAGCATTCGAAGTTCAGAAGAGAGGACTTGGATTCGCATTCGTAGAATTCCTTTCCATCTGCCCTACTAACTGGGGCCTCACTCCTGTAGCTTCCATGGAATGGCTCAGAGAAAACATGAAGCCTTATTATCCAGTACAGCAGTTTAAGTGTCCGGAGGAGGTAAAATAGAATGGGTGCAAAGAAGATTTTTATTGCCGGCTTCGGCGGACAGGGCGTACTGCTCATCGGTCAGATGTTATCCTATGCAGCAATGTATGAAGGTAAAGAAGTAACTTGGATGCCATCCTATGGTCCTGAAATGCGTGGAGGTACAGCTAACTGTACTGTATGCGTTTCCGACGCTCCTATCGCATCCCCACTCATTACTGAGTGCGACGTACTCATCGCTATGAACGGTCCATCACTCGACAAGTTCGAGAGCATGCTCGTTCCCGGTGGAGACCTCTACATCAACACAAGCGTAGTATCCCAGAAGGCTACCAGATCCGATGTAAACGTTTACTATGTTGACACACTCGGCCTCGCTGAGGAAAAGGTTGGCAACGGCAAATCCGCTAACATGGTTATGCTCGGTGCTATCATCAGAAAGTCCAACATCGTTGACATCAGCATCATGGACAAGGTATTCGAAAAGGTTATGACAGGCGGCAAGGCAAAGCTGATTCCGGCTAACAAGGCTGCTCTGATGGCTTGGGAGTAATAATGCAATGGAACACAATATGAAACGTATCACTTTGATAGTAGGGCATTTTGGAAGCGGTAAAACCGAGTTCTCGATGAATCTGGTCATGGACCTGCGAAAGAAATGCGACAAGGTTGCAATCCTTGATATGGATATTGCAAACCCGTATTTCAGATCCCGTGAAAGACAGGCTGTTCTTGAAAAAGAAGGTATTGCCATTCACTATAATTCATTCGGTTACGATATTACCGAAGACCTTCCCGCAATCTCAGCAACGCTGCGTGCTCCACTCGAAAACAAAGACTATATCACAATAGTCGATGTAGGCGGAAATGACAGTGGTGCGAGAGTTCTGAACCAGTTCAAAAAGTATTTTGACGGTGACGACTGCGAGATGCTCTGCGTGCTCAACGGAAACAGACCTGAAACCGAAACTCCGGAGGGGATGATTGAACACCTCCAAAGCATCGAAATCGAAACAGGTCTGAAGGTTCACGGTATTATCAATAATACCCACCTGTTACGTGAGACGAGACCGGATCATATCGTGGAAGGTTATAAAAAATGTTTGGTTGTTTCCCAAAAGTTGGGACTTCCGATAGTCTGGAACACATGCCATAAGGACATGGTCAACGATTTAAAGTCACTCATAGCAAAAGAGGGCATTAAGGAAGAGGATTTTACCATCTATCCTATTACATATTACATGCGTCCTTCCTGGCTTGACCAGAATATTAACAACCAGAACATTCTTTCAAGAAGATAATTTCAAACCTACATACCAAATTTGCACAAAGGCGCGTTGCTTCGGCAGCGCGCCTTTGCCATAGGCGAATCTGGGGACAGGCACCAAATTCGCCTTTTTTCTAATTTGGGGACAGGCACCAAATTCGCCTTTTATCCAATTTGGGGACAGGCCCGCGGTGTCGTTTGCTATTGCCGCTTGGCTTTACCTCTGCGGGGCACTGCCACACCTCGCTCGCGAGTTTTGGAACTCCACAAAGAACTCAGGGTTTCCTACAACCGGAAACCCTTCAAACATTTGTGTCGTTGCGTCCGCGACCTCCGTCGCAACCGCTTGCCAAAACTTTCGCTCGCCTCGGTGAGCATTGCCACCGCATCGGACAGCACGGCGCGTCAATAGCACGCCGCCCACCGCCGGGCCTTCAGCTTTGAAGGCGCTTTTTTGTGGTATTGATTAGCGCAATTTCGCATACCATGGCTAAGTAGTAAAAAAATTGAGAAAACTTTTCGAAAGTACGCTTTTTGGGACAGATAATATGATATACTACATTTGGGTTGGGGTGAAAGAGTTTAAAAAGAAAAAAGACTTCACTGAAGAAGTCTTAAAGCACACGCTGTGCAGTCGGAAAAACCGACGATTTGAGTAAACTTTTATTTGAACTTGCGGTGCAATAGCATAGGGGTCTATGCAATTACACTTAGAGGATAACACAGGAAAGGTAATTTGTCCATATGAAAAACCAAAAAGTTTATGTAGGTCTTGATATTGGAACCAATTCGGTTGGATATGCGGTAACAAACGAAAGCTATGATATATTAAAATTTCATGGGGAACCGGCATGGGGCTCCGTTATTTTCGATGAGGGGAGCCTTAGTGATGAAAGGCGTTCTTTCCGTACTGCAAGGAGGCGGCTTGATCGTCGTAAACAAAGAGTCAACCTACTGCAAGAATTGTTCGCAGCTGAAATGAGCAAGGTTGATCCTAAGTTTTTCATAAGGTTAAAGGAAAGTGCGCTTTATCGTGAGGACAAAGAAGACGAGTTTTCGTTATTCTGCGACGTGGAATTTTCGGACAAGGATTATCATAAGTTGTATCCAACCATACATCACCTGATTTATGAGTTAATGGTCAGTCCAAAACCGCATGATGTGAGATTGGTATATTTGGCACTTGCATGGCTCGTAAAGCATAGAGGTCATTTTCTTAGCAAGATCGATATAAATAATATAAGCTCAATCAAGAGCTTTGACCATGTGTATGCTGAGTCTATGAAATTCTTTGAGGATAAAGGAGTATCGGCGCCTTGGGAATGCGAAGAATTCAATAGTGTGGGCGAAATTCTGAAAGCCAACAAAGGCGTTACTGTAAAAACAGCCTTGTTCAAGGATGCTCTGTATAAAGGTGCAAAGATTCCAAAAGAGCCTGACGAAGACTTTCCATACAGTCGTGAAGGAATAATAAAATTGCTGGCAGGCGGCTCCTACAAAGCGGTTGATTTATTCGGAAATGAAGATTATGCTGAAGTACCTGCGCTTTCTTTAAAACTGGATGATGACAAATTTGCTGAGATAGCTTCTGCTATAGGAGATGACTTTGAACTTATCGTAGCGTTGCGCAAGTTGTATGACTGGGCGACACTCGTCGAGGTAATGGGAGAATATGGCTCTATTTCTGAGGCTAAGATTGCAACTTACGAAAGACACAAGACCGACCTTGAATGGTTAAAAGGCTTTGTCCGCGCACATATAAGTAGCAAATATGACGAGTTATTCAAAAAAGAAGATGGTGGCAAATATGGGTCATATGTAAAAGGCGGAAAAGGCACATTGAATCTTGAAGACTTTTCAAAGTACCTTTTGGGATTGCTTAAGAATGTTTCGGTAGACGGAAGTGAAGCAGCTGCTTTGGAATCTGCAATTGCGCGAATAGAATTGAGAACATTCCTTCCAAAGCAGAAGAATACAGACAACCGTGTAATACCACACCAACTCTATCAATATGAGTTAAAGCGAATCTTGGAAAATGCAACAGCGTACCTGCCTTTCTTAAAAGATAAAACAGATGGCTACACTGTAGCGGAAAAGATTGAAAAAATATTTACGTTTAGAATTCCATATTTCGTAGGACCGCTTAATAAGCATTCGGAGCACGCGTGGCTAAAGAGGTTTTCCGGTGCAGAAGGGAAAATATATCCGTGGAACTTCGAAGACATTGTTGACTTTGATGCAAGCGAGCAAGAATTCATTAGGCGCATGACGAATAAATGTACATATCTCCCGGATGAGGACGTGCTGCCGAAATGCTCATTGTTATACCAGAAGTTTGTAGTTCTGAACGAAATTAATAATATTAGAATTAACAACGAGAGAATAAGCGTCGAGTTGAAGCAGGACATATACAAGGATTTGTTCCTTAAAAACAATAAAGTGTCCCGCAAGAAGGTCATAGGCTACCTGCTTGCAAATAATCACATATCGAAAGGACAAGAAGATCTTGTTACGGGCGTGGATATAAACCTGAACGGAAATTTGTCTTCGTGGAGAGCGTTTAACAGAATGCTCAGCGAGAAAATCCTTTCAGAAGCAGATGTTGAAAGGATTATAAATAGGTCCACATATTCCGAAGATAAGACTAGACTCAGGAAGTGGATAGAAAAGGAATATCCACAGTTATCAAAAGATGATATAAACTATATTTGTGGAATTCGGCTAAAAGATTTTGGACGACTTTCGGAAAGATTCTTAAACGGCATAGAAGGTATAAAGAATGACACCGGTGAAGTGCTCACAATTATCGGTGCACTTTGGAATACGCAAAACAATCTGAACGAGATAATACTTACAAAAGATTATTCGTTCAAGGAAGTAATTGCAGAAATAAATAGAGATTACTATGCCCAAAACAAAAAGACTTTGGCTGATAGATTGGATGATATGTATATCTCCAATGCAGTTCGCCGTCCTATCTATAGGTCACTGGCAATCTTAAAAGATATTGAAAAGGCTTTTGGGAAGCCTGATAAAATATTTGTTGAAATGGCCCGCGGCTCTGACGGCAAAGAAAAGGGTAAGAGAAAAGATTCTCGCCTTGAGCAGATTTTAAATCTTTACAAAGAATGCAAAGATACTGATATCAAAGATTTGAAAAAGCAGCTTGAAGATATGGGCGAGTATGCCAACAATAAGCTGCAGAGCGACAAGCTGTTCCTTTATTACATGCAGCTGGGTAAGTGTATGTATACGGGAAAGCCTATTAAGATTGAGGAACTGGGTACCAAATTGTATGATATCGACCATATCTATCCGCAATCTTATGTGACCGACGATAGTATCCTAAACAACAAGGTTTTGGTTCTTTCTGAAGCAAATGGAGCGAAGAGCAATGTATACCCTATAAGTAGTGAAATCAGATTCCATATGGCACCTTTCTGGAAACACCTCTATTATTCAAAACTTATTACAGAGGCAAAATACAAGAGACTGGTGCGTTCTACTCCATTTACGGATAATGAAAAGCAGGACTTCATAAATCGTCAGTTCGTTGAAACCACTCAAGCAACGAAAGCGGTAGCAACCATTGTTGGCGATAGATATCCGGATGCGGAAATTGTTTACTGCAAGGCAAAATATGCGGCTGAGTTCAGACACGAATTTAATATTTATAAGAGCAGAAGTTTTAACGATTTACATCATGCTGTGGATGCGTACATAAACATTGCGACTGGTAATGTCTACAACATGAAATTCACAAAGAAATGGTTCAGCGTCAACAGTAATTACAGTGTCAATCCGAAGACAGTGTTTACTCATGATGTGACGGTGAATGGTGAAGAGGTTTGGAATACAAAGCTGCTTGAAAAGGTTAAGAAGCAGGCAGTAAAGAACACTGCACATATTGTGAAGTATTCATATTTCAAGCATGGTGGGCTCTTCGATCAAATGCCTGTAGCCAAGGCAGAAGGCCTAGTGCCTAGGAAGAAAGGGTTGGATACCGAAAAATACGGCGGTTATAAAAAAGCTGGCGCAATGTTCTACATACCGGTCAGGTACAAACAGGGCAAGAAATCAAGCGTTATGGTTATGTCTGTGGAGCTGCTGCATGGTGACAGATTCTTGACGGACGAAAAATGCGCGCGCGAGTATTCCTTTACCAGACTCGAGCATATCCTAGGAAAGCCTGTGGAAGATGTGGAATTCCCAATGGGTATGAGACCGTGGAAGGTAAATACCGTGTTGTCTCTTGATGGGTACAGAGTGTGCATTACAGGAATTGCAAATGGAGGGCAAAAGCTTTTAGCACAAGGGATGCTACAGTTTTCTGATAAGCCGGAGTGGAATTATTATATCGGCAAAATAGAAAAATTTGCAGAGAAAGTAAAGAATAATCCAAAGTACAAATACGATGAGGTATATGATAAGATATCTCCGGCTAAAAACCTTGAGCTATACGACCTTTATATCAAAAAATACGAGGGAACACTATATGCTAAGCGAATGAACAAGCCATACGATATCTTAAAAGATGGCAGAGAAAAATTCAAGGGGCTGCCGATTGAAGTGCAAGCACAGACTCTTCTTAACATTCACAGTACTTTTGGAAGGAGTGGCTCTTCGGGAACAGATTTGGCAAGCATAGGTGGAGCAACTAGAAGTGCAGTTACAACTCTTGGAGCGACAATTTCAAATTGGGCAAAAAACTACAAGGACATACGAATCATAGATATGTCTCCTTCGGGGTTATGGGAAAAGCAATCAATAAACCTTCTTGAATTGATATGAGTTGGCGTACCGTAATAATCAACAACCAAGCAAAGCTTGATTATAAAATGGGCTACATGGTCGTCAGGGGTCTTGAAACGAAGCGTGTCTTGATAGATGAGATTTCTGTACTGGTCATTGAAAATCCCGGGATATCAGTAACGGGATGCCTCTTGGAAGCCTTAACGGAAAAGAAAGTAAAGGTTATCTTTTGTGATGCGAAAAGGAATCCTTCTTCCGAATTGGTTCCGCATCACGGCAGCCATGACAGTGCCGCTAAAATAAGGACACAGGTGGCATGGACAGACGACGTTAAGGCTTTAATCTGGCAAGAGATTATTACGGAAAAAATAAGGAAACAGACAGATTTCTTAATAGAGCTGGGTAGACAAAAAGAGGCAGAACTGCTTTCGTCGTATATTGGGCAGGTTGAGCTTTTGGATGCCACAAATCGCGAAGGTCACGCGGCAAAGGTCTATTTCAATGCACTCTTTGGAATGGATTTCACACGTAGTGCAGAGAATCCTATAAATGCTGCACTGAATTATGGGTATAGCCTAATTCTTTCGGCTTTCAACAGAGAAGTTTCTGCAAATGGGTATTTGACGCAGCTAGGCATTTTTCACAGTAACATGTTCAATCACTTTAATTTGGCGTGCGATTTGATGGAGCCGTTCAGGATTGTGGTGGATCGACTTGTAAAACTTGAAAATCCGAGTTCTTTTGGAAAAGACGAAAAGCACGCCATGTGGGATGTCCTTTCGACATATGTAATGATTGACGGGAACAGGCAGATGCTTGACAATGCCATGAGGATTTATGCCAGAAGCGTGTTTGATGCAATTAATGATAACGATCCTTCACAGATTAAGTTTTATCAATTATTGTAGTAATGAGTGGATTCAGATTTATGCGGATATTGGTATTTTTCGATTTACCGGTGCTGACAAATGAAGACAAGCGGAATTATCGCCGTTTCAGGAAGAATCTGATTAAGAACGGATTTATTATGCTCCAGGAATCGGTATATTGTAAAATGATTACTTCACCGACTATGGAGAAATCGGTAAACAATATGCTCATGAAGAACAAGCCCCCGGCAGGAATGGTGCAATCCTTGCTGCTTACAGAGAATCAATTCATTAAGATGAAATATATTTGTGGCGAGTTTTCGAGTGATGTTGTAGATTCAGAGGATAGGGTGGTAGTGTTATGAAACTTGCTTATCCGGAGATTCAAAAGGTTTTTGATACTGAAGAGGAACTTGTTAATTCAATAGTGATTGAAAACCAAGAGCTATTCTTGGAACTTTGCTCAGATTTATATATGCAGACACAAGGCTTTGATGGAAAGGCGGTGCTGTCCTCGAATGATAAGCCTATAGAAATTGCAAAGAATCTGGAGTTTCTTAATCAGTTTGTGCCCTTCGAAATCAATAGGAAAAATCTGATTACAAAGCTAAACAGCGCAGCGGAGAAAATCGCCGTGAGCCCGGAATTTTACGAGGCTACTATGGCGGAGTTATCCGGAATAGAAAGGTATTTGTTCGACCTTATCAACGAACTTTCGGGAAATATAGAATGCGCTAAGCTATCTGTCAGCGCAATAATAAAAGCGGCGGGATTGCAATTTGCCGAGGATTACGATTCTCTTTGCGAGAAAGTGATTGATTATATGGAGTTGGTGCGGTCTTACGATAAAAATAGGCTTTTTGTGCTGGTAAACTTCAGGAGCTACGTGAAGGATAGCGAATGCGATGCTTTCTTAGATACTGTTCATAGACAGCAGTTTAATGTTATAATGATTGAGAATACAGAGCATACGTTATTGAAAAATGAGGCTCGGTATATCATAGACAAGGACTTGTGTGAAATCACATAGATCCTTGAATGACCCTGTTTGCACGGCTTTCAGCGATGCGGGTCGTTTCCTCAAATGATGATTTGGGGTTTGAGAGCGGTGCAATATCATAGGGGTCTCAAACACCATGTCGATTTCCTCGGATTCATTGATGTTTGAGAGCGGTGCAATATCATAGGGGTCTCAAACAGTGGGATAATCCCGAAATGTGGGTAAAGGGTTTGAGAGCGGTGCAATATCATAGGGGTCTCAAACCAAAAGAACTCTCTTATTGCAGCAAGAATTGTTTGAGAGCGGTGCAATATCATAGGGGTCAAACACAACGGCGGCGGTGGGCGGCTTGCTATTGGAGCGCCGTGCTGTCCGATTTGGTGGCAATGCCCACCGAAGCGAGCAAAAGCTTTGGCAAGCGGTTGCGACGGAGGTCGCGAACGCAACGACACAAAATGTTTGAGGGGTTTCCGATTGTAGGAAACCCTGAGTTTTTGTGGCGTTCCAAAGCTTGCGAGCGAGGTACGGCAGTGGCCCGAGGAGGTAAAGTCCAGCGGAAATAGCACCGACACCGCCAGGCCCGTATCCCCCAATTCGCCTTTTTTCAGTTTAGGGACAGCTAATATGGTATACTACTTTAGTAGGAATGTATGGTTTTAGAGAACTGTGCAAGTATGAAGCACATATGAATGATAGGAGGAAAATTAATATGAGCGTTGAAATCAGAGAAGCCCGTGCAGCTGATGCGGAAAAGGTTATAGCTTATACAAAGACGATCGGTGGTGAATCCGATAACTTAACCTTTGGCTCAGACGGTTTTCCTATTACGGTTGAAGAGGAGGCCGATTATCTTGAAAGTGTACATGCTGCGGATAAGTCTGTGCACCTGCTCGCATTGATGGATGGTGAAATAATCGCAGATGGGAGTTTAAGCGGACTTCCAAGACGGATGTCGCATCGCGCAGAGCTTGGCATAGCGGTGAGGAAGCCGTATTGGAATAAAGGCGTCGGAAGCATGTTGATGCAGAAGCTGATTGACTATGCTAAAGAACATGACATAGAAATAATTAATCTTGAGGTGCGAAGCGACAACGCAGGCGCAATACATCTATACCAAAAATTCGGCTTTCGGAGTATCGGGAAGTCTCCGGCTTACTTCAAGATAGATGATAATTACTGTGACTTTGATATTATGTATATTGACCTACGATGAAGGGCGCGCAAAATCTATTGACAGTGCACATAATGCATGCTATTATTTAGGCATAAAAAGAAGGTGCTGTCAGTAGACGGTTAGCCCACAGATTGAAAGCTAAAAATAGCCGTCAAACTTTGCAGGTTCTTGGGCGGCTATTTTTGTGACTTATTATTATCGCTACGTCCGAAGAGGTATCCGATACTGAAAAGACTAAAAAAGGGACAGGTCCCTGCTTGGTCTTTTTTATTTTAAAAGCACCGAGGCGAATCTGGGGACAGGCACCAAATTCGCCTTTTTCCCAATTTGGGGACAGGCACCGGTCACTGCCACAGGCTTCCGCTAACGGCTTTTTCATCCTAAAACGCAAAAAGTGGGTTTTGAGATGAAATATTTCTGAAAAATTTCGGCCTTAAACGCAATTATTGAAATTTAGGATGAAAATTACGGCCGGTAAAGAGACCAAATTCATCTCAAATCGCAGAAAATGCAATTTGAGCCGTAAAATGCAAGGAGATATTTCATCTTAAAGGCAGAGTTTTTAAAATTTGAGATGAAAACAGTGGCTCGCAGCGGTAAAGCCAAGCGGAAATAGCAAACGACACCGCTGCCATTCTTTGTCTCAAGAAACTTTCACGAAACTCTCACAAACTCTCACAAACCCTTGTAAATCCCTTGTTAAAAGTGATATAAAGGGGTATAATAATTATGTATGTATTTTTGGTGGAGGCATAGATGCACGAATATCCGATAACTGAACAAATCATTAAAATAGCGTGCAAGCACTGCACTGAAAACAAGGCCGAAAAGGTCACGAAAATCAAGCTTGTCCTCGGAGACAGGAGCGGCCTGGTGGAGGAATCCATCAGGATGTATTTCGACGTTATTGGCGAAGGCACACCATGTGAAGGCGCCGATGTCGAGGTGGAGCGTGTAAAGACAAAGATGCGATGCCCTAAATGCGGCGAACTGTTTTACAGAGAGCTTCTTTCTTTTGCCTGCCCTAAGTGCGGCACCGACGGAGAGCCCACGGACATAGGCAAAGAGTTTTACATCGAATATATAGAAGTTGAATAAAATCGTATATAGACGATAGACTATATACGCGTCGCAGCAATGGTTTGCGGCGACATAAACCGGAGGTATACAATGCACGATATCAGAAGAATAAATCTTGAAGAAAATATACTGGACGAAAATGATCACATCGCGGAGCATATAAACGAGCACATGAGCATGCACGGCGTGCTTGTCGTAAACGAAATGGGAGCGCCGGGCGTCGGCAAAACCACTTCCATAAAGAATATTATCAGCAACTTAAAAGAGGTAGAGCCAAAGATTCGCCCTTACGTAATCGAGGGAGACATCGAGTCTGACATTGACACCAAGCATCTGACAGAGCTCGGCATCGACGCATACCAGATTAACACCTTCGGCGCGTGCCATCTCGACGCACCGCTGATCGACCATCAGCTCGACCACATGCATATGGACCTCGACCTCGCAGAAGGCCAGAGAGGCATACTCTTTATCGAAAATATAGGTAACCTCGTGTGCCCTGCAGAGTTCTCAATCGGCGAGCATGTAAAGATGCTCATTTCGACAGTAACGGAGGGCTCGGACAAGCCTTACAAATACCCTCTCGCTTTCGAAAAGGCAGACATCATCATCCTCAGCAAGGTTGACCTGATTCCGTACCTCGACTTTGACGAAGACTTTTACATGAAGGGCGTCAGGGCACTGAACAAGGATGTCCCTGTATTCAAGGTTTCCGGAAAGACCGGCGAAGGCTATAAGGAGGTTGCAGACTGGCTCGCAAAGAAGGCGATGACTCTCAATCCAAAGGAGCATGCTGAGCTTCACGCACATATGCACGACCACGACCATCATCATGACCACGACCATCATCACAATCATGACCACTAGAAATACAGATAGGAACGTATATTACAAATAAACGATGAATACTGAAAATAAACGGACTGAGAAAATTAAACTATGGGGAATAGTCCAGGGCGTGGGCTTCAGACCGTTTGTTGCAAAGTGCGCCGATAAATACGGCATGAAAGGGGAAGTCCTGAATATTGGGGGACTGGTGGATGTCGTTGTAACAGACACTCCGGAGAAAATCGACTTCTTTGTCGAGAGGCTGATGGCTGAAAAGCCTGTGCCTGCGGAGATAGTCCACATAAAGAGAGACATCCTGCCTTTCCGGGAGTTTAGCGAGTTCACGATACTTGAAAGTGACGACGGCGACGACGAAGCAGCAATGATTCCGGCTGACCTTTCACTGTGCCCGGACTGCCTGCGAGAGCTCTACGAGGAAGACAATCCGAGATATCTCCATCCCTTCATCAGCTGCATGGTCTGTGGACCACGTTATACTGTTATTGACCGCTTTCCATACGATCGCGACAACACGGCAATGATAGACTGGCCTATGTGCGATTTTTGCGAAAGCGAATACACAACACGCACGGACAGACGTTACCATGCACAGACAATCTGCTGCCATGAATGCGGACCGGTGCTTATCTACAAAGACCGCGAGAGTCACAGTAAGCAAGGTAAGACCGGCACAATTACGGCTGCGCTCAGGGCTGCGGCAAAGCAGAATGCGGCAGTATCGGTCAAGCTTGGCCTTGCCGATATAGAGCGTGCCGCTGAGGTACTGCGCTGCGGCGGCGTAATTGCCATGAAGGGTGTGGGAGGATACAACCTGATCGCAGACCCTCTGTCGCCGGAAGCGGTTAAAAAACTTCGAGACATCAAGCATCGCGAGCAAAAGCCTTTTGCAGTGATGTTCAAGGATATTGAAACTATTCGTGCCTTTTCACGCGTGGATGCGGTGGAGGAAAAGCTCCTCGAGTCTTCGGCAAAGCCGATACTACTTTTGGAGCACAGGAGCCCTGCGGAAATCAGGGAAAGGCTTGAAAATTTGGCGGTGTCCGGCTCCGGCCCTGCAGGCGGCGCCCTCGACCGAAAATCGTGGCTGTGGCCGGAAAGGCTTACTGATGAGGCCTTTTCTGAAATTGAAAGGAGCCGCTTTATAGGGTCATTTCTGCCAAGCATGGGGGCCCAGCATCTGCTGCTCGACAGGTTCGGACTGCTCATCGTAACCAGCGCAAATCTTTCGGACATGCCGATAATAAAGGACGAAGAAGAGATGTTTGCGCTCTTTGAGCGTGAAAGTCTGATTGAAGGATGCCTCTACAACGAGCGTGACATTCGCGTCAGGGTTGACGATTCGGTGGCACGTGTAATAGATGGGCAGCCGCAGATGATACGGCGCAGCAAGGGCTATGCGCCTGTGCCGCTGTATATCACACCGGATGCGGGGATTGCAAAGCGCTTGCCGAGCAAGGATGATATGCTGCTTGCTTGCGGTGGACAGTTAAAGAATTCATTCGCCCTTTCAAAGGGGGCGTTCTCATACATCAGCCAGTACTTCGGCGACCTCGATTCGCTTGAAAATCAGCGCATCTACGCCGAAAATGTGGATAGGATGGCAACCATGTTTCGCATTAAGCCGAAGCTGGTTGTTTGCGACATGCATCCTCTGTATGCCACAACGGCATTTGCAGCAAGCTATGCGGCCGGGCACGGCAGACTTCCTATAGTAAGGGTGCAACACCACCACGCGCATGTTGCTTCCGTTATGGCGGAGCATCAGCTTGCGGGGAAGGTAATAGGAGTCAGCATGGACGGCACAGGCTACGGAACCGATGGAGCCATCTGGGGCGGAGAGTTTCTGCTCTGCGAGGGCGCAGATTTCAGACGCATGGCGCATCTCAGATATGTTGACATGATAGGCGGCGATTCTTCCATGAAGGACGCAGCAAAGACTTCTCTGTGCTTCAGAGAAGCATACAAAGACGGGGTAAAGACCGAAAGCTTTGATGTAGACGGCGCAAAGGAGCTTTCAGTAGACCTCGAACCGATTCTTAAATATGCAGCCAAGCACAATCTGCCGGGTTGCAAGGACGAAGAACTCATACTGGCAGCGATTCGCACGAGGACCAATGTCATAAAGAGTTCGAGCATGGGTAGGCTTTTCGACTCGGTAGCTGCGCTTCTTGGGATTGCGCCTTACAATGAATACGAGGGTCAGTGTGCCATCATGCTTGAAGATGCAGCAGCGAGAGCTCAGCGCGGATCCGATGATGAAGCTGACAAACTTGCTCTGTACTTTCATTTGCAAGTCGCATCGCTTATTTACGATACATGTAGCAGCATACGCGAAGAAACGAAGGTAAATACGGTAGCCCTGACGGGTGGAGTCTTCCAGAACAAAATTCTGATGGAAGAGTCGCTAAGGCTGCTTCGTGGTGCAGGTTTTGTCGTCTATTATAACGTCTCTGTCAGTCCAAACGACGGTGGCATAGCACTTGGGCAGAACTATATTGGAATGTATCATTTATTGGATACGGAGTAGGAGTAAAATTATGGCAATTGAAAAAGTAAGAGAATATTTCAAAACCCTCGGAATTGAGGACAGAATTCGTGAGTTCGAAGTAAGCAGCGCTACAGTAGATCTCGCTGCAATAGCTGTAGGCGTAGAAGGTGCCCGCATTTGCAAGACTCTTTCCTTCAAGACACCGGAGGGCGGCTGCGTCCTGATTGAGACCGCAGGCGATGCAAAGATAGACAACAGAAAGTTCAAGGATTATTTCGGCTTCAAGGCAAAGATGCTGACAGCTGAAGAGGTTATAGACTTCACAGGTCATGCAATCGGCGGCGTTTGCGCATTCGCTATCGAAAGAGATGATGTAAAGGCTTATACCGATGTATCATTAAAGAGATTTGAAACGGTATTTCCTGCATGCGGAAGCGATAACAGCGCAATCGAGCTCACATGCGATGAGCTTCACAAATACAGCAACGCCGTTGACTGGATTGACGTGTGCAAGCTTCCTGAGGAGGTATAATATATGTGCGTTGCGATTCCGGGCCGTGTGCTGAGTATAAACGGCACCAGAGCCCAGGTAGATTTTAAAGGCAATGTTGTAAGCGTAAACATTGGCATAGTCGACCCAAAGGTTGACGATTACGTTCACGTCCACGCCGGCTGTGCCATAGAAGTTATGAACAAGGCCAGAGCCGATGAACTCATTCAGCTGTTTGAGGAACTTGACGAGCTCGACGACATAAAGGAAATAGGATAGGTTTAAAAGTTTTGAAGGACATAAAAGAAATAACGGCATATTTGCGTGCCTATGACGGGCCGGAAATTAAGCTTATGGAGGTCTGCGGGACACATACGGCTGCCATATTCAAAAATGGAATCAGAAGCCTGATATCACCGAAAATAAGGCTGATATCCGGGCCGGGCTGCCCTGTCTGCGTAACGCCCACCGCGTTTATAGACAAGATTCTCGAATATGCACATATGGAAAACCACATAGTATGTTCCTTTGGTGATATGTTAAAGGTGCCCGGCACAAACGGCAGCATATCATCGCTCAAAGGTGAAGGAATACATGTAATGATGATGTATTCACCGTTTGATGTAATAGATGCTGCGACGGAAAATCCCGACAAGACCTATGTAGTTGCAGCAGTCGGATTTGAGACCACAGCACCTACATATGCGCTGGCTCTCGAAGAAGCTGAGAGTCGCGGACTCAAAAACATCCGTCTGGTTACTGCTCTGAAAACGATAATCCCTGCGCTCGAGTGGATATGCGAAAGCGAAGAGAGCATAAACGGATTCATCTGCCCGGGCCACGTTTCAACAATCATAGGTAGCGAAGTTTACAAGGACCTAGCCCTCAAATACAAAAAGCCATTTGTTGTGGCAGGCTTTGAGGCAGAACATCTCCTGACGGTCATCTATGACATCGTGCGCCAAATCGAAGCCGGCGGAAGCCGCGTAGACAATCTCTACACTAACGCCGTCCGCGACACCGGCAACGCAAAGGCGCAAGCAATTATAGACAAGTTCTTTACGCCCGGCCCTGCCATGTGGCGCGGCCTCGGCATAATACCGGGCTCAGGACTTTATCTGCGTCCCGAGTACGCAAAGTACGAAGGCGGCTCAGCCGGCTTAAACGCTGACATGGAGCTGCCCGCTTCCTGCCGCTGCGGCGAAGTAATCGTCGGACGGATAAATCCAAACGAGTGCCCTATGTTCGGCACCGGCTGTAAGCCGGAATCGCCTTACGGGCCTTGTATGGTGTCGGCCGAAGGAGCTTGCGGCATTTGGTACCGCAACAGGTAGGTGAGCTTGTTAAAATCTCCCGTAGCTTTGTCAAACTGAGGCTAATTTAGGGACAGGTCCCAAAGTGGAAAAAAGGCTAATTTGGTGCCTGTCCCCAAATTGGAATAATAGATAAAGGAAAGATTACTCAAATGGAAAAGATAACGATGGCGCACGGCAGCGGCGGGAAATCCGGCGCGGAGCTGATGGCGCGCATATTCGGAAAACACTTTAAGAATGAAATACTGGACAAGATGGAGGACGCGGCGGTTCTCGAGATTAACGGCCGCATAGCCTTCAGTACCGATACCTTTGTCGTTACGCCGACAATTTTCGAGGGAGGCGACATCGGCAAGCTCTGCATCTGCGGTACTGTGAACGACCTGTTGATGATGGGCGCGGTGCCTAAATATCTGACCTGCGGCTTTGTGCTTGAGGAAGGGCTCGATGTGGAGCTGCTTGACAAAATCGTTGAATCGATGGCGGCCACTGCAAAGAAGGCGGGCGTAACGATTGTCGCAGGAGACACAAAGGTAGTCGAAGGCCACGGCGGTCTTTTCATCAATACTACAGGCATTGGCATAATACCGGAAGGCAGAGACATCAGCGCGTCAAACTGCAAGACGGGCGATAAGCTGATACTTTCCGGCACTCTCGGTGATCATCACGCATGCATACTGAGCGCACGCATGAATGTCGAAAACAACATAAAGAGCGACTGCGCAGTGCTGGCACCAATCTGCAATGCTCTGTTTGATGGCGGCATCGAGGTACGCATGATGCGCGATGTGACCAGAGGCGGCCTCGGCACAATACTGAACGAAATAGCACGCTCCAGCAGTGTACATATAAACCTTGAAGAGGAATCAATTCCTGTAAGCGACGAAGTCAGCGGATTCTGCGGAATCATGGGGCTCGATCCGCTCTATATGGGCAATGAAGGCAAAATGATTATCGTCGTTCCGGGAGAAAAGGCAGAAAAGGCTCTCGAGCTGGTGCGAGGCACCGAAGAGGGCAAAAACGCAGCAATTATCGGCACTGTTACCGAAGAAAAGAAAGCTTCGGTAACGATGACAACCAGGCTTGGAGGCAGCAGGATAGTGGATGTACTGTACGGCGAGGGCTTACCGAGGATATGCTAGAGCAGCTGTTTAACAGTAAATTTGCTTGACGAATCGTTGTAAATCGGATAAGATTATAGCGAGGTGACAATATGAATAGCGTATATCGTATCGTTAACACACTTAAAAATGCGGAACTCAGCAAGCGTGACAGGTGCACGTTTACTTTGCAGTTCGTCGATTACGTTGAAACCGAGGGTGAGGAGGAGCCTCTCGAGGTCGTAAAAAACAGCATAGAGCTGAAAACCGGCCAGATTTTCAGAGATGCCCTGAATATGTGTGAAGGTAAGGATGAAGACACCTTTAAGGTAACCTCGGAGACGACATTTGAGTATGCGAACTATATTGATTTCATAAAAGAGATCAATAACGGACTTTCAAAGGATGCGCTGGAATTTTGCTACAATCTCTATGATGACTTTTATAATACGGGCAGGTCAAAGGACGCCTATGTTCCGACCATGAATGTCCGCATGGAGCTCGACTGTACAGAGGACGGATATCTCGTAGAGTATTACTATTACGATGATTTCGAGAACCTGCTGGTTTACGACTTTTATTCCGCTATAAAGGAACGTATAGCCATAAAGAAATGCGCCCTCTGCGGCACGTATTTCCTGACTCAGAACAGAACAGACGAAATGTACTGCTCTGCGCTCTGCAGGAACATCATATCAAAGCAGCGTTCAAAGATTCACCATCGCCTTGATGACGAGAATGAAATGCTAAAGCGTCGTATCGCTTCCAGACTTCAGCAGCGCACAAAGGTTTCAAATGCAGCGCTTAGGGAGGACAGGGAGGCTGTTCACAAGAAATTCCTTTACGACGTAAAACAGTGGAAGAAACAGATTAAAGAAGGCACAGCCACAGCCGAGAATTACAAGATGTGGCTGCAGACTCAGGATTTGAAATATGCGACCATGCTCGAGCGCAAAGAACCGCTCCCTGCAGAGGTCAGACCTGTTCCGGTTATAAAGGCGGGCAATGTAGTGGCATCAGCGCCGCTTACACCGATTGTTACTGAAGAGGAGGCTCCGGAGAATGCTTCCGGCATAGACCTCGATGAGCTCGTTGCAGAACCCGTTGCAACACCTGAGCAGATAAAAATGGACATTCCTCTCGAGGAACAGGGAGTTCCTGAAGACATTAAAGCGCGTATTTTGCGTTTTGGGGACGAAAAGAACAGCTTTGCAGTAAAGAAGGCTGTATTCCCTACTCTCGACAAAGAATCCGTCAGAGACGATTTTATAGCCTCGGATTTGATTGATGAACCCGAAAAACCGGCAGAAAAAGAGCCGGAGTTCACCTCGCTTTCAATTAACGATATGAAAGCGAGGCTTGCAGGTCAAAAAGAAGCCCTGAGAGCACAGGGTCTCGACGAGCTCGCAGGTCTGATAGAGGATGATGAGAGAAAATAATATTATTGTAGGAAAATGACTGAAACACCCCGTTTACAAGGCAAAACGGGGTGTTTTTTAATATCACTTAACAGGCGAAATGGTTAACCGATTTTTTTGACACGGTTTACAATCGGCAAAGAGCAAAACCCTTGAAATTCAGCCGATGAAATCAATTAACCCATGCGCCTCCATTCGACAAATTGGTGTGAGGGCACCTCCTGATTGCAAATAAATTTACATTTTTGTCGAGTCGGATTACACCCTCTAAACGTAAACCAAAATTAATTTTCAAGTTTACAATCGCGATATCAAAAAAGCGTTGAAATTTCAACGCTTTTGTTAATTATTCATGTTCAGTCATCCGTTTTGACCAATTCTACTTTCTTTCGTCCAAAGGAATGTACTTTGTGCTGCCCTTTATACCAAAGTATGCGGGACGCATCAGACGCTTTCCGGTAATCAGCTCTTCGAGCCTGTGAGCACACCAGCCGGATAATCTGGAAAGAGCAAACAGAGGAGTCGAAATATCATCCGGTATTCCGAGAGCTCTGTATATGAAGCCTGAATACAAATCCACATTTGCCGGCATCGTAGTTTCGTAATCGCCGGTATAATCGCTGATTATCTCAGGGACCTTGTTTTCTATGTACTCGCAAAGCATGTAGTCATCCTCCATGGCTTTGCTCTGCGCCAGCTTTCTTGCAATACCCTTTAGCAAAACCGCACGCGGATCCGAAAGAGTGTAGATGGCGTGGCCGAGTCCGTAAACCCTGCCGCTGCCGTCGTTTGCTTCTCCGCGAAGAACCTTTAGGAAGTATTCGCGAAGCTGTGCCTCGTTTCCGATGTCACCAACGTGATCCCGCAAATCATCAATCATGTGGCACACTGCTATGTTTGCGCCTCCGTGAAGAGGTCCCTTCAGCGATGAAATTGCCGCAGATATAACACCGTATGTGTCGGTGCCTGAAGATGAAATCAGGTGGGTCGTAAAGGTGGAGTTGTTTCCGCCGCCGTGCTCTGCGTGGAGCATCAGGCAGATGTCGAGAACCTTCGCCTCGATATCGTCAAACTCTCCGCTGGCTCTGGTCATGTGAAGAATGTTCTCTGCAGTTGACAGAGTAGGAATCGGTCTGTGATGCACGAACTCCGTGTCGTTAAAGAGGCTCCTTTTTGCCTTGAACGAATACGAAATCAGTGAAGGGAAATAGCCGATTATATCCAGAGACTGGCGAAGCACATTGCTTATTGAAATGTCGTCAGGCCTTTGGTCGTACGAATAGAGTGCCAAAACCGAGCGCGACAGCTTGTTCATGATGTTAATCGACGGAGCCGGCATAATCATTGTCTTTGCAAAGCCTTCCGGCAGAATGCGCTTGGAATTGAGGAGCAGCGTGAACTCTTCGAGCTGCTTTGCCGACGGAAGATGGCCGAAGAGCAGCAGGTAGGTGACCTCATCGAAGCCGAAGCGGTTTTCGTCGAGGCAGGCACCTACTATATCGCGCACGTCATAGCCGCGGTAGAGCAAGCGCCCTTCGGAAGGCATTTTCGTACCGTCCGGGAGCAGCTTGTAGCCCTCTACATTGCTGACTGTCGTAAGCCCGACAAGCACGCCTGTGCCGTTTGCGTTTCGAAGTCCGCGCTTGACATCATAGGTTTTGTATAATTCACTTGGTATCACGTCATTAACCTCGAGCTGCTCCGACATACGGTCGCAGAAATCCTCAAGGCTGTGGCGTTTTCTCATATCGGTTACCACTTGAAAACTCCTAAAAACTGTAAAAAATGAATACCTAAACAGTATAACACGCATATGAGAACATATTCAAGTAAATTGCAATATATACACACAAAAAACACAGAACAAATGTTCAATTTTATACTGTACAGATAGCAAAATTCGTGCTAAAATAACAGGAGTGATTAAAGGAGAGGGAGAGCCATGGAATTCAAGCTTCATGCACCATACAAAGCAACAGGCGACCAGCCGCAGGCTATTGCAAAGCTGGCAGAGGGCGTTCTCAGCGGCGCGCGCCATCAGACTCTGATGGGTGTTACCGGTTCGGGAAAGACCTTCACTATGGCGGGAATCATTGAAAAGGTCGGAAAGCCGACTCTGGTGATATCTCACAACAAAACGCTTGCTGCACAGCTTCACGGCGAATTCAAGGAATTCTTCCCTGAAAATGCTGTTGAATACTTTGTCAGCTACTATGACTATTACCAGCCTGAGGCCTATGTTCCGAGTACAGATACATACATCGAAAAGGATTCGGATATCAATGCCGAAATCGAAAAGCTGCGCCACTCGGCGACGGCGGCTCTTGCAGAGAGGCGCGATGTCATAATCGTAGCTTCGGTGTCCTGTATATATGGTCTCGGCAGTCCTTTTGACTATGAAAATCAGATGCTGTCCCTCAGACCCGGCATGGTAAAGGACCGCCACGAAATGCTGCGAAAACTTGTGGACATCCAGTATGAAAGAAATGACCTCGCTTTCGAGCGCGGCACATTCCGCGTTCGAGGGGATACAATAGACATTTTTCCTGCCGGAAGCGATGTGGCTGTCAGAGTCGAGCTGTTTGGCGATGAAGTCGAATCGATAAAGGAAATGAATCCGGTTACGGGTGAAATACTTGGAATCAGAAACCATGTGGCCATTTATCCTGCTAGCCACTATGTCACCAGTCCCGAAAAGATGGCGCTGGCACTGACGGGCATTGAGCAGGAGCTCGAGGAAAGGCTTCAGTGGTTCCGCGACCGCGGAAAGCTGCTCGAAGCGCAGAGACTCGAACAGCGCACGCATTACGATCTTGAGATGCTGCGCGAAGTTGGACGCTGCAAGGGCATAGAAAACTATTCCCGGCATTTGAACAACCTGCCACCGGGAACCAGACCTTATACGCTTATTGACTACTTTCCAAAGGATGATTTTCTGGTTATGATAGACGAGTCGCATGTGATGCTGCCACAGCTTCATGCGATGTATGCGGGTGACCGCTCGCGCAAATCGAGTCTGGTTGATTACGGGTTCAGGCTCCCCAGCGCTCTCGACAACAGGCCGCTGACCTTTGACGAGTTTAACAGTATAGTGCCACAGGCAATCTATGTTAGTGCGACCCCGGCAAACTGGGAAAGAGAGCAGAGTGGCGGCATCACCGCAGAGCAGATTATAAGACCTACGGGGCTGCTTGATCCTGCTATAGATGTCAGACCTACCGATGGGCAGATAGATGACCTGATTGGCGAAATAAACGCCATTACAGAGCATGGCGGAAAGATTCTGGTTACCACGCTTACGAAAAAGATGTCCGAAAGCCTGACAGACTACCTAAAGGGTGCAGGCATCAGAGTAAAGTATCTCCACTCGGATATAGATACTCTCGAGAGAATGGAGATTATCAGAGATATGCGACTGGACAAATTCGACGTGCTGGTGGGCATTAACCTGCTCAGAGAGGGGCTGGATATACCGGAGGTCGAGCTGGTTGCGATACTCGACGCCGACAAGGAGGGCTTCCTGCGTACCGAGACCTCACTGATTCAGACGATAGGCCGTGCCGCGCGAAATGCCGACGGCAGGGTAATCATGTATGCCGACGGAATCAGTCGTGCGATGAAAACCGCTATTGACGAGACCGACAGGCGCCGCATGATCCAGCAGGCTTACAATGACGAAAACGGTATAATTCCGGAAACAATCAGAAAGTCTGTCAGAGATGTAATAGAGGCGACAAAGGAAGTCGAGGCAGAGATGGACTACTACGAGGGAAAGAGCCCACTCGAGCTGACAAAAAAGGAATTAAAAGAGTACATCAAAAAACTCGAGGCGGAGATGCGGCAGTGTGCACAGGACCTTCAGTTCGAAAGAGCTGCGCAGCTGCGTGATATAGTTTTCGAGTGCAGAGCAAGATTGTAAATAGAATAATAAAATACAATACTTACAATTTGCGAATAAATAAAACCAAAAGAAACGTTGAAATATCAACAAAGCATTACATTGTAAATTTATTACCAAAATCAAAATGAACGAAAAAATAGTAATTAAAGGTGCGAAGGAGCACAATCTGAAAAATGTTAATTTGGAGATTCCCAGAGACAAGCTGGTCGTTATAACAGGACTGTCGGGCTCGGGGAAATCATCTCTTGCATTTGATACTATATATGCGGAGGGCCAGCGCAGATATATGGAAAGCCTTTCGAGCTATGCCCGTCAGTTCCTCGGCAGAATGGAAAAACCGAATGTAGAGGAAATAGAGGGACTGTCTCCGGCCATATCCATAGACCAGAAGACCACATCCAAAAACCCCAGATCCACGGTTGCCACGGTTACGGAGATTCACGACTATTTCCGTCTGCTTTATGCAAGGATCGGTATTCCGCACTGTCCGGTGTGCGGGCAGGAAATCCGCAGCCTGAGCGTGGATCAGATAGTTGACAGCATGATGGCACTCGGCGAGGGCACCAGACTTACCGTAATGGCGCCTGTGGTTCGCATGCGCAAAGGCGAGCACGAAAAGATAATCGAGCGTATCAGGAAGGAAGGCTTTACAAAGGTCCGCATTGACGGTGAAATGCACCAGCTTGATGACGGCGAGGAAATCAAGCTTGAAAAGAATATCAAGCACACGATAGAGATAGTTATAGACAGAGTCATAGCGCGCGAGGGGCAGGAAAGCCGAATTGCCGAAGCTGTCGAGCTCGGAATCAGCCACGGCGACGGACTGATTACATGCATAGTTCAGCGTAGAAACGGTGAAGAGCTTTGCGAGGAAGAGCTAAAGACCTACAACACAAAGCTGGCTTGTCCGGACCACGGTATCACCATCGAAGAAATGGAGCCTCGAATTTTCTCTTTTAACGCTCCTTTCGGATCGTGCCGGACTTGTAACGGTTTGGGCTTTATTCAAAAGATCGACCCGGATCTGCTCTACACAAAGACCGGCAAAAAGATGCCGATTGAGATAGTTCACTACTACCAAAAGCGCTATGAAGCGACCTACTCTGATTATTTCAAGGACGAACTGGCGCGTTTCACAACGACAAAGGTATGTCCGGACTGCGAGGGAAAGAGACTTAGAAAAGAGGTTCTCGCGGTTACTGTGGGTGGAAAGAGCATTGCAGATGTATGCGATATGTCAGTTGCGCGCTGCCTGGAGTTTTTCAAAGAGTTAAAGCTGACTCCGACCGAGGAAAAGATTGCGCACCAGATTATGAAAGAAATCATTTCGAGACTGCAGTTCCTGAAGGACGTAGGCCTCGACTATCTGACGCTTTCGCGTTCCAGCGCTACTCTTTCGGGCGGTGAGAGCCAGAGAATCAGATTAGCGACCCAAATCGGTTCATCGCTGATGGGTGTGCTTTACATTCTCGACGAGCCGAGCATAGGGCTCCATCAAAAGGACAACGAAAAGCTGCTTGCCACACTGCGGCACCTTACCGACATAGGCAATACCCTCATCGTTGTTGAGCATGACGAGGATACGATGTATGCGGCGGATTACATAGTCGATGTGGGACCGGGAGCCGGGCTTAACGGAGGCGAGATTGTTGCAGCAGGCAGCATTGACGATATAAAGGCCTGCAAAGAATCCGTTACCGGTCAGTACCTGCGCGGTGAAAGGAAGATAGAGGTTCCTTCGTTCAGACGCCCCGGAAACGGAAAGAGCATAAAGGTAATAGGGGCAAAGGAACACAATCTGCAAAATGTTGATGTGGAGTTCCCGCTGGGGAAGTTTATCTGCGTAACAGGGGTTTCAGGCTCCGGTAAATCGAGTCTGGTTAACGAAATCCTCTACAAATCCGCAGCGCGCAGCCTTTACGATTCAAAAGAAGAACCCGGTGAGCACAAAGAACTGAAGGGACTTGAGAACATAGACAAGGTCATCAATATCGACCAGAGTCCGATAGGGCGCACGCCGCGTTCAAACCCGGCAACCTATACCGGAGTATTTACCTATATCAGAGACCTGTTTGCGGAGCTTCCCGAGTCAAAGCTCAGAGGTTATTCAAAGGGCAGATTCAGCTTCAACGTAAAGGGCGGCAGATGTGAGAGCTGCGGAGGCGACGGAATCATCAAAATAGAGATGCATTTCCTGTCCGACGTATATGTTCCTTGTGAAGTTTGCCACAGCCAAAGATACAATCGTGAAACGCTGGAGGTTAAATACAAGGGAAAGAGCATAAACGACATTCTCGAAATGAACGTCACTGAAGCGCTTGAGTTCTTTAAAAATATCCCGTCCATTGTGCGTCAGCTCGAAACACTCGAGCAGGTGGGACTCGGATATGTAAAGCTGGGACAGCCCAGCACCCAGCTTTCGGGCGGCGAGGCTCAGAGAGTAAAGCTGGCGAGCGAGCTCTCAAAGCGCAGCACCGGTCGAACTCTTTACATACTCGACGAGCCCACTACGGGGCTTCACTTTGCGGATGTCGACAGACTGCTTCAGGTTCTCGACAGACTCGTTGAAACGGGAAACACGGTAGTGGTTATTGAGCACAATCTCGATGTCATCAAAAAGGACGACTATATCATAGATATGGGGCCTGACGGAGGCGACCGCGGAGGTAAAGTCGTTGTTACCGGAACGCCCGAGGAGGTTGCAAAACACAAAACCTCCTACACTGCGGAATTCCTTAGAAAAATCCTGTAGCGGTTGACTTTACTTAATTAATGGTCTACAATTTGAGAGGATGGGGATTTCCCCTATCCTCTCAATTTTTAATATCCCGACAGCAGGGAGTACAGAAAGGAAAGGTCGATGAGCGACAGATTTATGAACGAGATAAACATGACCATGATGACGGACTTTTACGAACTGACCATGGCTAATGGTTATCTCGAAACAGGGATGGCGGACAACATTGCATGCTTTGACATGTTCTTCAGAAACATCCCTGACGGCGGAGGTTTCGCAATAATGGCAGGCCTTGAGCAGCTGATAGAGTATCTCAAGGAACTTCACTTTACGGATGAGGATATCAACTTCCTCAGAGGAAAGGGATTTTTCTCTGAGAGATTCCTCGATTATCTAAAGAATTTCAAGCTTGAATGCGATATCTGGGCGGTACCGGAGGGAACACCAATTTTCCCTTACGAGCCGATTGTAACGGTAAAGGGACCTGTTATTCAGGCACAGTTTTTGGAGACTCTGATTCTGCTGATGATTAACCATCAGAGCCTGATAGCCACAAAGGCTAACCGTATTGTGAGGTCAGCAAACGGTAGGGCTGTAATGGAGTTTGGTACTCGTCGTGCGCACGGCACATCGGCTGCCGCATATGGCGCCAGAGCCGCATATATCGCCGGATGCGTGGGAACTGCCTGCGCAGTCGTTGACAGGGACATGGGCGTTCCGGCTCTCGGAACCATGGCTCACAGCTGGGTACAGATGTACGACAGCGAATACGAAGCATTCAAAAAGTATGCGGAAATTTATCCGACAAACTGCGTACTTTTGGTAGATACATATAACGTATTAAAATCAGGCGTTCCTAATGCCATAAAGGTATTCAAGGAACTCAATCCGCCAAAGAAAGGCATACGCATTGACTCGGGCGACATCACATACCTCACCAAGCAGGCGAGAAAGATGCTCGACGAAGCAGGCCTTACCGACTGCCAGATTTGTATTTCAAACTCACTTGACGAGTACCTCATTCGTGAAGTGCTCCGCGAAGGCGCATGCATTGATTCCTTCGGCGTGGGCGAAAGACTCATAACAGCAAAGAGCGAGCCGGTATTCGGCGGAGTTTACAAGCTTTCCGCACTCGAAAAGGACGGAAAGATGATACCAAAGATTAAGATCAGCGAAAATGTGGCAAAGATCACAAATCCGGGCTATAAAAAGCTTTACAGATTCTATGACAAGGCTACAAACAAGGCACTGGCCGACGTAATCGCTCTGGCGAGCGAGCCTGTGCCTTGCGCTGAAGGCTATGAAATATTCAACCCTAATGCGGTATGGAAAAGGAAAAAGCTGACAAACTACCGTGTTGAAGAACTGCAAAAGCAGATTTTCAGCGGCGGCAAGTGCGTATACGAGTCTCCTTCCGTAAACGAAATCAGGGAGTATTGTGCAAAGCAGGTTGACAACCTCTGGCCGGAAATTCTTCGTTTCGAAAATCCGCAGGAGTACTATGTTGACCTTTCGGAAGAGCTTTGGAAAGTAAAGAATGAGCTGCTTGAAGAACATGCAGCGGAGTAGGAAAAAGGAGGAAAACAGATGGCACTTGTAACATCAAAGGAAATGTTTGCTAAGGCACTCAAAAGTGATTACGCTGTCGGCGCATTCAACGTAAACAACATGGAAATCATTCAGGGCATAGTTGACGCCGTAAAGGAAGAGAACGCTCCTGTAATTCTGCAGGTTTCAGCCGGCGCACGTAAATATGCACGCCCGGCTTACCTGATGAAGCTGGTGGAAGCCGCTGTAATTGACACAGGCCTCGATATCTGCCTGCATCTTGACCACGGCGAAGATTTTGAAATCTGCAAAAAGTGCGTGGACGACGGTTTTACATCGGTTATGATCGACGGCTCAAAGCATCCTTATGAGGAGAATATTGCCCTCACAAAGCAGGTTGTAGAGTATGCTCACGCACACGGCGTAGTAGTCGAAGCAGAGCTCGGCAAGCTCGCAGGCGTTGAAGACAACATAAAGGTTGATGCCAGATCCGCCACTTTCACCGATCCGGAGGAAGCTGCAGAGTTCGTACAGCGCACAGGCGTTGACTCACTTGCAATCGCTATCGGCACCAGCCACGGCGCTTACAAGTTCAAGGGCGAGCCTTATCTTGATTTCGAGAGATTAAAGACTATCCACAACCTGATTCCTGACACACCTCTCGTTCTCCACGGAGCATCAACAGTGCTTCCTGAGTTCGTAAACAAGTGCAACCAGTATGGCGGAAACATTCCGGGAGCGCAGGGTGTACCTGAGGACATGATTAGAGAGTCCACAAAGTGGGGTATTTGCAAGGTTAACATCGATACAGACCTGCGTCTCGCAATGACTGCAGAGGTCAGAAAGTTCCTCATCGAAAACCCTGCGGAGTTTGACCCTCGCAAGTATCTCTCCCCTGCAAGAGCAGCTATTCAGGGAATGGTACAGCACAAGATAAAGAATGTATTAAATGCATCCGGAAAGAGATAAAACAAAATATAGTCTGCAAAGCCTGAAGAAGCGAATTTCTTCAGGCTTTTTTTTCTTATATTTAAATAAATTGTACAAGAATTGTTCACTACTGCGCAAATTGGTGGTATAATACGTAATATATAAGAAAATTCAAATAGTTCAGAACGAGTTGTGAAGGAGATATCCGTGAATAATCTATTTAGTAATGACGAAATCTATCTTTTCAGAAGAGGTGAGTACCTCAGGAGCTATGAAAAGCTGGGGGCACATGAAAAAGAGAAAGACGGCGAAAAGGGGTATCTTTTCGGCGTATGGGCACCTGATGTAAAAAACGTATTTGTCACGGGAGAATTCTGCGACTGGAGCATGGAGGCTTACCCGATGACGCCTGAAGAGGGCGGAATCTGGTCTCTTTTTATACCCAAAATCAAGCCGGGCATGCTGTACAAATATGTGATAGAAACGCATGACGGAAGAAAGTTCTACAAGGCCGATCCGTACGCATTCACTGCGGAGGTTGCGCCGGGAACGGCATCAAAGCTTGCGCGGGAGCTTGACTATGAGTGGAAAGATGAGGAATATCTGAAAAAGCGGAGGAAAACCACTCCTCTCGAGGAGCCTCTCAACATATACGAAGTGCATTGCGGATCGTGGGCCAGAGATGAGGACGGTGAGGCGCTTTCATACAGTGCGCTTGCTAAAAAGCTGGTGCCTTACGTAAAGGAGATGGGCTACACGCATATTGAGCTGATGCCTGTTATGGAGCATCCTTTTGATGGCTCGTGGGGATACCAGATTACGGGCTACTATGCCCCTACCTCACGCTACGGAAAGCCAAAGGAGCTTTGCATGCTGATTGATGCATGCCACAAAGAAAATATAGGCGTTATCATCGACTGGGTTCCGGGGCATTTCTGCAAGGATGAGCACGGACTGTCAACCTTTAACGGCAGCATGCTCTTTGAAAAAAGGCAGCATCCGCAGTGGGGAACCGACATATTTGATTTCGGGCGCGGTGAGGTAAAGAGCTTTCTGATTTCAAATGCCCTGTTCTGGATCGAAAAATACCATGTAGACGGTATCAGAGTTGACGGCGTATCGAGTATGCTTTACCTCAATTTTGGTGTCGAAAACGAAAAGGATAAAATATTTAACAGCAAGGGGACGGAGGAAAACCTCGAAGCATCGGCATTCCTTCGCCGGCTGAATTACGAGGTCGGCACTCGCTATCCGGATGTAATGATGATTGCGGAGGAAAGCACTGCATGGCCGCTTGTCACCTATCCGCCATCGGATGGAGGCCTGGGCTTCCACTTTAAGTGGAACATGGGTTGGATGAACGATACGCTGTCGTATATGCAGACAGATTTCCCATCGAGGCCTGATAGGCACAGCCTGCTCAATTTCTCGATGATGTATGCTTTTAATGAAAACTTCATTCTGCCGCTTTCACACGATGAGGTGGTTCACGGAAAGAAATCGCTGATCGGACGCATGCCGGGCGATTACTGGAGACAGTTTGCGGGCATGAGAGTTTTGGCATTGTATCAGATGTGCCATCCGGGAGCAAAGCTCAGCTTTATGGGGAACGAAATCGCTCAGTTTATAGAATGGCGCTATTATGAAAGCATAGAGTGGTTCCTTGCAGATGATTACGAAACCCACAGAAAGCAGAGACAGCTGATAAAGGAGCTTAATCATTTATTCACAAAGGAGCCTGCACTCTGGGAGAGAAACTACGAGGAGGAAGGCTTCAGGTGGCTTGATGCGGATGATTCCGCACAGTCCATCATCGCATTTACCAGAAAGGGCTTCAATCCGAAGGACGAGCTGGTGGTTCTGATAAACTTCAGGCCGGATACCTACGAAGATTTCAGGCTTGGGGTTCCGAGAGCCGGCAAATGGCATGAAATATTCAATACCGACAGAGAGGAATTTGGCGGAAACGGATATGTAAATTACGAAGAGTTAAAGAGTGAAAAGGAACCTTGGCACGGATTTGACAATTCGGTTAAAATCAGGGTTCCGTCGATTGGCGGCCTGATATTGAAGCGACGCAGATAAAAAGGGAAAGTAAAGGAAAAATAAATGTTCAAAGGCAAAAAAGAGTTTATCGAAAAATATCAAAGCTATTGCTTGCAGGAAATAGGCAGACCTTTCGAACGCTGCACAGACAGAGAAAGATTTGCGGTTCTCGCGGATATCGTAGCAGATATGGCGAGGGAAATAGAAAGTGAAACGGGAAAAAAGTACATCCTTGAGGAAAAGAAGAGAGTCTATTACTTCTCGATGGAGTTCCTGATAGGAAGGCTGCTTGATGATTACCTTTCAAATCTGGGGATTCGCGACATGGTTGCAGGAGCGCTCGAAGAGCTTGGCGCCGACCTCGAAACTATAGAAGAGCAGGAAGTCGATCCGGGCCTCGGAAACGGCGGCCTCGGCAGGCTTGCAGCTTGCTTCCTCGACTCGATGGCGTCGACAGGTGTGGCAGGCTACGGTAACGGCATTCGTTACCGCTATGGGCTGTTCAAGCAGAAAATCGTGGATGGACGTCAAAAGGAAGAGGCTGACAACTGGCTTGAAAATGACTACCCGTGGGAGGTACGGAAGGACGAAAGCACAGTGCTTGTCCGGTTTGGCGGTGAGGTAAAGAGACACGAAGAGGACGGCAAGTTCTGGTTCACCTGGGAAGGCGGGGAGCTTGTGAAGGCGGTGCCTTACGATGTGCCTATAGTGGGCATCGGGGGTGAATATGTAAACAACCTTCGTCTTTGGAGCGCAGAGCCGTACAAAGACAACTTTGACCTCGACGCATTTGACAGCGGCGATTACAGCGGAGCGGTCAGATACAGGGCAGAGGCTGAGGCAATCAGCTACATGCTGTATCCTAATGACAGTACGATAAACGGCAAAAAGCTGCGTCTAAAGCAGGAATACATGTTTGTGGTGGCAGGTCTGACGACCATAGTCAGAGGCTTTTACAATCAGAACGGTGAGGCATGGGAAAGGTTCCCTGAGCTCATCGCTATCCACACAAACGATACTCACCCTGCGCTTTGCGCGCCGGAGCTGATGCGCATACTGATGGACGAATACGGACTTGAATGGGATCAGGCATGGGATATAGTCACGAGGAGCGTTTCGTTTACAAATCATACTATTCTTTCGGAAGCACTTGAGTGCTGGTCGATTGACATCATGAGAGAAATGCTGCCGAGAACCTATATGATAATCGAGGAGATTGACAGGCGCTTCAAGGCTTCGATTCCGGAGGATATTGAGAATCGCAACAGTGTTCTTTCAAATACTGCCATACTTTGGGACGGGCAGGTGCACATGGCAAATCTTTCGATTATTGCCTCAAACTCGGTAAACGGCGTTGCAGCACTTCACTCCGAGATACTGAAGGATATCGTTTTCAAGGATTTCTACAAGCTTTCGCCTGAAAAGTTTAACAACAAAACAAACGGAGTATCTCACAGGAGATTCCTGGCAGAATCGAACAGAGCGCTTGAACGGCTGATTACCGGAACGCTCGGACAGGACTGGCTGTCCGATGCGGGAAAGCTTACCGAGCTTCTCAAAAAAGAAAACGATCCGGTGTTCCTGATGGCGCTTGAAAATGCCAAAAAGATCAACAAGGAAAGACTGGCTTATTACCTGAAGGTAGGTAACAGAACCACGGTTATTCCGGACGGCGTTTTCGACATACAGGTAAAGCGCTTCCACGCATACAAGAGACAGCTGCTTAATATATTTAAGGTTATAGATTATTACTTCAGACTGACAGACGGGACTGCGCCTACGCTGCCGCCTTGCAATTTCATCTTTGCGGGGAAGGCTGCCCAGGGCTACAAGTTCGCAAAGGATGTTATTTACCTGATAAACCGCGTTGCGGAAAAGGTCAACAATGACAGTCGTGTAGGCGGCAGGATAAAGGTTGTATTTGTCGAGAATTTCTCGGTATCCACAGCCCAGCTGATATATCCGGCTGCGGATATTTCCGAGCAGATATCCACTGCCGGGATGGAGGCATCGGGTACAGGTAATATGAAGTTTATGATGAACGGAGCAATTACGCTCGGAACACTGGACGGCGCAAACGTCGAGATTCTCGATGAGGTCGGAAGGGAAAATATCACTATATTCGGACTTACAGCCGAAGAGGTTGAACATTATCGCAAAAACGGCGGATACTTTGCTTTTGACTGCTACAGCAAGAACGAAAGGATAAAGCGTGTTGTGGATTCACTGACAGACGGTACCTTTTCGGACAACCCGGGAGACTTTACCGGCATAAAGGATTCACTTCTGCTCTCGAACGACTTCTTCTTTGTACTTTGCGACCTGCCTGCATATATTGCGGCATGGGAAAAGACAATGAAGCTTTATACCGATCGCAATGCGTGGAACCGCATATCGCTGCGAAACATTGCGGCATCCGGTTATTTCTCAAGTGACAGAACTATTACTGAATATGCTAAAGAGATTTGGAAGGCAGACTAATTCGGAGGTGGATGTGTAATGAAGAAAAAAAAGTGTATTGCAATGCTGCTTGCAGGCGGACAGGGAAGCAGGCTGGGAAGCCTTACAAAAAATATAGCAAAGCCGGCAGTCAGCTTTGGGGGCAAGTACAGAATCATTGATTTTTCGCTTTCAAACTGCGCAAACTCTCACATTGACACGGTGGGAGTTCTGACACAGTACAGGCCGATGATGCTGAATGCTTATATCGGAAACGGTGCGTCCTGGGACCTGGACAGTCCTGATGGCGGAGTGTTTATCCTGCCGCCTTACGAGACGGAAAAGGGCGGAAACTGGTACAAGGGCACTGCCGATGCCATTTATCGCAATATCGACTTCATTAAAGCAAATGATCCTGAATATATTTTGATCCTTTCGGGAGACCACATCTACAATATGGATTACCGTTCGATGCTCGCAAGCCACATAAGTCACAGGGCAGAGCTGACGATATCCGTTATGCCGGTGCCTATGGAGGAAGCATCGAGGTTTGGTATAATCACAACCGATGAAACGAAGAAAATCGTAAAGTTCAGCGAAAAACCGAAAAAACCGGATTCCAATCTGGCGTCGATGGGAATTTACATCTTTACGACGGATGTCTTAATTGATGCTTTAGAGCGGGATGCGGAAAATCCTGATTCAAAGCACGATTTCGGTATGAATGTAATACCGATGCTGCTCGGCGAAGGAAAACGCCTATTTGCGCATAAGTTCGAAGGCTACTGGAAGGACGTGGGTACCATTCAGAGCTATTATGATGCCAATATGGAGCTCCTCGACGACGAGGACACAGCAGGTATTTACAAATACGAAAAGTATATAATGACAAATAATGTTCAGAGCCCTGCGAAATACATAGGTGAGGCTGCTGAAATAACAAACTCACTGATTTCAAATGGGTCCATGGTGCTAGGCAAGGTCGAACATTCAATACTCAGTACAGGCTGCTATGTCGGCAAGGGCGCAGAGGTTGTTGATTCACTGCTGCTGCCGGGCGCAAAGGTTATGGAAGGCGCAAAGGTGCACCGAACCATTATGGGCGAGCGCTCAGTAATTGAAGCCGGAACAGCCTACGGACAGGCCGGCAAAAACGCCGAAATAATGACGATAGGCGACAACTGTAAGGTTGACGCAGCGAAGGAGGCGAGATAATGTACAGTATTGACGGAATTGTTTTTGCAAATTACGCATCCGAGAAATTGGAAAGTCTGGCAGGCGACAGAACCGTTGCCGCATTGCCGTTTTGGGGAAAGTATCGCTTAATTGACTTTCCGCTCACATATATGACCGAGAACGAGATTACGACTATCGGCATTATCACGCCTTACAAGTACCGCTCCATCACCGACCATGTCGGTTCCGGCAAGCCGTGGGGGCTTGACAGAAAGACAGGCGGACTTCATATCCTGCCGGGCACGGTTTACGGCGTATCAAACGGGAACAGCCGCTTCATACTCCGCGATCTCGACAGGAACAAGATTTTCCTCGACAGAAGCAGAGCCGATTATATACTGGCGACAGCTGCAAATACCGTCACTGCAATCGATTACGAGGATTTGGTCAGATACCATCACGACAGCGGAGCAGACATGACTATAGTTTACAAGAATGCAGAAAGGGACAACGAGTATATGCGAAGCGTCCGCATGGAAAAGGACAGAGTGACCAGCATGCACGACGGAGCAAAGAAGGGACAGCCTATGTTCCTCGACTGCTTTGTAATTAACAGACCTACGCTTTACAACCTTTTGAAGTTCTACAAGGCAATCAATTTTATGGACCTCTTTGACATTCTCGGCAGCGAGTTTGGAAAGCTGGATATCAGGGCTTACAAATATGATGGCTTTTCATACAGCCTTTTCACGGAAAAGCAGTACTTTGATGCCAATATGGAGCTGCTGAGGGAAGAAATATACGGACCGCTGCTGCTCGGCGGGACAACAATCCTTACAAAGCAGCACGACCATATGCCTGCCAAATTCATAAACGGCTGCAGTGTAAAGCGTTCAATCATCCAGGATGGTAGCCAGATAGAAGGCACAGTTGAGAACAGCATTATTTCAAGTAATGTCAGAATAGGAAAAGGCGCAAAGGTTACAAACAGCATCATTTTCCAGGGCTGCGTCATTGATGACGGAGCAAAGGTTGACTATGCAATCATAGACAGACGTAATGGGATCAGAAAAAAGGCGTCCATAAAGGGAACAAAGACAACACCTTTCGTAATGAGAAAGGCGCAGAAATAAAACCGGAGGGGAAATGGCAACTAAAAGCAAAACCAAAAAGCAGACAGAGCAGGAACAAAAGATAAACGTACTGTTTGCCATATTCGAGGCGGTACCTTTTATGAAGACGGGTGGTCTCGGAGATGTAGGAGGATCGATGCCTTTTGAGCTGAAAAAGGCAGGACTTAATGTGCGTGTAATCATGCCAAAATTTGACACCATTCCTGAGGAATACACATCGCGCATGGTTCACGTAACGGATTTTTATGTTCCGCTCGGTTGGAGAAATCTTTACTGCGGTATTGAAAAGCTGATGTATAAAGGTCTGACCTTTTATTTCGTGGATAACGAATATTATTTTCACAGAGGCGCACCTTACGGATACTTTGACGACGGAGAAAGAATTGCATTTTTTGCGAAGGCTGTGGTTGAGGCAATGACTCATCTGCCGCGATTCAAATGTGATATTCTGCACTGCAATGACTGGCATACTGCTTTGGCACCGGTATTCCTCAGAGAGTTTTATCACGGAGACAAAATCTGGGACAATGTAAAGACCGTGCTGACAGTGCACAACCTGAAATTCCAGGGAAAGTATTCGGACTACGTCCTTGGCGATGTTTTAGGGCTGAAAGGGATAAAGGCAGCAGAGGATCAGCTCAGCTGCGGCAGGCAGACCATAAACTATTTAAAGGGCGGTCTCTGCTATACGGATGCCATAACCATGGTATCTCCTACCTATGCCGAGGAAGTGACAGATCCGTTCTTTGGCGAGGGTGTTGAGGATGTTCTGCGCAGGCGGCGCAGTATTATGAGGGGCATATTAAACGGGATAGATTACACAGCATATAATCCCGAAAAAGACAAAGCTATTAAAGAACATTTTTCAGCGGACGATTTGACCGGAAAAGCCGAATGCAAACGCCTGCTTCAGGCGGAGCTGGGACTTCCTGAAAATCCGGAGGTACCGATAATTGCAATGATCGGCAGACTTACCGCACAAAAAGGGTGCGACCTTTTGACGAGAGTTTTCGGCGAAATTGCGGGGCTGGGCGCTCAGATTGTGATACTCGGAACAGGTGACAAAAAGTATGAGGATGCACTAAAGGGCTTTGCTTACGAGTTCGGGGACAATTTCAGGCTGCTTCTGAAATTCGACGAAGCACTTTCACACCGCATCTATGCGGGGGCGGACATGCTGCTGATGCCTTCGGTGTTTGAACCGTGCGGCTTGGCGCAGATGATTGCGATGGCTTACGGCACACTGCCTGTAGTCAGAGAAACAGGCGGTCTGAAGGATACTGTGCGTCCTTACAACAAGTTTACCGGCGAGGGCAACGGCTTTTCGTTTGCACACATAAACGCTCATGAGATGTTGTTTACCCTAAAGGATGCGGTAGCGCTCTTTAAGGAAGACAAGGAGGCATGGAGAAAGCTGCAGCTGACGGCCATGAAAGAGGACTATAGCTGGGAAAAATCCAGCCTTGAATACAGAAAGATTTACGAGGAGTTGCTCGGCAGAGGTTAACGGAGGATAGTGCATGGGAGTTTTTCATGATTCACGGAGCCTTCTCTACAGAAATCCATTCGGCGCTGCGCAGGTCGGGGAAGATATTACGCTCCGAATTGCGGCAGATTTTGAAACTTATCGGAGCTGCGCTCTGAGAGTCTGGATAGACGGAAAAGGCGAAAGCTTCACAGAAATGAAAAAGGAAGAAGGTCAGGAAGGTACTTTCTTTTCCTGCTCGGTAAAATTTCCTGAGGCCGACATAATCTGGTATCGCTTTGTTTTAACCTGCCATGACGGGCGCAGCGTCCTTTATGGCGCAAAGCCGGGGAAAACCGGCGGAGAGGGCGAAATTTGCGATTATGAGCCCCCTTCGTTTCAGATTACCGTATATGAAAAAAGAGATGTGCCGGCGTGGTACAAAAACGCATGCATATATCAGATATTTCCTGATGTTTTCGCCAGAGACAGCGAATACGCAAAAAGGGCGGAGTATCTGCTTGAAAAGAGAAACGGCCCTGAAAGAGTGCTGGTGGAGCCTTGGGAAACCGAGTCATCATACGACAAAGACGAAGCGGGTAATATCACTCGCTGGAGGTTTCATGCAGGAAGCCTCGCAGGGATAGAAAGCAAGCTGCAGTATCTTAAGGATATGGGGATAACGGTAATTTATCTCAACCCTGTTTTTGAGGCTGCGAGCTGGCATCGCTATGATACTGCAAACTATATGAAAATAGATCCTCTTCTCGGCAGTGAAGAGGATTTCAGGCACCTTTGCAAAGCAGCAGAGGAAAAAGGAATCAGAATAATTCTTGACGGGGTATTCAATCATACGGGCTGCGACAGCATATATTTCGACAGATACGGAAATTATGGCGGAGGCGCATATGACAATCCCGATTCAAAATACAGGAGCTGGTTTAATTTTAATGACTCCCCTTGCGGCTATGACAGCTGGTGGGGTGTTGCGGACCTGCCTGCGGTAAACGAAGACGACCCGTCATTTAGAGAGCTGATTGCGGGAAAGGATGGTGTGGTCAGGAAATGGCTCGGATGCGGCGCTTCAGGCTTCAGGCTTGATGTTGCGGATGAGCTTCCTGACAGATTTATCTGCGAAATAAAGGAGGCGCTTCTGGCTGAAAAGGAGGACGGTGTCCTGATAGGTGAGGTGTGGGAAGACGCCTCGAACAAAATCAGCTATGGGCAGCTGAGACGCTATTTCCTGGGAACGGAGCTCGACGGGGTAATGAACTATCCTTTCAGAGATGCGATGATTGAGTTCCTGCTGGGGCATATCTCGGCGGCAGATGCTGCGGAAAGCTTTTTAACGCTGCAGGAAAACTATCCGAAAGATGCCTTTTACAGCGGGTTTAACATGCTCGGCAGCCACGACAGGCCGAGGATACTTTCAATACTCGGGGAAGAGCCTTTTAACATGGGCCTCGCAAAGGCCAGACTGTGGCTGGCACTGGTAGTGCAGATGACATTTCCGGGTGTGCCTTGCATATACTACGGCGATGAAGCCGGCATGACGGGAGGCGCGGATCCATGTAACAGAAATCCGTACCCTTGGGGGATGGAGGACAAAGATGCCATGGTCATGCATATGGGTGCGATGTATTTCAGGAAGGCTTATGCGGCCTTTACCGACGGCGATTTTAAACCGTTTGCTCCATGTGATGATGTGTTTGGATATTACAGAACCGGCAGTGACGGCTGCTTTGCGGTTCTGATAAACAGAAACAGATGGGAGAAGAAGGAATTTCGCTTTGAGGCACCTGCGGCGGAGGTTGCAGAGCTTGTCAGCGGAAAGGATATGGTAATAGAGGACGGTAAAGCCCTGCTTCAGCTCGGCCCTCTTGATTCTGCGGTCATCCGCTTCGGAAAGAGGGAGCCTCGAGGTGTAAAGCTTGAAAGAGGAGCGGGCGTTATCTGTCATGTCACCTCGCTTCCGGGATTCAGCGAAAAGGGGCTCGATGCGGCGTACGGCTTCATTGACAGTCTGAGCGATGCAGGCGTAAGGTACTGGCAGATGCTGCCGATAAATCCTACAGACGAGTATGGCTCGCCTTATGCCGGAACATCCGCCTTTGCGGGCAACGTGAACCTGCTCTGCTATGACAGGACAGCACTTGAGAGACTCTACAGAGATTTCAAAAATAGCGGCAAAAGGCAGGATGACTACAAGGCATTTTTGAAGGAAAACGAGTACTGGATAAACGGCTATATGGCTGCATTTGGCAAAGACGGAGAGTTCGAAGGCTTTTGCCAGTATCTCTTTGACAGGGAGTGGCTAAAAGTTAAACAGTACGCTGCTTCAAAGGGAATAAAGCTGGTAGGCGATATACCGATGTTCGTATCGGCGGGATCGATAGATGCAAAGCAGTGGAAAAAGTATTTTAAGCTCGCTGAGGATGGTACCGTTTCCGATCAGGCAGGCGTGCCGCCTGACAGCTTTTCCGAGGAAGGCCAGCTTTGGGGGAACCCTCTGTATGACTGGGACGAGCTCGAAAAGGATGGATTTGAATGGTGGCTTCAGAGGCTTCAGAGGCTGTTTAGACTGTTTGATTACGTGCGCCTCGATCACTTCAGAGGCTTTGAAGCAAGCTGGTGCGTGCCGGGCGGAAGGACTGCAAAGGAAGGCAGATGGGTAAAGGCAAAGGGCATGGAGCTGTTTGAAGCTGCTCACAGGAGATTCGGACCGCTTCCTGTAATTGCCGAAGACCTCGGCGTGATAACACCGGCGGTCAGAGTGCTGCTTGACGTAAACGGGTTCCCGGGCATGGATGTGCTTCAGTTCAGTGACTCGGATCCGTTTGAATACAAAGCACCAAAGGGAAAGGTCGTTTACAGCGGAACGCATGACAACGATACCCTGGTCGGCTGGTGTGAAAAGAGCTTCCCTGAAAAGGATGCAGAAAAGTGTGCGGAAAAGCTGCTTGAAATAATGTTCAAATCCGATGCGGATGTGGTATTTGTGCCGCTTCAGGATGCGATGCTCCTCGGAAGTGATGCCAGAATGAATGTGCCAGGCAGTCTGGGGAAGAACTGGAGCTGGCAGGCTGAAAAAAAGGATATGGGCGAGGCTATATCGAGGCTTCGCAGGCTTGTAAAAGTAAGTGGGAGGTAATAAACGATGAAGGAATGGGACAAACTGTGCAAGAACCTTTTTTATGACAAAGAAACCGGACTGATGATAGAGTACGGTGGAATGGACATCTCGGACAAATATATCGCCGAGAAGAGCGCAAAGCTTGATGACGCGCTGGTCTTTATGGACGAACTCGAAAAAGGCTGCATAGCGAATCCCGATGAGAAGAGGATGGTAGGACACTACTGGCTCAGAAATACGGAGATAGCGCCTAAAAAGGAAATAGCCGATGAAATAAACGGAGCAAAGAATGCCGTAAAGAAATTTGCAGATTCCGTTGTAAAGGGTAAAATCCTTTCGGAAAAAAACTCGAAATTCAAATATGCTCTGGTTTCGGGTATGGGCGGGAGCAGTCTGGGACCTGCCTTCATCTACGATGCCCTGCATGAAAAGGGCGTCGGAACGGAGCTTTATTTCCTTGATAATACAGATCCTGCCGGCATGGACAGAATTTTTGGTCTGGTTGAGGAATGCCTCGATGAGGCGCTGCTGATTGTCATTTCAAAGAGTGGCGGAACAATCGAAACGAGAAACTCAATGGAGGAGGCGAGAGCCTTTTACGAAAGCCACGGCCTTGACTTTGGAAAGCATGCGGTCTGCATAACAGGCAAGGGCAGCAAGCTCGAAGCGCAGGCTGAAAGGGAGGGCTGGCTGGCAGTATTCCCTATGTGGGACTGGGTAGGCGGCCGCACTTCCGTGATGTCGGCTGTCGGTCTCTTGCCACTGAGTCTTGCGGGCATCGATGTTGACGGCTTACTCCTTGGAGCTTCCGACTGCGACAGGCTGGGAAGAAACAAGAGCTTCCGCGATAATCCTGCGGCAATTATGGCGCTTGCATGGTACTATGCAAGCGGTGGTGAGGGCGGCGAGAGTATGGTTGTGCTGCCTTACAGAGACAGCCTGGGGTTGTTTGCGAAGTACCTGCAGCAGCTGGTTATGGAGTCGCTCGGGAAAGAGTTTGACCTGGATGGCGGAACTGTTAATCAGGGGCTTGCGGTGTTTGGAAACAAAGGCTCTTCGGACCAGCATTCTTATGTGCAGCAGCTGGTAGGCGGCCCATTCAATGTGTTTACGACCTTTGTTCAGATATTAAAGGACAGAGAAGGAAAATCGCCTATTGTCGGTGAGGACAGCACCAGCGGTGATTATCTCAACGCTTTTATGCTCGGCACAAAGAAAGCCCTCGAGGATCATGGAAAGCATACCATCACAATAACCGTGCCGGATGATTCGGCATATTATGTGGGCATGCTGATTGCACTCTATGAGAGGGCCGTAGGCATCTATGCAAGGATGATAAATGTAAATGCCTATCATCAGCCGGCGGTTGAGTTTGGAAAGAAGGCTGCGAACAGACTGATCGAGCTTAAAAACATGGCAAAGGCCTGTATGCTCGAAAATCCGGGCAAAGCCTTTACCGCGGAGGAGCTTGCTGCGGCCATCGGCAGAAAGGATGAAAAGGCCGATGTATTCAGGCTGATGCTGCATCTGGCAAGTAATGACGAGGCCATAACGATGGAAGAGGTTCAGCCGATTACTGAAAGCAGATTCAGAGGATAGCGAAGGGCCGCCAAAAGTATGTAAAAAGTATGTAAAAAATAAAATGACTCCGAGTGCAAATCGATAAGTGCATTTGGAGTCATATTTTTCGTTTTTTTTTGCCCGTTTGACTGCCCGGCTGTGAAATTAGGCTAAATGCCGACCTCGCAGAGATAGTCGATGCATTCCTCTTTGGTAGCGCCCGCAGGGATAAAGTGGTTACCCATCTGGATACGCGATGCTGCGCCCGCTGCATTTACATAGGTCAGGAATTCCTCGGCATCGGTGTAGAAACCGCAGCTTGCGAGGATATTTCCAAGCTCGGTCAGATTCTGACCGGAGTTTACATAGATTGCGTAAACCTCAGGCTCCTCGCTGCCAAGGCCGGAATCGTCTATGGCATCGCCTGTGGCACTTACGGCTGAGTCACTCACCGTACCTGCGTTATCATCGCGGTCGTAAGGTGTTGTGACAGGCCCCTGATTTGCCTTTTCCTCGTATGCGCTTGCAACCAAATCCTTTGGATAGTCCATAATAACCTCGATGCGCCAGAGAATGATTAAAGTTGCCGCTGCGAGTATTATCAGAGCTATAAATATATCGTTTTTGTCATAAAAAAAGTTCTTTAAGTGATTCATAATAATTTCTCCCAACAATGATACTTTATCACAAAACGGGGTTTATAACAATGAAGAACTTGTGAAATTTGCTTTGCTCCAATAAGACCTTTGAAAATAAAGGACATATGTGGTATTATATAAGCTATGGTAAAAATAATGATTGAAGACAATGAGGCGGGCCAGAGACTGGACCGATTCCTCAAAAAATATTACAATCAGGCGCCGCTTTCAGCCATCTACAAGATGATCCGGAAGGATGTAAAGCTGAACGGAAAGCGCGCTGCGCAGGAAACCATGCTGAGCGCCGGCGATGAAATCACCGTATACATCACGGACGAGCAGCACGAAGCCTTTCACAGAGCAAAGGAAATCAGACGCTCCAGGAAGAGCTTTCGCATCGCCTACGAAGACGAAAACATACTCATCGCCGAAAAGCCTTTCGGACTGCTCACGCACGGCGACGAACACGAAAAGAAAAACCACCTGACAAATCAGGTTATATCATACCTCATAGACAGAGGCGAGTACAGGCCCGGCCAAGCAAAGACTTTCACGCCTTCACCCGCCAACAGGCTCGACCGCAACACTACCGGACTGGTGCTGTTCGGCAAGACGGCAGGCGCACTGAGGGCCGCAAACCGCATGATACGCGAGGAAGGCTGCGTCAGCAAGTACTACCTGACTGTCGTTGCCGGCCACATGGCAGAGCCGCTGAAGCTGCGTGACCGCATGGAAAAGGATTCCTTCCGCAACACTGTGCGTGTGCTGGCGGAAAGTGCCGATGCGGGAAAGCTGATGGAAACAAATGCCGTGCCGCTGGCTTATGGGAGCCTCTGTGGGGAGGAGTTCACACTTGTAGAGGTGGAGCTTATCACCGGCAGGACTCATCAGATTCGCGCGCATCTTGCAAAGGCAGGATATCCGGTAATCGGCGACACAAAGTACGGAAGGCGTAGAGTAAATGAAATCGTTGGTAGGCGATATCACCTGACAACGCAGCTGCTGCATGCTTACAGGCTGGAGTTCCTGCGCGGTGAAGACGAACTCGCCTATCTGACGGGGAAGACGGTTAAATGCATGCTGCCGCCGGATATGGCGGAAATTGTTCGAGACTTATTCGGGCAGGAAACAGATATTTGAAAGGGAAAATGAAAAAATGGAAATTAGCAGAGAAGAGATTAAAGAAGAGATCAAAGCAGCTGAAAGCGTGACAGAAGAACCTGCTGCTGAACCTGCTGCTGATGGGGCGGAGCCTCAGAAAAAACAAAGTACGGCATCGGTTGTAAAGGAATGGATTAGGGACATCCTGATTGCGGTTGTGATTGCAGTTCTGATTCTGCAGTTCATAAAGCCTACAATCGTAAAGGAAAGCTCGATGGAGCCTACGCTTTACGAGAACCACTATATCTTTTTAAGCAAGCAGGCCTATACACTTTTCGGCGAGCCAAAGCGCGGCGATATTGTAGTGTTCCATTCGGGGCTTACGGCGCTTAACGGCGGTGAAAAGCTGCTGATAAAGAGAGTTATCGGACTGCCGGGAGATACGATTGCCATCATGGACGGCAAGGTTTACCTGAACGGCGAGGTTTATAAAGAGGCTTACATAAAGGACGGCACCACAAACGGATATATCGAGCCGTACACGGTGCCTGAAGGTCAACTGTTCTGCATGGGCGACAACAGACTCGTCAGTGTTGACAGCCGTGACTACCGCGTAGGCTGCGTCGACATTGACAGCATAGTGGGCAAGGCAGTATTCCGTCTGGCACCGCTCAAGCTGATCGGCAGCGCGGGCGACTGGGTGGACGACAGCAAGGAGGCCGCAAGAATAGCGGGCGATTTCGACTACGCCGAGTAGGCACGCAAACGCTAAAAAAGCTAACATAAAGAGGGAAATTGAAAGATGAAGAGAGAAAGAAAACTTGTAGCTAACAATAAAAAGGCAAGGCATGACTACTTCATAGACGAGATCTATGAGGCGGGAATTGTGCTGACCGGGACAGAAATAAAATCGGTTCGCCAGGGCAGGGTAAACCTAAAGGAATCCTTTGCAAAGGTGGAGGACGGTGAGGTAATCGTTTACGGAATGCACATCAGCCCCTACAAGCAGGGAAATCGTTTTAACACAGACCCGCTCCGCCCGAAAAAGCTGCTCCTTCACAAAAAGGAGATAAGCAAGCTGATTGGACTTATTTCGCAGCAGGGTCTGACACTGATTCCGCTGACGATGTACATAAACGAAAACGGTCTCGCCAAAATGGAGCTGGCTGTCGCACGCGGCAAAAAGCTCTACGACAAGCGCGACGACTTAAAGAAACGTGACGATGAGCGCCACATGGCCCAGGCCCTAAAACGCTAATTTGGGGACAGGCACCAAATTGGAAAAAAGGCGAAATTGGGGACAGGTCAGAGGATATAACCATGAGAAAGGTACTGAATGCAATTAGACATGACATAATACTGGTTATAGCATTTTTTGCAGCTGTTATCAGCTGCTTTTTTGTGCGCCCTGATTCCGCATACGCCGGCTACATCGACTGGCGAACCCTGGCGCTTTTGTACTGCCTCATGGTTGTGGTTGCAGGCCTTCGCAGAGCCGGAGCCTTCAGTTCGCTTGCGCGTACGCTGTGCAAGCGTGCTTCGACCACCAGGCAGCTGGGTTTCGTGCTGGTGATGCTATGCTTCGTAAGCTCCATGCTGATTACAAACGATGTATCGCTTTTAACCTTTGTGCCGTTTTCGATAATGGTGCTGTCGATTGCGGGGCAGCAGAAACAGATTATCCCCGTAATCGTATTCCAGACCGTTGCTGCAAACATGGGCAGCATGCTGACGCCCGTAGGTAATCCGCAAAATCTTTACATTTATTCGTATTACGACATACCGGCAGCAGAGTTTTTGAGGATGAGCTTTCCTGTCTGGATAGTGAGCCTCATAATCACGCTGCTTTTATGCATGATTCTGCCAAAGGATGAAATAAACCACGAAATGCGCGGAAAGGAGGCGCTGAACCATAAATCTCTGGCCGTATATGCGCTACTCTTTGGCGTGTGTATCCTGACTGTGCTTCGCGTAATCAGCTGGCCCCTCATGCTTGCCGCAGTAGTGCTGGTAATTGCCGTGTACGACCGAAAAATGCTGATCCACGCAGACTTTCTGCTGCTCCTGACCTTCATCTGCTTTTTCGTATTTTCGGGCAACATGGCCAGAATCGAAGCCGTGTACGAAGTTTTAAGCACTGCCATCAAAGGCCACGAGCTGCTGCTGGGCGCAGGCCTCAGTCAGGTCATAAGCAATGTGCCGGCCACGCTGCTTCTCGCAGGCTTCACAGAAAGCGCACGAGAGCTGCTGCTGGGCGTTGACATCGGTGGCCTCGGCACACCTGTCGCAAGCCTTGCAAGCCTGATTTCAATCAAGCTCTACATGGTGGCAAAGGATGCCGACCTTGCCGGATTTATGAAGTGGTTCCTCGTGACAAATTTCGGCATGCTGACGATGCTTGTCGTAATTTTTGGTGTGATATGCGGGTAATGAATAATTCTTTGACAAAGCCGCGTTGGGAATATATAATTCTGAGTGCAAGTATTTGGAAATAATGCGTGGGAGTATTAGATGAATTCGGTAATTATAGCCACAGATATACTATCAACGATAATAATGCTCATTATTTTTTGCGGCAGTATTAGTGACATCAAGAGGGCAAAGCGTTCAACCGTGCTTTTTATTGTATGCATAGCCATTTGCAGCATAGGATCGTCAATTGATGCAGTCAGCTATGCAATTGAAGGCAGTACGAAAAATGCACCACTTCTATATTTTGTTAACAGTGCGTCTTTTTTAATAAGCTGTCTCGTATTTGCGGGGTTTGCCATGTATCTGGCGGCTGTAATACGGGAGCTTGTGGATATTTCATATAAAATCGTTCTCCCCGTGGTGGTAATAACGGGCATTGACTTTTTTATAATTTTGATAGGCTCAATCAACGGGGGACTGTTCAATATTGTTGATTACAAATACGTTGCAGGTTCGTGGGAAAATGTTATAAATATCCTGCCGCTGGGATGCATGCTGTATTTGTATGTAGTTTTGTTTATCTACGGAAAAATTTTGGGAGGCAGGAGAACTTTAGCGCTCAGCACATATATGCTGTTTCCTACTTTCACAGTAGGATTTTATCTTATAACCGATTCTGTGGATTTCGCATATCCGGCAGAGGCATTCTCGTTGCTGGTTATTTACGTCACGATACAGTCACAGACAATTGCTGAGTCCAGACTCTGTGCAAAAGTGCTGGAAGAAACATCGCGCATTGATTCGCTCACACAGCTGGGAAACCGCAGGGCATATGTCGAAACCGTGCAAAAACCGTGGAACTTACTCGATATCGGTGCTGTTTTTTGTGACTTAAACTCGTTAAAGAGTGTAAACTATACCTATGGGCATGCAGAAGGCGACAAGTATATTATAAAGTTTGCAAATCTACTGACTGAGAATTTCAGGGGCGATGCAATGTTTCGAATAAGCGGAGATGAGTTCGTCGTTTTGCTTCGCAATACAGATTCTGAAGAGCTGGAAAGAAAGGTCGGAGCATTCAGAGAGATTATAAACCAAAACGATCGGATGGCAGCAATAGGCGTCGCCTACGGTGGCGAAGGCACCGTGCTCGATCTCGTGCGCCGTGCCGAAAAGGAAATGTACAAAGACAAGTCCCGCTATTACAAAGAGACGGGCAGGGACCGGCGCAGCTAAGGCGAATTTGGGGACAGGCACCAAACTTCCAAAAAGGCGAATTTGGTGCCTGTCCCCAAATTCGCCTTTTTGTATTTTAATGTTTTTGAAGTAGAGCCGTAACATAGCTGTAACTTGATAATATGTATGCGGCGATGTACAATAATAGTGTAAAAGGGGAGCCAAATGCGAGTTCCCTTTGCTGAACCCCGGGGGGGTTCGGTTTCGACGGGGGCGAGGAAGGAAGATAAGCGAGCCGCAGTTTGCCAAGTCTGCGTTAAAAATGGCACGTTAAATACAAACGCTAAAAATAACACTAATTACGCATTAGCAGCATAGTTCTGCGCCGCGCACAGCGGTAGCGTGGTCGGTCCTCATTCACCCGTAGGTGAGGAATCCGGCCTCGACATACGGGAAAACTCTGTGTGAGTTCTCGGTAGCACAGGGGACCTACGAGATAGCAAAGCCTTTAGCCTGCCTATGGGCGACTGGCAATGCGAAACAAAAAATCACAGGCTGCGCTCGGAGAAATTCTTTTGGAATTACTTTCGGACATGGGTTCGATTCCCATCACCTTCACCAGACACAAAGACCTGCAGGCATAGCTTGCAGGTCTTTTTCTATACTACGTGAAAAAATCACATTTACAGCCTAAAAGATTTGCATATCCATTGAAAAACAGCACCAAAACGGGTAAAATATCCGTATGGAGCATATGAAACCAAAAAAATATAAAAAAGCAATTCAAAGCGATATTGGGAAATCAAATTTCTTTGAATGGTATAAAAAGAATTTCTTTATTCCACTTGCTTTCAAAAAGAGGGTGGCTATTTCGAATGCAAAGGCCGCAATATGCGTGTATTTACCGCTGAATATTTTTACAATTGCAATGATGATATTCGGGTCAAACGTAATAGGTGTGGTTGAAAGAGAAATTTACTTTGGAGGGCTGGCATTTCTGAGCCTTCTGGGGCTCGTGCACGCTCTGATGATTTTGACCTTGAATAAAATGCCGGCATTTATCAGAGACAGTATCGGTGTCTACGGCATGGCTTTTGCGCTGGTTTTCAGTATATATGACATGTACACATCCTCAATGTATGTTAATGGGCTGCTTGTTTTGATAATAACGTGCCTGCTTACCATCATAATAATCAGGGTGGAGCCTACGATATTTACGGTTATGCTGTTGGTGCCTGCCGCAATCATGCTGCCGAAGTATATGCACGAATACGGCAGAGACCTGTTCACAAACAGCACAATCATTTTCACGGTATTCATACTGCTCGCATATCTTGAAAGAAAGCGCTTTGTAAAGAACATGCGCCAGGAACGCAGGCTGATTGACGCAACGCGAAAAGCCAGAGAAGCAGACCGCGCCAAGTCTTCATTCCTCGCCCGCATGAGCCACGAGATTCGTTCGCCAATCAACGCCGTGCTCGGCCTCGACGAGATGATCCTCCGCGAGAGCAGTGAAGAACCAATTCGGCAGTACGCCGAGGAGATTCGCAGCTCGGGGCGTACACTTCTGTCGGTTATTAATGATGTCCTCGACTTTTCAAGGATTGAATCCGGCAGGATGGAGCTCTACCCGGTGGAGTTTGATACCGCCACCGTGCTAAACGACGTCCACAGCATGATTGTACCGCGCGGTCGTGACAAGGGCCTCGAGATGATTTTGAACGTGAACCCCGACATACCGCACATACTCTACGGCGACGAAGTGCGCATCAGACAGATTGCCACAAACATACTGACAAATGCGGTCAAGTATACCGACAAGGGCAGCGTTACCACGAACGTCGACTTCGTCAAGATAAACGAAAATCACATCGACATAAAGATAAGCGTTACCGATACGGGTCGCGGCATCAGAGAAGAAGACATGGACGCTCTCGTAAAGCCATATGCAAGACTCGACGAGCAGAGCATTAACCACATCGAAGGCACAGGCCTCGGCATCAGCATTTGCGTGCAGCTGCTGAAGCTGATGGATTCGGAATTAAAGGTCGAAAGTGTTTACGGAATGGGCAGTACTTTTTCATTCGAGATACCGCTCGAAGTCAGAGACTGGACTCCGATTAGCGAATTCAGCGGAAAAATTCAAAACGAGAATCTGGCAAAGAAAAAGCACGATGCCTACAGGGTTTCGTTTACTGCACCGGAGGCAAAGCTTTTGGCGGTCGATGATATACCGATTAACCTGACGGTTTTCACAAACCTCTTAAAGGAAACAAAGATGCAGATAGATACTGCGCTTTCGGGCAACGAATGTCTGGCAAAGGCAGCACAAACCGATTATGACATTATTCTGCTTGACCACATGATGCCTGATATGGACGGAGTGGAAACCATGTACAGGCTCAGGACCAGCGAGGATATGAATTACAAATCCACGCCTATAATAGTGGTTACCGCAAATGCAATAACAGGCATGCGCGAGAATTATCTGCGCGAGGGATTTACAGACTACATATCAAAGCCTATAGATACGGAAAATCTGGAAAAAATCCTGATTCAGTATCTGCCGCCGCAAAAGGTAACATTGTGTGAGGAGGCAGCGACCACGCAGGAAAAGGAAATAACCGAAGACGATTATATCTGCAGCCTTGTGGAAGAAGACGGCAGCTTTGCCCTTGAGGAAGCGGTATCAATGCTTGGCGGAAGAGAGCTTTACGGAAAGGTATTCAAGGAGTTCAGGGACACAATCGATTACAGGGCGGAAAAGATAGAAAAGCTGCTCACCGATGGTGATATCAAGAACTTTACAATAGAAGTGCATGCGCTTAAAAGTTCGGCCCGTATGATTGGAGCAAATGATTTGTCCGAGCATGCAAAGATACTTGAAGAATGTGGCAAGAACGGTGAAATTGAGATTATTTTCGGCGGCGCGGGAGAGCTCATCGAGGAATACAGGGGGCTCGGAAACAAGATGTCGCAGATAATCGAAAAAGCGGAAACTGAATTCCGCGAAGCGCGGGGGATATTCAACCTTCCGGAGATTACAGAGAATGAAATCGAGGAAGGCTTGCAGGTGATGAAGGAAGCTATTGAAGTGTTTGATTTTGATGTAGCAATGGCAGTTATGGAAAGCTTCGCGGCGCATAAACTACCTACGGGCTTCAAATCGGTCTATGAAAAATTAAAGGTACTGATGGCTGAAGTGGCGAGGGAAGACATCACGAAAGTCATTAATGATTATTTATTATTGAAAAGTGAAAGGGAATCAGAATGAGTTACAAAATAGCTTTTATCAGCAACGGTAAGTCGTTTATCGTTGAAGCAATTGCAAAAGGCCTTGCAGCAGAGCGTGTTGAGAGTATTTTTTATAATTTCAATGCGAGTGAGGTAGAGTCCCTCAGCGGACAGAAGATGATTGTATTTCTGTCGCTCGATGATATGGTATCCAAAAACAAAATGCTGCTGAGCCGGATTAATGAAATGTGTTCGACGGAGAAAATGCCGCTTTATATCATGGGATATGCCGAAGACGTGGCGTCAGTAAAGGAATCCATAAACCCAAAGATCATCAGCGGCGAATACAAGCGTCCGATTAATACGAGGAATGTCGTTGAGGGTCTGATGGAAGGCCTCGGCAGTGTCGAAAAGAGGACAAAGAAAAAAATCATTCTTCTTGTGGACGATTCGGGAACCGTGCTTCATGCGTTCAAGGAAATTCTGGAGCCGACCTATACCGTCTATATGTGCAATTCCGGTAGAGAGGTGCTGACCTTTCTTAGGGGACGCCGTCCGGATTTGATTCTGTTGGATCACGAGATGCCCGGGATGTCCGGCCCGGAAACACTGGCAAAGATTCATGAAAATGAGAGGGTCGCAGACATTCCTGTGATGTTTCTGACTGGAAAGAGCGACTCGGACAGCGTTATGCAGGCAATAGGTGAAGGCCCGCAAGGATATCTGTTAAAGAGCATGAGCTCGGATCAGATTATGAAGCGGCTGGAGGAGTTCTTTGAATCACGTTATTAAGCCGGGCAGGTGTACAAAAAAAATACCAAAATGCACAGCTTTAAATTCCCACTGGCTTTAATAATAATGTATAATATGTGCAGGTATGACTGTCATACCACACTTTCTGTCAACCAATTATCTGTTTAGGAGGAATTACCTATGTTTGACAAGCAAGAAATTGCTCTGATTCAAGAAGCAAAAAAAGAATGGGAAGATAGTGTATTGGCCAAGTCACTGGCTAAGGCACCTGAAAGCAAAGAGGTTTTCAGAACCGGTTCCGGCGATGTGATTAACAGACTGTACACACCGGACGATATAAAGGATATTGACTACAAAAACGAGATAGGCTTCCCTGGACAGTATCCGTTCACCAGAGGCTACCAGCCTACAATGTACAGAGGCCGTAACTGGACCATGAGAATGTACGCCGGTTTCGCTACTGCCGAGGAATCCAACGAAAGATATAAGTACCTGGTAGAGCAGGGTTCAACAGGCCTTTCTGTTGCATTCGACCTGCCGACTCAGATTGGTTACGACTCCGACCATCCGCTTTCGGAAGGCGAAGTTGGTAAGGTAGGCGTAGCTATCGACTCCCTTGCCGATATGGAGATACTCTTTAACGGTATTCCGCTCGACAAGGTATCAACATCCATGACAATCAACGCACCGGCATCGGTACTTCTGGCAATGTACATTGCTGTTGCCGAAAAGCAGGGCGTTACACCAGATAAACTCAGAGGCACTATTCAGAACGACGTACTCAAGGAATATATCGCTCGCGGAACATACATCTTCCCGACCGAGCCTTCCATGAGACTCATTACGAACATCTTTGAATACTGCACAAAGAACGTACCGCAGTGGAACACAATTTCCATTTCCGGCTACCACATCAGAGAAGCAGGCTCGACTGCAGCACAGGAAGTCGGCTTCACTCTGGCAGACGGTATCGCCTATGTCGAAGCAGCCATCAAGGCAGGCCTCAACGTAGACGACTTCGCACCAAGACTTTCGTTCTTCTTCAACGCTCACCTCGACGTACTCGAGGAGGTTGCGAAGTACAGAGCCGCAAGACGTCTCTGGGCAAAGATCATGAAGGAAAGATTCGGCGCAAAGAAGGAAAAGTCAATGATGCTGAAGTTCCACACTCAGACAGCCGGTTGTACACTTACTGCACAGCAGCCAAACAACAACATCATTCGTGTTGCTATGCAGACACTCGCTGCTGTTATGGGCGGAACTCAGTCACTCCATACAAACTCAAGAGACGAAGCGCTGGCTCTCCCTACAACAGAGTCCGTAACAATCGCACTCCGTACTCAGCAGATAGTTGCTTACGAATCCGGAGTTACCAGAACGGTAGACCCGCTCGCAGGCTCATACTATGTTGAAGCAAAGACAAAGCAAATCGAAGAAGAAGCGATGGCTTATATCAAGAAGATTGATGAACTCGGCGGTGCAACAAGAGCTATCGACCTCGGATATATCCAGCAGGAAATCTCCGATTCTGCATACAAATATCAGATGGAAATCGAATCCGGCGAGAGAATCGTTGTCGGCGTAAACAAGTTCCAGGTTGAAGAGGAACCGCCAAAAGGCCTTCTCCGCGTAGACCCATCTGTTGGTGAAATGCAGAAGAAAAAGATTCAGGATGTTAAAGCAAAGAGAAATAACGAGGCTGTTACCGAAAAGCTCGCAGCGCTCAAAAAGGCTTGTGAAGGCACAGAAAATGTTATGCCTTTCATCCTTGATGCTGTCAGAGAATATGCTACACTCGGCGAAATCTGCGGTGTCATGAGAGAAGTATTCGGCGAATATGAACAGTCTGTATTGTTATAAAGCAGCAGGTCTTTAGGAGGAATTGAAATGGAAAAGCCTATTAGAGTATTGGTAGCAAAACCGGGTCTTGACGGTCATGACAGAGGCGCAAAGATGATTGCCAGAGCACTTAGAGACGCCGGTATGGAAGTTATTTATACAGGACTCAGACAGTCACCTGAGCAGATTGTTGCAGCAGCTATTCAGGAAGACGTTGACGTAATCGGAATGTCAATCCTTTCCGGTGCACACAACCACCTCCTTCCAAAGGTAGTTGAGCTCCTTAGAGAGCAGGGCGCAGGAGATATCCTGGTATTCGGCGGCGGAGTTATTCCTGAAGAGGATATTCCGGGACTTAAGGCAGCAGGTATCGCAGAGGTATTCACACCGGGAACTACCACAACCGAAACTATTGAGTTCATAAAGAACAATGTAAAGAAAAACTAGCAAAGGTTTAGGTCAGGGGTAATGCGTGAGCGCTATCCCCGACCTGTTTTTTTTGAGAAAGGTAACTGAGAAGTGAGCGAATTAATTGAAAAGCTTCTGACAGGCGATAAACGTTCGGTGGCTCGTGCTATAACGGTTATCGAGAACTACGAAGATGAAACGGAAGCTATTATAAAAGAGATTCACAAACACACGGGTAATGCACATGTCATTGGCATCACCGGGCCTCCGGGTGCCGGAAAGAGTACGCTGACCGACAAAATAGTAAAGAACCTGATTGCAAAAGGGAAAAAGGTTGGTATTATCGCAGTCGACCCGACCAGCCCTTATTCGGGAGGCTCAATTCTGGGGGACCGCATACGTATGCAGGACCTCGCCCTTGAACCGAACGTATTTATTCGCTCCATGGGAACCAGAGGCTACCTGGGAGGACTTTCAAAGGCAACACACAATGCGGTGAAGGTGCTCGACGCTTCGGGCGTAGACTATATCTTTATCGAGACCGTAGGTGTAGGACAGTCCGAGGTGGATATCGTAAAGACTGCAGATACGGTGCTGATGGTCATGGTACCGGGCCTGGGCGACGACATTCAGTCAATCAAGGCGGGAGTCATGGAAATCGGCGACATTTTCGTGGTAAACAAGGCGGATCTCTTTGGCGCCCCTCGTACGGCGACCGAAATAAACATGATGCTCGATCTGAACCAGAACATGAAGAGGAGGCCTCCTGTTTTGATGGCAACTGCCGGAAAGAATGAAGGCATTGAAGAGCTTGTGGACGAGCTCGAAAAGCATCGCGAGTATCTGGCAGAAACCGGAGAGCTGACCGAGCGCCGTCTTAACAACACGCGTATGGAGGTTATAGAGCTCATTGAAAGCGAGCTCCGTAAAATTGTAATCAATCATACGGAGGAAGAAGGCCGTATGAAAAAGTGTGTCGAGGATATCCTGGCAAAGAACACCGATATTTATACGGTTCGCGATGAATTCCTTAAATCCATTCGCGGATAAACAGAATAAAATTAGACAGTAATTGCCTATCGGCAATAAACGATAAATATTGAAAACAGATAAATGGAGGAAACAATAATGAATCTTACAAGAGTAGACCACGTTGGTATCGCAGTAGAAAATTTAGATGAGGCGCTGAAGTTTTATGAGGGCGTGCTCGGACTGAAGTCAACAGGAAAAGAAGTAGTTGAGGAACAGAAAGTAACAGTAGCGTTCCTGCCATGCGGCGACAGCGAGCTCGAGCTGCTCGAATCAACAACTCCTGACGGCCCTATCGCACGTTTCATCGAAAAGAACGGCGGCCGCGGCGGCATCCAGCATGTAGCTGTACGAGTTGACAATATCGAAGCAGCCATCAAGGAAGTTATGGACGCAGGCCATAGGATGCTCGACGAAAAGCCAAGATACGGCGCAGGCGGCGCTCGCATCGCTTTCGTACATCCAAAGACTACAGGCGGCGTTCTCCTCGAGCTCACAGAGAGAAAGTAGGAAGACTTCCGTTAAAGCAGCATTTGCAGGATGGTAGGTAAGTATGGGGAAGAAAAAGATTTTGGTTCTTGCAACCGGCGGAACGATAGCTTCCGCGCCGAGTCCCGAAGGGCTGGTGCCGTCGCTTGATGTAAGCGCACTTCTCAGCGGAATCGCGGGTGTGGCGGAGAACTATGAAATATCGGCGAAGGACATTCTCAGTATGGACAGTTCAAACATCCAGCCGGAGGAGTGGGTTCTGATTGCCGAAAAAATCTACGAAGCGGTGAAGAGCAAAGAGCGTTACGACGGCATTGTTGTGACGCACGGCACAGACACAATGGCTTACACGGCGTCGATTTTGTCGTTTATGCTGGCGGGTGTGCCGATTCCTGTCGTGCTGACGGGATCGCAGTTGCCTATGATAAGCCCTATGACTGACGGTGCAGAGAACCTTCGCTATGCGCTGGCTATGGCCGGAAGCGGTGTGCCCGGCGTGTTTATCGCATTTAACCGAAAGATAATACTGGGCTGCCGCGCCGTAAAGGTGCGCACGACAGGCTTTGATGCTTTCGAGAGCGTGAACTACCCTTATGTCGCAAAGCCGGGCCCTGCGGGACTGCAGATAAAGCAGCGCGCAATCGACGGCAGAGGCATATTCTATTCGGGAGATGCGGAAAGTGTTGCAAAGGCAAAGGGACTCGATATAAACAAAGGCATCGGGTCGGGCGAGTATTTTACCTTGCGCGACACCATTTGCAACGATGTATTTCTGATAAAGCTGACACCGGGTCTGAATCCTACGATTTTCGACATGCTGCTCGAAATGAAATACAAGGGCATCGTCATCGAGGCCTTTGGTGCGGGCGGGCTTCACTACGTAAACCGTGACCTGATATCCAAGCTTGAAAAGCTGGTGCGCGCGGGTATCCCTGTAGTTGTTGCCAGCCAGTGCCTTTACGAAAAGAGCGACCTTTCAATCTACGAGGTCGGTAAGAAGGCTCTCGAGCACGGCGTTATCAGCGCCTATGACATGACCACCGAAGCGGCGGTGACAAAGCTCATCTGGACGCTCGGCCAGGCACGTAACATGGATGAAATCCGTGCATATTTCGACACTAACCTCGTCGGCGAGGTTTCCTTCGGCGACGGCGAAGACGAATAATAAACCCATGTATAAGTCATTTAAACAAAAAAATAAGCTCTGCAGCCGGTGGCTGAGCATCGTGTGGATGCTGCTTGCGGCGGCGAGCTTTATATATTCGCTGTCCATTCTTGCGGTCGGGAGCGGCACATTTTCGTTTGTGATATGGGCGCTGCTTGCGGCCTTTTTTGCGTTGACGGCATACCTTGCAGGCCCTGTGGGGCGTGGCAAGTCCGGCAGCAGATGGCACCGCGTACCGAAAAGGCTGCGCATAGCGGCTTATGCGGTGATAGCGCTGGCAGCCATAGTCTTTGGCGCTTGCGCGATAGCCCAGCTAAGCCACTTTTCCGACGAAGGCGAGTCGAATCTCGACTGCATAATTGTTCTCGGTGCACAGGTTCGAGACAGCGGGCCGAGCGTTGCATTTAGGTTCAGGCTAGACGCAGCCTGCGACTACTTAAAAGATAATCCCGGCACGGTATGCATAGTTTCGGGCGCTCAGGGCTTTAACGAGCCGACAAGCGAAGGCGAAGCAGGCAGGGCTTATCTAATCTCGCGCGGTATTGCCGCAGAAAGGATTTTTGCCGAGACAGAGTCGCGCAATACGACCGAGAACATTGCGTATTCGCTACGAATTTTCGAAGCTGAAGGCGCTCCGGCAAAAAAAGCAGGCAGCCCTTTGCGCATAGGCGTAGTTACCAATAACTTCCATGTATTCAGGAGCCTGCACATTGCGCGCGAGCTTACTAAGGAGCCTGCCGAAGGGCAGCATGATCTCAGTGCAGCAGGCTATGAGTTTTACGGCATCGCTGCAGACACAATTCCGTGGTATCTGCCAAACAACATTGTCCGCGAGTGCTTTGGAATACTGCGTGATATACGATAGGAGAGTATGGAATGATTTTATTTGTAAATGCATGTGCGAGGGGTGAGTCGCGTACAAAGAGGATTGCAGAGGCGCTTTTGCAGTCACTGACTGCGGGGGCTGCGGGCTGCACATATAATGCCGGTGCAACCGGCGAGGTCGAGGAAGTCAGACTCTGCGAGCTTGATTTCCCAAAGACCACAGAGGCACTGCTTGCGCGGCGCGATAGAAGCATAGCTGCGGGCGATTATTCGGACAGCTATTTTGACCTTGCAAAGCAGTTTGCAAGGGCTGAGACAATCGTCATAGCGGCACCTTACTGGGATCTGTCGTTCCCTGCGGTACTGAAGCAGTACATAGAGCACATAAATGTCCTCGGCATCACCTTTGAATACACGCCTGAGGGCTTTTCACGAGGGCTTTGCAAAGCAAAGAAGCTTTACTATGTTATGACTGCGGGCGGCAGCTATGTGCCGGAGGAGTTTGGCTTTGGCTACATAAAGACGCTTGCAGAAAGCTTCTACGGCATTAAAGACGTTGAATGTATAAAGGCTGTAGGCCTCGATATACTGGGCGCAGACAGCGAAAAGATCGTGCAGAATTGCATAAAAGGCATTCGCGGGGTTTAGCATACCCCGACGAAAAGCAACATACATATAGGAAATAAACTACAAAAACCACTCGTGCAGAGTGGTTTTCGTATTGTTTACATCCGTACTACGCGGTAGTACTTCCTTATTATTACGAGCGGAGTCTTTTATCAGACCTCACTGCAGCTTTCGTCCCGATGCTCTGGAATGCCTGAACCATCACGATTAAAAGCACCACAGCGAGTAGCATTACGAGGTATTTGTAGCGATAATATCCGTAGTTTATTGCGATTTTACCCAGTCCGCCACCGCCAATGATTCCGCTCATCGCGGAGTAACCGAGGATGGTGGTCACGGCTATCGTAATCTGGCTTATCAGCGAAGGGATGCACTCCGGAATCATCACCCTTGTGATAATCTGAAGCGGCGTTGCACCCATGCTCTGAGCCGCCTCTATCGTGTCGGGGCTGATTTCACGCAGGCTCGTTTCCACCAACCTTGCGATGAAAGGAAATGCCGCAATCACCAGAGGCACGACCGATGCGAGCGTTCCGACAGTCGTGCCGACGATTACTCGTGTAAGGGGGAACGCCAGTATCATCAGAATCAGGAACGGCACCGAACGGAGGAGGTTTACAATCGTGCCGAGTACCGACATAAGAGGCTTTGGCAGAGGCCTTACTCCACCTTCCTCGCCTACTACCAGCGCCACGCCTATTGGCAGACCCAGCGCCACACCAAAGGCAGTTGCAAGTATAGTCACATAAAATGTTTCCCATATGGCAAGCCCGAACTCTCCCTGCACAATGCGGAGGGTTTCGTTTATTGTTTCGGGCGAAAACAGATCAGCAAACATGAATCCTCGCCTCCTTTAATTTCGATTTCCTGCCGATTTCGACATATTCCTCTTTCGAGAAAATCTGCTCAACTTCTCCCTCCTCCGCGATTTCACCGGACTTGATTACGGCCACACGGTCGCACACATCGGTTACGACATTCATCTGGTGGGTGATTATCACAACGGTGATGCCGAGTCTTTTGTTTATGTCACGAATCAGCTCGAGTATCTGGTCGGTGGTTTTCGGATCGAGCGCAGAGGTTGCTTCGTCGCAGAGAAGCACCTTCGGATTAGTGGCAAGCGCTCTGGCAATCGCCACACGCTGCTGCTGGCCGCCCGACAGCTGGGCCGGATAAGCATAGGCCTTATCGGAGAGTCCCACCGTATCGAGAAGCATTTTCGCCTTTATGCGAGCTTCCTTCTTTGAGGCGCCTGCAATCTCGAGCGGAAACATCACATTTTTAAGGCAGGTACGCTGCATGAGGAGGTTGAACTTTTGAAATATCATGGCCACGCTCTTTCTCATCTCGCGCAGCTCTTTTTCGCTCATCCTCGTGAGGTCCTTTCCGTCTATTTCGACACTTCCCGCAGTAGGGCGTTCAAGCATGTTGATGCACCGAACCAGCGTCGATTTACCCGCTCCGCTCATACCGATGATTCCGAAAATCTCACCATCGGCGATTTCAAGGTTGATGTTTTTCAGGGCCCGTACAGACCCGTTTTTTCCTTCAAAGGTTTTCGAGAGATTTTTAATGCTTATCATTTCTTTCCCCTTGCATTTGCCTGCTATTTTGCGCTGATTATATCGAGATTTGTCTGCTTCCCGCCGTAGAGTGCGAGCGGTTCAACGTGAACTGTCGAAACGGATGCGATGTGTGTGCCGTTTTGGGCGTTGAAGTCGTCGAGGTAAGGAACGTGCTGGAAATAGTTGGCGTCGATTTCGCCGCTTTCAACAACATTGTTTGGCTGCACATAGTCTGTGAACTCAACGATCTTGAGTGTGATGTCCTTTTCAGCGAGGATATCCTTTACGATTGCCAGAATCTCAGCGTGAGGTGTAGGGGATGCGGCAACGGACACTTCACGACCTGCGAGTGCTGCATAGTCGATGGAGTCGTCAAAGCCGTTTGTAGGCTCTGCAACCGTGCTTACAACAGCACCGCCATAGGTCTCTGTGATGTAATCAGCAACAGCTTCGCTTTCAAGTGCTGCGATGAGTGCCTTTATGATCGGTTCGTTTTCGTTGCCTTCCTTCACTGCGAGGATGTTGCCGTAAGCAGATGCGCTGCCTTCGATTATGAGCCCCTGCTCAATCGGATTCAAACCGGCACCGATTGCGTAGTTGGAGTTGATTACGGCGTAGTCAACGTCCTGCAGAATGTTAGGAAGCTGTGCGGCTTCCACTTCCTTGAAGGTGATGCCGTAAGGGTTGTCTGTGATGTCGGCGATTGTAGCCGTGATGCCTGCGTCTTTATCAAGTGTGATGATACCGGCTTGCTCGAGGAGGAGCAGTGCTCTTGCTTCGTTGGTTGTATCGTTTGGAATTGCAATTGTAATTTCGGCGCCTGCAGTATCACCGTCTGTAGCCTGACCGCAAGCTGTGAGACCTGCGGCAAGTGAAAATATGAGTAATAATGTGAGCAGTAATGTGATTGTCTTTTTCATTTCTAATTTCTCCTTTGCATAAAAAAATCGGGAGGCTTCCGAAGAAACCTCCCGTAAACGGTAATTTTTTCAAACTATATAGTCATCATTTGAAACCCCTCACCGGAAAGCACATCGGAAACGTACGCATAACAAAACATGCACATGCTGCACATGCACATCATAGCCATCGTCATGACATTCTTTGCTACGCTGTAGTTTCTCATTTGAGCTCTCCCTTCTAAAAGTGTTTCAAATTAGTACCGAGTATAACGCTGTCTTTTTAATTTGTCAACAGAAATTTTGCAAAAAAAATCTTTTTTTTATTTTTTGATTTACCTTTGGGCAGCCCTAAAAGCGTCGCAGCCCATGTGCGGTTGAAGAACAATACGTTATGTGTTAAAATATTTGAAAGCTCGTGAATACAGGAGACAGAAAAATGACTGAAAGACCGGATGGCAATTACATAATTGCCGCTACAAAAAACAAACACAAGATTAAAGAAATTAATGCAATTACCGCAAAGTTTGGGATGACGATTATCCCCCAGGACGAGGCGGGATTTGCAAATATAGACGTGGTTGAGGACGGGGAAACCTTCGAGGAAAATTCGTTCAAAAAAGCCGATGCCATCATGAAAGCGAGCGGGAAAATTACGATTGCCGACGACAGCGGACTCATGGTAGATGCGCTAGGTGGCGCACCGGGAGTTTACAGTGCCAGATTCTGCGGAGTAGAGCATGATGACAAGGGGAACAACGAAAAGCTGTTAAAGCTCCTCGACGGAATACCGGTTGAAAAGCGTACTGCAAAATTCGTGACCGTAATCACGATGCTTTTCCCGGATGGTGAAAAGATTGTGGCACGCGGTGAGTGCCCGGGCAGGATTGCGACAGAAACAGCCGGTAGCGAGGGCTTCGGATACGATCCTCTCTTTATTCCGGATGGATACGACTGCCAGTTTGCGGTACTCGGTCAGGATGTGAAGAACAGTATCAGCCACAGAGCCAGAGCTCTTCAGGAGCTTGAAAGGATTCTTTCATGCAGATAATAAACAGGGCATTACAGATAATAATTCTGTCGGTTAAAAAACTGATGGATCCATATTATCAAGGCTTTCCGGAGGCGATTTCGTTCGGCTTTATGATGTCGATAATTCCGCTGGTAATTCTGCTTTCGTATGCGCTGGCGGTATTCAAGGTTCCGATTAATGTCGTATTTGATATTGCAAACGAGTATCTGAACAGTGATGCGGCGAAATACCTGATGAACCTTTTGACAAATACTGTCGGAAACGGGGGCGTTACGATAGCTCTCGTTATCGCAATTCTCTATGGTGCCAGCAAGGCACACTACAGCATGGCGTGCATTGCAAACCATATGTCACATCTGACAAATGGCGGCAGCTACATAGCGGAACGCCTCAGAGCGATACTTAACACTTTAATCACGATTGTGACGGTTGCGATAGCTCTGATTCTTCTGGTCTACGGAGAGCTGATTTTTAACATTGTCGTACATGTCATATTTTCGAATGCCTTCGTGGACGGAATAGGCGCCGCCGAGGTTGCAGGCAGAATCGAGGATATAATGACATCGACCGTTGCAAAGCTGCTCCTCTGGATCAGATGGCCTATAATGCTGTGCATTTTTTCACTGGTTCTGAGCTTGAACTTCTATGTGCTTCCTGCAAAGCGCGCAAGGTTCAGGTATTCGATTCCGGGTGGTGCATTTGCGGGCCTGGGCATAATCGTAGTCAGCAAGCTGTTTTCGTTCTATACTAGCAGTCTTGCAACCTACAATCTGATTTACGGCTCTGCCGCAGCACTGGTTGCGCTGATGTTCTGGTTCTACCTGATCAGCTGGGTAATGGTGCTGGGACTCGTATTAAACGAGGTTTTGCAGGAACTCCGCGGCGACAGGAAAGATGCACTCAGCGCTGAGGTTCGCGATGAATAATGCAAAAAATATGTTTAACATATCGCGATAGTGGTATAAAAAAGGTGAACACCTTTCAATTACTTAACGACTAATAAAAAAAGGCTAATTTGGGGACTGTCCCTAAATTAGCCTTTTGGTTTTTATTTTATAATCCGCACTATTTAATAACGCGAACTTTGATGACTCCGTGGCTTGCGAGCTTGTCGCGGAGTAATTCCTCGTCAACCTCAGAATCGGCTTCGATAACGGTGTATGCGTATTTGCCCTTTGATTTGTTAATCATGTTGTCGATGTTGACATTCATTTCTGCGAGGATACCTGTGATGGCACCGATTACGGCAGGAATGTTTTTATTCAGAATGCAGATACGGCTGCGGCCTTCTCCGCGGATGAACTTGCCCAAATCGCAGTTAGGGAAGTTTACTGAGTTCTGAATGTTGCCGTCTTCGATGTAGCCCATAATCTCGCGAACTGCTGCCGATGCGCAGTTGTCTTCGGCTTCTTCGGAGGAAGCACCGAGATGCGGTGTGAAAGCAACGCCCGGTTTTCCGATGTTCAGATCGTTCGGGAAGTCGGTGATGTAGCGGCGAACCTTGCCGGATTCGAGAGCTGCCAGAACATCAGGCTCGTTTACGAGCTTGTCTCTGGAGAAGTTTACGATAGTAACGCCGTCCTTCATTTTTTCAATCAGGGAAGCGTTTATCATTCCGGTTGTGTTAGGCTTTGCGGGAACGTGAACCGAAACATAGTCGGCATCCTTTATAGCCTCTTCGATGTTCATTGTGAACGGAATGGTGTTGCTCATGTCGTGAGCTGCACGAATCGACATGCGAGGCGCATAACCGACTACCTGCATTCCGAGATGCTCGCAGGCGTTTGCCACGAGTACACCGATGGCTCCGAGGCCGATGACGCAAATCTTCTTTCCGCGAAGCTCATGGCCGGCATACTTGCCCTTGCCCTTTTCTACGGCCTTTGCTACTTCCATTTCGCCGCCCTTTAATGTATTTGCCCACTCGATTGCAGGTATCATATTTCTTGCATCGGCAATCATAGAGCCGATGGCGAGCTCTGCTACTGCATTTGCGTTAGCGCCCGGAGTGTTGAAAACCACGATGCCTTCTTCGGCGCAGCGATCACATGGAATGTTATTTACACCTGCGCCTGCTCTTGCAATGGCATACAGATTTTTTGAAAACTCCATCTCCTGCATGTCCTGGCTGCGGACGAGGATACCGTTTGCTTCGCCAAGATCATCGGTGATGCTGTAATCCTTACCAAGGAGTGCCAGACCGACAGGCGAAATTTTGTTGAGTGTTGCAATCTTAAACATAATATATCTCCTTTTGTTTTGGCTCGCTGTACTGAGATAGCCATGCGACACGAACCTAAATCGCCGGCCCCATACAGAAAGATTATATCACTTTACCTTTAGCCCGTAAAGTGATACAATAACAGTGTTTACAGATAATAGCCAATACAAGGCACAGCAAAAATCCAAAGGAGGAGATAGAAATGAGTAATAACGGTAGAGTATTCAATTTCTCAGCCGGCCCTTCCATGTTACCGCTTGATGTAATGGAAGATGTCGCAGCTAATTTAACCAACTACAAGGGCTGCGGTCAGTCTGTAATGGAAATGTCCCATCGCAGCGCTGATTACAAAGCAATCATCGAGGCAGCGGAGGCTAACCTTCGTGAATTAATGAATATTCCTGACAACTACAAGGTAATGTTCCTGCAGGGCGGCGCAACTCTCCAGTTCGCAATGGTTCCGCTCAATCTCTTCAGAAAGAGCAAAAAAGCAGATTATATCGTGACAGGAACATGGGCAAAGAAAGCCGCTGCAGAGGCAAAGAAATTCGGACAGGTAAATATCGTTGCAAGTTCCGAAGAGAGCACATTCACATATATTCCAAAGGTTACAAAGGATATGCTCACACCGGATGCAGACTATGTTCACATCACATTCAACAATACAATTTACGGAACACACTACAATGACTATATTCCGGACACAGGAAACGTGCCTCTCGTAGCGGACATGTCTTCATGCATTCTCTCCGAAGAGGTTGACGTAAAGAAGTTCGGGCTCATTTATGCGGGCGCACAAAAGAACGTAGGCCCTGCAGGCGTTACCATCGTTATCATGAGAGACGACCTGATCGGCTTTGCGCCTGAAACCTGCCCGACTTACCTCGACTACAAGATTCACGCAGAGAACGGCTCAATGTACAACACACCGCCTTGCTTTGGCATTTACGTAGCAGGCGAAGTTTTCGCAAAGATCAAGAGAGAAGGCGGCATCGCACCTCTCCACAAAATCGACGTTGAAAAGGCAAAGAAGCTCTACGACTACATTGACTCCAGCGCACTTTTCAAGGCTCCTGTAGTGAAGGAAGACAGATCCCTGATGAACGTAGTATTCGTAACAGGCAATGCAGATCTCGACAAGAAGTTCGTAGCCGAGGCAAAGGCTGTAGGACTTGTTAACCTTTCCGGTCACAGATCAATCGGCGGAATGAGAGCTTCCATCTACAACGCTATGCCAATGGAGGGCGTTGAGAAGCTTATCGAGTTCATGAAAAAGTTCGAGGCTGAAAACAAATAAAAACTAAAAAATTCTCGAGATGAACACACAAACGGGCTCTATGTATGGTACAATATATTGAGCTCGTTTTTTTCGTGCATACAAAAGAGCGGACTTTTAACAAATAATACAGAGGTTAGACAAGTGATTAATATATTAAAGGATTTATATCATTTTGCGAAGACAGGGGCGATTATCGTATTAGCGGCGGTGATTATTTTTTGCGCGGCAGCGCCAATGCTTGCGGGCAGTGCCTATGCGGTTACAGCCCTTCCGACCATAGAGGCGGAGGGCGCATGCGTGGTGGATTTGCGCACAGGCGAAATACTGTACAATAAAAATATGTACCAGCAGTTTGAGCCTGCTTCCATGACAAAGATGATGACCTGTATACTTGCGCTTGAAAATCTCCAGCTTACCGACGTTCTTACAATCGATGCGGAGGCAAGCTTTACCGGCGGCAGCCGCATATATCTGATTGAAGGCGAGCAGATCAGCGTCCAGAACCTGCTGTACGCTCTCATGCTCGAATCGGCAAACGACGCAGCGGTTGCGCTGGCAAAGGGCGTTGCAGGCTCCGTCGAAGAGTTTGCAAAGATGATGAACGCAAAGGCAAAGGAACTCGGCTGCCTCAGTACACACTTCATAAATCCAAACGGGCTTCACGAAGACGGGCACCTTTCTACACCCTACGACATGTCATTAATCGGTCAGTACTGCATGAAGAACAAGACCTTCAGGGAACTGATCAAGACCTACAAATACACCATTCCTGAAACAAACAAGCAGCCTGAACGCTACATGTACAACACCAACCGCCTAATCTACGACCGCCAGACAAAGGTGAACGTGAACGGCGTAAATCGCGAATGTAAATATGACGGTTGCCTCGGCGGAAAGACCGGTTATACTCCGCAGGCCGGAGCAAGCCTCACCTGCAGCGCAAAAAGCTATGATACGCAGGTGCTTTCGGTAGTTATGAAGTCGACGGACCTCGGAAGGTTTGCCGACACGATCGCACTGTTTGACTGGGCATTCGCAAACTACCACAGCGAGCTCGCCATAGAGCAGGGGGCAAAGCTTGGAAAGGTTGCGGTAAAAAACGGTGAAGTAAAGGAAGTGCCCGTAGAGACCGCCGAAGCGGCTTATGTTTTGCTGCCGGCAGAGGCGAGCTCTGCTCTGATTCGCACCGAGCAGGTGTATGACGAGGAAATCGTTGCACCGATAAAGCAGGGGCAGGTAATCGGAAAGCTGGACATATACGAGGGTGATGATTATTCGTGCTCGGTTGATATACTGGCGAGCCTTGAGGTCGGCGAGGGAACATTCCTTGCGAAATTTGGTATAGAAAACAAAAAGGCCTATGTTATAATAGCAGTAGTGGGATTTTTTGCAGTATTTTTCCTGGCAATCTTCATTGCGGTCAGCGTCGAAAAGGCGCGCAGGCGCAAAGCGCGCAGAATCCGCAGAGAGCAGAGAGCCATGGAAATCGCGCAGGAGCGTGCGGAGCGCGAACGCGATCAGGAGCTGCGGGACTGGTTTTTTAAATAGCCGCAGCAGGAGGATTTCCTCATGTTCAACATTGAAGATAATCTAAAAAAACTCCCGGTAACGCCGGGAGTTTATATTCACAAGGATAAACTGGGTCAGGTCATTTACGTGGGAAAGGCGATTAATTTAAGGCGCCGCGTGAGCCAGTATTTTCACCTTAAAAAGGATGCCGATCCAAAGGTCAGAGCTATGGTTTCACACATAGCCGAGTTCGAGTACATAAACTGCGCCAGCGAAGTGGAGGCACTGATTCTCGAAAACAACCTCATCAAAAAGTATATGCCGAAATACAACATTCTGCTGAGGGATGACAAGACCTATCCTTATATAAAGGTGACGACGACCGAAAAATATCCGAGAGTAATGAAAACCAGGGTGTTAAAGGACGACGGAAACAGGTATTTCGGGCCGTACAGCGATGCGAAGGCGGTGAATGAAACGGTCGAGCTGCTCCAGGACAGACTTGCGCTGAAGAGGTGCTCGGCAGTGGCATTTCCTCCCGGAATGCGGCCTTGTCTGAATTATCACATAGGAAAGTGTAAAGGCATCTGCCAGGGAAAGGTTTCGGAGAGCGACTACGCAAAGCAGATAGAGAATGCGCTGGCGATTCTGTCGGGCAGGGACAAAAAGCTGGTGGCAGAGCTGAGCGAGGCAATGCAAAAGGCTTCGGAGGAACTGAACTTCGAGGAAGCAGCCGTTCTTCGCGACCGCATCGCAGCACTGAAGGCTCTCGGCGAGACCCAGCGCGTGACGATTCCGGGAATGAAGGATATTGATGTCGTGCTGGCTGTACGCACCGGCAGTGAAACCTATGCGGTGGCATTCTACTATCGCGACGGAAAGCTGGTGGGAAGGGAATCTTATCCGATGCAGGCGGATGAGGGAGATGAAAATGCCAGCATCGTGGCGGCATTCATAAAGCAGTATTACGGAATCATGCCGAGCCTGCCTTATGAGATAGTTGTCAGCCACAGCCTGCCGGAGCAGGAGCTGGTGGAGGAGTACCTTGCGGCGCTTGCCGGCAGAAAGGTCAGCATCACGGTGCCGCAGAGGGGCGAAAAAAAGGCACTTCTCGCGCTTGCACAGCGTGACTGTCTCGAAATGGCCAGAACCATCGACGAGAGGGCTGCTTTGGCGGCAGAGCGTGTAACGAAGCTGTCGGATGAGCTTTATGCGCTGGTGAGTCCGCATTATCCGGGCTTGGCAAAGAAAAAAGAGTACCGCATAGAATCATATGACATATCAAATACAAACGGAGTGGATACCGTGGCCGGTATGGTGGTGTTTCAGGGACTCAGACCTATGCGAAAGGACTATCGCAGGTTCAAAATAAAGACCGTGACGGGGCCGGATGATTACGCGAGCCTCCACGAGGTCATAACCCGCCGCTTCAGGCGCGGCCTTTCGGAGGATTCCGCATTCGGCGTTTTGCCGGATATCCTGCTCATTGACGGCGGCAAGGGTCAGGTGACAGTGGTGCTTGATGCGCTGCGGGAGCTTGAGGCTGAAACCGGAAAGAAAATCGACATTCCCGTTGTGGGTATGGCAAAGGACGACCATCACCGCACAAACAGCGCAGTGATATATGAAGGCGGAGAGTGGCACGAGACCGAGCTTTCGGGCAGGGGGCTTGTGTTTAAGTTCATGGGCACGGTTCAGGAGGAGGTCCACCGCTTTGCAATAGAGTATCACAGAAACCTGCGCGGAAAGCATATGATCGGCTCGGTGCTCGACGATATTCCGGGGATTGGCCCGAAAAAGAGAAACTCGCTGCTCGCGCATTTCAAAAGCGTGGAGGCAGTTCGCAGCGCCACTGTCGAGGAGCTTGAAGCTGCTCCCGGGATTACCCGCGCGAATGCTGAGGCGGTATATGCGTTCTTTCGCAAAAATTGATTGCGCAGCTTTTAAACTCGTGATATAGTAGTACTGTTAGAAACACTATCCCAAATTAAGGAGGGTTAATCATGGCAGATGACGAAAGAATCGCAGCTCAGGGCACAGACGATACAGATATTATCACGCTTCAGTTTGACGACGGCGAAGAAGTAGAATGTGAAATCATGGGTGTATTCGACTACGCAGGCAAGGAGTATATTGCTCTTATTCCTGACGACGGTTCAGACGATGTATTCATTTACGGATACCAGGAAGTCGGCGAAGACGAGTTCGAATTGATAGACATTCTTGACGACGATGAGTTTGAAAAGGTTGTTGCCGAATTCGACAAAATCGTTGCAGAAGATGCTGTAGGAAACTAGAATTACGGTAAATCTTTTAGCTGTCCACATCCTGGATGTGAACAGCTTTTATTTTTTCAAAGAAGGAAAGACTTATGAAACATTATGACGTAATCGTTGCCGGTGCAGGAGCAGCCGGCGTATTCCTCGGATACGAGATGACAAAGCTGGAAAATAAGGCGAGCATCCTGATAATCGACAAGGGTGCGGAGCTTGCTTGCCGCAATTGCCCGATAAAGATGGGCAAGGTCACCAGCTGCATCAAGTGCTCTCCTTGCCACATCATGAACGGCTATGGCGGAGCAGGCACACTCTCCGACGGTAAGTACAACATAACCACAAAGTTCGGCGGTGACCTCCATCTGTACGTAGGCGAGGAAAAGGCCATCGAGCTAATGGAATATGTAGACAGCGTACTTTGCAGCATGGGCGGCTCCGAGGCAAAGCTCTATTCAACCGCAAGCTCAGAGCTAAAAACACGCGCTCTCCAGAACAACCTGAATCTCCTCGACGCAAAGGTGCGCCATTTGGGGACAGACCGCAACGTGAAGATTCTCGAGAGAATGTTCGAATATACAAAGGAACGCATTAATTACGAGTTCCGCACGGCGATCACCGAGGTGTCTCGCGAGACTGACGGTAAATATAGAATTTCGACCGACAAGGGCGAGGAATATACCTGTAACGATTTGATTTTAGCTACCGGACGTTCCGGCTCCAAATGGATCGGTGAGGTTTGCGACAAGCTCGACATTCCTCAGAAATCCAACCGCGTCGACATAGGCGTTCGTGTGGAGCTGCCGGCGGAAATTTTCAAGCACATCACGGATGATGTATATGAATCCAAAATCGTATACAAGACCGACAAATATAACGACAGAGTTCGTACCTTCTGTATGAACCCTTACGGCGAGGTTGTTTCCGAAAACACAAACGACATAGTTACCGTAAACGGCCACAGCTACGCAGACCCGGCTCTCCACACGGAGAACACAAACTTTGCGCTGCTGGTGTCCAACCACTTTACAGAGCCTTTCAATGATTCCAACGAATACGGTGAATCCATCGCCAAGCTTTCCAACATGCTCGGCGGCGGCGTACTCATGCAGCGCTTCGGCGATCTCGTGAAGGGGCGCAGAACTTCCGAGCACCGTATGGAAAAATGCTTTACACGCCCTACGTTAAAGGCTACACCGGGAGATCTATCACTGGTTATTCCAAAGCGCCAGCTCGATGACATCATTGAAATGATATATGCGCTCGATAAAATCGCACCGGGAACGGCAAATGCGGATACGCTGCTCTATGGCGTAGAGGTAAAGTTCTACAATTCACAGGTAGAAGTTGACGGGAACCTGGAAACAAAATTAAAGGGTCTCTATGCTCTCGGAGACGGCTCCGGCGTAACACATTCACTTTCACAGGCATCGGCCTGCGGTGTTCACGTGGCGAGAATCCTGGCAAAGAAATATCAATAATTTGCTTGACGAAAGAGGCCAAAACCTATAAAATAAAAGGGTACTGTTTGGCAGTACCCGACATTTGCGGATATGGCGGAATTGGCAGACGCGCACGGTTCAGGTCCGTGTGAGTAACATCATGGGGGTTCGAATCCCTTTATCCGCACCAAAACCACACAGATGTGGAAAAAGACTTCGGAGCAGAAATGCTTCCGGAGTTTTTTATTGTATTTTTATTGCACTATTGTGACGCTATTTTTGTTATTATCTATATGTTTGGATACTTTCCTCCGATGTGATATACTGAAAAGCGAAAAGAGGAAAAGATATGCTGAATTTAAGAGATTTAACGGTTAAAGAACTCGAAGAATACTTCGTTTCAATAGGAGAAAAGCCATTCCGCGCAAAGCAGGTATTTGAATGGCTGAATCGCGGTGTTGACAGCTTTGATGAGATGTCGAATATTCCAAAAGAGCTGCGCGAGCGACTCAGCGATGCCGAAGCATCAGACGACATTACAATCGGCCGCATAAACATACTTCGCAAACAGGAATCACGGACGGACGGGACGATAAAATATTTATTCCAATTGCGCGAAAGCATTGCAGTTGAATCCGTCTTTATGAAATACAAATACGGAAACTCAATCTGCGTTTCCTCGCAGGCCGGCTGCAGGATGGGCTGCGCATTTTGCGCATCTACGATTGGCGGACTGACGAGGAACTTAAGCGCAGGCGAAATTCTGATGCAGGTGATAGGCGCGGAGCGCGACACAGGCGAAAAAATCAGCCACGTCGTAATCATGGGCACGGGCGAGCCGTTTGATAACTACGACAATATCGTAAAGTTTATAACCCTCGCGCACGAACCAAAGGGACTGGGACTTTCGATGCGAAACATCACGGTTTCAACATGCGGGCTGGTTCCTAAAATCATGGAGTTTGCAAGAGACCTGCCTCAGGTAAACCTGGCCGTTTCTCTGCATGCCCCAAATGACGAAGTGCGAAGCCGCATTATGCCGGTGAACCGGACCTACAATGTGGCGAGGCTTATTTCCGAGTGCAAGCGGTACACCGAGGCCACACACAGACGCATTACCTTCGAGTATGCGCTGATTGCGGGGGTGAACGATGCACCGAGCCGGGCAGACGAGCTGGCGGACCTTCTCAAAGGCATGCTGTGCCATGTAAACCTGATACCGCTTAACGAAGTGAGTGAGACAGGGCTTGCGGGATCACCAAAGGCGCAGGTGCAGGAATTCCTGGCGCGCCTCGAGAGCCGAGGCATAACAGCGACGGTCAGACGGGAGCTTGGCAGCGACATAGATGCAGCCTGCGGACAGCTGAGACTGGCGCACAAAAAAGAGAATTGACGGACTTTACAGAGTTCATTGACTTTTAAGCCTCAAATATGGTAGCTTAAATATAGAGCCCTAAACGGGCGCAAATTGTTAAAGTGTTTTTGTGAAAAGAAAGGCGTTGTGATGTTGAAAAAATTTAAGATTGGCAAGATTCTGGTCGCTTACGGAGCTATTGCTGTTGCAGGCATGGTGCTTATCGCAGGTTGTTTCACTTTCGGACTGAATTCCGTAAAGGGCGGGCTGGAAAAGGTAAACGCAATTGGAGTAGAGGATACCAATTACCTGAAGGAAGCACTGCTGAACGGGCTTTGGGTTGCAGACGATTATATGTCGGCATTCCTTGGCGGCGGAGATTTTGACAATGTACAGCAAATAGTCGACGAGATTAACGAGCTGAATGCAGAGTCCGATGAAATTATTGCGGAGATGAGCGAGAGAGCTGTCTACACGGATGAGCTCGCAGCGCTTTATGATGAAATAAATACAGACCTTGTCATTTATGACGATCTCTGCGCAAAAATGAACGAAAGACTGTCAGCCGGCGATCAGCGCGGTGCACGCGTGTACTACCTCGACTATGCAAAGGTAAAAAATCATCTGCTGAACAGACTTGAGGTCTCATGCGATACATTTGAGGTATATTCGACAGAGGCTATGAACGCAGCTCTTGCCACCTACAGGCTGACTCTGATTATAAACATTGCGGTATTCATAATCGCTTTGGTTTTGCTGATTATTGCCAGCAGAGGCATCACAAACTACATCAGAAAGACCATGAAAGAGGCTGTAAACATTGCAAACGAGCTTTCCGAGGGCAATGTGGAAATGACCGTGGATGCGCAGGAAGAGCTGACATCGGAAAACGAGTTCGAGGTATTAAAGCACTCATTCCTGAAGCTGATAAAGAGCTCGCAGAACCAGGCAAAGCAGATAGAAGCTATCGCATCCGGAGATTTCAGCGCTGTCCCTACAGTGCGTTCAAATCAGGATGCGGTAAATATCTCGCTCCTAAAGATGCTCGATACCATGAAGGAACTCAAGGCAGAGCTCCTCGAGCTGACAAAGCAGTATGAAAACGGAAACACCAATTACCATATAGATGCGGACAAATTCGAGGGTGGATTCAAGGAAATCATGGATGGCATAAACGAGGTTATGGACGTTTACGGCGGCCAGGTTACAGATCTGCTCAGAGGCGTTGCACTGGTGGGCGAAGGTCAGCTGCCTGAAGTTGACACAAACAGACCGGGCAACTACGGCGAAGCCTTCAAAAGGCTCGAAAGCACTATTGTCAGCATCAGAAACCTCATCGCAGATACTGAGATGCTGGCTGATGCCGCACGCGAAGGCAATTACGAAATCAGGGCCGACGAAGACAAATACAAAGGCGAATACAGAAACGTTATTGCCGGCGTAAACGGGACTCTCGACCTGATTATTGACAAGATCCAGTGGTATGTGAATGTAATAGACTCCATTCCTCTTTATGTTCAGGTTATGGATACAAAGGGCAACTGGGTGCTGCTCAACAAGCCTTTTGCATTAAATCTGCAGCAAAAGGGAATCGTAAAGCAGCACCGTACAGAGCTTTACGGAAAGCCTTGCAGTGTGCCGGGCATCGATATTAACGGAATACAGGCGCTCACAAACGGAGAAAGCGAAACTCAGTTTACGGACGGAGAAAACATATTCAAGCAGAAGACTTCAGATTTCATCGGCAAAAATGGTGAAAAAATCGGATACATCGGCGTAATCCAGGATCTCACGGCAGTGCTGAACCAGGCCGAATATTCAGAGGCAGCAGCGGGCAGACTCGAGCGAAACCTTGAAGCTCTCGCGGCAGGCAGATTTGACTTTGAAGAGAACAACATACCGAGAAAGGCATACACCGAGGAAATCGCGGGCACATTTGATACAATCGATGCTGCGGTTGAAAAGGTGACAACAGCTATCGGTACTCTCGTAAACGATTCCGTTTCTCTTGCAGATTCCGCTGTTCAGGGCGACCTCGGCAGACGCGCCGATCTCGCAAAATATGAAGGTGAATATGCAAAGGTAATGAAAGGAATCAATGACACGATAGATGCCATCCTGACACCTATTTCAGAGGTTATGGCAGTGCTTGAATCCGTATCGGCAGGCGATTTGAAGACCACAGTTAACGGCGAATACGCAGGCGACCTTGAAAAGTCAAAGAACGTGATGAATATCACAGTTCACAATCTGCGCAATATCATCGGTGACATTTCAAGGACTCTCGGAGCTATTGCAAACGGTGATTTGACCGTCGAGACCGATCTCAGCAACTATCCGGGCGACTTTACCGACATCGGACGCGCGCTTCAGGAAATCGTTGCAAAGCTCAGAGATGTTATGCAGAGCCTCACAGAGTCTTCAGGACAGGTTGCAAGCGGCTCCAAGCAGCTCTCCGAAGCGGCACAGATGCTCGCAGTCGGCTCCACCAAGCAGGCTGCTGCGGTTCAGACACTCACAACGAACATCGGCGAAATTGCTTCACAGACGAGCAAGAATGCCGAAGACGCACGCAAGGCCTCTGAGCTTGCAAACGGCGTAAAGAGCAGTGCAGAACGCGGCGACAGACAGATGAAAGATATGCTTGCGTCGATGAACGAAATCAACGAATCGAGCGCAAACATTTCAAAGATAATAAAGGTTATCGACGATATCGCATTCCAGACAAACATTCTGGCGCTGAATGCGGCAGTTGAGGCGGCACGTGCAGGCGTACACGGCAAGGGCTTTGCTGTAGTAGCCGACGAAGTTCGCTCTCTGGCGGCAAAATCCGCAGAGGCAGCAAGCGAGACAACCACACTGATTGAAGGCTCCGTGAACAAGGTTGAAGCAGGTACAAAGATTGCAAATGCCACAGCGGAGGCACTCTCGGAGATTGTTGAAGGTATCGCCGAGGCAGCGTCACTTGTCGAAGGCATAGCTGATGCTTCGAACAATCAGGCAAAGGATATTTCGCAGGTAAACGAAGGCATTGAGACGGTGTCGAATGTCATCCAGAGCAACTCTGCGACATCACAGCAGTCTGCGGCTTCTTCAGAGGAGCTTTACGGGCAGGCAGATATGCTGAAGCGTATAGTTTCAGAGTTCAGACTGAATAAAAATCAGGCCTCGGGCGGTGCCGGTATGCCACTGCTTCCGGACATAGAATAATAATTTGGGCGGAGAGCCCCAAGCTTGTGTATTTCACAAGCTTGGGGCCGCTTTTTTTATGGGCGCTTTATATTGAAAAAAGCCTATACTTTAGGTATAATATACGGTATGTAGGACTAATGCACTCAGTGCATGAAAAAGCGAAGGACGGAAGGAAAGAACATGTGGTGTGAAACAGGCAGTAATGATTTAAAGGGCAGACTAAACGATTACATAACCTATTTCGAAGGAACGTGTGAGTTTTGTCTGAACAACATGGGTATTCAGCAATACCTGTCTTTTATTGAAAGTAATTTGGAAAAAACTGCAGGATATGACGATGAGACCATCCTGCTGCTTTATTATGACCTGGGAGTTATCTACTACAAGCTTGACAGGCTGGACGAAGCGCTCGATGCTTGGGAAAAAGCCCTGGGATATGCTTTAAAGATTGGGGACAGAGTCTTTTCCGCAAAGCTGAAATCATACATGGCGATTTATTATTACGAAAAGGGCGACAGAGAAAAATCGAAAAAGCTTTTTGATGAAGCAACACGGGTCTTTGAGGCTTTGAACCGCTATGATGAGCTGGCTCTGCACTATATAAACATTCTCTGGTACAAACGCTATGAAGAGGATAAAACCGAGGTTATCGATTATATGGACAAGGCATTTGAATATGTCCAAAAGTCCGATTCGGTTAGAAACGGCAGAGTATATCTCCATCTGGGATATATATACAAAACAATCTTTAATGATTTCCTGAAGGGCGTAAAGTACCTCGGTATGGCACAGGAAATCTGCCGCAGAGCCAATAACATTGAGATGGAGTCAATGACCTTGCATGTGCTCGCGGACGGATACCTGCAGCTTTTCCACTACGATGAGGCTCTGGAAATCTACGAGACCCTGAAGGAACCGAGGTATCGCAATATCACGGCAAACCTGAAATGCATGATGCTGGCGAATGTTACGGGCTGTTATCTCAGCACAGGCCGCATCGAAGAAGGCCTCGCGGCTATCGACAATATGAGGGAATACATAGATTTTGCCCAGACAAACATCCGCGAGGAGTTTGAATGCGTTCATGAATGGCTCCTGGCGACATATCTGTTGGCAAGCGGCGGGGATGTTCGCGATGTCGAATCGCTGCTCACCGAGGCAGAGAAAATCTATGCGGAAAACAAAAAGGGATTCCCTATTGATTATTTTGATTATCACCTTGCGGATTCATGGCGAAGCTTTTTCCTGATTAGACAGGATATGGACCGCGCACTCGAATATGCGCAGAAGCAGTACGAATGCAGCAAATCCTGCGGAAAGTCCGCACAGAAATATTCTGCCGGGAAGCTTGCAAGTCTGTACGGGCTTCTTGGAAATCGCGAGCAGGCGCAGCACTATAGGGAAATAGAAAGCGGCTACGCGGACGATTTGGCAAAGACTGATTTGATTCCTCAGTATGACAGACTGTTTGAAGAATTCCAGGCGCGCAGCAAAGAGCGCAGGGATGCGGAGGAAAAGGCAAAGGCTTCGGCAGGAAAGTACGGTGATCCGCTGACAGGATTCAGAAACGGTGACTTCCTGAACGAACTGCGTTCAAAGAAAAAAGGCTTTTTTGCATCCGGCAGAGATGCCGTCATTTGTGTCGATATAGACTGCTCGGGCCAATACAAAGAAAGCTACGGTGCAGATGAGCTTGAAAAATGCATAGTCAGAGTTGCGGATATTATCAGGCAGATTGCCGCAGATTACGATGAAAACAAGCTGACAATCTGTCGAATCGCCGGTGATGAGTTTGTGTTCGTACTGAAGGATACGGATAAATTTACCGTCAGAGATCTCGCAGAAAAGGTGGTTTCAGAGGTGCGCGCAGCACAGATTCATAACAACGCCTCCGATGTTTCACCTTATGTAACGGTTTCCGCAGGATACGATCTGGGCGAGCCAAAGGAAAGAATAAACTATATTATGGACAGGGCCAGCCTCGCACTGCACGACGCAAAGGAAGCAGGCAAGGGCAAGGCTGTTTCATGGAAATAGGAGGGGATTATGTCAGAAACGAGAATAATAACAATCAGCAGAGAATTCGGCAGTGGTGGCCGCACAATCGGGAAGATGGTGGCTGACCGACTGGGACTCAAATATTACGACAAGGAGCTGGTCCAGGCGATAGCCGAGGAGAGCGGCTTTGACGAAAGCTATGTCGAGGAAGCGGGGGAGCATGCACCGGGCAAAAGCTGGCTGGCATTTGCTCTCGGTGCGCAGAGTGCGGCAACTCCGGGCAAAGGTCTCTCAATGAATGACTTCCTTTGGACCATCCAGTACAGGGTGATAAACGAAATTGCCGAAAAGGAGCCTTGCGTTATAGTGGGACGCTGCGCTGATTATATTTTGCGTGAGCGTAGCGACTGTTTTGATGTGTTTATTCATGCATCAACGGATAAAAAGGCAGAACGCATAGTAAGGCTTTACGGCGAGTCCGAAGCGGCACCGGAAAAGCGCCTCGCAGACAAGGATAAAAAGAGAAAGGTTTTCTACAAGCATTACACAGGCCGTGAGTGGGGCATGTCCCAGAATTACCACATGTCTCTCGACAGTGGATATTTAGGAATAGAAGAGTGTGTGCGCATCATAATTGATGCGTCGGGCATGAAGAAATCGGAGTAAACAAACATGAATTATAAACTATACAGGCAGGGCGATTTTTCGGTTAGTAACTGGTCAGGCGGCACGACCACGCAGCTCGCCATATCCCCGGAGGATGCAAAATATGCAGACAGGGAGTTTATATGGAGACTCAGCTCGGCGACATGCGATTTGGACGAATCTGATTTTACGGATCTGCCGGACTATAACAGAGTTCTCGCAGTGCTTCACGGCGAAGTCGTACTCGCGCACGAAGGAGATCGCAGCGTAAAGCTGAAGCCGCTTGAATACGACTATTTCGACGGCGCGCAAAAGACAAAGAGCTACGGCCGCTGCACGGACTACAACCTGATGACGCGCAAGGGCTACAGGGGCACGCTGGAGGTTATAGAGCTTACCGAAAAGGAGCAAGCCTTGGAAGTGGCTCCGGCTCTGGCGAGAGGCCTGTTCTGCACCGGCGGCTATGCAGTCGTGAGCTTTGACGGAAACTCTCTCATGGTGGGCGATGGTGAGCAGCTGGTCATAGAGGACTGCCCAAAGGCGGAAATCAAAATCTCCGGCGAGGGTGCCATCATCCACACCGAAGTAAGCGCTCCGGCACCTGCACAGCAAGCCGAGCCTGACACAGAGGGGGCTTATCCTTACGAGGGAAAGTCAGACTTCGCGCTGGGCATGATGCTTTCGTTTGCAGACCTTCGCTGGGTGGAGGTGCTGTCAAAGAAGCTTAAAAAGCTCTGGTGTGATGAAGAGCTTTCCAGGCGGCTAAAGCAGATACAGAAAATCTATTTAACCTATGGAATTCTGCTTGCGGGGCTTTTGGGAATACTTTATACCGTTTTGCTGTGGTACCCGGAAAAAACGACTCTTGCGGGGTGCCTGTGCATTTTGTGGTTTGTAATCTGGCTTTTCGTGGTGTCGCCACTGCTTTACATGAGCGTAGCTCCAAAGCCGATATGGAAGCACATAAAAAATATTGACAGGCTGAGCCCAAAGGAAATAGAAATTGAGATAGAAAGAAACGGCAGCAACGAAAGACTTGAAAAGCTGCTGAAAAAATATAAAAACGTTGGAATATACGAGTATGACGAGGAGGAGTAGCATGATTTTTTTCAGAAGTGATTACAGCAGCGGCGCGCATCCGAGAATTCTGGAGGCGCTTTCCAAAACCAATTATGAGCATAGTGACGGCTATTTTATGGATGCTCACTGCTTCCATGCAATTGAGCTGTTAAAGAAGAAAATAGGCAGAGACGATGTCGACATTCACCTGACTGTCGGCGGCACAATCACAAATCTCACAGCTATCTGCGCATTCCTGCGCCCGCATCAGGCAGCAGTTTCCGCAGCAAGCGGGCATATCTGCATGCACGAGACAGGCTCTGTCGAGGCTACGGGACACAAAATCATTCATCTGCCAAGCACTGACGGCAAGGTTAGACCGGAGCAGATAGACGAGACTGTTATTTTCCACGAGGATGAGCACATGGTGCAGCCAAAGCTGCTCTACATATCGCAGCCGACAGAGATAGGAACTATCTACAAAAAGGCAGAGCTTGCCGCATTAAAGGCAAAGTGTGAGGAGCATGGCATGTACCTGTACATAGACGGTGCGCGCCTGGCTACTGCGCTGACATGCGATGAATGCGACGTGACTCTTTCCGATATGGCAAAGTATTCCGATGCGTTTTACATCGGCGGAACAAAGAATGCTTTTCTGTTCGGAGAAGCTCTCGTAATTGTAAATCCGGCGCTGAAGGAGGACTTCCGTTTTATCATCAAGCAGCGCGGCGGTATGTTTGCAAAGGGCAGACTTATCGGAATTCAGTTCGAAGAAATGTTTAAGGACGAGCTCTATTTTGAAATCGGCCGCGGCAGCAACGAAAAGGCTGCAAAGCTTCGCGAGGGAATAAAGGCGGCAGGCTACAAATTTATGGTAGACTCACCGACAAATCAGATCTTCCCTATCTTCCCTGAAGAAATGGTGCAGCGTCTCGAAAAGGATTTCTTTTTCTACCGCTGGGCAGCTCCAAAGGACGGTATGACTCCTATCAGACTCGTAACGAGCTGGGTAACAACCGATGAAGACATAAAGGCATTCCTGGATGCCATCAAATAATAAAACTTGCAAAGAAAGGCAGTATCATGAAAAAGACACTGGCAATAATACTCGTATTATTGGTTGTTTTTACAATCTCTGTGCCTGTTAGCGCATTCGGTGCAGCGGCAAAGGAAATAACCGTTTTTGTGAACGGACAGCAGCTGGTTATGGACCAGCCGCCTATTATTGAGGACGGTCGCACTCTGGTTCCTCTTCGCGCAATATTCGAAGCTTTAAATGTGAATGTGGGGTGGGAAAAGGAAACTCAGACAGTGCTTGCTGACTGGGGTGATAATTCACTCAGCCTGCAGATCGGAAAAAATGTCATTCACATGGGCGACGGTCATAAAATCACTATAGATGTGCCTGCAAAGATTGTCGGAGGACGCACTCTGGTTCCGGTCAGAGCCGTGTCCGAGGCAATGGGCGCAAATGTTTCCTGGAACGGCGTCGACAGGAGAGTTGATGTTACAAAGACATGGAGTACATATTATGTCAGAAATGTGGGTGAGCTGATAAACGCTATCGGGTCTAACCACAAGATTCAGCTGGCTGCCGGGACATATAACCTGACCGAATGGATTGAAGAGCATTCCAACAAATATCAGACAGAGGAAATCGAAATGTATCTCCCGAATGTAGGAATCAGTGAAGTCTTCGACGGGAAGGAGCTGCTGATAAAGAACGTGAGAAACCTCTTTATCGAGCCTGCCGTTTCGACAGATTTTGTTCAGCTTGTAGTTGAGCCGAGATATGCCGATGTTTTGGCATTTGACGGCTGTGAGGGCATTTACCTGACGAACCTGACAATGGGTCATACCATTGAAAAGGGCAGCTGTGCAGGTTCGGTTTTGAACTTTACCGATTCAAAAAAGGTCAGACTGATGAGCCTCGACCTTTACGGCTGCGGGACGTACGGCATCGAAGCCTACAATACGGACAATCTGATTTCGGAAAACACGACAATCAGAGACTGCTCTTACGGTGTCATCAGTGCATACAATCTGAGCAATGCGACATTTACAAACTGCGCTTTCAAAAATTGCATGGAATATACGATGTTTGAATGCAATGAAAGCTCGCTGACATTTTCGAAGTGTAGCTTCTCAAACCTTTCAGGTGGCCTTTTGGGCGGAATTGACAGCAGCTACTACAGATTTGTAAATTGCACTTTCGATGATGATGCGTGGGCACAGGTTGTCGATGCGGCAGCGGTTACGAGCAGAGTTACGATGATAGAACCTGCACACTGACGGAGGAAAAATGAAGTTACTTATAGCATCAGATCTTCACGGATCTGCATATTACATTGAAAAACTGATAGAAAAATACAAGGAGTCGGGAGCGGAAAAGCTCCTGACTCTCGGAGATCTTTTGTATCACGGTCCGCGCAACGATCTGCCGCGGGATTACGACACAAAGCTGTCGGCAAAGCTCCTGAACGGGATTTCTGATGAAATAATCGCAATCAGAGGAAACTGCGAGGCAGATGTAGATCAGATGGTTTTGGATTTTCCGGTTCTGACCGAAAGCGGTGTCCTCTATGTAAACGGACACGTAATCTACCTGACTCATGGGCATGTGTTTAACATGGATAATCCGCCAAAGATGAAAAAGGGTGATATCCTGCTCCACGGGCATACACATGTACCTGCCCTCGTGCACTTTGGAGGCGAGTCCGGAAAAGATTTCACATATCTCAATCCGGGTTCCGTTTCAATACCGAAGGAAGGCAGCCACCACAGCTATATGGTTTTGGACGGCAATCATTTCGTATGGTATGACCTCGAAACAGGTGAACCGTACATGTACTTTGATATTTAGTTAATTGTTACAGATAAAATGAGTTTGGGATTTATTAAGCAATACTTTGGACTGCCGGGCAGGATATATGTGCTGTTCCTTGCACGAATTATCGCTGCCATGGGGTCCTTTGTTTATTCCTTCCTGACACTTTTCATGAGCAGCAAGCTGGGATATTCGGAAATTACTATATCAGGATATCTGATGCTACTGGCGGTAATTATGCTGCCAGCGACACTTTTGGGAGGAAAACTTGCGGATATTTTTTCGCGTAAAATGACATATGTGGTGCTGATGACGTTCGGTGAGATATCTTTTCTGATCACCGGCTTTCTGATTGATAAACCATATGTATTGAAATTCATATTTGCGGGCTTCTTCTTTGTAAACGCTGCGGCACCTGCCATTTCGGCAATGATGATGGATTTTACGAGGCCTGAGAACAGGCGTGAGAGCATGTCGCTGGTTTATTTGGGCTTTAATCTCGGCTATGCCTTCGGCCCAATGATAGCGGGATTTCTGTTCGTACACTATCTGCGCTGGATTTTCTGGGGAAATGCGCTGATAAATTTGATTTCGGTCATTCTGATACTTTTGATGATAAGGGATGAGACGCCCGATTCTGAAAGCTTGAAAAGTGCGGAAAGCGATGTGACGGATGTCCTCTCGGACAAAGCTCTGGCTCCCCCAAAGAAAAATCTTTTACTGCAGCTTCTCAGCGATCCGATACTGGTAGTAGTCGCTGCGCTGGCGATGACTTCGGCATTCGGCTATTCGCAGATTGGCTATATGCTGCCGCTTGATATGGAAGACTTCTTTGGTATAGAGGTGGGCAGCAGGGCTTACGGCGTCATTTGGTCGCTGAACGGCTTTACGGTGTTCCTGCTTACGCCGCTGTTTGTGTATGTCTTAAAGAAAAGAAATGTCATATTCAACCTTGCGATAGGAAGTGTGATGTTTGCGGCAGGCTTTGCGGGCTATGCGTTTACTCACAATCTGCCGATAATGTACATGCTTGTCGCAGTCTGGACCTCCGGTGAAGTCATCGGCGCGAGCAATGTCGGCGTATTTATAGCAAGCCATGCACCTGTCAGATATCGTGCAAGATATCAGTCGATATACGACATCATTCAGGGCACAGGCCGTGCGGTGGGTCCAATGCTGATGGGGTATTTCCTGGCGGGGCATACAATCAGCCAGGGGTGGCTGCTTTGCGGCGGGCTTTGCGCAGTATCGGCAATTGCTTATTTCGTGATGTCGGCGAGCGGAAAACGGTAGGTGAGGAGGGCACCTGCGGTTGTGCTTGGGTTGAGAGGAATATTATGAGAGGTACAATATGAAACATCTGAGGATATTACTGATTGCGGCAGCTCTGGTTTCGGCGTTTACCGTGAGCGTATTTGCGGCTGAATTTTATGATGTTCCAAAGGATGCGTGGTTTTACAGCTATGTGGACGAGCTATCGGACAGCGGAGCGATAAACGGTGTGGGCGGCGGATGCTTTAGCCCTGCTTCGAATGTGAAGCATGCAGAGATATTAAAGCTGGTGCTTTCCATATCAGGCAAAGAGATTAAAACTCTTGTGAACCCGGGCGACGAGGGATATATGTGGTACAGCAATATATTAAGCGCTGCGGACGAGTACGGCATTGCCGAGATGGGCACCTACGATCCCGAAGGCTATGCGAGTCGCGAGGATGTGGCCGGGGATATCGTAAAAAGCATGGGATGGGAAAATGCTTCACATCCTTCGGATGTTTTTATCGATACAGACAGTGATAATGCGGAGATTCTGTATCAAAAGGATATAGTTACGGGCGTTGCGGGCGGAGACGGATATTCGTTTAACGGAGATTCTGATATCAGCAGGGCCGAAACGGCAGCGCTGGTATACCGCACGGCAAATTATGACTGCCTTGAGCTAAAGCAGCTGACTTATCTTGCGGATGCGGAGGGGTTCAAGTTCAGAAATCCCGTGGAGGTATCCGATTGGGAAAAGATAATCATGTACATGGGCAGGAATAACCTGTCCGAATATACTGCGATTTATTCGGGTGATTTTACCGTGGAATCGGATGAATTTGCGGATGCGATTTGCCAGAACGTCCTTGATGCATATACATCGTGCTACGAAAGGTGCAATGAATATTTCTGCTATTATCTGAATACAAGCGTTGAATCGGGATATATAAGGAACACCTTTGTTTTAAAGGTGACTATGAAAAACTCGGAGTTTGAAGATGACCGGCTGGCGTCGATGCGAAAGGAATTCTTTGAACTGACTCAGGCGGAGACAGAAAAGCTCATTGAAGAGGGAAAAATCACTGCGGATATGAGCGAAAAGGAAAAGGCGAAAGCAATCTTTGCCTATGTTTGCAGGAAATGTTCATATGACAACTCCTCAGCAAACAAGATCAGGCATTTTGGCTACAGCGCTGTGACTACGGGAAAGACGGTATGTCAGGGATATACAAACCTGCTGAATACCATGCTGAAATCCGTCGGGATTTGGTGCGAAAGCGTGCCGGGAAAGATTAAAAACAGGTTTGGGACAGATCACCACATCTGGACCAGAGCCATGATTGATGGTGAAATAACTTATATAGATGTTACCTATGCGGATACTGCAAATGCCAATCCGGATTATGGTGATTATTCGTACTTTTGCGTGTCAAAAGAAGGACTGGCAAAGGACAGAATTTGGAACGAAGACGAGGTGAAATGAGATGAAGGAGGAAAATTCGCGCCTTATGCGCTTGCAAACCGTGCGCAGATTGCGGTGATGATAGAGAGATTTTGCGAAAAAGTCGTTAAATAATGTCGTTAAATAATAAAAAGTAAAGGGTAAAACAACAGGCAATCGGCTTCGGTCGATTGCCTGTTTTAACGATTGCCCCGTATTTTAATGTCTATATTTTATCCCCTTTTGATTCTATTACTAAGTCGATATCGCCTGTGTCTGTGATGATTTCGCATCTGCCGCCGGTGGTAGTCTTTGGAACACTGATGCTGCCTGTATCAGAGCTTGCCAGGAAGACCTTGTCGGAAAGCAGCATGCCGGTGATGGAGCCTGTGTCTGTCTTGGCATAAATCTCCGCAGCATCACAGCCGTTAAGCCATATGTCGCCTGTCTGGCGCTTTAAATCAAATCTGCCGCTTGCGACAGTGCCTGTCATAATCAGGCTGCCGGTGTCGCCTTTAGATGTGAGGCTTTCGCAGGTCACGTGCTTTAGCGTAACCTTGCCGGTATCACTGGTAATCTCGAGATTGCCGGCGCAGTCCGCGGAGGCTACCGCGATATCGCCGATATCAGTAGAAAGCTTGATTGCGCCTGCAGATACATCGTTTACCGAAATTTCGCCTGCATCCGTTTCGACGGAAAGCATTCCCGAAACATCGGCCGAGCAGTATACGCTGCCGAGGTCGACATTAACATCGACGCTTGAGAAGGTGAAACCGTCGGAGATTACCACATCGCCCGAATCGGTTTCGAGCGTCAGGCTTGAGTAGGTTTCCTTTGGCAGGTAAAGCGTTACTGCCGGATTTTCGGTAAAGAGTCCGATGTTAAAGCTGCGGTTCTTTTGCTGTGTGATTACGAGCGTAGCCCCGTTTACCGCTACATTATAAGGCGTGTTTCTGTCCTCGCGGCATTCAATGAGGCATTCGCCCGTTTCCGAAGGAAGGATTTCAACCTTTGCGGAATCAATAGTTATATTTATATTTTGGAAATCTTCGGTCAGGCTGTACTCGTTTGTCTGAAAGTTGCCGGAGCTTAGTCTGGCAGGGTCGAAGTCGAGCGCAGCGAATGAAATGCCGCATGTAATCAGACCTACTACTGTGAGTACGGCAGCGACTATTATAAGTGTTTTGGATTTATTCATTGGCTGGTTCCTCCTTTCCCACAAATGCTCGCTTTACTCCGAGCGCTATGTTTTTTGTGAGCTTTAATATTCCCTTTGCTATGCAGAAGCATGCAAAGAACATCAGAATAGCGAGACCCGCGCAGGTGATCCCTGTGCCGAGGCAGAATATAGCACTTGCGATATTACCCGACTTCAGGATGAAGAACAGGCCCGGTATGCTGCAAATTGCAGTAATTGCAAATGAGAAATCAATTGCGTAAACAACGATTACTGATGCCCACAGTACGATGTAAACAGCGAGCAGGATTGCGATCGCTGCGAGTGCAAGTGACAGCCAGATAGGTGAACCGAGGACTATCAGAGCCACTTCCCAGCCCTTTAAGCTTCTCTTTGGTTTTACCTTGTTCTTTACGATTTTTGTGAGCGGAATATCCGCTGTAATCTGATCTGCTATTTCATCAACCGTGCCGATTCCCGCAATGGCTTCGTCTTCAGACAGGCCGTCCTCGACGCGGTCGTCTATCATTTCGCTGTAAAAGCTCAGACGCTCCTCTATTTCATTTTGAGGAAATCCGGCGAGCTTTTCGCGAAGCTCTTTTATGAATAATTCCTTAGTCATTGTCAGTATCCTCCCTGTGATTTGTGTTTGATGGGGCAGAGGTGTCTGTATTTGCTGCAGTGTTTGCACTGTCGGTGCGATTACTGTTTGGTGTGCCGGTTGGTGTGCCGGTGGTGCCTGCGCTTGCTGAGTTAATAAACTGATAGATTGAGAGAATTTCCTGCCAGTCGTCCCTGAACTCCTCTATTCTGTTAATCCCCTGCTGTGTGATATGATAGTACTTTCTGAGCCGCCCCTCATGTTCGACCGATCTGACGGTCAGCATATTTGCTGTTTCGAGACGTTTCAGAATCGTGTATAGAGTGGATTCGGACAATTCCAGATATGGCTTCATGTCCTTTATTATCCGATAGCCGTATGAATCCTCGTTTCGGATTGCGGCCAGCACGCATACGTCGAGTAGCCCGCGTTTTAATTGAATGTCCATCTCATACCTCCTTTCGACGAGTACATCGTAACACGAAGTATAACGTATTGTCAAGTATGAAATTTATCTTTTTTATTTACAAAAAATAAATTATATGGTAAAATATGGAATGATAATCAGAAAAACCGCCGCCACCCGGTGTCAAACCACCCGGATTCAGGCCACTTTGAACCAAAGCAGTTGACTCCAAAATGCAAAACCGCATTTGGAGTCAACCAAATCCCCGCCACCCGGTGTAAAACCACCCGGATTCAGGCCAATTTGCACCAAAGCGGTTGCCTCCAAAATGCAAAATCGCATTTGGAGTCAACCAAACCACCGCCACCCGGCGTAAAATCACCCGGATTGAGGCCAATTTGCACCAAAACGGTTGCCTCCAAAATGCAAAATCGCATTTGGAGTCAACCAAACCACCGCCACCCGGTGTCGAATCACCCGGATTCAGGCCAATTCGCATCAAAACAGTTGACTCCAAAATGCGAAACCGCATTTGGAGTCAACCAAACACATTTTTTACTGGAGAAAAGGAGAAAAGGGATAATGAGAAAGACTGAGATTATTAAAGAATTAAGCGGGCGAGCCGCATTGCTAAAAAAGGAAATTAAAAAAGCTGAAAAAGCCAGCGCCTCCTTCCCTGAGGGCAGACTCCGCGTATCCCATAGCGGGAAAAAGGAGCGCTTTTACAAAGTCGATGAAAACAAAGATGAAGGCAAAGACGAAAACAAAGAAGAAAACAATAATAAAAAAGATAAATTCGGCGTTTACATCCCTGTTGCTGAAAAGAAGCTTGTTGCCGAGTTAGCTCAAAAGGATTACAATCGTGAGTTTCTAAGACTTGCTACAAAAGAATTAAAAGGCATAGAAAAAAGCATTCGGGCGCTTTCAGCGCCCGGTGCCGACGATGCCTATCAAAAGGCATCTACGACCAGGAAAGAATTAATCATGCCATACATCATAACGGACGAAATGTTTGTAAAGGAATGGCTGGATAATAAACCCGGCGAAAGCGGATTAATGCCCGAAGGCAGAGTCTACGATACCCGCAGAGGTGAAAAGGTCAGATCAAAATCAGAATCCATCATAGCAGATATCCTTTATGATTTAGGGATTCCATACCACTATGAAAAGCCACTCTGCCTAAAGAACGGCCGCATCCGTTATCCGGATTTTACTCTTTTGGATATCCCATTACGCAAGGAAATCTATTTTGAACATTTCGGAAAACTGGAAGAATGGGATTACGCTTGTGACGCAATGGCCAAAATAGAAGAGTATAAACAAAATGGGATTTTCCTCGGAAAGAATTTGATCTTTACATACGAAACATCCAATTATCCGCTAAGCGCAAACGCAACCCGCGAGATGCTTCAGGCAGTTTTCTTTTAGCAAGGAAAGACTTGCCGCATCAGGAAGGCATTTTTGCAGACCACACAACTTTTGAAAAACGTCACAACTTTTTCCCTTGAAAACCTCCGCCAAACCATATATAATTATATGGTTAAGACAATTATAAATACCGCAGGCAAACATTGCTATAAGCACACCATGCTACAGGCACACATTGCTACAGGCACACTCGCCGTGCGGCATTAAACGAATGGAGATAAATAAATGGCTTTTACAGAAATAGGTATTGACCTTGGAACAGCGAATGTGCTGGTCTACATAAAGGGAAAGGGCGTAGTGCTCAACGAGCCGAGCGTAGTAGCTGTAAACAAAGATACAAACGAAATCCTTGCTGTGGGCGAGGAAGCTCGCCAGATGCTCGGGCGTACGCCTGCTAACATCGTAGCAATCAGACCGCTTAGAGATGGCGTTATTTCGGATTACGATATTACAGAGCGCATGCTGAAATACTTTATCCGTAAATCCTGCGGCGGCGGCAGATTCTTCAAACCGAGAATCATGATCTGTATTCCGAGCTGCGTTACCGAAGTTGAAAAGCGTGCGGTACGCGAATCAGCAGAGCAGGCAGGCGGCAAGGCCGTTTTCCTGATGGAAGAGCCTCTCGCTGCAGCAATCGGTGCAGGTCTCGACATTGCCAGACCTGACGGCTGCATGGTAATAGACATCGGCGGCGGCACTACAGACATCGCCGTAATCGCGCTTGGCGGCATCGTAACCTCCGCTTCCGTAAAGGTAGCCGGCGACAAGTTCGACGACGCAATCGTGAAATATATGAAGAACGAGCACAAGCTCTACATTGGTGAGCGCACAGCCGAGGAAATGAAGAAGAGCATCGGCACAGCTTATCCGCGCGAGGAAATGATGGTTCAGGAATGCCGCGGCAGAGACGCCGTAACCGGACTTCCGAAAAACATCGAAATCACCTCAAAGGAAATGCTCGAAGCACTCGAAGAACCGCTTTCGACAATCTGCGATGCAGTTCACAGCGTGCTTGAGGAGACACCACCTGAGCTCGCTGCCGACATCAGCAACAAGGGTATCGTAATCACAGGCGGTGGCGCACTTCTTAACGGCATTGACAAGCGCATCGAAGAGAGAACCGGCATAAAGGTTACCATCGCAGAGGATCCTACCAGCTGCGTAGCGGTCGGCACCGGCAAGGCTCTCGACAACCTCGACATGTTCGAGAACTCTGCAATGAACAGACGCAGGCCTTACATCTAGAATTTTCGGGCTGTACAAAAGCAGCCCATTTTTTACGCGCTAGGACAGGCACAAGTTTTTTGCGGCACACTGGCACACAGCTACGCAGACACGCCGGCGCACTGGCACACCATCCGATCGGCCACATTGACACATCACCACGCCGGAACATCGGCAAGACAGGAGAAACACATGAAACTGGAACTTATAGCAACAGCAACCTTCGGACTCGAGGCAATAGTAAAGAGGGAAATCGAAGCTCTCGGCTACAAAATCCTCCAATCCGAAGATGCAAAAATCACATACATGGGAGACGAGCGCGCAATAGTTCGGAGCAACCTTTGGCTTCGCTGCGCGGACAGAGTACTTATAAAGATGGGCAAGTTTAAAGCGCTCGAGTTTGAAGACCTGTTCCAGCAGACAAAGGCTCTGCCCTGGGAGGAATGGATTGTGCCGGACGGGAAGTTCATCATAACAGGGTCTTCTGTAAAGTCGAAACTGTTCAGCGTGCCTGCCTGCCAGAGCGTAGTGGAAAAAGCAATAATTTCGCGACTTTCCGAAAGCTATGGCATAGAGGAGTTCCCGAAGACAGGCGCAGAATACAAAGTAAAGGTGACTCTCTTGAAAGACCGTGCGACGCTGACTCTCGACACGACAGGCCCCGGACTTCACAAAAGAGGATACCGCGTGCAGATGACAGCTGCGCCGATAAAGGAAACTCTGGCTGCCGCAATGGTCAGCCTGTCGTTTTGGAAGGCGGGCAGACTTCTGGTGGACCCTTGCTGCGGCTCGGGGACCATTACGATTGAGGCGGGCATTAGTCGGCGGAATCATGCACCCAGCCTCAGTCGGGCGGTCGATGCCGGGGGCGAGGGGGCTGTTCCTGACGCGCTCTG
>ODAI014457851.1_pt1 | contig 90441 bp, 68 predicted proteins | sample 1539321 | NCBI WGS metagenome assembly ODAI01 (sample SAMN02144231, study PRJEB22623) | gut metagenome | biome: sheep rumen | host: Ovis aries | place: New Zealand | reverse complement strand
TACAATTATAATTGACAAAATGGAAGAACTTGAAGAATATACCGACGAAAAAATCCAGACCCTTGAATGGCAGGAGCACATCCGCCGCCGTCCGGGTATGTACATAGGCAAACTTGGCGACGGTTCGTCGTCAGACGACGGCATCTATGTGCTGTTGAAAGAGGCGCTCGACAACTCCATAGACGAATTCATGATGGGCTTCGGCAAAAAGATTGAAGTCTCCATCAAGGATTCGCACGTAATCATACGCGACTACGGACGCGGCATCCCACTCGGCAAAGTGCGCGACGTGGCGAGCAAGATGAACACCGGCGCAAAGTACGACAGCAGCGTGTTCAAAAAATCTGTCGGACTTAACGGCGTCGGCATCAAGGCTGTCAACGCCCTCAGCACCGAATTTATGATACGCTCGTTCCGCGACGGACAGTGCAAACGAGTTGTATTCTCCAAAGGCATCTGCCAGCAGGACGACGCCATTGTGCCCTCCAACGAGAAAAACGGCACGGAGACTTCCTTCACGCCCGACCCGTCGCTGTTTGTCAATTATTCTTTCCAAGACGACTACATCGTCCCGATGCTCAAGAATTACGTATATCTCAATACGGGACTTACCATCAATTACAACGGCGAGCTCTACAACTCCAAAAACGGACTTCTCGACCTCCTCACCGACAATATGAGCAGCGAGGGCGTATATCCAATCATCCACCTCACAGGTCAAGACATCGAGATTGCCATCACGCACAACAACCAGTTTTCGGAGGAGATATATTCATTTGTCAACGGACAGCACACCACACAGGGCGGCACGCACGTAATGGCATTCCGCGAGGCTGTGGCAAAGACCATCCGCGATTTTTACAAGAAAGAATTTGACATCGGCGACATCAAGATGTCGATGTGTGCCGCCGTGAGCATCAAGGTGGAGGAACCCGTTTTTGAATCGCAGACCAAGACCAAGCTCGGCAGCCGCAACATGAAGCCCGATGGCGAGAGCATCCGCAACTTTATGCTCAATTTTGTCTGCAAGGAGCTCGACAATTATCTCCACAAAAACCCCGACACCGCGCAGACCCTGCTCAAAAAGATACTTGACAACGAGCGCGACCGCAAGGCAATGGCTGGCGTACAGAAAATAGCCCGTGAGCGCGCCAAAAAAGTCAACCTCCACAACCGCAAACTCCGCGATTGCAACGTCCATTTCAATACCAACGACAAGCGCAAATCGGAGGCCACGATATTCATCACGGAGGGTGACTCGGCGAGCGGCAGCATCACCAAGAGCCGCGACGTCAATACTCAGGCTGTATTCAGTCTGCGAGGCAAGCCGCTCAACTGTTTTGGACTCACCAAAAAGGTGGTCTATGAAAACGAGGAGTTCAACCTCCTGCAAGCCGCCCTCAATATCGAGGAAGGCATCGAAAACATCCGTTACAACAAGGTTGTAATCGCAACGGATGCCGATGTCGATGGCATGCACATCAGGCTGCTGATGATAACGTTCTTCCTCAATTTCTTCCCGGAGGTAATCAAAAACAAGCACCTCTACATCTTGCAGACCCCGCTTTTCCGCGTCAGAAACAAGCAAAAGACCTTCTATTGCTACTCCGAGGAGGAAAAACTTGCTGCAATACAGGCGTGCGGCAAAAACCCCGAAATGACGCGATTCAAAGGTCTTGGCGAGATTTCGCCCGACGAGTTCAAGCACTTCATCGGCCCCGAAATGCGCATAGAGCCGGTATTAATCAAACGTGAAGACCAGATACAGCAGTTGATGGAGTTTTACATGGGCAAAAACACGCCCGACCGTCAAAACTTCATCATCGACAACCTCATCATCGAGGAAGACCGCCTCGACAACGACGAAGAAGAAAACGTTGTTTTGACAGACTAAAACCGCACAATCCAGCGTTATACATTTGGACTAAAACGGTACAAAAATGAAACGACTAATCATAACGGCGGCACTGCTTGCCTTTGCCGCCACGGTATCGCAGGCGCAGGACATCGATTCAGATGCCCTGGATACGTATTGTTTTGCCGCCAATACCAAGATTATGATTACCGAGACCACTTACCGCAACATCGAGGAAATCAAGGTTGGCGACGTCATCCTTGCCTACAATCCCGACACCAAGCAGACCTACCAGACCAAGGTGCTGAAAATTGCTTCCGTACCGCACGACAACATCGCGGCATACACTTTTGAAGACGGACGCCACATCACCGCCACCGACGACCACCCGCTGCTCACCACGCACGGATGGGCGTCGTCCAACCCCGCCAAAACCGCCGCTTACAAAGGTTTTGGCAAGGTTTACACCCTCAGCGACAACGACGAAATCATCACCTCCGACGGCACAGTGCGCATCGCCGCCATCAGCCGCCCAAGACAAAAAATCAATACCTACACTATTGTAAAACTCGAAGAAGGCAACGTCTTTTTCGCCAACGGACTGGCGGTAGGAGCTGAAGAAAAGAAATAAAAAACAAATAACTAAATGATATAGTAACAAAATGGCAGACAACAACGAAAACACACTCGGTTCCGGTTTCATCACCGACAGCGGACAGACCGGCGGTGCAGACCTCGGCTCAGGCTTTGTGACATCGGCAGAGCCTTCAAGCAACGCCCCCCAGACCGGGGCTAACGCACTTGCCAACACATTCACCGACATCAAGGAACTCTCCGTACAAGGCGCGATGAGTACCGTATACCAAGGCAAAAAATACGGCAAGTGGCACATAATCAAGAGGATAAAACCGCAATTCAAAGACAACCCTCAATACCGAGAACTCTTCATGAAAGAGTTTGACAACGGCGTACAGCTCGACCACCCAAACATCGTGCGCTTTGAAGACAAAGGCGAGGATGCCGAAGGTCTTTGGTACACAATGGAATACGTGGACGGACGCCCCCTCTCCGACCTCATCAAGACTGGCGAACTCATCAAAAACGAAAGACTCACGCGCAGCATCATCACACAGCTCTGCGACGCGCTCACATACGTTCACAAAAAACAGATTGTGCACCGCGACCTCAAGCCCGACAACATACTCGTAACATACCGTGGCGACAATGTCAAGGTGCTCGACTTCGGTCTGGCATATTCCGACAGCTATGACGACCACCTTGTGAAAGCCGGAACGCCCAAATACGCCGCCCCGGAACAGATGACCAAAGGCAACCTCGTGGACCAACGTGCCGACATATATGCAGTTGGCATGATTCTGCTCGAGATGTGTACTGGAAGCCTTGTAGATAAAGAGGCGTCAACGGTACAAAACCCAAATTTCCAACTCGTAATCAAACGCGCCACGCAAACCGACCCTGAGCAACGCTACCACGACTGCCGCGAATTGATGGAAGATTTCAATTCCACAGTCGTAACTGGCACATCGCTCCAACAGCCACAACCTGCAACAGTGAAACCTGCCGCCAAACCTGCCGTAACCCAAGTAGAAGGCGAGCGCAAGAAAAACATGCTCCCGCTCATTCTCGGCATCGTTGCAGCAGCAGTTGTCATCGGCATCGTCATCTTCTTCCTGATGCGCAAAGGCGACACGCCCAATAACCCTGCCAACCCCGTCGCCGACAATACGGAGCAGCAGACCACCAAGCCCCAAAAACCAGAGGACAACGGCGGCAAAGACAATGCTAAACCCGTGGACGAGCCAAAGCAAAACAACGGACCCACAGAGGAAGAAAAAAAGCAAAACGAAGAACAATCTGCCCTCAAGGAAGAATACGAAAGACTTCTCAGCGAAGCCAAAAAGGTATTCGACACCAAAAACGTAGCCCGCGCACTTCCACTCTACGAAGCCATCGTCAACAAGCAACCCGCCTACGCCGAAGCACAAGAAGAAGCCAAAAAACAGGTGGATTTCTGCAAGAAAGAAATAGCCAACACTCCGCTTTATCAACTCAAAAAGGACTACGAGAATGGCAATTCAGGTGTTTTCGGCTATCAAAACAAAAATGGCTACATTGTGGTTGACTACCTCTATTATGACGAAAAACGTAACAATAAAGGCTACAAGAAACTACTGGCAGTTAAAAACGCATCGGGCAAATGGGGATTGATAGACGATATGACAAAAGGCGAAGTTACCAACTTCGAATATCTACCGGATATAATAGACCGCGTTGATGGTTCATATACTATGTACATCACCAAGGATAAAAAAGACCCCAAAAAAGGACGCTGGGATGTCATCGAAGTGGTATCTGGAAAAGTCGTCAAGACAAAGTACAAAGACAAGGTGGAAATAAAATAATTACTGCCATCGAATACAACCTCAACAGAATTGTATCTAAAAGAGGCAGCCCCAAAAAATATGTTTTTCGTTTATAGTTGTTGATTGACCACTCACAAACGAAAAACATATTTTTTTTGAAAGTTTATCGTACATTTCCTTTTTAAGGAATTTTACTGTATTGTCTTGAAAAACTTGTCCAAAAACTCCTGCGGTTCCATAACAGGAATTGTGGATTCAGTGAAATCTTTTTTGTTGCGAGTAATGATGACGTCGCATCCCTCACTCAATGCCGAATAATACTGCATGGCATCTTCAAAGTCTTTGAAAGAGGATTTAAGAGCAGATTTAGCTGTATTTATGTCAACAATAGTAGGCTCACATACAGAAATAAAACTCTCTATATGTCCGAATATATCCGACACAGGGATACGTTCTCGCTCCAAAAAGTAACTTAATGTTGCAAGTGAAATAGTAGAACAATACAACGAAATATTATTCATATTTGCCTGACTATAAATTTGAGCAGCAAGAATATCCCACGGTTTTCTTGCCAACATTAAGTCAAGGACAATGTTGGTATCCCAAAACACTTTTTTCATTTGTACTTCTCCTTTATGTATTCCCAAATTTTATCGTCAACTTCCTCGTCGGTGTCGTATGTAGGCTGATGCCATGTCATCAGCTTCACTGCATTCTCAGTAAGCCATTTGCCATCATACAAAACCATTTTCGGTTTTTCTTCATTCTGCCTTGCTTGCGCATATTTCATCACGAGAAGTAAGTGCTCTGAATAATTAAACATCCGCTGCAACTCTTTTTCATGGAATTGCGAAATATTACTATTCAATCTATTTATCAATTTCAGTTCTGTCACTGTCATAATCAATCATCTTTATAGTAAAACAACTTTGCAAATATAATAATTCTTTTGTAAAACAAGAAGTTATTTGTATTTTATTATTACAAAAAAGCCCGCAGAAAACTTGTTTTCCGCAGGCTTTTTTAAATATTCTTATGTTAGGGGAAACTACTACTTCGAGAGTGTAACGTCAGAAGCAGGCTGAATCTTGAGAGTTCCCTTCGAGTTGATTACAACGCCAGAGAGTTTGCCGTCAACACCAGCTGCATCAGGAGTCAAGGTGTAGGTAGCAATGCAACCTGTAGAAGTAATGATTGTACCCTCGTAGATGGCAGACTTGGCATATTTACCATTGTTTACCTTACCCACTGCAGCATTCTTAGCCTGAGAAGCCGGCTTCAAGTCGTTATCGCCAAGTACGAACTCAACGTTTGCAGCAATCTTCTCATCGCCTTCAACTTCGGATTGGGTGTACGACTTCTCCTCTACCATCGAGACATACGAACCTTTTGTGCTGTTTGCACCGTAGCCAAGATCGAAAGAATAGTCTTTACCAATTGCTTCCTTGATCTCCTTGTTGCCCCTTGTCTTGATAACAAGGTACATCTTCTGAACAGGAACGCTGGTCGATTTGAGAGTCAAGGTGAATTCCTTGCCATCCTCGCCCTTAGACTTGGACTGCTCGTCCATGAGGTCGACAATCTGCTTGCCATCGAGATCCTGAAGCTCGAATGTCTTGATCTTGGTGTTAGCTACGATTGTGCCTTCGATGGTGATTTTGCCATCCTTCTGAGCTGTTGCAACAATCTCGTTCAACTTCAATTGCTCTTCAGCGGTAGGAGTTGTTGTACCACCTTGGTCGTCTGTCTCATCGTCTTCGCCGCAGCTTGTGAAGCCAGCGGTCATCGAACCGAGTGCGAGCATAAATGCCGCCATTCTGAAAATTTTCTTCATTTTTGTTAGAAATTTTTAGTTAATATTACTTGTGTTTGTTGTGTTCGTTTCATTCCAACTTTAAAACGGCGCAAAATTACATTTATTTTGCTAAAAGAAAAAATCTTTTTGAACAATATTTTTTTTATGACGTTTTCCTCTTGTATAACACGCAAGTCGGACGATACCCTATATGATTTTACAAATTTTTTCATAAAAATTCATTTAATCCTTAACAAAATTAGGCGTCTAAACGTTTATATGAATAAAAGTGATACATTATAAATGACACCAACAATTATAAAAACAATGAAAACACCCACATTAAGCGGCGGCTTCGCGGCAAAATTTTTTGCGGCGTGGGTTGTCATCATGCTTATATCGGGGGCGCAAACCCTTCATGCCCAAAAACTTGGGAGGGGTTTCAAGCTCCTCGACGACAAGGAATACGTAAAGGCAATGGCCTTCTTCACGGACGCAAAAGATAAAAAAATCGAACTATTCGCCGTCAACTACGCCCTATCGAAAATCCAATCAGACAGAGAATCGCCGTACTTCGCGCCAGACAAGGCGATGATCTGCATAAAAAACGCACAAAAGTACCAAAAGGTCGAAAAACCGTCGGAAGAGACAATCAAAAAAAACTACAAATTCGACTTTAAGGACGTGGAGGTTCAATACAACTTCGCACTATTCACAGTGCTCAACAACATCGACAAGATAGAGCCAATAACGCGTCTGTTCCGAAGTGGCATAAACAGCGACTACGAACGCGGCATCTTAGAAGAAAAAGCATTTAAATGCGCACTCAACGAAAATACAACCGTATCTTACTCAAGGTTTCTGGAGTTTTACAAGGACTCAAAGTTTGCGCCCTTAGCTAAGGAAAACTACATCAAGCAATGGTTTGTGAAGGCCGACAGCTACATCCTGGACCAGACCCAAAAATCCAAAGGCTTGGTGTCGTTCAAAGCTCTTTTCCCGGAAAGCAACATTTCCAAACACTGCGAAACCACGGAAGACTACATCGCGCTAAAAAACAAAGTGATAATCGGCAAGGACTTGCAACTCGCGCCAGAACTCTACAGCATAATCGACATCTCCGACTCCCTGCTCATGGACAAGGACGACATCCTCGAATGTTTCATCATAAACTACTGCATCCCCGAAGACCAACAAACGCCGGAGCTCAAGTGGAAGTTCACCCCTAAGACAAAGGCAGACAGCAAAGCCCAGGAAAATATAATGGACAAGCTCAAAGTATTCTCCCCCACCGAAATCGCCATAGAAATCGGCGTAAAACTCTTCAAGACAAACAAGACCGTGCAAAAGGCAAAACCAAAATCCACGCCGTCAGGCAAGGCTTTCGTATTGGAGACATACGGCGACAACCCATACGCAATGAAGGACTTCAACAGAGGCAGACATGCCATTGCTTTCTATTACAAGCACTACTTCGACACCGACATAGACTGGGACTATTTCGCCGACACACTCGACAAAGTGGACTTCGACGACTCAACATTCAAGGCCGCAGTAGCACGGCTACAGGACGACCACCCAAACGCATTCTACCACGACCAATCCAACTCCGTGGGCAACAACGTCTTCACACGTATATGCGGAGCCGAGATTGTCAATAATTTCGGCATATCGTCCCCAATATTCGCGCAGTTTGAAAACCGCAAAATACCCGGCACTGATATGACGTTCAAAAGCACTGAACACTACTCCACTTTCAGGCATCCAAGGTCTAAACGGTTCTACTACTACTTCATAGCCACAGACAAGGATTCCCTCGTGTACGGCGCATATATGCTCGCACCAGAAACAGACAGCACAGGCAAACTGACGGGGCATCGCCTCGTCAACATCCAACCCGAAAACAACAAGCTCATAATATTAAAAAGCAACAGCCCCGGGCTTGTGTTTTACGAGCGCAAATGGCGCGACCTCTACTACCTCGAAGAAGAGCAAAGAGGCAACTCAACAATCTGGGTAGTCAGAAAGAAATACAAACGTGAAGACTTCGATACCAACTAAACAAAAATGCCGCCGAATGATGTAAGTAATTCGGCGGCATTTTTTATATTTGATTGCGGGCTGCTTTACTCGCAATCTATCAAATCATCTTTTCAACGTTCCACACAAACGCCTTCAAACCCATTTCGAGGTTGCGGTTGTCGAGTTTCTTGCACTTGGAGAGCAACTCATCGACCTTGTCGTCGGGGACAACGGTGAGAACGGAAGAATTGAGCTCGGGCCATGTATGAGTGCCGCGACGAGGGTCGCCATCATTGGTGCCCTGACCAAACACCTGCTCCCACATTGTGTAGCCGCGTATTTCGAGGCGGTCGAGCATATATTCCACACGCTCGGTGTTGGCCTGGTTGAATACTATAAATACTGCTTTCATTTTTTTCAATTGATAATTGGCAATTGACAATTGACAGCTATTATCCTAATTGTCAATTGTCAATTGTCCATTGTTAATTAATCTTCTATGGCCTTGCGGCTGTCGAATGACACATTGTCGTCCATGTCGTAGAATACGAAATTCTTGCGCACTTCGTCCTTCTTGTCGCGCTCGCCGTGCTTGGAGAATATTGCGTAGAGTACGGGGACGATGATGAGGGTGATTACCGTGGATACTATCAAACCACCGATTACCACAACGCCCATCGGCGCCCAAATCTCCGCCCCTTCGCCCGATGACAATGCCATAGGTATCATACCGAGGATGGTGGTGGCGGCGGTCATCAACACAGGACGCAGACGGGAACGACCCGAGAGGACGATTGCCTCGTTGAGTTCGTAATCGCGGTCGCGCATGAGGTTGATGTAATCGACAAGCACAATACCATTCTTCACCACGATACCTGCCAACATTATCACGCCGAGCATACCCACCATATTGAGGTTTGTGCCGGTGATGAGGAGGGCAAAAATCACACCCGAAATTGCAAACGGTATCGACATCATGATGATGAAAGGCTTGGAGAGCGATTCAAACTGCGATGCCATCACGATGTAAACCAAGATGATGATGAGCAAGAAGAGCAACGACATATCCTTGGAGGATTCCTGCTGTTCCTCATAGTCGCCGCCGATGATAACCTTCACGTCGGACGGTGTCTCGATTTTGTCGAGGATTTTCTGGATGGATTCGGCAAGGTCGGTGAGCGACACGTCGTCGGGCGTTACGGAAACCTTGTTCATACGCTGACGGGTCTTGCGGTCGATCTGCGGCGGTGCCCAGTATTCCTTGATTGTGGCGAGTTCCTTCACTTTTACCATCGCGCCGGTCGGGGTGTTGATGGTAAGCTCGTTGATTTTGTCCAACGAATTGCGGTCTTCCTCGCGGAGACGGACGCGGATGTAATACTCGTCGCCGTCCTCTTTGAGGTAGCCGGCGGTGTAGCCGTTGATTTTGTTGCGGATGTATGAACCGAGCGTCGCGGTGGAAAGTCCGAGTTCGGCAATCTTTTCCTTATTGAAAATCAATTGGAGTTCGGCGCGGTCTGCCTCGCGGCTGATTATCACGTCTTTTGCACCCTCAACAGCCTTCAATTTTGTTTGGAGTTCCTCGGCGATGCGGTTGGTGACGTCGAAGTCGTAGCCGTAGATTTCCACGTCGATGGAGTTGCTGCTCATGCCGCCGCCGCTCGATGTTGATACGGTGTAGTTTACGATTTCAGGGGTGTTGTCAAACTGATCACGGATGGCGTTGGCAATCTCAAAAATCGTGCGATCGCGCTGCCATTTCTTTGTGGCGCGGATGTACATCTGACCCTTGTAGTTGCTCGTAGAAGACATCAACGCCGAGATGCCCGCGTCCTCGTTGGAGCCGAGGGTAGTGGATACAATCCTGAGTTCGGGGTTGTTTGCCATCATTTCAGCCTCGATGCGGCGGCCTATCTTGGCGGCTTCCTCGATTCGCGTACCGCGCTGGAGCTCGAATGTAATGGTCATCCTGCCTTCGTCTGACCTCGGCATGAAGTCCATACCAATCTTCTCCATAAATACAGGAATGAGCGAGAGCAAGAAGAATATCACGATTGCAGAAATTGTAATCACCTTGTGCCTCAATGCAATCTCAAGGAGTTTGGAGTATTGGAGGTCGAGCCAGTTGAGACCCGCCAAAACGGTGCGTTCGTAGAGCGATTTGCCGCGCTTCTTGCCGGAGCCATGTCCGAGTTTTTCCATGATGACGTCCCTCGCTTTGAGCATCTTGGAGGAGAGCATCGGGGTAAGGGAGATGGCTACAGTGGTGGATGTGCAGACGCAGATTGTTACAATCCAGCCCAACTCCTTGAACAGAATGCCCGCAACGCCGGTAAGCATCGTGAGCGGCACGAATACGGCGCAGGTAACGAGGGTGGTCGCAATTACCGAAATCCAAACCTCATTGGTGGCGTAGATGGCAGCCTCTCGCGGCGACGAACCGCGCTGTATGTGCTTGTCGATATTTTCCAAGACCACAATGGCGTCATCGACCACCATACCAATTGCAACGGTGAGCGACGAAAGCGAAATGATGTTGAGCGAGCTATCCGCGCCCAAAAGGTAGATGAACGACACAATGAGCGAAATCGGGATACAAATGGCGATGATGAGCGTCGCCCTCCATTGCCCGAGGAAAAACAAAACCACCATCACCACAAATATCAACGCGTACATCACGGATTCGGTGAGGGAGTTGATGGAGTTTTGGATGGTGTCGGACGAGTCGTTGATAATCTCAAACTTGATGTCGGGCGGGAGGGTCTTCTGGATGTCCTCCATCATCTTCTTGACGTCCTTACAAATCTGCACCGTGTTGCCGCCGGTCTGTTTCATGATGATGAGACGGCAGCCCTCGCGGGAGTTGATTTTGGAATCGAGGAAGAGGTCTTTGATGGTATCGCGCACTACGGCGATGTCTTTTACAAACACCTTCTTGCCCTGCGGCGTGGTGGTAACGACAAGGTTGTTGATTTCGGAGCTTTCCTTAAATTCGCTCTTTACGCGCAGACCGTACTGCTCGCGCCCCATCTTCACAGTACCCGACGATACGTCGAGGTTGTTGGAGGCTACGGCGTTTGCCACTTGTTCGAGGCTGATGCCGAATGCGTCGATTTTGGTCTGGTCAACATCTACATAGACGTAACGCTCCGGCACACCGACCACAGAAAGGTTGCCGATGCCATCGACACGGTTGAGGACGTTGGTAACATTGTCTTCGAGGATTTTTTCCAGACCAGCGTAGCTCTCGCCTGCCGTAACGGCGTACATCAATATAGGCATCATTGATGTATTGAACTTAAATACAATCGGCTTGCCCGCGCCGTCGGGAAGGTTGTCGGAAATCATGTCCAATGCGCTTCGCACGTCGTTGACTACCTCGTCCATATTCTGTCCCCACTGGAATTTCATGGTGACAAGGGCGATGTTGTCCTTGGATGTGGAGGTCATCTCGTCGAGGCCTTCGACGGAGTTGAGACTGTTTTCCAACATCTTGGTGAGGTTGGTCTCTATTTCGGAGCCCGTGTTGCCCGGATAGGTACACATTACCGACACGTATGGCGGCTCCATCTCAGGAAATTGGTCGATAGGCAATTTCATGAGCGCAAACAAACCAATGATAATCACCGCCACAAAGATGAGCGAGGTGGTTACTGGTTTTTCTATCGCGGTTTTGTAAATACTCATTTGCTTACTATTTTTTTTAATGCATAATTAATAATGCATAATGCATAATTGCCGTCCGGCGGTGGTAGAGACGCGATTAATCGCGTCTCTACAAATTATGCATTATGAATTATGCATTATTAATTAATTTTTTACAGTAATCGGTGTTCCATCGTGGAGTTTTGCAACGCCCTGGATTACAAGTTGTTTGCCCTCTGAGATTTCGTCGGCGAGGATTTCCACGTTGTCGTCGAAACGCTGTCCGAGTTTTACGACCACACGTTTTGCCTTGCCGTTGTCATTAAGGAATACATACCTTTCGTCGCTGCCTTGGAGCTTCTGTACGGCGTTGTACGGAGCCACAAGCGTCTTCTCGTTGCCGAGTTCGAGGGTTGTGTTTACGTACATACCCGGGCGGAGTTTCTGCGAAGCATTGGGAATCTTGAGCTGTACGGAGAATGTGTGGGACCTCTCGTCAATGGTGGGATACACAATCTCAACAGTAGCCGGGAATACTTCGTCGCTGTATGTGTCGGTCTTTACGTTGATTTTCATACCAACTTTCACTTCAGGCACGTAGGTCTCCGGCACTTGCACGAGGGCTTTGAGCGTGGAGATTTTCACGAGTTCGTATATAGCCTGACCCGTGAAGAGTTCGCCCGGCTCATAGTTGCGTGCAGAGATGACGCCTGCAAACGGTGCGCGGAGATAGGTGTTTTGTTCGAGGTTTTTGAGCGACGTCTCCAATACTTCGAGCCCCGACTTGGCCTGGTCGAAGGTCTGCTTGGCGATGTTGTTGGAGTCGTTGAGGATTTTGATGCGGTTGAAGTCCTTCTTGGTGTTTTCATAGTTGAGTTTTGTGGAGAGATACTGGGTCTCGTCCATCTTCGCCAACATCTGTCCCTGCGAAACTCTGTCGCCAACCTCCACGTAGAGGTTAGTGATGCGGCCTTGGAGCGCGGGAGCCACCGACACCTTCTCGTATGGCTGCAATACCGACGAGAATGTGAGGATGCGCATAATTTCCTGTTTTTTGAGTTCCTGTGTGGAGACGGTCTCCACTTTTTCCTGCTCGGTCTCGGTGGTTTCTGTAGAGGAGCTGCAGGATGGCAACAGCGCGTATGCAGCCGCCGCCAAAATTACCGGATAGTGTTTTATTTTTGTCATTTTATAATGTGTTTTTACAAGTTGTTATAAAGTTTCAACAAGTCGGTTTGCGCGTTCATTACTTGGTAAAGGCTCTGGATGTAAGTGCCTTGCGCGTTGAGGAGGTTGTTGTTGACGGTAATCAAATCGTTGCTCGAAATAGTGCCGACATTGAATTTCTGCAACGAGTTTTTGAATATCTTTTGGTAGAGTTCCAATGACTCCTTGCTGCTGTTGTAGGTCTCGATGGCGTTGGAGAGATTGTATTTCAATTGTATCTCCTGCACCTGCAACTGCTCCAATGTCTGGTCGCGCTGCGTCTGTGCGATGTCGATGTCGATTTTTGCCTGTTTGCAGGCGGCATAACGTTTTCCAGACGAGAAAATCGGCACTTGGAGTTGGAAATTGAATGTGTGTGGGCGCGACATTGCAAAACCCGCTGTTCCAAAATAATGGATGCCGGAATAAACGTAGGCTGCCGAAAGTGTTGGACCATACGCCCAACGGCTGAGTGTCCACTGTTTTTTTGCAAGGTCGATGCTCATGTCCAATTGTTTCATCACGACACTGCTTTCGAGGCTTCCCGCTGGAACGTCAATCGACTCATTTTCAAAGAAATAGTCGAGGGTTTCGGTGAGTTGCACTTCGCTTGCCGGCGGCGCGCCGAGTGCTGTGATGAGTGCGCTCTTGGCGAGCTGTATGTTGCGGTCGGCGGCGCGGAGATTGTTGTCCAATACCATCAACTGCACTTTCAACTGGTCGGCGTCGGTCTGTTCTGCCATTCCGACTTTGGCGAGTTGCACAACGTTGTTGTATGATTTTTCGAGGTTTTTGCGGCTGTCTTCGATGGTCTTTTTGCTTTCCTGTGCAATGAGGACAGAAAGGTAAGACGTTGTGGCAGCGGCTTTTACGTCGTTTTCATTGCCTTGTTTGGCGAGTTCCTGCATTTCGATAGCCATCTTGCTGAGCTGTACGCCAATCACCATCTGTCCGTTGATGGCGATTGAAGTCGTGAGTCCGAGCGTTCCTGTTGCTGGCATCTCAACAGATCGTCCCATAAGGTCGATTGACTTTGGATACGATGATGAATAACTAAGCGACCCGTCCACATTGAGGAGCATATTGGAGATAGACTGCCATTTAGCCCACTCAGACTTCTGGATGTTGAGGTCGGCGGTGCGCATCGTCTTGGAGTGCTGCACGGCGTATGCTTTCGCCGAATCCAATGTCAGAATCAGCGGTCCTGCGTTGGCTGAGGTGTCGGTCTGCGCCGTTGCACACAGCGACATTCCCGCCGCAAGGATAAGCATTAGAGATTTTTTGAAATTCATTTTATGATTGATGTATTGTTATTATTTACAGATTGTTATACCTCGTCCGCCAGGAACTTTTTTTCGTAATTGTCCATCTGATCCATAAAAAAGGCAAGGCTTTTGAGCATCGCGCTGATGCTCTTGGCGGTGCGGGATTCCTTGTCCTGCTTGAGCTCGAGGGCGAGACGGTTGATTTTTTGCAATTTTTCCACATGACGGCGCATATCCTGCAAAAACTTCCTGCGACTGTTGATTTTGATTCTGAAATACCTTTTGCGGTCGCCTGGATATGTTATGTATTCGATTTTGTCGGTCTCGATGAGATGGTTGATGGTGGTGGAGACCGAAGATTTGGAGATTTTGAGTTCTTCTACGATTTCCTCGAATGTAAACTCCTCTTTGTCGAAGAATGACAGCAAGCCTATAATCCTCCCTGCAAGCGTTGTGCCGCCTCCCCTATTGGTGAGCCGTCCCATAGCCTCCACGAGTTCGCGCTGCTTCTGTATCCTCTCTACGTCGCTTAACTGTTCTTGCATTTGTTGGTTCTGTAACTTCCGAACTAATTATTATTTTCGGCACAAAGGTAAAAATTAAAAACTAAGAAAACAATAACGCAGTGTTAAGAAAAGGTTAAGAAAATTAAGTATGATAGACAAGCAAATAAAGTTTCCAATATTGTTTTTGAAACAAAAATGAAGTTTCCAATATTGTTTTTGAAACAAAAATAAAGTTTTCAATATTGTTTTTTTCACTAACTTTGCAGCGTCCTTCCCTTGAAAATCACCACAAACCAGCACAATTCAATTAAAAAGCATATTTATCTTAAACCATACATTTTGAGTACGCACATACTGCAATTCTTAACCACATTGTTCTTTGAATTTTGACATAAAAATAAAAAAATAATTAAGTATTAGATTTTCATCAGAAAAATTCATAAATTTGCAATCGATTATCAACAAGAAAAAACACTATGAGAAATTATAATTTGGGATTCATATCCAACGAAAACATATATAATCACGTGCGTGAAACGGTGATGCGTTATAGCGCGAATATTGATTTGAAAGCGTTTAACAAAAATATCATCGACCCCATCAAACTGACTTTTGATGCCAAAGTCTATGGTCGCACAATGGAGGAAGTAGTAGCGTCGGAGTGTATCCGTCAAATGGATAAATCAAACAACAACCACATCGGCTACTTTCATCAAAACCTATTCCGATATGCTGGAAATGGCTGGATTGTACCGACAGAAGGATTTGACGTGGTGAACGAACAACAGCATATTTTCGTTGAAATGAAAAACAAACATAACACTATGAACGCGGCTGCTTCACAGAAAACATATATGAAGATGCAGAATAAAATAGTACGCGATAGCCATGCAACGTGTATGCTTGTTGAAGCAATTGCCACAAGATCTCAGAATAGAACTTGGATTGTATCTGTTGACGGAGAACAATTTAACAACGACCACATCCGCCGTGTATCAATGGACAAGTTTTATGAGATCGTTTTTGGCGACCCGCAGGCATTTGCCAAATTATGCAAAGCTCTTCCCGATATACTTGATGACGTGATTGAAAACATGGATCACGAAAACAATCAGAACACTGTTTTTGCAGAACTTGCATCCTTGTCGCCTGATATAATGAAAAGCCTTTATCTTCTTGCATTTAGACATTACGACGGTTTTGACAATTTCTAACATAATGCATACATTTTTATCAGCCAATAATCTGGCGGACCTTACAGGGACGTCCATCGCTACCGCACATAAATGGGGCGAAAATGGCATATATCCATACCATAAAAACGAAAAAGGGCAAGAAGGTTTCTATATGGAAGAACTTACTGACGTTGAACCTGTAAGAATGATGCTCCGAACACGATGGGAGGACGAATTGCATGTCGCACCTCTGCGTGACTTTACATCGGTAGAGTTGTTCGCGGGGGCGGGCGGTCTGGCACTTGGAATGCACATGGCAGGCTTTCGGCATGTACTACTTAATGAAATTGACGCAATGGCTTGTCAAACCTTACGGCGCAATCACCCTGAATGGAATGTACTTGAAGGCGACATTCATAATATTGATTTCACCCCATTACGTGGTCATGTCGATTTCCTATCGGGAGGATTTCCTTGTCAGGCATTTTCGTATGCAGGGAAAAAAGGTGGACTGAATGATACACGTGGCACGTTGTTCTTTGAACTTGCAAGAGCGGTCAAAGAGATACAACCGAAAGTTTTTATGGGCGAAAACGTGAAAGGACTATTGTCTCACGACAATGGCAGAACACTACAAATAATTCGCAACGCAATTGCTGAATTGGGTTATACGTTAATTGAGCCACGTGTATTAAAGGCAATAATGTATCAAGTGCCACAAAAACGAGAACGACTAATTCTTATAGCAATTCGTAACGATATTGCTGGACATGTACAGTTTAAATGGCCCGACCCATATAGACGTGTGATGACCTTGCGAGATGCATTTTTTTGCGGAGAATTGTTTGAAAACGACGTACCAAAATCTGAAGGTCAACAATATCCACCCAAAAAAGCCCGAGTTATGGCAATGGTTCCTGAAGGAGGCGACTGGCGCGACCTACCTGAAAAGGAACAAAAAGACTACATGGGTGGTAGTTACTATCTTGGCGGTGGAAAAACAGGTATGGCTCGTCGTCTTGCCATGGACGAACCGAGCCTAACTCTTACCTGCGCTCCAGCTCAGAAACAGACCGAACGTTGCCATCCTACGGAAACACGCCCTTTGACAGTGCGCGAATATGCACGTATTCAAACATTCCCCGATGATTGGCTTTTTGAAGGTAATATGACAGAACAATACAAACAGATAGGAAATGCAGTTCCTGTAAATCTTGCATTTGCTATTGGACGTTCTTTAATTCGCCTTTTCAACGACATCGACGCTCAGATGCCCGAAGAAAGCCATTGGGAAGAAGCCAACAAAATAGCGCAAGGAATGTTGCCGCCAAAATTGTTTGAAATAAACATGTTTGCTGTCAAAGAGGAATATCCTGAAAAAATAGTCTGCAATCAGTATGCAAAAAAGAACCGTGTAAATATAAGTAAACTTGACTATACAAAGAATGTACTTATATGTCTTGTACCAGACAAATACATCGTTCCATATACAAATAGAGATGCCAAAGTCTATTTTACTGGTAAAAAGTTTCCTTCTACTGTTGCTCTCAACAAACTCTACTACTTTATGCCATACACCAAAGGCAAAGGAATTCGCGATCTTTATCAAATTAAGGTCGCTCGGATTGCACCCAAACATGAATTTGTGACTGATGCAGATGAAAACGACTTGCGACTGGCTTTTGAGATTGAGTATATTGCGCAACTACACGATGACTACAAACCAATCCGCCTGAATATTTGGCGAACATTCACCGATACAAAACTTCGGAATGTGCTTGATTTGTAATCTATTTTACCTCCAAATCTTCAAATCCTGGAATGCCTTCCTCCTTCTCCGTGCGCTCTTGGACTCGTCCGTGCCACGGCTGATGACTTTCTTCTCGCGGCGGCGCTTGCGTTCCTCAACGAACTCGCCGACACGGTTAAGGACTTTCTTCAAGACGCGGCAATAGAGGCACAGGTACAACAGCAAACTCTGACCCCAAACCACAGCCAGATTGAGCCAGTACGTCTCCACATACCAATTTGCAAAGCGTTTTCTCGGTGCGTAAAAATGCGCACGAAGCCACTTGTGGTGCGGATCCATGTAGATTGGGATTGCCTTTTGGTAAATGCGGTTGTTGTATTCCATAATGCGCTCAGTCTCGCGGTTGTTGGTCACAAAATCCGAAAGCGATTCGTTGTGATAGTCGCGCTTCAAATCGAGGTACGCCTTGCGCTGCTCCGGGGTCTGCTGACGCTCGGAGATGTAATTGTCGCGCTCCTTGCTCGCATCCTTAAACTGACGGATGTAATAACTCCTCAGCGCGTCAAAATATTCCTGAACCTTGGCAATGAGCGCAGGGGTGCAAAGCTCGTATGTCAGGCTGTCGGGATTGAAATCGGGACGCACGTTGAGATTCTCCTCCATCTCCTGCCTTACCTCGTTGCGGATGGTGAGAAGGTCGCTCTCAATGGTGGCGCGGCTCGCCGTGTCCGACACAGAACGGTTGTAGTTGGAAAGCTTATTTTCGAGGTGTTTGAGCCAAAAATCACGCTTCATAATTGCGTTCTGCATCTGTTTTTCGTATTGATAGATTGGACGCTCGTACTCATTGTCAACAAACTGCTCCACCGCCAATCCTTCATACGCCCAACGTGCCACAAAGATGTCGCCATACATCGGCACCACACCGGGGCGGGTGATGGTGGGATTGAGTTTGTCAAAACTTACCAAAACGCCCGTCAACATTATCTGCGGGATTATCAGGAAAGGTATTAATATATAGATAGTTACAGTGGTCTTAAAGGCATCGGAAATGTTGAGACCCATAATATTTGCATTTACCCAAACGGCAAACAGCATCAGCCAATACTTAAAGTACATTCCATGAATCTCCAATATCGAATTTCCAATTGCCACAAACGTAAACGCCTGATATGCAGACATGAACAACAATATCACAACCTTCGACAACATATACGCGCCGTCGCTGAGGTTAAGGAACTGTTCACGTTTGCGCACAGCACGGTCTTTGATGATTTCCTGCGCACTCACAGTCAAGCCCACAAATATCGCAATTATCACTGACATAAATATATATACGGGCAAATTGCTGTTGTTGAGGAACACGTACTCGCCACCCGCATCACGGGAGATGTTGCGGTATTTGATTATATATGTCAATAGCAATGCAATGAGCGGCGTCTCCAATAGGTTGATGAGTACATACTGCATATTGCTAAACTTGGCGAGGACGTCACGCTTCATGAAAATCATAAACTGCCCGAGGCGGTCTGGTATTTTGAAGCCGACTTTCGGCAAATGCTTGACATATACCGACTTCTTCTTTTCAACGCTCGACACCTTCTCAAAATACTCGTTCCACTCCTTGGGCTGGACTTTGCGCTGCTGCGTGACGTTACCATATTCGTCGATGACGTGCCCCTCAACGATATTGAAAATCTGTTCAGGGTTCACGTTGCCGCAAGTCTGGCACTCCGAGTCGTTCCAATTTGCCTGACGGATTCTCGACTTGAAATACGTGATGCCCTCCACCGGGTCTCCTTTATATATAAGGTAGCCGCCGGTGTCGAGGATTATCAATGAATCGAACATCTTAAAAATCTCGCTCGACGGCTGGTGGATGACTAAAAAGACAAGCTTGCCCTTGTTTGTGAGTTCGCGAAGGAGGTCGAGGATATTTTCAGAATCACGCGACGACAGACCCGAAGTAGGCTCGTCGAGGAAAAGTATGGAAGGCTCACGTATAAGCTCCATTGCAATATTCAATCGCTTGCGCTGACCGCCCGAAATACGCTTGTTCAACGGGTTGCCGACCTGCATATTGCGGATTTCATAAAGCCCGAGTGATTTCAATAGTTTCAGGACTTTACGGTAGAGCTGCGGGCGGGTGTAATTGTCAAAACATTGCTTTGCGCTGTAATATAGGTTTTGGAATACAGTCAATTCCTCTATCAAAAGGTCGTCCTGAGATACGTAACCAATCAAGCCATCAAGTTCGCCGTTGTTGTCGTGGATGTCGATGCCATTTACCCAAACGTGCCCCGACGAAGGCTTGCTGATGCCATTGAGGACGTTGAGGAGCGTGGTCTTGCCCGCGCCCGACGACCCCATAATGCCAACGAGTTTGCCGCTCTTCTCCATAAAACTCATCGAGTGCAAACCATACGCGCCATTGGGGAATTTATATTCTATCTTATCGACTTCAAAGACAATGCGTCCCTTGGTAGTATCTATGTTATAGGCACTTACAATGTCGCTGTAATATATCGGTTTCTTAAACTTCGGACCCCTTATCGACGAGCCGAGCGACAATACGTGCACACGGTCGGGATTGAGTATAGTGCCGTTCATCGATACTTCCTGACCATTTACGAATGTGAACAGGAACATATTGACCGACGCCACTTTATAAAAAATAATCTGTCCGCTGAGATTTTCGCTGTAAATATGCTTGACGGTGTCGCTGTGGAAACCGTAATCGTTGTCAACTATCAAAAGTTTGTCGCTCTCCGGAATTTGCATCAACGACGAGAAAAGCACGAAATCCCTCACTCCGTTGAATTCGTCCTCCGATACATTGAATGCGCGGGCGATATTCTGCACAAAATTGAGCTGTTCTGTATTGTCGGCATCGGTACTGCCAATCCTCACAAATTCGAGCATACGGACGAGCAGATAAACCTTCTGACGCTGAACGAGTTCCTTATTGATGGCATCGCAGATGACGAGTACCTTGGTGCTGCTCGACGACAATACCTTCATCCTCTTGCCACCGGAGGTGCGCGTCCTAAGTTGCTCATACATCGACATATACGACTTCATATAGCTGCCCACAAGGTCGTGGCGCAACTCGTGGCTTAGGAAACCCTCTACAATGTTATGTGTGGCCTTTTGGTCGCCCTCTTTGGAAGCCGCAATTATTGCAAACAACTGCATCAATGCCTTCAATATACTCTCGCTCATATATCGTGCTGATAGGGTCTGTGAGTGTTTTTAGTAATTAGAATCCGTTTTTTGGGGTTAATGTTAATACTTAAAGCCAATCAACAGAATGGCAAATCCACTTTCAGGAGCCTTGTCGCCGAGCCGCGCCTCTATGACGCAATCTACCGTGGAGCCAAACTTGAAGTCCCAATACGGCGCGTCCTTGTGGTCGGCGTTGCAGAATAGCTCGTTGCGCTCCGAATCATAGACGGTAAACACCAAGTCGCCATCCTTCAAACCGCTGCAAGCCGCAAGCCTGTAAGTACTTCCGCCATAGAACGTTACGTGAAATTCCGCAGTCTCGTCCGATGAGATTGGGGTCTGATACACCTGTCCGTCGCTGATGTAGGACGACGGGATGTGCCGCGCACAAAAATTGAGCAACGTGTCGGCCTGCGCGCTCGCAATGCGCGGCATCATCAGCGCAACGAGCATTGCTATTATGAACAATGTTTTTTTCATCTCAATTACATTTTTCAAGTTTCGTAGTTTTTTTTACAACGAACAAAACAAATGTTTGCGTCTCTACATTTAATCCGTTGTTAAAATATAAAACCACTTGCGAAAGTTGAGTTATATTATTTATCGTGTGATGCTTTCACGGATGCGCTCCACCTTGTCGGCGATGGCAAGTACGTGCGACTTTTCTATCATCACCTGCGATTCGCTGTTGATGACTGTAATCTTGCCCTCCTCGTCGGTCTCCGCAGGCTTGTACGTATATTTAACGTTGATTGCGTCGTATATGTTGGCTATCTCCGAAAGTTTTTCGAGAAACGAATCGTAATCCTTGCCCACCGTGCCGTAATATGGGCGCAGGAGTTCGATGAGGTTGTTGAGCGGGTGCTTCTGCTGACCAATTGTCTGGAATTGGCTTTCGCTCATCTGCTCCACGGGGCATATATGCGTAAGGAGGTATAGACCCTCCACCCAGCCGCCCGCGATGATGAGTGCGCCCACCTCGTTGCGCTCGCTGTTCATCAGGTATGCGTCTGACTCGCGATATACCATCGACGCTATGAACATAAGCGAATCCTTGTCGCCGCTGTTGCGTTCGATGCGCTCCATAGTTTGCTCATTGAAGGTATTTAGCACGCCCAACTCTGTGGTGAGCGACCTCACCGCGCCGAAATATGCCGTGGCGTCTGGAAGCTGGTCAAAGGCGTTGATATAGCCAAGATCGGCACCATACACGCCTACATTGAGGGCTTGCTTGAATGTTGTAGTATAATTGCCGCGCTTGCTTACGTCGCTGAGAATTTCGCGGTGGTAAGGCTGCCCAAAACTTTTTAGCATAGTAGCGAGCTGAATCGGCGAAGGCACGTTGAAAAGCCTGTTGTTGACCTTCAACAACGCCGAGCGCGAAGGGTCGAGCCCCCCAGGTTGCGACTGCGCAGTGCTGCTCGAATCGCCGTTGCCGCCTTGATTGCCGTTATTGACTGTACCGGCACACCCAGCGACCACTGCCGACGCAACTGCCAGCAACAGGTATTTCCTTAGTTTCGGTAATAGTTTCATTTTGTTGTAACTATTTAATAATTTTGTTTTTTTTACAATTGCCGTTGCAAATTTGGCAAAAATTTTTGGAAATACTATCGTTTTTTTTTAAATTCGTTTTCCAAAACATAAAAGTGCGACGCTATTTGACATACACCAATGTAGCGCCGCCGCCATACTCCTCAAACGAAGCGTCCTGATACTGACAGCGTTTGTAATTGCGGTCGAGACACTTGCGGAGTTCGAGTTTGAGGCTGCCGTTGCCTTTGCCGTGTATGAAAACCACCTTCTTGACGTGCGGGTCGGCGATGCACTCGTCCAACTTCTCGCGGAATACCTTCATCTGATAGTCGAGCATATCCTTGGGCGTCATACCAGCCTCATTGTCAATGATTTCTGTGAGATGCAGATCTATGACCACCTTTTCGGGCTTGCGCTGAGGTTTTTGGGATTTCGACGGTTTGTCGGCATCCTTGTGTTGCAACTTGCCGTCCTTCAACGAGCGCAGAGCGTCGTCCATCTCCTTGTTTTCGAGTACAGGTATGATGTAAGCCTTGCCATCGAAAAAGTCGTTGTCATTATAATAACTCTCCTGATAAAACTTTGGCGCGTGCATCTTGACCTCCGCCTCAATTGGCTTGCGCGGCGTAGTGTCGCCGTCGCGGTAGGTAAGGAGTTGCAGCTTGATGCCGCCAATCTCGCCAATGTCGGCGCGGCGGAAAGTCTCGATGTACTCCTTGGTGTCGGGCTCCAACACGCCCATAGCCGAGAGGTAGCCCGGACGCCCAACAATGGGACGGAGATAATTGTAGCACATATTGTACTCGCTGTCGTTGACGAGATAAAACTCCAAGTCGCACTTGTCCAACGGCTTGCCGTCCGCCGGAACGAATGCCGCCAAAAGTTCCACAGCGTCATTTTTGGGCGTTTTGGGAGTGGCATTGTGGAGCACAATGCGGCGCGGACCCTCGGTGCGAGGCTCCGTCTTAGGCTCCGGTTCGGGCTTTGCCAAATTTTTTTGCACCGGCATTGCGTCGGGATCCAATATCAGTTCACGCGCCATCACTGGCACCTCAAAGTCATCACTATTAAGCACATACACCATTCCATCGCCCGTCACACGGGTTACAGTGCCGTGGTCGTCCTCGTTGAGGAACTTCACTTTGTCGCCTTTCTTAAAATTCATTTTGCTTTTTACTTTTTTATTGCGTCAAAGTTAGTTATTTTTGCACAAATTTAGCACAATAATTATGCAAAAAAACAAAATAAAATGTCATCACCCAAAAACATCGAAATAGCTGACTTCAATTACGACCTACCCGACGAGCGGATAGCCAAGTTTCCATTGAAGGACAGAGACAAATGCAAACTCCTGATATACAAGGACAACCAAATATCAGAAGGCATATTTTCAGACGTTGAAAAGATGCTTTCGCCCGATACTTTGATGGTAGTAAACGACACCAAAGTAATCCCCGCAAGGCTCGAATTTTTTACAGAAAACGGTGCGCGGATAGAGATTTTTTGCCTCGAACCCCACCTTCCCGCCGACTACGACAGCAATTTTGCCTCCAAATCGGAGTGTCAATGGAAGTGTCTCGCCGGAAATCTCAAACGTTGGAAAAACTTCAATCTCCGCCGCGCCCTCACCTGCGCCGACGGCTCCTCCATCAACCTCGAAGTTGAAAAAATGGAAGTCTCCGGCGGCGAAGTCATCGCCAAATTCAGTTGGGACGGCGGCAAATCGTTCTCCGAAGTAATCGACGCCGCCGGCAGCATCCCTATCCCACCCTACCTCAACCGCAAGGCGCAGGAATCGGACAACACTGATTATCAGACTGTTTACTCGCTCTACAAAGGTTCTGTGGCAGCACCCACGGCGGGCTTGCATTTTAGCCCCGAATTGATGCAACGCCTCCGCTGCAAGGTGGGACGATTGACTTTGCACGTCGGCGCAGGTACGTTCAAGCCCGTAAAGACGCAGACCATCGGCGAACACGAAATGCACAGGGAGTTTTTCAGCGTCAACATCAACTTCCTTGAAGACCTTCTCGCACACCTCGGACACATCACAGCCGTCGGCACCACGTCCGTCCGCACCCTCGAATCGCTCTATTGGCTTGGCTGCAAAATCCTCAGCAACCAACCCGCCGAACACCTTTCACAATGGGAATGTTATGACGACAACGCCCCCGACACAGCACCCGCCGACGCTATCAACGCCATCATCAATTATCTAAAAAACAACGGCTTGGACACCTACAAAGCCTCAACTGGCATTATGATTTGCCCTGGCTACCGCTACCGCATCGTCAATACCATCATCACCAACTTCCACCAACCGCAAAGCACGTTGCTGTTGCTCGTCTCGGCGGCTGTGGGCGACAAGTGGAAGGTTATTTATGATTACGCCTTGCAACACGATTTCAGGTTTTTGAGTTACGGCGATAGCTGCTACTTGGAGGTGGGATAATAATATTTTTCTCTGTTGTGGTACGAAATATGCACTACATATCAAAAAAACTGAAAAATGAAAAAAAACATTCTCTTTGTATTAGCATTGACGGCAATAGCCTTGCAATGCTGTGCCATCACCGAACAACAGAGCGAGCCAACGCCGACAATATCCGACATCGACAGGTTCGTCGATTCCATCTACAATGCAATGTCGGACGACGAGCGGCTGATGCAGCTCTACCTCTACGCACCCAAAACGAGCGACAATTTCATCGTACAGTCGGGACCTGTGCCGGGTGGCGTGTTGCTGCCTGTATCAACATTTGCAACAATGCAAAAACAAATTGACGCCCTCGGCAGTTGGGGCAACGTGCCGGGTTTGGTTGCCCTCAACCTCAACCGACCAATCCCAGCCACGCCCAACTATATGAACCCCTACAACGTCGCCGCCAGCCGACACGACTCGCTCGTTACGCATATTGTAACTACAACTCTCACCGATACACTGAGCGCAATAGGGTTTGAGGCGACCACGGGTTTCATCGCCAACAAGTTTGGTCTGCGGGAAAAAATACAACATTCGCGCCGCATAGTCATCCTCAACGACACTACAACTATCACTGCATTTAGCCTGACCACCGACACAAGCGTTAAGACCGCCATAGAATCAGACAACCTACTGATTGTAGGCTCATCAAGTCCCGAAATATTTCTCGTAAGGGCGCAGATCGCCGCAAAGGAGCATCCCGAAATAGACAGCACCATAGGCCAAAAGGTGCGTCAAATCCTTAAAATGAAATACTTGCTGCCGTCCCAACACCACAGGACACCTTGCGACATCCCCACCTCCGAAGCCTCCGCAATATGCGCATTGAAGGCTATCACCTGCATCAACAACGATGCAAAAATGCTCCCGCTCCCGTCGGGCTCCAACATCGAGATAATCCAAATCGGCGGTCTGAAAATATCAGCTTTCGGCACACAAGCGGGCATATACGGCGATTATAGTTACAAATACACCGACACTTCCACTGCGTCAGTAACAGCCACTCTCAACAAGCGCAACAAAAACCGCCGCAGCGTAATCCTGCTCAACGCCCTCATCACCAACCCCGCCACCGCATCCGCCATCAAAAAGGCGACAGCCGACGGCAAAACCTGTGTCATCAATTTTGACAATTCCAAAAACCTCACCTTCATCGACGGCAAGTGCATCGTACAACAGGTGGGCAACAACGTCACCGCCGCACAGATGGCTGCAAGAGCGGTTTTCGGTGAGATAGACATCAACGGCGCGTTCCCATACAAGGAAGTTGGCAAGGCAAAACGCGGCGAAGGCATCAAAATCGCCGCCAACAAACTGAAATACTGCCTATTGCGCGATACCGACTTCAATATCGCGTACAAAGACACATTGGATTCCATAATATCGGCGGCAATACGCGACGGGGCGTTCCCAGGATGCCAAGTGTTTGCAGCAAAGGACGGCAAGATACTGATTAACAAGGCTTACGGCAAGCTCACTTACGACGACAAGCAACGCCACGTAAATACCGCCGACCTCTACGACATTGCCTCTCTCACCAAAGTAAGCGCAACGACAATGATGACGATGTACCTCTACGACCAAAAACAGATGGACACCGACAAGCCGCTCGGCACTTACCTGCACTACGACGACACGCTCCCAAAACCAATTATGAACGTGAAATTGAAGTCGATACTCGAACACAGGAGCGGCATCTACGCCTATCCGCCAATCATTCGCTATGTAAACAATTCCATCGGTTGGAAACGGCTCGGCTCCACAATTGGTCTCGACACCGACACACTGCCGCCCGCCAAACTCGCCGAAACCGCATACAACGAAATTTACCGTCCAAAATTCGACAAGGACAGCGCGACCACTCGCATCGCCGACAGCCTTTGGTTGAGGGACAACTACCGCGACTCGCTGCGCAAATTTTATATGCACCTGAGCGTCAAGAAACGCCAAAAATACCAATATTCGGATGTCAATATGATTTTGCTACAATGGGCCAACGAGGAGGTTGCAGAATGTCGCGCCGATACTTTCCTGCGCCGCACTTTCTATCAGCCACTCGGAATGACGCGCACATTCTACACGCCATTGCAATACGGCATACCCGCCGACCAGATAGCCCCCACGGAAGCTCAGCAATGGACTGGCAAAATGCTCCAAGGCGACGTTCACGACCCGGCGGCGGCATTGCTCGGCGGCATTTCGGGCAACGCGGGACTATTCTCCACAGCATACAACATCGGAATACTCTTCCAAATGATGCTCAACGGCGGCACTTATGGCGGACACCGCTATCTGAGCAAGAAGACAATTGACAAATTCACCGCCAAACAGCCCAACACGAGCCGTGGACTCGGGTTCGATATGGCGCCAAACAATTTTGTGGCTACAACGGCAAGCAAGCGCACTTACGGACACACAGGATTCACCGGCACTTGCGCCTGGGCAGACCCCGACAACAAAATCGTTGTAGTCTTTATGTGCAACCGCGTCCACCCCGACGCAGAAAATAAGAAAATAAGCACATTGCGGGTGCGTCAGAAGATAAGCCAAGCAATTTATGACGGCTGCGGAATCAAGGAGGACAAGTGATTGAAGTGATTGAAGTAATTGAAGTGATTGAAATGATTGAAGTGATTGAAGATATGAAATAATTGAAGTAAACGAAAAAACGTCTACGGACAATGGGCTAACCATCGCCGTAGACGTATCCTATAAAATACTCCATATAATCTTAACCACGCAGGTTTTTTAATCTATAACCACGCAAAGTTGTCATTTATTCTTTGGTAAATGCACCTGTCTTACCGTTTACCTTTACGGTATAAAGACCGGGGATGAGAGTTTCGATATTGACACCCTGTCCCTTCTCAACCCTCTGTGTCTTGACGAGGCGACCCATTGCATTGTAAATCTGCACGGTGTCAGCCTTCTCAATATCCACCATAATCTTGATGGACGACACTTCTGGCCAAACATGAACGCGGGATGCATTGGCATCGCTCTCCACAATAGCGCTTTCTGCCGCAGAGGCATCTGCCATGGCAACTGTCTCTACGCCTGAGGTTTGCGCTTTGGCTGCAACGCCGCAAGCCATTACAAAACCCAATGTAACAATAACTGTTTTAAGATAATTCATGATTTGATTGTCGTTATACAAATTAATAATCCTTTTCACGCTGCAAAATTGATAATTATTTTTGAATTACACTAATAATAACGCAAAAAATTATCAATTATTTTTATCTGTGCCAACAGAGCCTATCCTAACACCCATTCCCCACTCTATGTAATACGCTTTCATAAGGAATGTTCGTAGCCCGACGTGGGCTATAAGCCTGTTGTTGAAGTTGTAGTTGACTGTCACCCTGTCATACATGTCAAAAAAACTCTTGACTTCGCTGAACAGGTAGCCCCCAATCTCCAAAGCTGCATAAACCTTGCCAAACTCCAATCCCGCCGAGCCGTGTATGCCGCCGGACATCAGTTTGAAAAAGCCGTTGTCGCCGTCCAAGTCGTTTGCGTCGCTGCCGTCGCGCATGAGGTCGAAGCCAACACCCGCCACAAACTTCTTCGTCACGGGTCGCAAGGCATTAAAAGCCATCGTGGTAACAAAGTATTTGTCGCCGAGCGGCGTGCCTTGTTCACGGCATCCAAACGAAAGGAACGCCTGATAACGCCACCTGCGGTCTATCTCCGCCGCCGACGCATCAAACTCCCTTACCTCAGCCAATTCCTTCTTAACACGCATCCGCGCTCCAAGATTAAACTGACAAAGATTAAGCCCGAGGTTTGGCAACTTCATCGCGCCGTTTGAATAATGGACGAAATTCAATCCCGCCACATACGAAACACGGCTCTCCGGCATCGCCACGAGTTCAAACCCAAACCTGAAAAACGCCGACGCCTTCGCGCCGATGTAGAGGTTGAGGTTGTTAGTCCGCGCATCAAACTTTTTAGTGAGATACGCCGCGCCCGCCTGAATGTTGAGGTCAAAATCAAAGAACCTTCTCTTGACGATGTGAAAATCGGAGACCAAAGCCGCCGAAAATGCCTTGCCGAGTACGTCGGGGTAGCCAAAATCCTCATAATAAGCCGCCACGCCAAGTTTTGGACGACGGTAATAATGATGCCACGGCTCGCTGCCATCCACGCGCCAGAGGTACGAGACACCGACGCCCTGAGTAATGCCGAGGTTCAACGCCCCCGCCAAATTCCTGTGGTCATAGACCGGCCCCCGGAGATAATCAACCGACCAATAGGCATCCCGCCCGCTCTCCTGCGCCGTCGCCGAAAGGGTTATGATCCAAATGGTCGCCAATAATAATAGTTTCATATTGTCTATCAATCTATTACGCGAAAACTGCCCTTTCCTTTCTTTGCAACAAGCACCGGAATCGCCCCGGACTTATAACAAACATCGCCTGTGTGATGAATCTCGGCGTAAACGGTGTCTGCCGCATTTACAAGGACATCGCCGGTGGAGTAATTCGCTACGTGAGCCACCCTCGCCCGAAGCCATGAGGCATCCACAATCGAAGTGTATTGAGCCTCAATGTCAAGGCTTTCCGCCCTGCCACCGATTTTATAACTGCCCGAACCGTCGGCTATTTCTACCCTCAGGTCGGGTGCGTTGCTCACCACGTCGAGACCGCCGATGAAGCCGTCAAAAACATAATTCCTGACGTCCACGCTGTCATCACTACTGATAATAACGCTTGCATGGGCGTAAATGTTGCATAGAAGTGAAAAACTGCACTTTATTTTTGGTACTGACTGGTTGTTGCGCACCATTCCAAACTTTGTGTCGTCTGATACTGAGAGTGTTGACGATGCCTCATCGTATTTTACGCTTACATTTTCGATGATATTTTCACCATATTCCACGACCACAAAATCGCGGTTGCCCTTTATGAGTTCTACATGGAAATTGTTGTTGATTACCAAGTCTTTATACGCCCCGACCTCAATGGTGTCCGTCGCGAGGTTGCCCGCAGATTTCATCATGTCGGGTAGATTCTTGTTGTCGCAGGATTGAGCGGCGATAGCCATCAACACCAAGACCGCCGACACGTATTTTAATAGATATTTCATCGCCGAGGTTAGAGTTTTGGAATGTCGCGTTCGAGGTTTGTGAGAAGCATAATGTCATTGTCGGAGAGATTGAGGTCGCCGCCAATCTCGCCGCGAATCAGTGAGAGCCAAGCCTTGTTTTTTTCCTGTTTGTTGAAGAGGTCAACCTTCGTGGTCTCTATCTGTGAAATGCAATTACGGTAAAAAGCCTTCTTGTCCTCGTCCAACGTGCTGTCATCGAGATACTTGCGGTATTCCCTTTCGCCAGCCTCCATTGTCTCCATAAAAGCCGAATCCGCCGTGCCAAGCCCGGGATAACGCTCCTCGTCGGGGTGTGCGGCGATTGCGGCGACCACGGGATGAAGTTTGCCGTGAACATACATAAAATATTCAACGTCTGGAAATCCGTTCCTGCCCAATATGTACATCAACGTTGGATAATCCTTTATCTCATTAGTATCCACCACGTTATGAGTATCAATATAGAGAAGAAAATCCTTATGAGAGTCGGCAATCACGGTATAAGACTGCACATAACCCGACACGTCCTCCGAGTCGATGTGCATCCCCGAATACTTGTTGCTGTGGCAGCACGGCAACATCCCAATCACCAACAATATGTATATCAATAAGTTGCGTCGCATTTTGAGTAGTAATTTTTATTTTGCAAATATAAAGAAAAAAATTGAAAACCTGAAAAGGAAATTTTCTGCCGCCAAAGATAACAATTCATTCCGAAAAATGGAAAATTTTTTGTTATCAAGTTTTAGAGAGGTTATTTAATTAATAATCAAGAAGTTACAAAAATATGTTGTCTAAATCTGCAAAAAAAATGCAGATTTAGACAACATATCCGATTTAAAAGTGCCTTACAGCATATTGTAGGGCATACAAGGAGAAGATTTTTACATTTATTAACACCCGAAAATATACGGTTTCCCCATAAGAAATTTTTATTAGAACCTCTTATATAATGACATTTTTTATAATTTTGTGGCGGATATTTGAAAATTAGTAATCAAGAATCATTAAAACACGAAAAAAATGAAAAAAACTTTACTCGTAATCGGCGTTTTGGCTATGGCAGCCATTATGTCGTCCTGCGGCGGCAACTCCAACAACGCCCCCGCTTCCACCGACTCCAAACCCGCCACCGAACAATCAACCACACCAAAGGCGGACGCTCCCAAGGCTGACGACAACGCCGCCAAGCCCGCAACAACCACTCAGGCTGTTGACCTCACCAAAAAATACGTCTGCCCCAACCGCGACGGCTCCTCCGACCAACCCGGCGTTTGCGAGGCTTGCGGAATGGATTTGATTGAAAACTAAAAATAAAAAAATTCATAATTCATAATTCATAATTCACAATTACCATCCGGCGGATGCCCAATTATGAATTTTGAATTATGAATTATGAATTGCTCATTGCGAGTGGCAGTGCTCCGCTATTTCTTGTGCTTTTCTTCGGCGATTGGCATTACGGCAGCCGCGTCTTTCTGTTCGTAGGCGGCTACGTGTTTGTGATGTTTCTCAGTGTGTTGTTTAGGTTTAAGCACTTTTCCGATCTTTCCCATGATTGAAATCTCCTATAATTTAAATTGTTAAACATTTATTTTACGGAGTAGGGTTCGGTAAGAATTGGTTGCCGGACTTGCTCTTTCACTTTGGCATTATCCAAACTGCGTGCCAATAGCTATTTTTCGGACACAATGACAGTTTTCAATGACAATATGGCAAGAATACAGACATTATGACGTGGTATTTTTTTAAACACGGAACACACGGAAAGCACGGAAATGGTTAGAAATCAAATTATTAAAAACAACAAGTTGTTTTTAATAAACAGAAAACACGGAAACGAAACCTTTTGTTATGCATTATGAATTATGCATTATGAATTTATACTTGCTCTGTCGTTGTTGCCAACGCTCCCTTGCGTATTGTTGCATGTCGGCGACGGTGTCTTTTTCGTCGAGGATTTCAAATCCGAGGAGGGTCTCGATGATGTCTTCCATTGTTACAACGCCGTCCATTCCGCCGTATTCGTCAACTACGAGGGCGATTTGCTCTTTTTTCATCAACAAATCTTCCCACATTGCAAAAACGGGTTTGGTGTTTGGGACTATCACAATGTCGCGGCGAAGGTCGCGGAGGCGGAGTGTGTCGTGGTCTTCGGCAAGGCTTTCCATCACTTGTTGACGGAAGACGTAGCCGGTGATGTTTTCGTCGTTGCCCTTGTAAATCGGAATCCGTGAAAATCTCAAATACTCCTTGTTAGCGAGAAATTCGCCCAAGGTCATCCCCTCGTCAGCAATGGAGACCACAACGCGGGGCGTCATTATGTCGGAAACTCGCAAGTTTTTGAGTTTCATCAGGTTTTGAATGATGGCGTTTTCCTTTTCCTTAAAAATTCCCTCCTCAGTGCCGATGTTGGCGAGGGCAGAAATTTCCTCGCGGGACGTGGTGTGCCCGGTGTCGCTGCGTTTTAAGAGTCGCGTCAATACCTGAGCCATCATCACGAGCGGATAGGTAATTATATAGGTACACTTGATGAGATGCCCCACAAGACCGGCGAGACGCTGCCAATTGTTGGAGCCGAGGGTCTTGGGCAGGATTTCTGAAAATATCAAAATCAGGACGGTCAATATCGCCGACACCACGCCCAACGATTCCGAGCCCAACACTTTTGCAGCCTGCGCGCCCACCATTGCGGCACCGGCGGTGTTGGCGATTGTGTTGAGAGAGAGTATGGCGGCAAGCGGCTTATCGACACTGCCCTTAAAACGCGCCAAAAGACGCACACCCTTTTTGGGGGAGTTTTCGTTGATTTTTACAAATGTTGGCGTCGCGCTCAGCAACACGCTCTCCATCAGCGAACACATAAAAGAAATGAGCAACGCGCCCACCAAATATGTTATCAATAGTCCCATAAAAGCCTGTATAACGAAAATTGACGCCTTACAGCGTCTTTCTTTTAAACAAAAATTTAAACGAATTGAAATTAATTAAAACGAATTACTATGTTTGGACAATTCGCTTTAATTCGTCATAATTCGTTTAAATTTTTGTTTAGAAAAAACCGTGCCGCAAGGCACGGAATTTCTGTTTAGAAGCAAAATTCTTATTTTACGTTACCGACTTTGATGAGGTATTCAGCGATTTGTACGGCGTTGAGAGCCGCGCCCTTGCGGATTTGGTCGCCGGAGAGCCACAATGTGAGGCCGTTGTCGTCGGAGATGTCCTTGCGCACGCGACCTACGAAAACGTCGTCCTTGCCGGCTGTCTCGAGCGGCATTGGGTAAACGAGGTTTGCGGGGTCGTCCACAAGCGTGCAGCCCGGAGCGGCGGCGATTGCTTTCTGCGCCTCCTCTACGGAGATGGGCTTTTCGGTCTCAATCCATACCGATTCGGAGTGGCTGCGCAATGACGATACCCTCACGCACGTAGCCGAACATTTGGCGTCGGTGTGCATAATCTTGCGTGTCTCGTTGTACATCTTCATCTCCTCCTTGGTGTATCCGTTGGGTTGGAACACGTCGATCTGCGGAATCACGTTGTAAGCCAACTGATGCGGGAACTTCCTTACAGTCACGGGGTTGCCGTCAACGATGTCCTTGTATTGTTGCTCCAATTCCGCCATAGCCGCAGCACCTGCGCCCGATGCGCTCTGGTAACTCGACACGTGGATGCGCTTGATGTGGGAGATGTTCTCCAACGGCTGCAAAACGACCACCATCATAATAGTGGTGCAGTTTGGGTTGGCGATGATGCCGCGTGGACGGTTGAGGGCGTCCTCGGCATTACATTCCGGCACTACGAGCGGCACGTCCTCATCCATACGGAACGCGCTCGAATTGTCAATCATCACCGCGCCGTACTTGGTGATGTCGGCGGCAAACTCCTTGGATGTGCTTGCACCCGCCGAAGCAAAGGCGATGTCAACGCCCTTGAAGTCGTCGTTGTGTTGGAGCAACTTCACTTCGTACTCCTTGCCACGGAATGTATATTTGGTGCCTGCGCTCCTCTGCGAGCCAAAAAGCACCAGTTCGTCAATAGGAAAATTCCTTTCTGCGAGTATGCGGAGAAACTCCTGCCCTACCGCGCCACTCGCTCCTACAATGGCTACTTTCATTTTAATTGAATAGATGTTAATATATTTCAGGGTGCAAAGATAATTCTTTTTTGAATGTCGTGCATTATCGTATTTTAAATTTAGGTAATTTTTTTATGTTGTTTGCGAAAAATAATGTAATTTTGCCCCTGATGTCATACATTGGTAAAGATTTTGCAAACATCGTTACAAACACCTAAACAGAACCGCAATGAACTGCAAAAAATTATTATACACGACCATAGCGATTGCAGCCGCCACGTGCATTGGCTGCAACTCAACCCCCGTCGCCAAAAACGACCGTATGGACCTTTCCATAAAGCCCGGCGACGACTTTTATAATTACGCATCGGGCAAATGGATAGCCAACCTGCCCGAAAAGCCCGAATATTCGCGTTACAACCAATTTGACATCCTCGGCGAAATTAATGAGGAGCGGATAAAGGTCATCATTGCCGACATCGTGAAAAAACAGCCTGAAAACGGTACTATCGAACAGAAAATCTGCGACTTTCACGCATTATATTTGGACAGTGCGAGGCTCAACACCGAAGGCGCACAGCCCATACAACAGATGCTCCGCGACATCGAAAATATCAAGGACAAGAAGGCATATTTCGAGCATTGCGCCTTGCTCCAACAGGAGGGCGTGAGCGGACTCTACGTAACCACGGGACTTTTGGCAGACATTATGAAATCTACCGAAAACATCGTGATGCTCTACCAAGGCGGGCTCACGCTCAGTTCTCGCGAATACTATTTGGAGGACAAGGAGTCGTCGGTAAAAATCCGCAACGCCTACGCCGACTACATCCGCAACATCTTCCGTCTCGCGGGCTACGACGACGCTCAGGCGGAGAGCCGCGCAAAGGCTGTGTTGGACATAGAGACGCAGATTGCGCGTGAAAACTACTCCAACAACAAACTCCGCGACGATATGGCCAACTACCACAAAATCAGCGCAAACGAACTAAAAACACAATATCCGGGCGTCGATTGGCTGAGGTTTTACGCATTGCAGGGTATGACCGGATTTGAATACATCAACGTCGCCCAACCCGAAGCCATCCAAAACGTCACCAACATCATCAGCACCGCAAAACTCGACGACCTCAAATCGTATATGCTTTTCAAGGTAATCAACACCGCCGCCAACTTTCTCTCCGACGATTTCATTGCCGAGGGCTTCAAGTTGTCGCAGGCGATTACAGACGTCAAAGTGGACAGACCGCGTTGGCAAAAGGCGGTTGCGGAGGTCAACAGCGACTTCGGTATGGCTGTCGGCAAATATTACGTTGAAAAATATTTCCCCGCATCGTCCAAACAGGCGGCTCTCAATTTGGTGCTCAACATTCAGTCGGCACTCCGCGACCGCATCAACAACCTCAAATGGATGAGCCCCGAAACCAAGGCGCAGGCTATCGAAAAACTTGAAAAATTCCACATCAAAATCGGCTACCCCGAAGAATGGCAGGACTATTCGCCACTCACCATAGACAAAAGCAAGTCGCTGTGGGACAATTACCAAGCGATTTGCCGCTACAAGTTTAAGCGTTCCATCGACCGCAAACTCAACAAGCCCGTGGACCCCAACGAGTGGCACATGACGCCGCAGACCATCAATGCTTATTACAATCCTACCACCAACGAAATCACATTCCCGGCGGCGATTTTGCAACCTCCATTCTTTGACCCCGACGGCGACCCCGCTGCCAACTACGGCGGCATTGGATGCGTCATTGGTCACGAGATGACCCACGGTTTCGACGACCAAGGCCGCAAATATGACAAAAACGGCAACTACAACGATTGGTGGACAGAGGCCGACAGCCAAGAGTTTGAGAAACGCGCCAATGTGATGAAGACATATTTCGGACAGTTGGACGCGCTGCCCGGCGAGAAGGTGAACGGCGAATTTACCCTCGGCGAAAACATTGCTGACCACGGCGGCATCCGTCTATCCTTCGACGCTTTCCAAAAATTTATGCAGAAGAACCCGTTGCAGACCATCAACGGTTTCACGCCTGAACAGCGTTTCTACATCAATTATGGCTTCATTTGGGCGGGACGCATCACCGACAAAAACGTCCGCAACCGCATCAAATCCGACCCCCACTCCCCGATGCACCTCCGCGTCAACGGACAACTGCCCCACAATCAATCGTGGTACGATGCATTTGGCGTCACGAAAGGCGACAAGTTGTATTTGGACGAAAACGCAAGGGCAGATATATGGTAAAATTGCGGAATGTAATCCGCAATTTTTGTATTCGAGGAATCAATCAGTTTGCTGATTGTTTTTCTTTACACCACCACTTCAAAAATCTCCTTGTCGCCGAATTGCATCGTCTTGCTGCCCGAAACCTTGCTTTTGTTGAAATTGAAACTCAACATATAACCCTTGTTAATGTGGTAAAAATCAAGGTAATCGGTGAGTTGTTTTTCGCCGCGAGTGTTGTAGGCGTCGCCGCGCCAAATTTTCATTTCGATGACGTATTGTATGCCTAAGTAATCGATAATCATATCGGTACGGGAGCGATCGCGGGTTTCGGCTTCGATGTAGTAATTGCCTGTGCCATTGATGATTGGCTTGATGTATAACATAAAGAGCCGACGACCTTCCTCCTCCTTAAATTCGATGTCGTTGCCGCCGTAAATGTCGTTGAAATGCACGGCAAAACGTTCGAGAATTTTGTCCATCAGGAGTTTGCCGTCTTCAACAAACTGATTGCGGTCGGTGTCGCCGGCGGTGTAAATGCGGCTTGTCATTTGCTCCTCGGTCATAAAGAAATTATAAAGCCGAGTTTCAATTATGCGGTTTGTAACTTTTACACGTCCGTTGTTGCTGTCGATATAATTGAACATTTTTGCAATCGACATAGTTCTGTCGTCGGTATTGTAGATATACGATTTACCATTGTAAAGTATGTCTTTCAGCATTTTAGACATATTTGGAAAATCATTCAACTTTTTTATCAAATCGTCAAAAAAAGTGTTGTTTTCTTCCACAAGAACCATTTTGACGGCTGAAATAATACCTTCCTTGTTCCATCCGAGATTTTCTTGGTCTATTAACTGACAAAGTTTGGACACAAAATAAGGATAGCCCGACGAATAGTCCCAAACCATCTGCGCCATTTCTGAAACATTCATACCCGTTTGATGGTCGTTTTCGTAATCCTGAAGCATCTGAGCTATGCCGTCTTTGTGCAACGACATATCCGCTTTAAACGGCACGGCAATGTTCCACGGCGAATTGTATTGGTGGTCAGAGTCGGGACGTACTTTAAGTTTGAGGTTTTTGATATCATAAACACCTGCAAGGATAATGGATTTAAATGTTGGAACAGCTTTGCGTTTTAAATATTTGTTGCGCAACATTCTCAACAATTCAATAAACGATTCGTAGTTGCTGGCGTTGTCAACCTCGTCGATGAATATAACGATTGGCGCGGCACTTTTAGCGCAAATATCCGATACAAACTTTTCAAAAATTTCAAAAGGGATTTCTTTCTTTTCGGCATATTTGTCAAGCAATCCCGAAATCATCTGTTTTACATCGTCTTGCAAATTATTAATGCTGACGTACTCAAACGTCATCTGTATCTGTTCCCAAAAAGAATAAGCGATAGCCTCTTTACTTTTGAAATTGTTGCTGCCCAACGCCTCAAAACTTATCGAAAACACAACATAATCATCTTTCAACCGCTTTGCCAAATGGTAAAGTGTGGTTGTCTTTCCGTATTGGCGGCCACGGTTGATGGTAATGTATTCGCCATCGGCAACACGGTTTACAATGTCGTCGAGCCGTTTGGTGATGTCCACCATATAATGGTCTTCGGGGTAGCAAGTACCCGTTGTGTTGAATCTACGCATAGTTGTAAAAGTTTTTGGCAAAGATAATTAAAATTTCGGAATAACATAATAGTTCATTCAATTATTTGCGTAATCAACTCCAACAAAAGAATAATCATCCAGCGTAATCAAACCATCTTTGTAAAGCCGGGCAAGATGGCGGGTTAGGTTGTAATCTGATAGAAAAAGTTTTTTGATAACATAACGTCGGTGTAAGATTGTGGGCAGATAACAGTCGTGCTCGTGGTGATGTTCCATCCATTGCTCCAACAAGCGACGGGCATAGTCGAAAGCTTTGTGCAAGTGAGTCCAATGTCCGTCGCACCTCGGCTCTATCCACTGAACTTTTTCAACCTCGCGAATCACAACACCTGAGCGGGTGCGCTTGGGCTCTTAGACGATGATTTTTTTGAATGGATTGTCTTTCAAATCTTGCGGCGACACAAAATCGCGCCCCTTGCCAAACCGCCTCCACACACATAGCGGTAACGCCCTCGCTAAACGGCACCGGAATACCGCCGTGAGGATAAAACGGACTGAGTTTTTTCAAATCGTCCGCAGCGTGGCTCGTAACATCCGCAAGGATGGCGTTGGGATGCTTTTTTAAAATGGTTTCAGGCTTTTTGCGTATGGAGTCGATGATGAGCATAATTATTCGTTTAAATCTATATTGCAACTACAAAACATTTTGTTATTTTAATCGTTAGCAGAAGTCAGCATATAATACACTTCTATTTCAGGTTTCTTGAACACAAATTTACACAGGTAATCTAAATTACGCTGAGCATCTGCATTACCCAATTCGGCAGCATAAAAATACCATATAAACGCATCACCATATTTTAGGTCACTTTCATACGCATTTCCTAATTGCCAATAACAAAAACACAAATCATCTGTTGATAGTACATTTTCATATTCTACAATTTTTTTATATAAATTAATAGCTTTATTGGGATTCAGTTCTAAATTATAATCTACGCTTATGTATGAATCACCAATATCTAATAGAGCTTTAATATTTCCCTCTTTAATCATTTTTGATACTAAGTCATCTAAATTTCCACTTTCAAACGCTTTTGAGTACCATTCAATTGCTTTTTGATGATTTTGTGCTACACCTTGACCATAGTAATAACAATTACCTAAACTGTATTGTGCATCAGCATTGCCTTGCTTTGCCGATTTAGTCCACCATTCAACACTCTTGACTAAATTTTTTTCTAAGCCAAACCATCCATTATAGAAACGTTCACCTAATGCATTTTGGGCATCTGCATTTCCTTGATATGCAGATTTTATATACCACTCAGTGGCTCCGTCATTATCACCAAATGGAACCCATATGCCGTAATCCATACATCTAGCCACATTGTATTGTGCCATTGCATCATCTTGCTTTGCAGCGGCACAATACCATTCAAATGCCTTCTCCTCATCTTTTTTAACCCCTTGACCATCTTCATAACAACTACCCAAAATATTTTGCGCTTTTGCATTACCTTGATATGCAAAATATGCAACAATAGCACAACCTCTATCTATATTTTTTTTACAACCTACGCCTTTTATCAAACAATCCGCTAATGAAACCTGCGCACCGATATGACCACTTGCTGATAATTTTTCAAATATACTATATGCTTTCCCTTCATCAAGTTTTTTACAATATAAATTTTGTGCATACAGATACTCTACCTCATCTCTATCCATTTTCCCCACCACACACTCCGACATCGCCATATCCATCACCTTCTCCGCCAAAACCACCACAAACATTGCATAAATCCTTGCAAAAATCTTATCATAAATCAACTCTTGAAGTTTTTGATTTGCTGCGCTTTGGGCGAGGTTTGAAAAATCTTGGGCGTGAAGAAGTACGCAGTCTTTGGCGTTGAGGATGTCTAAAAGATTGTTGTTCAACGATAAGGCTTTGAGTGACAGAAGAATTGTTACCACAGCAAAATCGTCGATATGTTCATCGAAATCGTCTTCGGTGCGTTGCGGATGGCGGAAATCGGGCGAACCGAGTTCACGGGCTTTTTGACCGCGCATTTTTGGAACGTACATTCCGTCGTAGTCGATAAGCACAAGCGAGCCGTCGTCTTTTACGAGAATATTGTCGGGTTTGAGGTCGCCGTGGGCAAAGGGCTGTTTCAAAAGCCAATCCACCAAATACGCAAAATCACAGGCAAGCAATTCCAAACACAAAGGTTCGGTGATATGATTTTTGATATACTTATCCAAAGTTTCGCCCTCCACCCAATCCATCAGAAGGACGGGGAACTCGGTGTCGTCGGTGCCGGTATCGACAAATAGTTCGTTTTCAAGATATTGAATTTTAGTGAGATACTCCGACTCAACGTATTGCAGTTCGTCGGCGATAAGGCGGTAACTTTCGTTTCTGCCCTCTTGGTCGCGGGTAAAGCATTTGAGGGCGTAAATCTTGCCATCGGTTTGGTCTTGCATTTTAAAGACCACCGCAAAATTTCCGCTACTCATCACGGGGTTGCCGTCCGCTCCCAAAACCGGTCGGAGCGTAGTCATCGTGGCGAAATAATCTTCGGGAGATTGCTCCGCCAACTTGATTGCCTCGGTATATTGTCCAACAGAAGGATATATCATAGTTTGGTGATTGATTACACACGCAAAGTTACAAAAAATAATGTAAATATGGAATTTTTTTCGTTTTTTTTGTTTTCATCCTCCGATTTCATACTGTTTTATCTGTTTTCATCCTCCGATTTCATACTATTTTTTTTGATTTCATCCTCCGATTTCATACAGTTTTTCTTGTTTTTATCCTCCGATCTTGTTATATTTGCAACGTGAATCAAAACATAATGCATTATGATAGAACGTACTGCAATACAAGAGTTGGAAAAATGGAAAAACAGCGAATACCGCAAGCCGCTTATCCTTCGTGGAGCAAGGCAAGTGGGCAAGACTACAATTGTCAACAATTTTGGTAAATCGTATGACAACTACCTGTATTTCAACCTTGAAAAAACTTCTCATAAAGAGACATTGGAACAGGAGATGCCTCTTGACGACAAAATCAACTTGATGTTTGCCGCCGTTGGCAAAGTTCGTAAAAATGGTAAGACGCTAATATTTATCGACGAGATTCAAAACTCGCCCAAAACTATCGCGCTATTGCGTTATTTTTACGAGGAACATCCTGATTTGCATATCATTGCGGCAGGTTCGTTGTTAGAAAACATCGTTGACGTTAATGCATCGTTTCCTGTGGGAAGGGTGCAGTATATGGCTTTGCGTCCGTGCTCGTTCCGCGAATTTGCTGTGGCGATGGACAAACAAAACTTTTTGCAATTACTTGATAATCCGTTGTATAGCGTGCCAATGCACAACGAATTGATTTCGCTTTTCAATCAATACACGATTGTCGGCGGAATGCCCGAAGTAGTGCAGCGTTACAGTCAACAGCGCGACGTTCTGGCAATGGACGACATTTACGACACCCTTTTGCAGGCATACCGAGAAGACACCGAAAAGTACGTCCGCCAAAATAAAATACTCGAAACAGTCCGTTTTATTTTGGAAGCCGGATGGCGGGCGGCGGGCGAAACCATAACACTCGGCAATTTTATGGATTCGGGCTATAAAAGCGGCGAAGTGAGCCAAGCCTTTAAACTGTTGGAAAAAGCAATGCTCCTCGAACTCGCTTATCCAACAGAATCGGTACAAGTGCCTATAATGCCTCAAATTAACCGTACTCCAAAACTTCTTTGGCTTGATACCGGACTTGTAAACTATGCCGCCGGTGTAAGAAGCGAGATTATCAGCGCAAAAAACATACTCGACGTTTGGCGCGGACGTATTGGCGAACAGATTGTGGCACAGGAACTTCTGACACTTAACAACAAAGTAGGTCAACGCCGCAATTTTTGGGCTCGCAACAAAGCGCAATCGCCTGCCGAAGTTGATTTTATCTATCAAATTGATTCGCAGATAATACCAATTGAAGTCAAAATGGGACATAATTCGTCGCTAAAATCGTTGCACTCGTTTATGTCGCAGTCGCCCAACGATTTGGCAGTTCGAGTTTGGCCCGGAGCGTTCTCTGTTGACGAGGTAAAAAACTCTCTCAACGGCAAGACTTTCAGGTTGATAAACCTGCCGTTCTATCTTGTTGGCGGATTGGTGGATGTGGTGAGGAAGTATTCGTAATTTTCCACCCTCTCTATCTTGCACTCGTGTGTCTTGCTCTCCTTATCGTAATTGATGCCAACGAGAAGGACGGATTTTTTATTTCAACAACTTTGTTACATACTCATTATCACCGTGTACAGCATTGGAAAACTCTTTCCTGAATACTTCGTAAATATCGTTCTGTGTTTCAAGGTCAGGCAAATCTGTGTAGGCACAATGTTTGTTGAGTACTTTAATATAATAACCTGTTTCATTGAGTGTTATATCCGTAAAAAGGTTTATGTTCGTGAGCCTTTGGCGATAGCCTATTCCCCTTCGCCCATAATAATCAATTCTAACGGATTTGATTTTGGGGATATGAAGTTCCAAATCCTTGTCTCGGTCGTACTGCGTGTCGTCCCAAATTGGATAACAATCCGTCAACTCGTCTTGCTTAACAGAAAGTTCATTATGGACTTCGTGCCATTCAAAAGTGAGACCCTCCGTTTTTTGAATACCTGACGCTATTTTTTGAGACAATGGGCGGACAAAATCATATACAAACTTTCTTATGTCCTTAATGTCCGTAATTGGGATTGGGGAAAAGCCATTGCTCTCAAATTCTTTGAAATCAGGGTTCTTATACCAATTGGTTACAAAACCATCCTTATTGATATGTAATGAAAGATAATCACCAAAGCCATCTTTTTCGGGCAGAAAACAATTGGGGACATAACCTTTTATTGTGTAAAATTCGTTTCTGTTAGAATCCAACAATGTGTAAGTTCCTTGATCACATATTTTTGCATTCAACGTCAGTTCACCAAAATCATCCGTCCATTCCAAAACCTTATGTGAATCCAAATCCACTGTTATGTTCCAATATGGATGAGGAGATTTAGGCTCTCTCAGACACGGGGAATCATATTCCGAGTATTGTTTCTCGAAGTCGAAAAACATAAAATACGCCGGAATCGAAATCTTCACATATTTGCTTTTAGTTTTCAGCGCTTGTATTGACGTTTTTTGTCCCATAGTAATTTATTTTTTTTGTTTTATACGCAATTAATGCATTAAATGATACCTTTGAAATAAACACGGTCATAATGTTTGCTTTAAAATTATCAATGCCCAAACATACGAAAAAAACATCAATCATACATCAACTGATAATCCTTCTTCCTGCCTCGTGTCCAAAATTCTTGCGGGACGGCCTTCCAATTGCCCAAGGCGTGTGGGGAGACGACGCGCTTTCCCTCGATGTGCTTCATTATGATGTAGCGGAGGTCTTTGACGGAGGAGGCGACGATGCGGTCGAGGAGCTGTTCGTGCGGGATGCCCGCGCCTTCGGTGAGGTGTCCGCCGCCGCCGTTGCCACGGTAGGAGTTGATGGCTACGGTATAGGTGGCGTCGAGATTGAAGGGGCGACCATCCATAAAGCCGAGGATGGTGATTTTTTCACCGGCGGGCTTTTGGAGGTCCACAGTGTAGCGAATGCCAGACGCGGAAGAATAGTTGTAAAACTTGCCGGCGGTGCGGTTGTTGCCCTTCTCGTCAACTTCAAAAAGCACCAAATGATCCTTGCGGTCGCTCATCTCATTGAACCACGACGAATACGAATATTCGAGGTAGCCAAGGATTTCACGTCCGGAGAGACGCATCGTATATAACAGATTTTCAAACTTGTACAACTTGAACATATCGCGGATGCACACCACGCCTTTCGATACTTTGGAATCGAATGTGAGCGGCGCGGCAAATGAAATGTCCGCCCCCGTCTCCTCCAACTGTATGCTGTGTATCAAATCCACAAACGCCGAATTGCCAAACATCGCGTCCCTCGAACTTACTGTCCTCGTGAACTTTGCGATTGGTTTGGAGACATAATCCTTCACGATGTGGATATATTTGCTGTAACGGCGCATCATCTCGCGGTCGGGTTCGCAGGAGTTCATCTCCATAATGAGGCCCGTGATTTTTTTGTCGATAATCTTGTCGCCGTCCTTCTTCACTTGGATAGAGGCAACGGCGGCGAGGCGGGCGCAGTTTTTGGGGTCGAGGATTATGACGCGCTGACCCTCACAGTTGCGCACCACGGTATTCGCCTCCTGATGGTCGTGTCCGGCAAATATGAGGTCGAAGCCCGGCACTTGCGTCGCCACAAGGCTCGATGCGTTTTCATTCATAAAATCTTGGTCGGAGCGGTTGTTGTAGGTGCTGTCAACCCCCGAATGGAACAGCCCGACCACAATGTCGGCGTGTTCTTGCTCCCTGACGACCTTCACCCAACGGCGGGCGGTCTCCACCATATCCTTGAACTCCATTCCCGTCCATAGGTATTCGGGCAGCCAAGTAGGGATGGAGGGCGTTATAAGTCCAATAATCGCAATCTTGACACCGTGGCGGTCGAGTATCGTATATGGCTGAAAATAAGGCTCGTCTGTGCCCTTGTGGACGGCGTTTGCGGCAAGCCACGGAAACTTAAAATCCTTGATTAACTTGTCGTAAACCTCGTGCCCGGTCTCGATGTCGTGGTTGCCGACGCTCGCCGCATCGTATCCCATAAAGTTCATCACGTCGGCGCAGATGTGGGTGCCGTCGTAATTCTCGTAGTTGGAATAATAAACCACGGGCTGACCTTGGAGAAAGTCGCCATTGTCGAGGAGTATCACGTCCTGACTCTCCACGGCACGTTGCTCCTTGATGTATGTATATACCTGCGCCAACGACGTATTGAGAGGCTCGTTCTCAATGAAGTCGTATGGGAATATCGCCCCGTGGACGTCGCTCGTCGCTATTATCTTAATCCGTACTATTTCCGGCACTGTTGTCTGTTCCATTATTGATGTGTTTTTGAAATTCCAAAGATACATATAATTATTGGATATTGTGGCATCAAGATGGCAAATTTTTTTTAAGTATTTTGCGTACACATCACCAACTATGTAATAAACAAAACGTTAACAGACGGGAAAATTATTTATAAAAGATTAATACAGCGTTAATGATAATGTCAGATACTTGGAATAATTTTGCAGCGTGAAACAAGGAAATAATTGTCTTTTCATATATTAGGTTTAGGTTATAGATTTGTAGCAAAAATGCAGACCCCGTTTCGGGAGTCTGCATTTTGTTTTTATGATGGTATTAATATGCTGAGCATCAGAGGTTTTCGTCGGACTTCGACTCCTTGCGCTCCAATGTATAGACCTTGTTTTCGGCGTACATCGCTACACGAGTGATTCTGCCGTCCTCATTGCGATCCATATCAAAATGAATGTTGGGCACAAAACGCCTTGCAACATATTTCAAAGCCTTGCCACACGCAAACCAAAACTTTTTCCTATGGCGGTGCTTCTTGTCCTTGGTATTATTGTCGTCATAATCATCATTCAAATCATCAAACGGCAATATCTCCACCTGGGGTGCGGACGGCTCGTCCGCCACGATAGGCAGCGACGTCGTATCTTGGAGCGCGGACGGCTCGTCCGCCACAACAACCTCCACGATTTCAACCGGCACCTCAACCATATCATCGCACCATACCTCTTCGTCGATGATGTCCTCAGATTTGTTCGGGACGGTGGTTTTGGTGTCTGCAACATAGTTTTGGCGTGATATTTCATTCTCTTCTTGGTGTGGCAGGCGAGCCGCCTGCGTTCCATCCTCTTCTTGGTGTGGCAGGCGGGACGCCTGCACTCCAGTTGGGCGGAAGTTATCAACAGCAACCGATGGTTCTACGGGCGGAAGTATCGACACGGTGGCTTTGTGGCCGATAGCAAACCACGCTATCAGACCAACGACAGCGGCTGCCGCTGCATACGGTGCGAGCCGCCGCCAAATCGGAAAAACCATCATACGGCGTTTGTCGGGACACTCGATTTGTTCGGCGGGCAGGATGGTCTTTGAATACAACTTTGCTACGCGGTCGCACTCCTCGCTCTCGTATTTCATACGGCTGTATTGGAGTTGCTCGGCGGGGGTGGCTATGTGTTCGATGTTGAGGACTGCAAGACGGTCAAAATACGGCACGTCGGGTTCGTCGTAATCGCTCGTATGTTTCAGAGAGTCAGCAAGTCCGGTGGGGATGTCAACCTTCGTATCGGTCTCGTCGTCGAGGACGGGACTGCCCAAATAATCCTCCAACTCGGCGCGGTATTCGGGATGAGCATTGAGGAAACAATGCACCTCACGACGCCCCTGCGCATCGAGAGTGCCCTCGCAATAGTCGAGGAAATATTCTTCGTAATTTTCTGTCGTTATCATATCGCTTCCTCCATATTTGCTGAATAAATACCCTGACTTTCAAGTTGACGGCGCAGGAAAGTCCGCCCCCTGAAAATGTAAACTTTTACCTGACTGAGCGACAGCCCCGTGATTTCGGCGATTTCGTCGTAGGAATATCCCTCGTAATCGCGGAGCATAATGACGCTGCGCTGGTCAGACGGCAATTTGGCGACCGCCACGTCAAGCACCTCCTTGATGTCGGTGTACTGACGGAAGACAGTCTGTATGGCGTCCATGCCGTCGGCGAGCGGCTTTTCGTGCATCTTGCGGCTGCGGTCTATTATCAAATGGTATGCCGCAGTGAAGATGTAGGACTTAGCCTTGGAGCCATCGATGTCCTTGTGCCGCTCCCACAGCCTCGCAAACGCCTCCTGCACGATGTCCTTGCTGCCGTCCTCGTCCCGCAGGTTCTTGTATATGAACCTGTAAACGCCGTCGGCATAAAGGCTTACGCAGTTGTTGTATTCGTTGGTGTCCATATTTTTAATGCATAATTCATAATGCATAATGCATAATTGCCATTCGGCGGTAGTTTTAATGCATAATGCATAATTGTTATTTGTTATGCAAAATTCATAATGCATAATTGCTTTCTGGCGGACGCCCTAATTATGCATTATGAATTATGCATTGACTAATCGTTGTCAACCAAGAACCTCACACCAATCGAAATCGGGTAGAGTTCGGGGCCGTGGTTGTGCTTGAAGAGTTCCATCGGCGAATAGTTGCAGTACAACTCAAACCTGCGGTAGCCAACTCCAAACGTACAGGCGTAGCGCAAAAGTGCGGTCTCAAAATCGTTGCGGTTGCGGTTTACCTTGCGTTCATCGTCGAGTTTATAGACCTGTTTTTCACGGCTGCCGATGCGGAGCGAACCTTCGATGCCCGCGCTCAGGATGAAGGGGTTGTCGTATTCGCCAAGTCGCCATTCCATCGTGAGTGGTATCGAGATGTATTGCAGACGGAGATTGTGTTTCTTGTACTGCGTAACGCCGTCGGGCAGTGTGTAGTCTGCCGCCAATATGCCGTCGTTCTTGACGAGTGTAAACGATTTTTCAAAGGAGTAATGGCGCAGTCGGTAGTCAAATCCCATATCCATAGCCATAAAGCGGTTGAACTTCCATCTGTGGATTGTGGTGTAGAAACCAATCTCCAAACTGCGTCCGCTGTTGAGATCCATAAACGGCTCCTTCGGCTCGTCGATTTCGTCGTCCTCGTTGAGGAAATTATTGACGCCAATGTAGAAATAGGTGTTGTCTTCGGAATCGAGGCTAAAATCGTGATTGCGTTGACGAGTAAACGCCCTCCTGCCCTTTTCGCTGAGCGAATCTCTGAAAATGGTGACCACACCGTTGCGCTTATGCTTTACATACACATATTTTTTGTACGTGGAGTCGTATTGGAATTTGGAGTTTGGGTCGTTGATGGCGATGGAAAAACTTACATTGTCGCCTTCCCTAACGCGGATGGTATCGCCGATGGAAGCATCGCCAAAAATCTTGAACGTGCTGCGCGTAGGTGACGATTCATATTGGAAACTCGGCGTCCTTACACTCTGCGTGGTGGGCGTTGTGCGCACCTCAATGTCGCCGTCGCGGTACTCGTATGTTACCGGCGTTGAATTGAAGATGAAGTTGTCATACTTGATGTTGATTGTCGTTGGGGTCTTCGTGCAATAAAAATCGCCTACTGCCACGGTCTTGTTGACCGACGAGGACGCGGCGATTTTGTCGATGCGCCCTTCCACATAATCCTCGATGTCGTCAAAGATGTCCTCGATTTCGTCCACAACATCTTCGCGGTCGCCAGAATCGTCTATGGCTACAAGCGAATAGACCTTTTCGGTAACGAGCTGGCGGTACTTGTTGAGTTCAGACTTCACCTCATCTACCTGTTGCGGCATCTGTGCGGAAGCCATCGCGCAAATCATTGCTGCAACGAATGTTAGTGTTATTTTTTTCATGGTTTTCATATTCTTATTGTGCGTTATTAATCTTGTAATTTTACCCGTAAGACGAACTCCCCGCACAAAAGTTACAGCAAAGGTAAAAATTTTTTTGAAAATAATTTACATTCTTAATCCTTAACAATTATTTAGCATTAATTAAGATTGCAATTTCCAAAGAATTTTCTAATTTTAACCGCTCAAAAAACACGGCAAAAAAAGATTTCATTATAATGAAAATTACATTCAGAATCAACTATCTGACGTGCTACGGACAGCAACTGATGATAGACAGTATTCCGGGAGTGGGCGTCGCACTGATGACGCCTAAGCAAAACGGTGATTGGGAGTTGACTATCGACAGCGACAGCCTGCCCCAAAAAACATTCAGTTACAAGTACCTGATGAAGGACAACAATGTCTCACAGACGTTGTATGAATTTGGCGACAGGACTTTTTGTCTGCCGGAACTCGCTTCCGACAACATCCTCGTCCGCGACTATTGGAAACCTAACGTCTCCGCCACTAACGTGATGAACTCGTCGGCGTTCAAGGACGTGATATTCCACCGCGAACCCGTCGCAGACTTCCATAGCGCAACTGTCCGAGAGGAAAACAAAGCGCACCTCCGCCTTTCAATCTCGCTCACAAGGGTTTTGCCAAACCACTACGTAGGAGTAAGATTCATCAATTCGCTTGTGGAAAAAGAGGCTATCATCAGGCTCTCCGACCAATACTTCCCGATGTGGAAGTGCGAATGTACTGTAAACATCCCAAAGCAATATTCGGAATACAAATACTGCATCTGCGAGAAGGGAACCGACAAACTCATCCTCGAAGAATACGTTACAAGGTATTTCACGCCCGAAGAGGACAAGGATTTCTACATCTTGAACGACGAGGACTTCAAGTTCCCACGCTATCCGTGGAAGGGCGCGGGCGTTGCAATCCCCGTGTTCTCGCTCAGGAGCGACGAGGATTTTGGCGTAGGCGAATTTATGGATCTCATTCCTCTCATCGACTGGGCTAAGTCGGTGGGACTGAGAATGATACAACTCCTGCCCGTCAATGACACTGTGCTCACCCACACGTGGAAAGATTCGTACCCGTACAACTGCGTTTCGGTGTTTGCGCTCCATCCTATGTACCTGCGTGTCAGCGAGATGCCCAAAATTTCGAGCAAAGTAACAGAAGAAATACTCCTCGAAAAGAAACCGGCTCTCAACCAACTCAAAAAAATTGACTACGAGGAGGTTATGAGGGTAAAATCGAGAATCTACAAGACAATCTACGACGACAACCACCGCCACTTCCTCCAAGAGCCGGAATACAAGGAATTTTTCGAGAACAACAAGCAATGGCTCAAACCTTACGCCGTGTTCAGTTATCTCCGCGACCTCTACAACACGCCCGAATTTGAAAAATGGGGACAGTTTGCGACATACTCGCCGGAGATGGTAGATGAACTCTGCGACGAAAACAACGCAAGTTTCGACGACGTTGCAGTGCATTTCTTCATACAATACCACCTGCACCTCCAACTCAAAAAGGTCTCCGACCACGCCCGCCAAAACGGCATCATCCTCAAAGGCGACATTCCAATCGGCATCTCGCGCAACAGCGTTGACGCCTGGGTAAACCCGCGCCTCTACAACCTCGACTGTCAGGCTGGCGCACCGCCCGACGACTTCTCCGACGACGGTCAAAACTGGGGATTCCCGACCTACAACTGGGACGAAATGGCAAAAGACGGTTTCGCTTGGTGGAAGGCAAGGCTCACAAAAATGAGCGAATATTTCGACGCTTACAGGCTCGACCACATCCTCGGATTCTTCCGCATCTGGTCGATACCGAGGTCGCAGACACGCGGACTGATGGGCGTATTTGACCCCGCAATCCCAATCCACCGCGACGAGTTCCAAAACCGTGGCGTTCAATTCGACGAAAACCGATTCTGCAAACCATACATCCGCGAACACATCGTCCGCGAACTCTTCAAAGATTCGGCGGGCTACGTCAAGCACACATTCCTGGACGAAATACCCGGCGTGGAGGGTGCATATCAATTCAAGGCCGAATACGACACGCAGGAGAAAATCGAGGAGAATTTCCAACGCCTTGGACTTCCATCGCCGGAAGAAATGCTCCACATGCAAAAAATCAAGCACGGGTTGATTTACTTGGTATCGGAAGTGTTGTTTTTCAAAGACAAGAAAAACCCCGACGCCTACCACCCGCGCCACTCGCTCTTCAAGACCAATTCGTACAAGGAACTCGACCAGCACGCAAAACAGGTCATCGGCGATTTGTACAACGACTATTTCTACCACCGCAACGACAATCTTTGGAAGCAACAGGCGGAGATAAAACTCCCCGTACTTACCAACGCGACCTCGATGCTCGTATGCGGCGAAGACCTCGGAATGATACCCGCCTGCGTACCCGACGTGATGCGCAAACTCAACATCCTCAGCCTCGAAATCCAACGTATGCCCAAGGAAGCATCCGTGGAATTTGGAAGGCCGTCGGGCTATCCGTTCCTGGCTGTTGCCACCACGAGTTCGCACGACACATTGCCACTGCGCGGATGGTGGGAGGAAGACCACGCAAGGGCTCAACGTTTCTACAACAACGGACTTGCCAAGAGCGGTCAAGCTCCATTCTACTGCGAGACGTGGGTAGTTAAGGATGTCATCAACCAACATCTCTATTCACCGGCAATGTGGGCAGTGTTCCCAATCCAAGACCTCTTGGGTCTCGACGAGAAACTCCGCGCCGAAAAACCCGCCGACGAGCGCATCAACGTACCCGCCGAGAGGAACCACTATTGGCGTTACCGTTGCCACGTCAGCCTCGAACAACTCGCAGCCGCCGAGAGCCTCAACAACACCCTCCGCGACATGATTCAATATTCCGGTCGCAACATCGCGTACTAAACGACGCCTTACGGCGCCGGGGGAAAACGAAAATTAAAACGAATTGCAACGAATTAAAACGAATTACCTTATTAAAATAATTCGTTTTAATTCGTTCTAATTCGCCAAAATTCACGTTTATAAAAAAGCCGCTGCAAGGCGGCGTCACGACAAAGTATTATTAATTAACGTTTTATTGACTATGACACCCGAATGGACCAAAGCGTCGAATGTTTACGAAGTGAACATCCGCCAATATACACCGCAAGGCAATTTTGCGGGATTTATGCAGCACCTTCCGCGCCTCAAAAATATGGGCGTTGACATCCTGTGGCTTATGCCGATTTTCCCGATTGGCATAAGAAACCGCAAGGGCACTCTCGGCAGCCCTTACAGCATCAAGGATTATAAGGACGTGAACCCAGATTTCGGCACAAAGGACGATTTCAAAAAACTCGTCAACGAAATCCACAAACTCGGTATGCACGTAATCCTCGATTGGGTTGCCAACCACACCGCGTGGGACAATCCGTGGATTAATGAAAATCCCGACCGTTACTATCGCGACGAAAACGGCAACATCCTCGCCCCAAACGACGACTGGACGGACGTTGCACACCTCAATTACAACAACCCCGACACCGTGGCTGCAATGATTGACGCATTGAAGTATTGGGTCAAGGAGTTTGACATCGACGGCTACCGCTGCGACATGGCGGGACTCGTGCCGACGTGGTTTTGGGAGAAGGCACACACCGAGGTCAACAAAATCAAGGATTGTTTTTGGCTTGCAGAGTGGGAAGACCCGGCAATCCACGCCGCATTCGACGCCACATATTCGTGGGAACTCCACAACGTCCTCAAACAGATTGTCAAGAAGGAGAAAAACGTCTATGACCTCGACCACAACCGCAGTTACGAGTTGTACAAATTCCAACCCGAAAACTACCGCCTGACTTTCACCACCAACCACGACGAATCGGCTTGGAACGGCACAGAATACGACCGTTTTGGCGACGGCGCGGTAACACTCGCCGCCCTCACGTACATTCTGCCGGGCATTCCGCTCATCTATTCGGGGCAGGAATCGGCGTTCAAGCAAACCCAGCCGCTGTTTGAGAAGATCGACATCGATTGGAAGGATTATCCGTTGGCAGATTTCTACACAAAACTCAACACCCTCAAACGCGACAACCCCGCTTTGTGGAACGGCACTTTTGGAGGCTCGTTCTCCAAGATAATGACCACCAACAACTGGAAGGCATACGTCGTAGCCCGCGTGAAAGGCAAAAACAAGGTGTTGGCGTTCTTCAACATCAGCGACGAGCCTATCGACTTCTACGCCGAAAACGAACTCCTCGCCGGCAAATACACCGACATCATGGACGGCTCGGAACACAAACTCTCCACCCGCGAAAAACTGTATATGAAGCCGTGGGAGTACAAGATTTTTGTAGCAAAATAAACCCAAACATCAAAGCGTGAACATACCCAAGGAAAAATTAGACAAAGCAAAGGATCAACTCAAAAAGGAGTTCGACGGCATCGACGACATCATCGAACAACTTTTCCGCATTTTGGCATCATGGCGGGATTCAATAACCAGACCCGTCGTGGTGCCCATTTTTGGAATGACCGGCGTGGGCAAGACGTCGCTCATCAATAGGGCAATAGAATTGTTGGACTTGTCGGACAGGACGTTCAAATTCACCTGCGGCTCGTCCGACGAACATGACAATTCATCCAAATTCCAAAACGACCTCATCAGTAGGCTCGGTTTTTCGGAATACGATTGTTGTACGTCCATCACACTCATCAAAAGCGACTCCGTGTTCATTTTGGACGAGTGTCAGAAGATGCGCACAATCAACATGGGCATGGAGACGCCCCGCTCCGAATACAACGAAATTTGGAAACTACTCGACGAAGGCAGCATAGATTATAAGGTGTCGGATTCGTCGGACGTGATGACTATGGAAAAATGGTTTGTAGTCCTCAATGAAATCCTGCGCCCGAAGTGCAAGGACTGCATCGTCGATAACACACGCCTCACAAGCCCCGGCATCATTGACGACCTCGATGTGCTTGGTCTCATTGAGTATATTCGCGACACCGAACTCTACAAAAAGAAGTACGGCGAGGAAGAGGAAGACGACGGACTCGACCCTAAAAATCCCCCGACATTCTACTCAATCGGGCAAACTTCCGAGGATCCGTCGGATTTTATTGATTTGCACCTCAAAGAGTTGGAGCGCAAACGCACCCGCCATCACAAAAACGACAAGTACTTCGCCGACATTGCGACGTTCAATTTTGAGGCATACGACGAAAACACGATTTCCTTAGTGCCGACCACCATCCGCACAACCATCAGGAACATTTTGTGCGAATTGTTTTCCATGACGGAAACAATGGAGATAATGAAGAAACTCGTTGCACGTCAGACGTTTGACGAGTTTTGTAACTTTGTGTCGGAACTCCTGCGCAGCATCAAGGCTCCACACCGCCTCGACTTCCACAACAGCATCGTTTTCGTGATTGGCAACATCGACGAGGCGTTCACGATGCGCGGTTATATGGATGCCGACGCTGACGCCGATTTGTTGCACAGGCTCACCAAACACGTGAATGTCAATGACATAAAGGGCGCATTGCTTTATCGGTTCAGGAAGGAGGAAGTGGCGCGTTTGGGCAACAATTATCTTATATATCCGACCTTCAACGTCGCCACTTTCAAGAAGATTATCACGCGATATTTGGACGCCAACATCGCCGCCTACCGCAAAAACACCGGCATCAACATCACCTACAACGACCAGATTGTCAACATGATATACAGCGAAGGTGTGTTCCCGGCGCAGGGCGCGAGGTCTGTGATGTCCACGATTAACAATTTCTGTTCGATTTTTTCGGAAATCGACATGGCTTCATCGTCCGCTTCCGCCGCCATTAAGGACGTAGAAATCTCACTGCCCGACACCATCACCGACTTCAAGAAGGATGATGTTGACATACAAATCACGTTTACCGATACCAACGGCGCAACCACCACTCAATCAGTGAATTATCCGCTTCACATCGGACGACTGCGCAACCCCGAACACGACGAGGCTCGTTATATAAAGGCAGTCCACGAACTCGGACACGCTTTTATGATGATGATTGAAACCGGTCGTTATCCGTCCACGATTGTTACCACGTCATCATCCTCAACCGGTGGCTACTGCATTGCGGATTTGGAGGATTATTTCAACAACAGCGTCCCGACCCCCGAAACCGTGCGCTCACGTGTGAGGATTTCGCTCGGCGGCTGGGTGGCTGAAAGGCTTGTGTATCCGTCCGAATTTTGCAGCCTTGGCTCCGGCAGCGACATTGAGATGCTGTGGGATGAAATTGTCGATTCCATTTATAAGGAAGGATTTTTCTCGCCGGTGTCTTATGCGCAGGGTTGTAACGACGACGGCACGCCCAAAGGCCTCAACGATTCCAATGTGGAACAGTCGCTCAAAAAGGAACTTGACTACCTCACAAACAACACGATACATATTTTGCGCGATTTTACCGCGTTGCTCAAACACCTCTCCTGCCCGCTCGCCGAAAAAGGCTCTTACACGCAACAGGAGTTCATCGATGTTTTGAAGGCGATTCCCGAAGATGCCGACGCCGACGTCCGCAAACAGCGCGACGAACTCATCAAAAAAATGGACGACAAGGCGACAAAACGTCCCGCACCGTCCAAATATCAGGAAATCCTCGCCGACAAAACCTATCGCGGTTCAATCATTTTCGACGACAAAAAAACGTTCTGGAAACGTTTAAAGGCAAAATTCAAACGCAAAAAATAATTTTGGAGAAATGTCCTTACGGACAGAAATCGAACAAATCTTTACAAATCAAACAAATAAAAATTTGAATGATTTGTAAAGATTTGTATTATTTCTCGCGAAGCGACCTTTTATTTATCGCGGAGCGATTCCTCATCAAAACCTAACCTTAACGCCTACTACAACGCGCCTTCCGCTCTGTTCGATGAACGAAAAGTCGCGGTAGTCCTCGTCAAAAAGGTTGGTGGCATTGACGTAACCCACAAAGCGTCCAAACTCCACCTTTGCGCCCGCATCCACGAGCGAGTAAGGGTCGTTGCCCTCCCCTACCCTATAATTGTAGCGGTAACTCAAATTGACGCCCAACCAATCCGTAATCCTGAAATCAGCCGTTGCCAAAAACCTGTGCTTGAGATATTCCATAGCATACTTGGACGACGCTACGGCGCGGTTGTAACTAATATCGGCATCATTGTAGGCGTACTGAACTTGGAATTTTGAAATTGGATTGTTTTCCCAAAGCTCACGCGGCATCATTGCGGCAGAGAGTTCGCAGCCACAGTTGTCGAGTTCAAAATTGCCACTCTTGTAAATTCCGGCCTCCTTCTCGTCCTCATAGACCACCCAATCAATCATATCAGTCCTGTGCGAGCCGTAGAGCCTGATTTCGCCCATGAAGCCATTGTAACGAGCCTTTGCACCCGCGCCAAAATCGATAGTGCGCTCGGGATTGAGGTTGGAATTGCCCTCGATGTTTGCGCCCGAATAATACAAATCGGTGTACGTAGGCATCCTGAGAGCGGAATTTACGTTTGCAAACAATTTCCAATGCACCGTGGGACGGTAAGCCACATCCATTCCCGGACAAAAACGCCACTTGTGGTCGAGGGCGGTATTGTTGATTGCGGGCAATGCAAACGCCAATGTCCATTTTTGCAGTATGAAATCGTGTTCAGCCATAATGTAGATGTTGGTGCGGTCGGCAGAATGGCTGTAATTCACCGACTTGGTGCCGTCGTGCCCCTTGGTTGCAAAAAAAGCCGCCTCGTCCATCGCCTCGCCGAGCTTGGTGGAATAGATGAGTTCGCTGCGCATCTCGGCGGCAAAAGAAGTACGTCCAAGCCTGTTTTCAGCCCAAACTCCCACGCCTGCCGTGCGCACGTCGCAACGATGGAAATTTTCGCCCTTGGGACTGTCCTTGTGCCATTGGTAATGGTCGTAACGGCGGTCGGCGGAGAATGTAGGCGTAATGTGAACCTTGCCAGCGGTGATTTCGCCATTGGCAGCAATCACAAAATGCTCGTTGCTCTCCCACTGATCGGTAGAAGCCGAGCCGTAGAAAGTATTGGCTTCAAACGGCTTGTATGAATATCCCGCCTGAAAATTGCCCTTCACGTTGTCTGAATTGTAGGACACATTATAATATATGCGCGAAGTCTCGAAAGCGGAATTTGGCGTATCGCCGTCATCACGCACATAACCGCCTGACAATGTGTGCACAAGGCGCGACGGATGGTTGCTCGACGCATTTCCGGCATTATGACCGAGGGTAACATTTGCATTTGCGCCGGCGTGTCCGTGGTCGCCACCAAAAACATTCACCAAACCCGACACAGCCGTGCCAAGGCGACTGTGCGACGGGTCGGCGTTGCGGGTTACGATGTTGACAGTGCCCGTGAAAGCCGACGTTCCAAACGCCCTCGCCGACGGGCCTTCAAGGATTTCCACGCGCTCGATGTCGTCGGCAAAAATCGGGAAATCAGCCGACAAATGTCCCGTGTGAGGCGACGTGATGTTGATGCCGTTGAGAAGGATTGTTACTTGGTCAAACGTGCCGCCGCGCACACAAATATCGGTCTGCACACCATTGCCACGCTGCCTAACATCCACTCCGACAGCATATTTCAAGAGGTCGTCGATGGTGTTGATTGGCAACATCTGAATCTCCTCGCGGCCAATGATTGTTACTTGTTGGGGAGTCTGCGCACTCGTAAGCGGCACCCTCGCCGACAAAACCTTCACCTCACCAATCTCCACATCGGGCAGAGTGTCAACGGCTTGACCGTTTCCCTGCGCCATTGATGCAAATGACGACAGCATAAAAATCGTCGTAAAAAATGTCTTCATTTTTATATGTTGATTTATTGATTTAATGATTTAATGATTAATTACGGCGCAAAGGTAAATGTAATTTTTTAGCGGCAAAAAATATTGATGTTAATAAATTATTATCTTTTTCAATTGATTTTCTTATAAAAAAATATCAGTTATTCCGAAAATTGGGTTTTTATCGGTAGTTTTAGGATATTAATCTATTAAAAGCGGATATTTATCAGAATAAAAGAGAATACAGAGGACGAATAGAAAAATGTTTGGAAAAAATTTGAAAGTTTGGAAAAAGAGATTATATTTGCACTGACATACAAACCAAAAACCACAACATTATGAACAAGACAGAGACTTTCACATTCTCAAAAGTGCCGCAGAGCGTGGCAGAATTGCAACAGTTGCCCGAGGCGACGCTTGATTCGCCGTTCAAGACTACGGCATTGGCAATGCTCGTGCTGATGCGTTGGGAGGAAGACAAGGAAGGCTGCCACAGCATGCTCGACTTCCTGCGCGGTCCCGACCCGATGTCGCCGTTTGCAAAACAATTCCTGAGAGACAGACTCACCGGCAAGGCTTACAAAGTGGCGTCATTTTTTGCGGGCGCAACGGTGGAAAACAGTTACAAACCGACCCTGCCGCTCACAATCTCCGTCAGCGACAATCCATATTCCTACCCCGACGACAAATGGGCGACGCTCTACGTCAAGAGCGCGGGCGCAGACTCCGTAAGACCGATGAAACTTCGCAAAAAACCGTCAACCGGTCAATGGTTTCTCAACGACATTCAATGTCTCTCCGACATCAGAGTTCCCGCAGCCGACGATCCGTGGGCGTAATCAAATGAATATCAACAAAATGAGTGATGTGGCAGATTGCCGCATCACTCATTTTTCTATTGTTTTTACTTCACCCTCGACAACAGCGTCTCCACTGCCTCATCGATGCTTGCACAACTGCCGAGCAATTTGATGAACGCACTGCCGATGATGCAACCGCGTGAATGGTCGGCGGCGGCGCGGAAGGTTTCTTTGTTGCTCACGCCAAAGCCAACGAGCGTGGGATTCTTCAAGTTCATAGATTCTATCTTCTTGAAATACTGTTGTTTGGCATCGTTGAAGGATTGTTGAGCACCTGTTGTGGACGCCGACGAAACCATATAGACAAAGCCGGTGGTGTTGTCATCGATGGCACGGACGCGGTCTTCGGGGGTTTCGGGGGTTACGAGTTGGGTGTAGGCGAGATTGTTGGCGGTTACATATTGCTTATAATCAGCGAGATACACTTCCATTGGCAGGTCAGGAATGATGAGACCATCGATGCCAACTTCCGCACAAGCCTTGCAATATTTCTCAAATCCAAATTGCATTGCGGTGTTCACATAACTCATCGCAATAAGCGGAATGTCAGTGACTTGGCGGATGTCCTTCAACTGTTGGAACAGCAATTTTTGCGTCATTCCGTTGCGCAAAGCCTGTTGACCCGACGCCTGAATTACTGGGCCGTCCGCCATTGGGTCTGAAAACGGCACGCCAATTTCTATCATATCAACGCCGTGGTCAGAGAGCGATTTGATGATTTTTACAGTGTCGTCCAACTTGGGATAACCAGCTGTAAAATAGACAGATAGAATGTCTTTTTTGCCTGATTGGAAAAGTCTGTCAATTCTGTTCATTTTTTTCTAACGTTAATGGTTATTATTTTTTGCGCCACCTTCGGTGGCTGTTTTTCGGGGTGCCCTGCGGGCAGAAATCTTACAAATCTTTTCAAATACTACAAATCTTTTAAAAGATTTAATATCTAAAAAAATTTTGTATAATTTGTAACGATTTGTTCGATTTCTCGCGTAGAGACGCAAAATTTTGCGTCTCTACAATTTAATTGTGTCCAAAAATTCCGTTAATTTTTTGACGTCCTTCATTGCGGGCGCGGTCTCAAATTTGCTGTTCAAATCCACGCCGATGAGGTTGTTGATTTTCAGGGATTTGATGGTTGGAATGTCGTCCAACGAAATCCCGCCGCTGAGGAGGAATGGAGTTTTGATTCGGGCGGATTGTAGGATTTGCCAATCAAATTTCTGTCCCGACCCGCCATAGTCCGGCGTTTTGGTGTCAAACAGGAAATAATCGACCACACCTTCGTATGCCTCCAACTTCGCCAAATCTTCCACCGTCGCAATGCTAAATGCCTTGATGACAATGAAATCCTGCCGCAAAAATTCGCAAAGTTGCGGAGTTTCGCCGCCATGCAATTGAATCGCATCAAGATTGTACTCGCCCGCAGCCTTGATTATCGCCTCGTAATCAGCATTGACAAAAACGCCAACTTTTTTGGTGTCTGTCAACCGACGCCTCAATCTTTCGTCCTGACAATCACCGACATAGCGCGGCGACTTGGGATAAAAAATCATCCCAACAAAATCCGGTTTCAACGCCAAAACCTCCTCAAAATTATCGCGCAATCCGCAAATCTTAATCTTCATTTTGTTAATTCTTGTATAAATTGTCGTAATGCCACTGCGGGGTCGGATTCTTTCATAAAATTCTCGCCCATCAGGAAGCCACGGAAACCAACTTTGCGGAGTTCGAGGACGGTTTCGGGTTTTGAAATTCCTGATTCTGAGATTTTTACAAAGTCCGATGGGATGTCCGCCGCGAGGTCAAAGGAGGTTTGCACGTCGGTCTTGAAGATTTTGAGGTTGCGATTGTTGACGCCAACAATGTCGATGAAATCATTGATGTAATCGAGTTCGTCGCCACTGTGGACTTCCAACAATGTTTCCAATCCTAACTCCTTGGCGCAGTGTGCATATTCGGCGAGTTGATTGCGGTCGAGACACGCCGCAATGAGCAACACAACGTCCGCGCCGCAACTTTTTGCAAGGCTCAATTGGTAATCGTCAACGACAAACTCCTTGTACAGCAACGGTGTATGTGTCAACACTTTGCGAGCCTTCATCACGTCGTCGGGCGAACCTCCAAAAAAATCCTTGTCTGCCAAACACGACACGCCCGACGCGCCATTTTGTTCGTAACCGGCAACTACGACTTCCGGCTCCGCGCCCGGATGTATGTCGCCCTTGGACGGCGAGCGGCGTTTGAACTCCGAAATGATGCCCGTCGCGGAGTCAAAAAGGCTCTGTTTCAACGAAAAACAAGGACGCACAAAAAGTTCGCGGTCGCGTATTTCGGTCAACGTCAATTGCCGTTTCAATGCCGACAATTCGTTGCGCTTGTTTTCGCAAATTTTATCTAAAATCGTTGTCATAAACATGAATTTTTTAGTACATTACGGACACCTTGCGGTGTTCTTTTTTCCAAAAATTAAAAGAATAGGAAAGAATTAAAAGAATTTCTATCTCTAAAAATTTTTGGTAATTCTTTTTCATTCTTTTAATTTTTGGTTGCGGGGACACCTTCGGTGTCCTTTTTTTAAACAAAAATTTTGGCGAATTAGAACGAATTAAAACGAATTAGATTTTGAAAAAAATTCGTTTTAATTCATTGAAATTCGTTTTAATTTTCGTTTATAAAACAACAAAATTTTTGTTGTTATGAATTGAGGGACACAAACTTACGGAATGTTTCGAGGGCGCGGCGGCTTTCGAGAGATTCGCGGGCTTCGGCGAGACATTCGGTAGTAGGCTTGTCGGCGTTGATGCTCTTGATGGCGAATGCGGCGTTGATGAGCACGACATTTTTCTGCGCCTCGGTGGATGTGCCGTCGAGCACACTGTCGAAAATCTTTGCCGCCTCCTGTTTGGTAGTGCCGCCGTAAAGTTCGGCAGGGTTCACTTTCGGGAGGTCGTAGTCGGCGGGCGAACAGATTTTGTCCAACTGATTGGATGCAACCTTGAAATCGGACGTCAACGAAATTTCATCGTAACCATCAAGACTTGTAACAATCGTGTAACCAATGCCAAGTTCCTGACATATTGAATGATAGAGCCTCAACTGTTCCAAATTGGCAGTGCCGAGCATTTGGTATGACGGGCGGCTTGGATTGACGAGCGGACCCAACAAATTGAAGCAAGTCGGCACCTGCAAAATCTTCCTCACAGGACCCACAAACTTCATCGCGTGTGCAAACAACTGCGCGTGCAAGTACGTGAAACCACATTCTTCGAGGTTGCGGATGTGGCGGTCGCGGTCGGCTGTAAACTTGATGCCGTGTTCCTCGATGACATTGCTCGCGCCTGATACTGAGGTAGATGCGTAATTGCCATGCTTTGCAACCTTGTAGCCAGCACCAGCCACCACAAAGCACGAACAAGTGGAGATGTTGAAGGTGTTTTTGCCGTCGCCGCCCGTGCCAACGATGTCGAGCACCTTGTATGGAGAGAGGTCAACAGGAGTGCCGGTCTGCAAAATGCCGTCGCGAAATCCGAGGAGTTCGTCAGTGGTTATACCCCTGACATTCAACGCCATAAGCAATGCCGCAATCTGTTCGTTGCTGTATTTCTGTTCGGTGATGCCCACGAGGATTTCTTGGGTCTCGCGGCGAGTGAGTTTTTCGCCCGCCGTGAGTTTCAAAAGTATCTGTTTCATAATTATTTCGATAGGAAGTTTTTGATGATTTGTTTGCCCTCTGGCGTAAGGACGCTCTCGGGGTGGAATTGGATGCCGTGGACATCGTACCGCTTGTGTTTCAAGCCCATAATGCAGCCGTCGTCGCTCATTGCGGTGATTTCGAGGTCGTTGGGAAAGTTCTGAGTATCAACCACCCACGAATGGTAACGTCCGACGTCGATGCGGTGTGGAATGTTGTCGAAAAGATAATCATTGCCAAAAAGATTGGCGGGCGTGCTTACGCCGTGATAGACGTTGGTGAGATTGCGCAACGTCGCGCCGAACACCTCGCCAATCGCCTGATGTCCAAGGCAAACGCCAAGGATGGGACGCTTGTGGGCGTATTCGCTGATTACCTGTTTCAAGAGACCCGCCTCCGATGGGATTCCGGGACCCGGCGAGAGGATTATCTTGTCATAATAGCCGATGTCTTGGATTTGGAATTTGTCGTTCCTAATCACGTCCACGCCGTAGCCAAGTTCGGCGACGTATCCGGCGAGGTTATATGTGAATGAATCGTAATTGTCGATGATGATAGTTTCCATTTTTTAGATTTTTTCTGCCATAATTACCGCCGCTTTGAGTGCGCCGAGTTTGTTGTTGACTTCTTGAAGTTCGTATTCGTCGTTGCTCTTGGCTACAATGCCGCCGCCCGCCTGAAACCACAATTCGTTATTCCTCGATACGAAGGTGCGGATTGTAATTGCCTGATTGAGAGAGCCGTCAAGACCAATAAAACCGATGCAACCGCCATAAATGCCACGGCTGTGCGGCTCGATTTCATTGATGAGTTGCATTGCGCGCACCTTGGGCGCACCGCTGAGAGTGCCGGCGGGGAAGGTGTCGATGAATGTGCGCGAAGGCACGGCATCGGGGCGAAGATTGCCAGAAACGCGGCTCACCAAGTGGATGACGTGGCTGTAAAACTGAATGTCCTTGTAGAAATCCACTTTCACGTTGTTGCAGTTGCGGTTGAGGTCGTTGCGGGCAAGGTCAACGAGCATCACGTGTTCCTCGTTTTCCTTGGGGTCGTTGCGGAGATATTCGGCGTTTTTGCGGTCTTGTTCGGGGTCGCCGGTGCGCTTGGTAGTGCCTGCAATCGGGTCGATGTAGGCGCGTCCATTCTCGATGCGGCAGTGAGTCTCAGGCGACGAACCAAAGATGCGGAGTCCGCCAAAATCGAAGTAAAACAAGTACGGACTCGGATTGATGCTGCGGAGGGAGCGGTAGAGCATAAAATCGTCGCCTTCATATTTTTGGATGAAACGGCGCGACAATACGATTTGGAACACGTCGCCACGGAGGCAATGCTTGATGCCCTTGCGGATGTTTGCCTTGTGCTCTTCGTCGGTGAGGGTGGATGTCGTGTCGCCAACAGTGCGGAATTTGTATTCGCGGACGTTGGTGCGCAGGAGTGCCTGTTCGATTTTTGTGATGCAATCGTCCTCGCCGTCCTGCAACATATCAATGATTGTCAGGGTGTTAGAATAATGATTGAACACCACGACGGTCTTAAACAATATGTACAACATATCGGGCGCGTCGTTGTTTTCGGCGTAGGTGTCCTCCACGGGGATGTCCTCAAAATAACGGACGGCGTTGAAGGACGTGTAGCCATAAAGTCCGCAATATTTGGCGTCGTCGCCCTTCACCTCAAAATTGGCGAGAAACTCGCTGAGGGCAGTCTCCACGCGGTAATTTGCGGTGATTGGCTTGCGGGGGATGATTTCGCCGGGCATTTTGAAAACTGCAGTGCCGTGCTCCACCGAAAACGACGCAATCGGGCTGATGCCGATGAATGAACGCGAATTGTCGTTGCCGTGGTAGTCGTTGCTCTCCATCAACGCGCTTTGGATTCCAATGTCGCGCAGGCGCATATACGCACTCACGGGCGTGTGCATATCGCCGAGGATGGTCTTGGATTTGGTTTTGTAAGTGTACATATTTGTATGTGTTTAGTTAATGTTTTCTATTGTTGATGACATCAAAAAAGGTCTGCCGTGAGTTACGACAGACCTTTTTCTTTTTTAAGCGTTATGTGTTTTATGGATATACACAAGGTCGCGACTCACGATTTTTGATTCCGCAAGCGCCACCACCAATTGTTATATGCCATAAGGTTTTTCATAATCTTTAATTATCATTTCGGCTGCAAAGAAAAATATATTTTTTGAGATATGCAAATTTTTTTGGGGAAATTTTAGAAAATTTTTATCCGCCCCAAAAAAACTCTCTGCAATCCTATTCATTATAATCGCTGAAATTGTACTCGCCGATTGCGATGTCGGAGAGTTTTTTCAGGGGAAGGTTTTTGAGTGTTTCTGCCGATTCGTAATCATAGTCGCCGCCCGCCGCAGGATATTTGGTGTGTTTTTCAAGGTCAAACTCGCCACCGTAGCACTGCGGCCAACCGTGCACGCCATCTATATCTATGCCTGTAAACGTGATGCCGCCTATCAGGTAAAAGTCGCCGTCTTGAAAACGTAGATGGTAACTACGTTTAAACTCGTTGGTGGTTTCTTCGGCCTCTTCATTGTATGATGTATAAATCCACCACTCACCATTGTCCCAAATATTAACACCTACATCGTGGAGAGTCTTGTAAGACTTGAAAAGCGTGTATCCGTCGTCGCCGCCCCAATAAACAGCCAACTTGCCGCCGTGTTTTTCGGCAGCCACCAAGTCGCTTTTGCCGTCGCCGTTGATGTCATTTTCGGCTATCGAAAGGCTATCTTTGTTGCCGCTGTAAAGTTCGGCGATTGTCTTGCCTGACTGTGCAAACTCGCCGCCTTTGTTCGTCACGCCAAACACTTTCAAGTCTTGCTCCAACGGCTTGAACTCGGGGTCGCGGACAAACTTTTCGCCGTCCCAAATGTAATAGGCGGAGGGATAAGTCCAAGATTCATTGTTGTCAACGAGCGGAATCAACGACTTTGCCAAAATCCTGTCCTCGCCGTCCCATTTAACAACCTCAGCCTTCGCCAAAAGTTTGCCGTCTTCTGTCACAGAATACCAAACTGTGCTTGCAATCGCCTTTTTCAGGTCGTTGTAAGTATCTTTTGGGAAATCAGCGGCATTGGCGTAAAAATCGTCGATGCCGGGCTTGGGCAACAGATTGTTGATTTTGGTGATTGTGCCGTCTTTGTATGAAAACAATTTGTATTCCTTAGATGACGCCATACCGCAATAGTCGCACACCAAGTCCAAAATCACGACCACAGCGCATCCGTCGTCTTTGTACGGGAAACAGTGTACATCGATGCCCATATCCCACGGACGGAAATTAAAGATATGTTCGGGTTTGCATTCTTCAAGTTTCTTCAAGTCGTTCATCGAGAATCCAGCAAGATCTTTCTCCGCCAATTTTTCGGCTACTTCAATTACGATGGGTTTGGCGTCGGATGCGGGTTGGGTTGCCACAGTATCAGATGTAGAGACGTTGCGTGCAACGTCTCTACCAGTGGCGGCAGTGGTGTCGGCAGATGTACCGGCATTTTGATTTGTCGTACCGCCGCCGCATGATGCCAACAATGTCAGCGCGGCGAAGGCGGCGATGATTGAAAGTGTCTTTTTCATAATTGATGATTGGGTTTGATTGTTTTTTCCGACAGCAAAAATAATCAAAAATTTGACTGACAAAAAAATTCGCTCCAAAATTTTTGATTGTCAACCATTTACAGCACCACCGTCCAAATCTAAAGTTGAACTTTAGATTTGGACGGTAGCATTGTAATCTACTGTATGTTAACAACTTACAACTTAAAATAATTGGCGTAAGTATTCATATCCTTGTCGCCGCGACCAGAAACGGTGATTACCACTGTCTCGTCCTTGCCGAAGGTGAGTTTTGGCAACATTGCCAATGCGTGCGCGCTCTCGATGGCGGGGATGATGCCTTCGAGTTTGGTGAGTTCGAGAGCCGCCGTCATTGCCTCCGCGTCGGTGATTGCAAGCACCTTGGTGCGACCAACTTTGGCGAGATGGGCGTGCATTGGACCTACGCCGGGATAGTCGAGACCCGCCGAAATGCTGTAAGGCTCGGTAATCTGACCGTCCTCGTCCATCATCACGAGCGAGCGGCTGCCGTGAAGGATGCCTTCTCGTCCGAGGTGGATTGTCGCCGCCGATTTTTCGGGGTCTTCAAGTCCAAGACCGGCTGCCTCGGCTGCGTAGAGGCGCCCTTTTTCGTTCTCAATATAATGATAGAACGTGCCAGCCGCGTTGCTGCCGCCGCCGATGCAAGCAAGGAGATGGTCGGGATAGTCGCGACCAGTCTGTGAGAGGAGTTGCTTCTTGATTTCCTCGCTTATGACGCTCTGAAACCTCGCCACCATGTCGGGGTACGGGTCGGGACCAACCACAGAACCTATTATATAATGCGTGTTGGCGGGGTTACAACACCAATCGCGTATAGCCTCGTTAGTGCCGTCTTTGAGGGTGCGGTTGCCGGACATCACGGGAACCACCGTTGCGCCAAGCATCTTCATCCTCTGAACGTTGAGGAATTGACGCTTGACGTCCGTCTCGCCCATATAGACCACGCACTCCATATTCATCAATGCGCATACCGTAGCCGTTGCCACGCCGTGCTGACCCGCACCGGTCTCCGCCACGATGCGAGTCTTGCCGAGACGACGCGCAAGGAGTATCTGACCGAGGGCGTTGTTGAGTTTGTGCGCACCCGTGTGACAAAGGTCTTCACGTTTGAGATAGATGTTTGCGCCATACTTTTCGCTAAGGCGATTGGCGTGGTAGAGCGCGGTAGGGCGCCCCACATAGTCATGAAGAAGTTGATTGAACTCCGCCTGAAACTGAGGGTCGCCCATGATTTTCAGGTAGTTTTCTTTGAGTTCCACAACGTTTTTGCGGAGGATTTCGGGGACGTATGCGCCGCCAAACTCTCCATAATAACCGTTTTCGTTGATTGAGTATTTGCTCATTTTATGTTGGTTTTTTAATTAGTTGCTACATCAAAAAAAGGTCTGACGTGAGTTTTACGTCAGACCTTTCTATATTGTATTCATACATACAAGGCGATTCAACTCACGGATTTTTACATTCGCAAGCGCCACCACCAATTGTTATATGCCATTGTCGCAATCATTGTCATTTAAACTTTTGTCGCCGCAAAGTTGGGAAGAAATTTTTTAATTTGCAAATTTTTTTTGAGATTTTTTGCCTTTTCCATCTCCAATTCTACAATCGTGATGCGCTCTTCGTCATTCAAACTCATTTCAATACGATTTTATCTTGTTCCACATTATGATAAAACGGCAAAAAAGTCCAACTTTGCCACTGTTTTTTTGTATAAACGTGCGTACTGATGTACTGCCCGATGTCCAACCCATAATCATAAAACGGGTAAGTCATATCGTAATCCGCACTTGTAATACGTTCTTTGTCGAGCAACACCAACAAATCCCAATCGCTGTCGGGACGATAATCCCCACGCGCCCGCGACCCATACAGATACAGGCTACTGTCTTGTGGCAAAATCTCCGCCGCAAGAGTCCGCAAATGCTGTATTACTTCCGATTGTTCCATATTGCAAAAAATATCTACGGCAAAATTAAACAAAATATTGAATCTAAGAAAGAAAAAATTTCACCATCCAAAAATTGGAACGCGGACGGCTCGTCCGCCACACAAATTATCGCACACAAATCCTTGTTCTAATGGAATATGCTCTCTGACTGTTATTAGTATTGTCTGTCGCAGTCTTGAAATGTAACACAAATCCTTGTTCTAATGGAATATGCTCTCTGACTCAACTTACAAATTACGTAAGTGATGCGGTTGTTCACACAAATCCTTGTTCTAATGGAATATGCTCTCTGACAATTAATAACCATCTGTGCCATGATGATTAAACCCTACACAAATCCTTGTTCTAATGGAATATGCTCTCTGACAGCAAAAATTGTAATGCTGTCAGCGTCAGAGAGTTAGGGTTCTATTTTAACACTTATTTAAGAGATTTTGAGAGAAATTAACCCCTTTGTAATAGTAAACTTTACTTTTAATGTAAAGTTCAGCTTCCACTTTTTCTAAACAAATGTTAAAAAGCACGCGGAAGGTGCGTTGTCTTTTCGTTTGTCCTTTTTTGCAATATGTCAAAGAACTGCGTTTTTTCAACGACATAAAATTAAGAACATTTTTTCAGTCCGCAAAATTTTTAAGTGGTTTGTTTCAAAAAAATTCTTACATTTGCGCATCAAAAACATAAAAAAACTAATACACCATGAAAAGAACACTTATTATAATTATGTTGATGCTCGCATCGACGCTCTCAATGGCACAACTCAGCCCGAGCGCGGAGGGCATACGCCAAAAGCTGGCAGAATACGCCAGAAGCAAAGGCATGAAAACCAACTACGAGGGCGACGCGCTCTCTATACAACGCGACTCATTGAACTACGCAGTCGATTTTAGTGCTGTGAGCCCGGTAATCGTAGTAATACGACTCTTTGACATCGACATCACCTCATGCGACCCCGCCTGCATCAGGAAGACCGCCAACTACATCAACCTTTTTTTCAGTACAATCAAGGCATCTATCACGCCCGACGGCAAATGCATTCGCCTTTCAACGTCATCTCTTGTCAACGATGCACAAAGCGTTACCGCCACACTCGACCAAAACCTCTCAACCCTCGCAATGGCATGGCAATATTGCAGCCAAAAATACGATGAATTTGTTTATAATAAGGACTTTGCAAATCTTCGCATCCCGTTTGAGGTTTATTCTGTCAATATCGTCAATGTTGACAAGGACGACAATTTAGTCACAGAGTATGGCGAGGACATCAAATCCGCCGACACGCAATACATCAACTCGGAGCTCTCGATAATTGCTTACGAAGAAGGCGACTATCAAATTGATGTTAAATTCGTCTTGCCCGATGGCACTTTCTCAAAGGCTGCGGACGACGGATTGGATTACACTTTCTCTAACATTATCCACATGACCCAAGGCCAAGCCACCTACATCGGTGGCGGCTGGGGCAGCCCAAATCCCGGCACATGGGCTCCTGGAAACTATGAACTTATCTTCTACTACAAAGACAAACCATTCTACGCAAAGCCATTCACAATCCATTAACAATGCATAATGCATAATTGCCATCCGGCGGAAGCCCAATTATGCATTATGAATTATGAATTATGCATTGATTAAACTGTAACGTGAATCTTCTTTGCCATTTCCTGAACCTTTTTGCGGGCTGCATCGACGGACTCGGCGCGGGCGAGAAGCACTGCCATGCGGCGGTGTCCGTTGACGCTTGGCTTGCCAAAAATCCTCATCGTGGTATCGGGAATCGACAGCGCGTCCTCCAAACCTGAGAATGTGATGTCGTGGCTCTCGCCGTCCACAACAATTGCCTTTGATGCCGAAGGACCATGGAAAGCAATGTTTGGAATCGGGAGACCGAGAATGGCGCGGGCGTGCAATGCAAATTCCGACAAATCCTGCGAAATCATCGTCACCATGCCCGTATCGTGCGGACGCGGCGACACCTCGCTGAATATCACATCGTCGCCCACTACAAACATCTCCACGCCAAAAATGCCGCGACCGCCGAGAGCCGTCGTTATCTTTTCAGCAATACACTTAGCCTTTTCGAGCGCGGCGGGGTTCATAGGCTGAGGCTGCCACGATTCCTGATAATCGCCATCTTTTTGATAATGTCCGATTGGCTCTAAGAAACTCGTACCGCCGATGTGCCTTACGGTGAGGAGCGTAATCTCGTAATCAAACTTTACAAAACCCTCCACAATCACCTTGCCCGCACCGGCGCGACCGCCTTCCTGCGCAATGTGCCACGAGCGGTCGATGTCGTCCTCGCTCTTAATCACCGACTGACCATGCCCCGACGAACTCATGATGGGCTTTACGACGCACGGGATGCCAATCTCCTTGACAGCGGCGCGAAATTCGTCCTCCGTGGCGGCAAACCTGTAAGGCGACGTCCTGATGCCCAATGTCTCGGCGGCAAGGCGGCGTATGCCTTCGCGGTTCATAGTCAGGAACGTTGCATTTGCCGTGGGAATCACATTATAGCCCTCCTTCTCCAATTCGAGGAGCGTCTGTGTGGCAATCGCCTCCACTTCGGGGATGATGAAGTCGGGTTTTTCAGCCTCAATGATTTCGCGCAGACGCTTGCCGTCCAACATCGACACCACATAACTCTTGTATGCAACGTGCATCGCGGGCGCATCGGCGTATTTATCGAGTGCAACCACCTGTATGCCAAAACGTTGGAGTTCGATGGCAATCTCCTTGCCCAATTCTCCCGATCCGCACAGCACAGCCTTCTTGCCACGCGGCCTATTCAATGTACCTATCTCTAACATAATTTCCGACAGTTTTAAAAATTTGATTGTTCACATCGCAAAAATATACAAAAAACAATATCATTAGCGTTTAATTGGCACAAAAATTTCATTAATTACCAACAAATATCTATTTTTGCACGAAACACAACATTTAAATCATAATTGAAATGAAACAGACAACAAACCAGAAGACACTCCTTGTCGCCGCGCTCGCGCTCACAGCCTCGGCTGCCGCAAACGCCCAGTGCATCAGCGGCAACTGTTATGATGGCTACGGGGTATATCAAGAAGAGAGATACCGATACACCGGCTTCTTCGACAACGGCAACCCCAACGGACATGGCGTACTATATTATAACAGTGGCAACATCTACTCAGGCGAGTTCAAAGATGGCAAACGCAATGGTCAAGGCACCTACTACTTTGCGGAAGACGGTATGCGTTACATCGGCTTTTTCAAGGATGGCGTAATGCACGGCCCCATCGACGAAATCCCTCCATCAGGCAAGCCACACCACGACGTGTACAAGGAAAACGAACTCATAGAACCAGAACCCACCAAAGGTACTGTGTATGGCAACAGCAAAAATGGCTACAACGTAACACTCTATGAAGACGGCTCGCGCTATGTGGGCATGAACCGCGACAACAAACACAACGGATGGGGCACTATCACAAAAGATGATGGCTCTATCTACACCGGCGAATTTTTGGACAACAAGTTCAACGGCTACGGAACTCTCACAAGCCCCGACGGAACCATCACAGAAGGCATGTGGGAAGACGACCGTTTTGTCGGCGAACTCAAAAACCAGACCGGCTGCGTGAGCGGCGACTGCAAAAACTCCTACAGCGTCCTCGTCAAAAACGGCGAAAAATACATCGGCGAGTTCAAAAACGGTCTCCCGCACGGCATGGGCAGATACATACTCGCCGACGGCAGCAGCTACGTAGGCAGCGTCGTAGCAGGCAAAATAGACGGCTACGGCACTCTCAAATACGCAGCATCCGAAGATCCCAAAGCACCAAAAAAATACGTGGGCGACATCCGAAACGGCAAGCCAAACGGATACGGAGCTTTGTTCTACAATAACGACGACTTCTACTACGGACACTTTGTCAACAACGTATTTGACGGGCAAGGTGTCTATGTAGAACAATCGACCCTCAAAAGGAAGTCGGGCTTATATTACAAAGGCGAACTCGTAAAAGAAATGCCGGAACAAGACTTCGACCTCATCTTCGGCGACAAAAACGGATACGGACTGCGACTCACCGAAGGCGGACGCTATACGGGCAACCTCATGAACGGCACACCAGAAGGTCAAGGTACTCTCGAATCATACGACGGATTGTCGATATTCTGCGACTTTGAAGACGGACTCGCCAATGGCCATGGAATGTGCGAAAATAGCAACAACGGCACAAAATACATCGGACAAATCCGCGACAACAAGATAAGCGGCAAGGGCTTGATGTACTATCCCAACGGAACCAAAGAAAAGGGAACTTTTAGAGACGGCGTCCTTACGCAGGAAACCGCCATGTCTGCCAACATCCAGAAGCCGGACGTAGGCTGGAACGCTCCTCTGCAATACAACACCAACGTAACGGAAGGCTCATATACCGTAAAACTTTGTGTAAGTTCCTCATCGCCAATAGAAGAAGTATCCCTCTACCTCAACAACAAACCCGTTGTCAACAAGAACGTAACCGGTGCCAAGAAAGCGAACGACCCCTTATGCGACTACACATACGAGTACAAAATACAACTCGAGCCAGGACGCAACGAAATCATGGCGGCTGTGAAAAACGCCGGCGGCACCACAAAAACCGACACCCGATACATTTCGTGGGTATCCTCTGACGCCATCAGCAAACAAAAACGCGTAGCCCTCGTCATCGGCAACGGCGCATACACCAACATCTCGCCGCTCAAAAACCCAACCAACGATGCCAAACTTATGGCAAAAGAACTCAGAGCCCTTGGTTTTGAAGTAATTGAACGCACCGACATCACCCGCGACGAGATGAAAGAAGCCGTATATAATTTTGGCGACCGACTCAGGGAAACAAAGGCAGTGGGACTCTTCTTCTACGCCGGACACGGCATACAGGTGGACGGCATCAACTATCTCGTGCCTGTAAACGCCTCTCTTGCCAAAAGGGATGAGGTAGAGAATGTTTGTTTCAGCATCAACAAGGTGATAGGTCAATTGGCATACGCACAAAACGACCTCAATATCATCATCCTCGATGCCTGCCGTAACGATCCATTCGCTGCTACAGGCAGAGGCGGTCTTGCACAATTCGACGCTCCCAAAGGCACTATGATTGCCTACTCCACCGCTCCTGGCAAAACAGCAGCCGACGGCGACGGCGCAAACGGTCTCTACACCGAACAACTCGCAAAGGCCATCAAAAATCCTGAATACAAAATGGAGGACGTCTTCAAACAAGTACGCGCAGAGGTATATCGAATCTCCCACGAAGCAGTCCTGAACGGCACAATGCCAGAAGAACAAATTCCCTGGGAAAACTCCTCAGTATTCGGCGACTTCTACTTTGTAAGGTAATGCATAATTCAATGCATAATGCACAATGCATAATAACAAAAAGCGCAGTTCGATGATTCGGACTGCGCTTTTTGTTATGGCTCTTTCATTCAATTGGAGTGCAGGCTGCCAGCCTGCCTTACAGATAGTTGCATGTAATTGGAGTGCAGGCTGCCAGCCTGCTTCACAGATAGTTGGTGCAGGCTGCCAGCCTGCCCTTTGCAGACGAGCCGTCTGCATCCCATCTTCAATTACTTGTTCTTCAGGAACCCCTTGAGAGTGTTGAGCAATACGTTGATTTCTATGGGCTTGGTGATGTAATAATTGCAACCGGCGGCGATGGTCTTTTCCTTCTCGCCGGTGAGCGCGTAGGCGGTCTGCGCAATTATAATCACATCCTTATTGAACTCGCGGATTTTTGCAGTGGCATCGTATCCGTTCATTACAGGCATCTTGATGTCCATAAGGACGAGGTCTATTTCGGGATGCGCCTTCATGGCGTCCACAGCCTCCTGACCGTTGCGAGCCCAAAGTATCGTAGCCTTGGTCTCGGCGAGCACTTCTTGCATGTACGCAACATTCATATCTTCGTCCTCTGCCACAAGAATCACCTTGCCTTCGAGCGACGCCTCGCTATTGCCATCGGAAGACGCGCCATACTCGTCGGCGGTATTGAGTTCGGGGTCGTATGGCATTGTGAAGAAGAATGTGGAGCCTACACCTTCCTCCGATTCCACCCACATCTCGCCGCCAAGGAGTTCGGCGAGTTTTTTGGAGATGGTGAGACCAAGACCAGTGCCGGTCTGATTCTTGTCGTCCTTCTGCTCTATCTGACCAAAACGCTTGAAGATGACATCGAGCTTGTCCTTCGGCATTCCGACGCCGGTATCCTTGACGTAAAACAGCAATTTGTCGGGGCCGCTGAACTTGTAGCCAAACTCGATGAAGCCCTGCTTTGTAAATTTCATCGCATTGCCGATGAGATTGTTGAGAATCTGCTTGAAACGGAACGGGTCTGTATTGATATTGAAATCGTCGGTCTCCACAGCCTTTTGCATCTTGAGCTCAAACGGCTTGTTTTTCATATCGTTGATTTGATACTGCGAGATGTAAATCTCGTTCATAATCGGATTGAGCTGCACGATGCGCGGCTTTACCTTGAGTTGTCCCGCCTCTATCTTGGATATGTCGATGATGTCGTTGATGAGGTTGAGGAGGCTCTTGCCGCTGTTGATGATGAAAGAGAGATATTTTTCCTTGTTTTTATCGAAGCTGCCGGGCTTTGTGAGCAGTTCGGAGAATCCGATGATAGAGTTCATCGGGGTGCGGATTTCATGGCTCATATTGGCGAGGAACGCCGATTTGAGCTTGTCGGATTCCTCGGCACGGCGACGAGCCTCCACGAGTTCGCGCTCGTATTGCTTGCGCTTGGATATGTCCTTGATTGTTACCACGCTGCCCGACTTGTCGTTGCCCCTGTACGGTATTACAGAAATCTCGGCGTCGAAAGGCTCGCCGTTTTTCCTTGTAGCCACAGCCTCAAATGTGCGCTCGGTAAACTTGCAGTTGCCAGTCTGACGGAATTTGGCTATCTCCACTTCAAAAAATTCCCACTGCTCTTTGGGTACTACAACCGATTGGAATGGCATGCCGATAGCCTCGTTTTGCGTATATCCGATAATGCGCTCCGCCGCCGGGTTGAAGGTGATTACCCTCAAATCTGAATCGAGTCCAATGATGGCGTCGAATGACGACTTATTGACCTTGGAGAATATCTCGTTGGCATCCTGCTCCTTTTTCTGCGCGGCATCTCGCTCATCCTCGCGTTCCTTGATGGTATCCATCATCGAGCAAAAATGCTGACAAAGCACGCCGACCTCGTCCTTGCCGGTGTCCTTGAGCTGCGGCATAGAATAATCGCCGCTCTTGATGATGTGCTCCATCGTATCGGAAAGCTCGGTGATGGGTTTTACGAGCAATTTGTTGAGCAGCAACACCACTACAATTACAACCACGAGTGTAAGCACAAGTTTTGTAAGCGTGCTGATGAAATACTCATGCTTCATTATCTGTATCGACTTGGTATTGAACCTGGCGTACACAGTACCGCACATAATATTCTTGAATTGTATGGGCTCTATCGCTATTATATACTTGCCATCTTCCGTAAACGACACCGACGACTCCTTGCCCACAGGCTGCGCGGCAATGGAGCTCGACCGGTCGTAAGAGGCGAGGATATTGCCCTTGAGGTCGTATATGTGGACGTTTTCAAGTTCGTCGAACGACTTGATTTTTTCGAGCGTCTTTTGGATGTCCTGCGGATTGATGAAATCGACCATACTTGTATTGAGGTCGGCTATCATCTTTGCAATCTGGGAACTCGATTCCTTCACGTACTCATTGACGTATTTGTCGTTGGCGGATTGGAACGACATCGCAGTGATGATTTCTGCCGTAATCACCACCGCAAGCATTGCGGCGATGAGCTTGTACTTGATTGGCAAGTTTGCGAAGAACTTTCTCATATTGGTTTATTTAGTTTTTGGGTTATTATGCTGTTCGTTACTATTGTTTCTGATACTTGTGGTCTGGCGCAAGTATGTACGTACTGATGCCAAGCGGCGAGTTTAGCACGGCTTCCTTATTAAAAAAGTATGTTGTCTGCCCCGTTTCGTGCTCTTGCCTGACATAAAACATACATCCTTTTTCCAAAATCTCCAGATCGTTGGTGATTGTGAGTATCTGCCGCCCCGCCACCTTCTCGATAATCTTGCTTGCATCGATGGAGGTGCCCGATTCGATGAATACGACATCAGCCTGTGAGATGTCATCATCAATGTTGGAGATGCGCCTTATCTCCACGTCACTGTCGAGAATCTTGCTATTGGCACCCTTGTCAAGCGCGAGCTGGAACGATTCGTCCGATTGTGGGGCTATCATGATTATTGTCTTGCCATTCTGTTTTTCGGCTGGCCACGAGGCGTACTTGGCAAGCTTGATGACACCTTGGATGTCGCTCGGTTGTGCCTCCTGATAGTTGCCTACGGGATACGTAAAGAGTAACAATAATATGTTGAATATACAATTGAGCATAGTTGGCTTGGTTTTGTGCTTTCTTACGTTATTCTTGTTCGGGCAAAATCTCGCCATCGCCATCATCTATTGGCGCTTGCCCGCTGATTATCTGCTGAAGGCGTGCGATTTCTTCGTCCTTTACCTTTACTTTTTCTTTTAGTGTGTTTTCTATTTTGCGGCTCTTGGTAATGCGCTTTTCGAGCTCCTTCTTGTAGAATTGCGCGCTTTGGTTTGCCTTGTCCATCTTCTGACGGTTGTCGGCGTTGTTGCGCTTGGTCTCCACAAGCTCGCTGTTGATTGTGGCAATCTCCATGTCCTTGCTCTGCAAGGTTTTCTTGAGGCTGCTGAGTTCGGCGGTGAGTTCCTTGTTGGTGTTTTTGGCTTTTGTGAGTTCCTCCTCGGTATTCTGCTGTCCCGTGATGTCGGCGGCAAGGCAGAGTATGCGGCTTACATTGTTTTCTGAGTCGTAGATCGGGATGAAGGTGTTTTTGATTTTTCGGGTGTCCTTGTTAATCTTAAATTCGATGTTGTAAGTCTCGGTGGTGCCTTGTTTTACATTGTCCCACACCTTCTTAAATTCGTCGTACTTGGAGAGCGTGAGCTGCAGAATTTCGTAAACATTCTTGCGTCGTATGTCGTTGACGTCGAGGGTGTAGCGCAGTGCAAAACGGCGGTTGGCCTCCAAAGTGTCGCCCTTGGTGCTGAATATAGCCACGAGCATAGTCTTGTTCAAGGCGTTGTTTACCTGCTCTATTTGGTTGAGCTCGTTTTGCGTAGTTACCACAAGGCTGTTGAGAGTCTCTATTTCGTTTTTGAGCTGATCCTCTCGCTCCTCCATAAGTTTTGACTGCTGTCTCGATTGCTGAAGCAGCATCGTGGTCTGCTCGTTGATTTTTGCATTGGCGATGGTGGAGGCGATGTTTTCGGAGATTCGTTCTACAAACTGTATCTGGTACTGCTCAAACTTGACGAATGCCGCAAATTCCATCACACCGTACAGATAGTCGTTGTACAGGAGCGGTACAAACATCAACGCCTTGGGCTTAGCCTGACCGAGACCCGACCCAATTTCGGTGTAATTGTCGGGTACGTCGTTGATGATGATTGTGTGCTTCTCCATCGCGCACGCGCCAATGATTCCCTCGTCGAGGGCGAGGATGCGCTTGTGGAATCTCTGATGTCCAAATGCAAACACGGCATACAGCTCAAAACATTCTGCATCCTTATTGTCGGGCATAGTGGTGCGTATAAAAATACCGCCCTGTGTTACGTTGATGTACGGCACGAGTCTGTCGATAACGGCGTCGCAGAGTGCGTGGATGTCGGAGATGTTGTTTCGGAGGATGTCGGAGAATATGGAGTGTCCCTCGGTAGCCCATTGGTTTTGGTGTTCTTCGTTGAACCTCTGCTGCTCCTTTTCGCTGGTCTCGAGCATGTCGTTGCGGAGGTCCACAAGCGACGAGCCTATCGGATTATTTGTGATGGATGTGTCGTATTCTGCCTCGAGCTTCTTTTCCCTTAGCTGCGTGGCAAAGTCGGAGGTGTGTTTCAGCGACTTGGCGAGCGTCCGGATGCTATTGACAATATCTAACCACTCCAATGGTATCTTGGACAATTGCGGGAGGTACTTGTCGAGCACGTATTCGCCATTGGTGATGCGCTCGATGAGCTTCTTTGCACTTGCAAATGGCCTTACGATGTTTTTGGATAGCACAATTAATAATATAGACAATACCAATATTATCAACGAAACAAAAACCACCGACTTAACCAAAGTGCCGCTCTGCTCCTCCTCTATTTCGCTGAGCTTGTTGATGCAAATCATCGTGAAATTGTCGTCGTTGCAGGCGAGCGGGATGCGCTTGCAATGGATGTAAACTTCTTCCCTATTGTTTTCGATGAGTTCGCACACGGCGTCCACGGGGAGATTTTCGGCGGTCTTAGCCATGATGCCGAGCTTCTCTTCCGTAAAACGCAATACCTCGTGGATATTTCGGTTGAGGAAGTCCTTGTTGCGGGAGTAGAATATATTGCCGGTGCTGTCGGCGATGTAGATGGTGCTCGACGCCGGAATCTGATTGTCGAGCATATTGCGGTAGTATTTTTGGTCGATGTCGGCACCAATTACTCCGCAAAACCTCTTGTTGGTGTATATCGGCATCATGCACACAATCACATTGGAAATGTCGGCATTTTCGCTGAGGCTCAATACTTTGGGTGTATTGTCATGCTTGATTACACGGTATATGTCGTATATCTCCGACGATGATGTCTGGAGGTCGTTGGAGGTTTCTGGATTGCCCATGTTTTCGTGGCTGATGTATTTGGTGTACCATCCTATCGGGAATCCGGGATTGGTGTTTACGAGCAGGCTGTCGGAATTGTCGAAAACATACGGCTCCGAAATAATGAACACTGACTTTGCGCTCTGGTCGCCGGAGATGAACCTAAGCATCATCTTCCTCGTGAGATCCTTAGCCTGCGCCGGGTCCTGCAAGGTCTGCTCCGAAATGGCCTCCGCCATTGTCTGCAATTTGATGATGGTCTGTGCGAGCTGCTGCTCCATGCCGATGGTGTACTTGTCGTTGCGTATGTTGGTCTTGAGCTTGCAATAATCGGTGATACGCGACAACATCAGCCTGTCTTGTATAAACAATATGGCCGCCGATAGTATCACGGAGCACACGATGACCGTTATGACAGTCTTCCATCTTACAGTGTTTGTTATATTATGTCTTGTTTGGGCGTCCATTTCGTCGTCTTAAAGTTGTATAATAGTTTGGTTATACTCTTTTTCTTGAAGCAGAGGCGTCGTTGAGCCTTGCATTTTCCTTGGCGAGCTTGGCTATCTCAGCCTTGCAGCTTTGGATTTCCTCGTCTTTTTGGGCGAGTTCGTTCTTCGCCTTGTGGAGGCGCTTGGTGTAGTCTTCGAGGCGTTTGCCTTTTTCCTGAAGCTTGAAGAGGTTTTTGGTGTTTTCCTTCACGTATGAAATCGTGCTGGCGATGTCTTCCGTGAGCCTCTCAAGAAATTTGATGCGGTAGTCCTCAAATTTTTCGGTGCGGCACAGCTCTATCACGCCGTATATGTCGTCGTTGAGCAATAGCGGCGCCACTATCAGGCTGCTTGGCTTGGTGTTGCCAAATCCAGAACCTATCTTGATGTAGTCTTTGGGGATGTCGTCGATGATCTGCATCGTCTTTTCCACCGCGCATGTGCCAACGATGCCTTCGTATAGCGACACCTTCTTCGTAATAAACTTTTTGCGGTCGGCGGCGTAGGTGGCTTTCATCTCGAGGTGTATGTCGTCGGGCTCTTCGTCCACATATATATATATAGCGCCATAATCAGCCTCCATATAATGAATCAACGCCCTCACAGTCTCGTTGCAAAGGCTGTCGATATTGTTGTTGTTGCGGCGGAGTATGTTGCCAAAATCGGCGAGACCGATGTTGATCTTGTCCTGTATCTCGTCCTCACGGCGGCGGGCGAGCTGTCGCTCGGTCTGTTCGTCAAGGTTTTTCTTCATGTTGATGAGCGCGTTGCCAAGTTCGTCGTTGCTGCTCAGCAGGGCAAATCCGTCGGTGTGCCTATTGTTGCCGATGTCTTCGGTAAACTGCTGCTTCTGCTTGAGATTGCCGATAAACTCGGAAAGCTGCATGCACATCATATCCATCTCGTTGGTGCTGTCGGGGCTTATCTCAGCTGGCACGAGTTCGCCTTTGAGCAGGCGCGAGAGGTAGTCGTTCATATTTTGGATGGGCTTGTTGACCGACCAAAACAGCACGAGGAAGAACGGTATGCCTATCGCCAACATCACAAGCTGCGTGAGGAAGACGCTCCAGATGGCTTTTTTTCTTATCTGCTGACGGAGCAATGCAGATTCGAGCATCATGTCCTCCATGTTGGTGAGCATGGTGCTTAGTTGTACGCTTGCCTCGCCCTTGTAGCCTTCGTAATTGTCGATGCCAAGCAACAATTGTTTACTGAAAAGAAGGTTGAATGTCGTTCTGTATTCCGCAAACTGGTCTTCGAGTTTGAAAATCTGATACTTAATCACCATGCTGGCGTTGCCAACATTTTTGAGGGTAGCATGTACGCCGTCTATCTGCTTATTGAATTTTACGTAATCTTCCACGTTGCTCTTTTCGAGAAAATGCTCCTCGTATTTGGTCGCCTCCACAAACTTATTGTAAACACCCACGACAGCAGTCTGCAAAATCGAATTTTTTACCGTGTTGCGGCTTGTGGCAAGACGTCCGCCATCCTGCGTCAATTCCGAAATCTCATTCTCAATAGCCCTGATGTCGTCTATCTTCTGCTTGAAGAGCGAAAATTCGTCTTGAAGTATCGTTACCGACTGCTTGATGCCCTTGCTTTCGTCGAGCGGATGCGATATAAGGTACGCAATGCCGCCGTCGATGCTGCGGCACACTGCGTCGATGGTTTCCTTGAGGGCGTCTTCCTTTTCCTTGTCCTTCCTTCCTGTATAGAGATTAAACAACTCGTACTGCGCGTTGCGGAGGTCGGAAATGTCGTTTTTGAGCTTGTTTTCCTTCTGGAAACTGTCTTCGAGCATATCGTATGTATGTATTAGGTAAAAGGCAGACAATCCCGTCGCCACAACGTAGATGGCGAAGCAGACGAGCATTATCCTGAATTTTACCTTGACGGCTATTTTCTCCGGTGTCTTCATTTCAAATTTTTCTTCTTTATAGAATTGTCAACATCAAATTTGTTGCCGTTTTTGCATTACTAAAGCAACAATTGGAGCGATTATGACATTCCAATCAAATTTCAAATTTAATTTTTTTTGCTTATTAAAAAAAAGATTTTTTGCAAAAATATTAAGATATTTTGCAACTGTTTGTGTTACAGAAAATTGCAGCGACAGTTTTTTTTATTTTTTTTTATAAATAAATTGGGTGTTTCAAAAAAAAGGCATAAATTTGCAACGTCAATTTAAATAAGACTGATTACACTTAACGAAGCATAACATCAATGTTCGACAAAGAATTGATAAAAAGGTTTGAGACGCTGGACACACCTTTTTATTATTATGACATCCAGCTGCTCCGCGAGACGCTCTCAAGGCTCAAATCCGCTGTGGACAAATACGGCTACTGCGTTCATTATGCCGTAAAGGCCAACGCCAACCCAAGGATACTCCAAGAGATAAGCTCGTTTGGCTTCGGTGCCGACTGCGTAAGCGGCAACGAAGTGCTCCGCGCCCTCGAATGTGGCTTCCCCGCCGACAAGGTGGTTTTTGCCGGCGTAGGCAAGAGCGACACAGAGATTGAAATAGGCATCAAAAACAACATCTTCTGCTTCAACGTGGAATCTCTGCAGGAGCTCGAAGTCATCAACAAGATAGCCGGACAGAATGGCAAGACGGCAAGCGTAGCCCTCAGGCTCAATCCGGGCATCGATGCGCACACCAACAAGTGCATCAACACCGGCCTCGCCGACAGCAAATTTGGCATCGACTTCAACCAAATGGAGGCTACAATCACCTTCGCACAAAAACTCAGCAACATCAAGCTCATTGGCATACACTTCCACATCGGCTCGCAGATACTCGACAAAGAGCCATACAGGCTGCTCTGCCAGCGCAGCAACGAGATGCAGGAAAAATTAAGCCTCATGGGGCTCGACCTCCCGGAAATCAACCTCGGCGGCGGTCTCGGCATAGATTACGACGACCCCGACAAAAACCCCGTGCCAGACTTCGAATCGCTTATGGATCTCATACACGCCAACCTCGACGTGAAGGACAGGCAGAGAGTTCATTTTGAATTTGGCAGGGCGATAGTAGCGCAATGCGGCACGATGGTCGCAAAGACACTATATATAAAGCCTGCATCGCAGACCACATTCGCAATTGTGGACGCCGGATTCACCGACCTGATAAGACCCGCACTCTACGGCGCGCACCACAAAATCGAAAACCTCACATCGCACTACGCGCAGAAAGACAAGTACGACATCGTGGGCCCGATTTGCGAGTCAACCGACGTTTTCGACACCGGAATCACACTCCCAAAAACAGTTCGAGGCGACTTAATCGCCTTCAGAAGTGCCGGAGCATACGGAGAAATCATGGCATCACGCTATAATCTGCGAAATTTGCCCAATGTGTATTATTCTGACAATTAGGCAATTGCACAACCCACAAAAGAAAAATTGCAAATTATTGAAAAAAAAATGACAATATTTTTTTTTGATTTGCAAAAAATATATAATTTTGTGAAATTGAAATAGTAAAAATTTTTAAGAAAAGTCCTAATAATAAATTAACATGAAAAACCGATTTTTATCGTTAGCGTTTGTCTTAATCACGATGTCGGCAGTATTTGCTCAGACGGCATCTGCACAAGACTCCCAGCTGCTCCAAGCCGCTGAAGAGGCTGCTTACAACAACGATTGGACAGCAGCGTCTAACAGTTACAAGCAATTGGTTGGCAGTAACCCCGAGAATGCAAACTATCACTCTCAGCTTGGTTATTGTTATCGTAACCTTGGCGACAAGCAGCAGGCCATCGCGGAATTCCGCAAAGCTGAATCTCTTTACACTGCTAAAGAGAAAACTAAAGTTGCAGCCCAGACCAATCAGATAGCATTGGCGAGGACTCTCAGAGAGAACGAACAAATCGACGAAGCTCTCACTGTACTGGAAGCACTCCAGAGCAACGTAAACAACTCTCTCAAGAAAGCCGTTGAGAACGAAATCGAGAGCTGCAAATTCGCGCAGTCTCAGAAGTCCAGCCCCAAGGACTACATGGTTCTCAACCTCGGCGCATTTGTAAACGGCGACAAGGTGGACCACTCACCCGTACTCTCGCCCAATCAGAAAGAATTGTTCTTCACCTCCCGCAGGGAGCTCGAAGGACACAGCACCGTGTCTGAAAACATGGTTGACGAGAATGTGTACCGCTGCACAATCGTGGATTCTACCAACACCTGGTCGAAACCCGAAGCTGTAAACGGCGACCTCAACACAAGCGGTCACGATGCAGTAGTAGCCATCTCGCCCGACGGCAACGAGATGTACATCTACCGCGAGGACGACAACGGCAGCCTCCTCCTCTCAAGAAGGAACGGCAACTCTTGGTCGGCTCCCGAACTCCTCGGTGGCAACATCAACACTCCTTACGAGGAAAAAGGTGCAGCTCTCTCGCCCGATGGTAGCAAGCTCTACTTCGCAAGCGACAGGCCCGGTTCTAAGGGCGGCCTCGACATCTTCGTGGCTACACGTCAGGACAATGGCGCATGGGGCAGCGTCAAGAACCTTGCAGAAATCAACACTGAAGCCGACGAGGAAGGTCCCTGCGTATCCGCAGACAACTCCAAGCTCTACTTCAGCTCTAAGGGTCACACCGGCATCGGCGGCTACGACCTCTTCACCGCTCCCATCAACGGTGACAATGTAGGTGCTCCCGAGAACCTCGGTTCTCCCATCAACTCCAACGCAGACGAGCTCTACGTATTCGAGAACGGCAAGAAGATTTACTTCTCCTCCAACCGTGGCAACGGCATGGGCAACTACGACCTCTACGTAGCTGGTCCCACCTCGCTCATGGCTACACCCGAAACCGTAGTGAACGGCAAAGTGAAGAACTGCAAGGGCGAGATGCCTAAGACCAACATCTCCGTAAGGGACAACTCCACCGGCAAGACCCAGGAAATCACTCCCTCTGCAAGCGGCGACTACTCCTTCACTACCAACCGTGGTCACAACTACACAATCACTGTAACCGCAAATTCAAGCGTTGTATTCACCGAGATTTTCGACATCGCTACCAACGCTCCCGCTACAAAGGATTACCAGACCATCCAGCTCGATCCTCAGAACGACTGCAACGAGATTGTTGCTGACAATGGCCTCACTCCCGACGGCATCGACAAGAAGCGTTACGACGACGAAGGCGACGGCACACTCTACGACCGCTACATCGAAATCGAGGATGTACTCTTCGAGTACGGCAAGGCTGACGCCCTCAGGAGCAACAGCAAACTCGACGAACTCGCTGATTACCTCAAGCAATTCCCCAAGGCCAAGGTTATGGTCAAGGGTTACGCCGACTCCAAGAGCTCCGCTTCTGCAGTCAACGCAAAACTTGGTCTCCGCCGTGCTAACCAAGGCAAGCAGTACCTCTTGAACAAGGGTGTTAAGTCTTCCCAGATTGTTGTTAAGTCATTCGGTGAGGAAAACCCTGTTGCTATCAACATCCTCAACGGTGAGTATAGCGACGAGTGCGCAAGGTACAACCGTCGTCTTGAGTTCAAGATGATTGAACAGGGCGAAACCACGATGCTCATCCGTGGCATCCGCAACGTTCCTTCTCACCTCAAGAACCCCGATTACAAGCGCGACTACAACAAGGCAAGCGGCTGGCCTGAGACCAAGAAGTAACAGCAGTCTATTGCACTTGTATTCGTAAAATAGAATCATTATTGCTCTAATAATAAATGTACCGGAGATTTGCCGAAGTAATAGTGCCAGTAACGTTACAGTTGCCGATGCTCTTCACTTACGAAATCCCCGGTATATTTTTGTCTAAATGCGTGGTAGGCGCAAGGGTCGTTGTATCTTTCGGAAAGTCGAAAATATATTCGGCAGTAGTAAGAAGAATCACCGACGTCTGCCCGCAAGACTGCGAAATAAAGGAAATTATCGAGGTACTCGACACAGTACCCGTAGTAAATGCAATCCAACTCCAGTTTTGGGATTGGATTGCATCTTATTATATGTGCTCATTAGGCGAAGTGTGCAGGGCTGCATTGCCGGCGGCTCTCAAACTCGAAAGCTCCACCGTACTCTACCGCACCACCAAGCCAACAGACCTCACCGAACTAAAACCAAAAGAAGCTCTGCTCCTCGCCTCGTTCAACGACAAGACAACGGAACTCGAACTCTCCAAAGCCTCCAAATACACCGGACTCAAAAACAACATCGCCATCATCAAAAACCTTATCGGAATGGGATACCTCGTTGCCGACAAGGTAATAGAAGAAAAATACAAGCCAAAAATCGCAAAATTCGTCTCCTTGTCGGAAACCATCACCACCGAAGACGAACTCCGCCAAACACTCGACGCTCTCGCGCAAAAAACGCCCAAACAGTTTGAGACGTTGATGACATTCGTGAAAATATTGAAGGCGACAGCCTCAGACGGCACATCAACCCTCCACAACGAAATAGAGCGCAAGACGCTGCTCCAAAATCCGCACATATCACCATCGGCACTCAACGCGCTCATATCCAAATCGCTCCTGATAGAGACACAGCACGAAGTGAGCCGCATAGCCGCATACGACGGCGACATACAGCTCAGCCATGAGCTCACCGCAGCCCAGCAGACCGCATACAACGACATAAAAAGCCAATTTGAACACAATAACACGGTGCTGCTGCGCGGCGTCACAGGCAGCGGCAAGACCGAAATCTACATAAAACTCATCGAAGAGTGCATCAACCAAGGCAAACAAGTATTGTACCTATTGCCGGAAATAATACTATCATCACAGATAATCCGCCGCCTGCAAAAAGTATTCGGCGACGACGCCGGAATATACCACAGCAAAATTTCCGACCAAGAACGCGCCGAAATGTGGCATCGGCTATGCTCGCCCGAATCCAAAAGTTACAAGCTGATAGTGGGCGTAAGGTCGGCGATATTCCTGCCAATGAGCAACCTCGGACTCGTAATCATAGACGAAGAGCACGACGCATCATTCAAGCAACAAGACCCCGCGCCGCGCTACCACGCAAGAGACTGCGCGATAATGCTCGCCTCGATGCACCACGCCAAGACGTTGCTCGGCTCTGCCACACCGGCAATAGAATCGTATTACAACGCATTGAACGGCAAATACGGACTCGTGGAGCTGCTACAACGCTACACCAACGCCGGAGTGCCAGAAATCAACGTCATCGACACCCTCGAAGCCGCCCGCAGCAACAATATGAAATCGATCTTTTCCTCCTTCCTCATCGGGGAGATAGACCGCACCATCAAGCAGGGGCAGCAGGCTATGATTTTCCGCAACAGGCGCGGATTTTCGCCATACGTAGAGTGTCAGACGTGCGGATGGGTGCCTTCATGCGAAAACTGCGACGTAAGCCTCACATACCACAAACGCGAAAACAGGCTCGTATGCCATCATTGCGGATTCGTGATGGACATGCCACACAACTGCAAAGCGTGCGGCGGCTCCTCGCTCACAACCAAAGGATACGGCACCGAAAAAATAGAGGACGAAATCAAAATATTCTTCCCCGACGCACGCATCGCAAGGCTCGACGCCGACGTCACCACATCAAGGCAACGATACGAACAGATAATATACGAATTTGAAAACGGACACACCGACATCATCGCAGGCACACAGATGCTATCCAAGGGGTTTGACTTCAAAAACCTGCACCTCGCCGGCGTACTCGGCACCGACACGATGCTCAATTTTCCCGATTTTAGAGCCGAAGAGCGCGCATACCAATTGCTAATGCAGGTGAGCGGGCGCACGGGTCGATTGTCCAAACGCGGGAAGGTGGTGATACAGACATCGCAACCGCGCACCCCTGTCATCGAAGACGTATTGAACGGCGATTACAAGCACTTCTACGACCGTGTAGTGGCAGAGCGCAGCATGTACGCCTACCCGCCATTCACAAGGCTTATACGATTGCAACTCAAGCACAAAGAGAGCCTATTTCTCGACAATTGCGCATTAATATTAGCATCGTCCTTGAGAAAAATGTTTGGCGACGGGGTGCTGGGACCAGAATATCCAGTGCTGCCCCGAATTCAAAACCTTTACATAAAGGAAATTTTACTAAAAATTAGCCGAAATCATTACGGAATCCAAGCAAAAAATAGTATCTTAGCGGCGATTGGCGACCTGCGTGCAGGCGTCAGCAAAGGCGGTTTGATAATAAATATCAACGTCGATCCGCAGTGAGAGAGGAGAGATTATATGAGGAGAGAGGAAAGAGGAGAGATTAAAGATTAAAGAGGAAAGATTAGAGATTAAAGAAGAACAAATAATAAAAAACAATATATAAAAACAAACACATAAAATGAGATTATCTTCACGAATTGGCAGGGTATCTGAATCTCAGACACTCGCCATGAGCCAAAAGAGCAGGGAGTTGAAAGAGACTGGCGTTGACGTAGTGGACCTCACCGTCGGACAGCCCGACTTCTTCACGCCCGACAACGTAAAGGCTGCCGCCAAGAAGGCTATTGACGACAACTACTCCTTCTACAGCCCGGTGCCGGGTTACAAGGATTTGATTAAGGCTGTACAGAAAAAATTCAAGGACGAAAACGGTCTCGACTTCGCCGAAAACCAGATTGTGGTATCCACCGGCGCAAAACAATGCCTCGCCAACACTATGCAGGTATTGTTTCAGGAAGGCGACGAAGTGATAATCCCCACCCCCTACTGGGTGTCGTACCTCGACCTCGCACGCCTCTGCAACGCAACGCCCGTCATCATCAACGGCAACCCCGACAACTACTACAAAATCTCGCCTGAGCAGCTCGAAAAGGCAATCACGCCCAAGACGCACGGTTTTATCCTCAACGCGCCTTCCAATCCATCGGGCTCTATATACACCAAGGACGAACTCAAGGCTCTCGCCGACGTACTTGCAAAATACCCCGAGATTGCAATCATCTCCGACGAAATCTACGAGCACCTCACCTACGACGGCGAACACTGCTCCATCGCATCATTTGACAACGTAAAAGACCAGACCATCGTCCTCAACGGCGTATCCAAGGCATACGCAATGACAGGATGGCGCATCGGCTACATGGGCGCACCCGTAGAAGTGGCAAAGGCTGTACGCAAACTCCAGAGCCAGACCACATCCGGCACATGCTCCATCGCTCAGAGGGCTGCTCTCGAAGCCCTCACCGGCGACCAGACCATCATCGCCAAAAACAACGAAGTGCTCATCAAACGCCGCGACCTCATGGTAAAGAGCCTCAAGGCTATTCCAGGCGTCAAATTCAACGTGCCGCCGGCAACATTCTACTGCTTCCCCGATTTCAGCGCATACATCGGAAAGAGCTTCAACGGCAAGAAACTTGCTAACTCATTCGACTTCTGCGACTACCTGCTCAACGAAGCACACGTAGCTTGCGTGGCTGGCGGAGCTTTCGGCGTGGACGAGTGCATCAGGATGTCTTACGTCGTTGGTCTCGACCGCATCGAAGAGGCGTTCAAGCGCATCAACAAGGCGCTCGCCAACCTGAAATAACACTCACAACAATCAGAGCACAGCAAACACAAAAAGGCGGAGGCAACAGCAAAATTGCCCCGCCTTTTATTTTGCCAATTGAAAATAAAACACTAAATTTGTACTATATTTCACAAAAAAAATTACGGCGATGTTAAAAAACGTTTGGAAATATGTACAGAAAAAAATCGCGTATTTAAAACGTGTAAAATATTCCCTTATGAACAATTTTAAAAAGAAAAAGCAAAAGCCCACTCGCAAGAAAGAAGCCGACAAGACAGACAAGCTGCCATTGTTCATCATTGTGGTAGTAGGGCTCACAGCACTCTTTTTGTTTTTAAAATACTGCAGCCACACGCCCCCGCAGCCACAAGACATGGGCTACGACGCCGCAATTGGCAATTACGGACACGACATCAAGATTCTGGCGCACCAATTCAACCTGCCCCCAGAATACCTTATGTCCGTGATAATGCTCGAATGTTCGGGGCGCAAGGACGTGCCGCCAAGATTTGAACAAGGGGTCTATAACAAGCTTCTCGAAGTGAAGGAGCAACGGCGTGCGTCATTGGAATCCATCACATACCGAGACCTCGCCGACGCCACCGACGAGGCTCTGCGCAACCTCGCATCGTCGTGGGGGCCATTCCAATTGATGGGGTACAAATGCCTCCACCTCGGCATCAAAATCAGGGATTTGCGCGGCAACAATTCTCTGTATTTTGGCGTGAAATGGATAGATGCCACATACGGCGACTACGTGCGCCAAGGCAAATACGCCGACGCATTCCACATCCACAACACCGGACGCCCCGTCCCCAAAAGCGGCAAATACTTCACCTACGACCCCAAATACGTCCCCAACGGCCTGCAATATATGAAATACTTCAAGGAGCACATGTAATAAAACAATTTGATAAATAATTGGAATTAGAATGTATCGGCGGTCAGCCTCTGCGCCGCCTCGGGGCGGCGGGCTGCCCCCATACATTCTAATTTCAATTTCGGGTTTTCGGTTTCGGTTTTCAGTTCTGGCTTTCGACTTACGGGAAAAGGTAATTATCTGCACCGCACCGCGCGAACCGTACGACCGTACCGACGGTCGTACCAACAGTCGGGATACACGCCGCCGGAGCCGAAGTCGAGGTCGCGCCCGTAGTCCGGGGCGTCCGTATCGAGCGACGACGACCAATAGCCACCGTAGGAGCCCGCGCTGTAGAGACCCGTACCGCTGCGGTAACCGGCGGCAGGAAGAAATAGCGAATTTGAATTATTACGGCTCTTTACAATACGACCAGCTACACCCGTGCCATTGTAATTGCTTGTCCATTCCCAATCGCAATTGTCATGCAATTCCTGAATCTCCGCCTGTGTAGGCATACGCCAATCCTTGCCAAGATTTGCAGTGGCGGCGTCGTCTTCCGGCAACAAGACGGTCAGATAGTCGGTGAAGCCGTTGTAACCATAGCTCGATTCGTTACAATATTTGGTCATTGTAGAGGATGAACCATTGCAATATTTGTATGTAGACCAAGAGTAATCATCATCTTTCGGCTCCGTTTCGCCCCACGCAAAATAGTCGCCATAATCCCACGGATTCTGTGCGCCGACGTTGCAAGTAGCCCAAATTGTGCCAGAAGGCAAGCCGAGGTCAACATCATATTCAGTTTTCTCCATCCACTTGGCTGTTACTGTCAGGTCGTCAGATACAGGTTGAGTGAACTCATAGACATTTTCACCCTCATACCATCCCAAGAAATAAAATCCTTCTTTCGTCGGGTCTTCGGGTTTTGTGGCGGATTTGCCATCTTCCACCGTCTGTGCAGCCACTTCACTACCGCCATCGGTGTTGAAGGTTACGGTGAATGTTTTTATTTTCCATTTTGCGGTCAATGTCAGATCGGAAGTTACTGGCGATGCAAAGTCGTAGAGACTTTCACCATTGAACCAACCTTCGAAATTGAATCTATCTTTCGTCGGGTCTTCGGGTTTTGTGGCGGATTTGCCATCTTCCACCGTCTGTGCAGCCACTTCACTACCACCGTCGGTGTTGAAGGTTACGGTGAAGGTTTTAGTCTCCACAGGGTCTGGTTTGTCGTTGTTAGACGGGGTAGTCTGCTTGGAGTCGTCATCGTCGTCATCGCCGCATGAAGCGATGGAAAACAATGAGAACGAAATCAACAAATAAAAAAGAAATCTTTTCATAGTTTTAAATTATTAGAATTATTAAATTGATTGTCAACTATTCAATAGCTGATATTTCATCAGTGGTGAGACCAGTGCAATCAGCAATGGTTTCGAAGTCAAGGCCTTTGGCTTTCATCTTACGGGCAGTTTCGATGGCTTGGGCTTTTGCACCTTCGGCACGTCCTTCTGCAAGACTTAATTCTCTGACTGTCTTGTCCCTGTCGTTGCGAAGGAACTCCATGCCCCAAAATCCATCGTAATAGCCACGCTCTTCGTCGGTGAGGTTGAGACAAAGATCCAACGCTTCCTTTACATCGTCGTTTTCGAGCATTGCGTCGGTAATGTTTTCCTCGC
>ODAI010249426.1_pt1 | contig 91218 bp, 82 predicted proteins | sample 1539321 | NCBI WGS metagenome assembly ODAI01 (sample SAMN02144231, study PRJEB22623) | gut metagenome | biome: sheep rumen | host: Ovis aries | place: New Zealand | reverse complement strand
GCATTTCTCTGTAATCCAGAAAATACTCCGGATACTGTCTTACAATGTTGTACTCATCACCAAACATAAGTAAACCGGCTCCGGTAGGATGATACTTTCCATCCTTGCCGGATACGGCTGCTGCTCCAATGCTTCGAAGATACTCATCATCCGCATATCGTTCAAAAGGATGTCCCGGCTTAAGTGATTTGTGCCTGTTCCTGTACCCGTGGACTGTCTCCATGTTCAGATAATCCATCGGGATATCCTCAAGAATCTCCATATCCATTGTGTTCTCAGGCTGATCACGAAGCATTGCCTTCACCTGTGCCCTTGTACAATGATAATCTCCCTCACTGTTGCGTCGGAACGTATGTCCAAACATATCATCATTAAGATACACCGGTTTATCTTCTCTCCGTGCCATAGGAACGGTAATAACGAGGATCAAGTCATCTCCCACCTCATATGGTTCCACATCTTTATCTGTAAGAAGATTGATGCTCACCTTTTTTCGGTCATTGATCGTGTCCCAGAAATTCTTGATAAGCTTCCTCGTATCATCTTTCTTCAGCCCGGTAGTATACCATGAGCCGTCTTCCCGCTCCAAAACACCCAGAAGAATCACTCCTCCATTACTGTTGGCAAGAGCAGAATACGAATCCCAAAGGCTAAGTGGAAGCCCACCTTTAGCTTTTTTCACCTCGCGACGATTGTCTTCTTTATATTCATCAAATTTTCTGATATCAAAATATTTTTGTTTCATTAATTCCTATAGCCCTTATTATTATCTGTTAATTCCACCTGTTTCCTTTTATAAGCTCGACTATAACGAATTACAATAATACAATCCTAAATTGCTTTACTATCCAAAAGATCTAAATCATTGATATACAATTCCTCAATAATGCTTATTTCTGCACATTTAGCCGCAGCGATTACTCGTATTCCACCGTCGCCGGGGGCTTGGGAGTATAGTCGAAGAGGACTCTGTTGATACCAGGAACCTCTGTTATGATTCTCTTAACAAGGTGGTCAATAAGCTCATCTGAGAGATGCTCCACTGTTACCTCCATGACATCCGTGGTATTAATCGCACGGATTATGCACGGCCAGTCAAAGGTTCGCTTGCCGTCCTTGACTCCTGTTGACTTGAAATCCGGCACAACCGTGAAGTATTGCCATACCTTGCCCTCTAAGCCGTTCTTGGCGAATTCCTCCCTGAGTATGGCATCCGACTCACGAACTGCTTCGAGACGGTCTCTTGTGATGGCACCGGGACAGCGGACACCAAGTCCGGGACCGGGGAAAGGCTGACGATATACCATACCGACAGGAAGTCCAAGACGCTCTCCCACGATACGAACCTCATCCTTGAACAATATCTTAACCGGCTCCACCAGCTTAAAATTCATATCCTCCGGAAGCCCTCCCGCATTGTGATGAGCCTTGATTCCGGCCTCACTCTCTAAGATGTCCGGCCAGATGGTCCCCTGTGCAAGAAACTCTATTCCATCGAGCTTACGAGCCTCTTCCGCAAATACTTCTATGAATTCGCCGCCTATTATCTTACGCTTTGTCTCAGGATCTGTTACTCCCGCAAGCTTATCAAGGAATCTGTCCGTAGCATCCACATATACAAGATTGGCTTTCATCTGATTCCTGAACACTTCTATTACCTGCTCAGGCTCACCCTTACGGAGCAGGCCATGATTAACGTGGACACAGGTGAGCTTATCCCCTATTGCTTTAATCAGCATAGCAGCGACTACGGAAGAATCAACTCCTCCGGATAGTGCCAGCAGAACCTTCTTATCACCTATCTGCTCTCTTAGTGCTTCCATCTGTTCTTCAATGAACTTATCCGCAAGTTCCGGCGTTGTGATTCGGACCATATCGTCCGGGCGTCTGTCATAGATCATTTTTCTCCTCCATTAATTAATTATTATTCTATCTCTTCACAAGCTATATACAGATTCACGCTGTCACTCGAATTCTATGGTCGAAGCCGGCTTCGAGCTTAGATCATACAGAACTCTGTTGACTCCGCGTACCTCACCTATTATACGGCTCATCACCTTCTGGAGCACCTCCCAAGGAATGGGCGCTGCCTCGGCCGTCATGAAATCCACCGTCTTAACTGCGCGTAATGCGATGGCATAATCGTAGGTTCTCTCATCTCCCATTACACCTACGGAACGCATATTGGTAATGGCTGCAAAGTACTGATCGGGCATCCAATTCGGTGCCTCTCCCTCGCCTGCTGCCTTCGCTATCTCTTCTCTGTAGATCGCATCCGCATCCTGTACTATGCGCACCTTATCGGCTGTGACTTCGCCCACGATACGAACCCCCAGTCCCGGTCCGGGGAAGGGCTGGCGAAATACCAGCTTCGCAGGAAGCCCCAGCTCCAGTCCCACCTTACGAACTTCATCCTTAAAAAGATTACGCAGAGGCTCTATTATATCCTTGAAATCCACATGCTCCGGCAGACCTCCCACATTGTGGTGTGACTTGATGACCGCAGACTCTCCTCCCAGTCCCGATTCAACCACGTCCGGATATATGGTTCCCTGAGCAAGAAAATCCACAGCTCCGATCTTATGCGATTCCTCTTCGAATATCCTTATGAATTCCTCACCTATTATCTTACGCTTCTGCTCCGGTTCGGTCACGCCTCTAAGCTTCTCATAGTATCTCTCTGCCGCATTCACCCTTACAAAATTGAGTTCAAAGTCTCCCCTTTCTCCGAATACTTCTTCCACCTCATCTCCTTCGTCCTTCCTCATAAGGCCGTGGTCTACGAATACACAGGTAAGCTGTTCTCCGATAGCCTTGGATAAAAGCGCTGCGGCAACCGATGAATCCACTCCGCCTGACAGGGCAAGCAGCACCCTGCCGTCTCCTACCTTGCCCTTAATCTCTTCTACGGCATTAGTGACGAAAGAATCCATCCTCCATGTACCTTCGCAATTACAGATATTCTTAACGAAATTATTAAGTATCCTCGTTCCCTCAACCGTATGTAATACCTCCGGATGGAACTGTATGGCATATAATCCTCTGCTCTTATCCTGAGCCGCCGCCACGGGACATCCTGAAGTATGCGCCACCACCTCGAATCCGGGAGCTATCTTACTTATATAGTCGAAGTGACTCATCCAGCATATTGTTGTTGCCTCATGGCTCAATTCCGCCGTGGGATCGTGATCATCATCTCCTGTGATCCCTGTGAAAAGCGGACTGTCCGTGCGTACACTCACCTCTGTTTTACCATATTCCCTGACGGACGCTCTCTCAACCTTACCTCCAAGCATATGCATCATAAGCTGTGCGCCGTAACAGAGACCAAGTACCGGTATTCCAAGCTCAAAAAGCTCAGGAGAACATGTGGCTGCTCCTTCTTCATAACAGCTACTCGGTCCTCCTGTCAATATGATGCCCTTAGGAGACATAGCCTTTATCTTCTCAATGGGCGTCCTGTATGATGTTATCTCACAATATACGTTACATTCCCTGACACGCCTCGCTACGAGCTGATTGTACTGTCCTCCGAAGTCAATGACCAAAACCATCTCTTTTGATTCCATAATCTCTCCTCTAATCCACGATCCTTCGTATTGTGATCATTTCCTTATAAGTAGCCGATCCGTACTTGATGCCGGTACTCGGTGTGCTTGCGTGTACTATCTGCCCGTTGCCTATATATATGGCCACATGCCCCGGATAGCATATGATATCTCCGGGCTGTGCCTCTGCATAGGACACTCCTCTTCCTGCACTTCTCTGTGCAGTTCCCGCTCTTGGTATACTGTAGCCGCATGCCTTATATACGGAATAGGTGAAGCCCGAACAGTCACAGCCGTTAGTTAAGGATGTACCGCCGTAGACATAGGGATTACCCACGAATTTGCACGCATAGGAGGCGATCTCTTTTCCCGATGCACTGCCGCTTGAACTGCTTATCACCGAAGCGGAATCCACATTATAGGCACTACCGCTTTTCTTGCTGCCCGACGTACCTGACGCCGCTGCCTGCTCCGCCGCTTTCCTTGCAGCCTCTTCTGCCTCAAGCTTCTTGATCTCATTATTCTGCTGCTTGATCTTGGCCTTATATGCGGCTGCCTCCTGCTTGGCCTTGCTTATCGCCGTATCGAAATTGGCAGCTTCCGCCTTCTTCTCCTCCATCAGACTGTCAAGCTCTGCCTTCTCGGCTTCAAGCTCTAAGAGATTGACCTCCAGTTCCTCCTGCTGCTCCTTAAGCTCTGCCTGTTCCGCCTCAAGCGCTGCCTTGGCATCAGCAACAGCCTGCTTGGCCTCCTGATAGGCTATTAACATCTTGCGGTCATATTCGTAGAGCTTCTCGAAGTATTCTGTCTTATTCACCAGATCTGCAGGGCTCTTGGCCTCAATAAGAAGCTGCACATATGTATAATCACCCTTCTCGTACATGAACCTTATACGGGTCTTCATGGCCTCATACTGTGCCGTCTCCGTGGCTTCGGCCTCTTCAAGCTCTGCGGTCTTGACCTTGATCTCGTCTTCCTTCTCACTTATCTTGGACTTGATATCCTCGACCTCATCTTCAAGCAGGCTGACGGAAGCAAGCACCTCGACTATCTCATCATCGATCTCCTCTATCTCTTCTGTTATTCCCTTTCTCTGCTCGGTCAGGGAACTGATATTGCTGTTGGTCGCATCAAGCTGCTTCTGTGTCTCCTTCTGCTGCTGCTTAAGCTCTGCGATAGTAGCCCCATGCGCTGACATGGGGATGGACAGAGTCAGTATTAAGCTTAATGTCACCCCAAGAACCCTCCTCAGGGCAAAATGACCGTCTCTCATATTCCGTCAATCCATATGATCATATATCTCCGGCCGATCATGGAGATATTACAGATCGCAGTTACCTACAGTTCTGGGGAAGGGCACAACATCACGGATATTGCCCATTCCGGTTAAGTACATAATGCATCTCTCGAATCCGAGTCCGAAGCCCGCATGTCTTACGGAACCGTACTTACGAAGATCCAGATAGAAGTCGTAATCCTCTTTCTTAAGTCCGCACTCCTCCATGCGCTTAAGCAGAAGGTCATAATCATCCTCTCTCTGTGAGCCGCCTATGATCTCGCCGATACCGGGCACGAGACAGTCACAGGCTGCCACGGTCTTACCGTCTTCATTAAGCTTCATATAGAATGCCTTGATCTCCTTAGGATAATCCGTCACGAAGACAGGACGACCGAATTCCTTCTCTGTCAGGTATCTCTCATGCTCGGTCTGCAAATCACAGCCCCAGTATACCTTGTAATCAAATTCATCATTATGCTTCTCAAGTATCTTAATGGCATCCGTGTATGTCACATGACCGAACTCTGATGTCGCCACATGCTTAAGCCTCTCGATAAGCCCCTTGTCCACGAAATTATTAAAGAAGTTCATCTCCTCCGGGCAATGCTCAAGCACATAGTTAATGACATACTTAAGCATGCTCTCGGCTAATATCATATCGTCCTTAAGGTCTGCAAAACATATCTCAGGCTCTATCATCCAGAATTCCGCCGCATGTCTTGTGGTATTGGAATTCTCGGCGCGGAATGTGGGGCCGAAGGTATACACATTCTTGAAGGCGAATGCATAGGTCTCAACATTGAGCTGTCCGCTCACGGTAAGATTGGTCTGTTTGCCGTAGAAATCCTTCGAGTAGTCTACCGATCCGTCCTCAGTCTTCGGTATATCGTTAAGGTCCATGGTCGTCACCTGGAACATCTCACCCGCACCCTCGCAGTCACTTCCTGTAATAATGGGTGTGTGTACATATACGAAATCCCTCTCCTGGAAGAACTTATGGATCGCATAGGCCGCTACGGAGCGGACTCTGAATACTGCTTCGAAGGTGTTCGTTCTGGCCCTTAAGTGAGTTATGGTCCTTAGGTATTCGAAGGTATGGCGCTTTTTCTGTAACGGATAGTCCGCAGTTGATTCGCCCTCTATCACCACCTCTTTAGCCTGCATCTCAAAAGGCTGCTTGGCATCGGGTGTCGCAACTATAGTACCCCTTGCCGTAATGGCAGCACCTACATTAAGCTTGGTTATGGCATCGAAATTGGGAAGCGCATCGGAATACACCACCTGCAATGTCTCGAAGAAGGTACCGTCATTAACGACCAAGAATCCGAATGTCTTGGAATCTCTGTTGCCTCGAAGCCATCCGCCTATGCTTATCTCCTTATCTGTGAATTTTTCCTTGTCCCTGTACAAATCCCTTATGTTTACCAAGTCCATAGTGTCCTCCTAATTCTCTTCAGTCTCAGTAACCGTTGCGGTCTCTAGAAGCTTGTCCACCACTTTCTTCTGGAGGATGAAGTTCCTGTAATCATCCGCATCTATCGCAGCCTTGAAAGCCTCGGCCGACTCATATCCGTAAGCCTCGGCGTCCGTCTTAAGCTGGGCGTTGAATTCTTCATCCGTAAGCTTGATCTTCTGATCCTTGGCTACCTTGGCGCAGGCAAGAGCTCCCTGCACAAGCAGCTTGGCCTGCTCTCCTACGGATTCTTCGTACTGGGCATTGTCCATCCCGTACATGCCGCTTATGACATCATCCACACTGACTCCGTAATTATCGGCCATTGTCTGAGTCTGCTTCTTGATCTGCTCCACATAATAATCATACAGACCAAGGTTCTCCACATCAGCGAAGGTACAAGTATCAACAAGTGCCTGCTGCAGTGCATCCCTCTTCATGGACAGATAGTCATTGTCAGCAGATTCCTGCAGGCTATCATTGACAAAATTTCTGTATTCTTCCACGTTGGATACATTTTCTATTCCGTAGCCCATAACCGTCTCGTCATTAAGCTCAGGCTTTTTATGCTCGCTTATGTAATTGATCTTAACCTTGAATACCACTGCTTTACCTGCAAGCTCGGCCGCTCCGTAATTTTCGGGGAATGTAAGGTCAAGTGACACTTCTTCGCCGACCTGATGGCCGATAAGTCCGTCTTCAAAGCCTTCAATGAAGGTTCCCGAACCAATTGTCAGATCATAGCCCTCATCAGTTCCGCCATCGAAGGCAACTCCGTCCTTTAAGCCCTGATAGTCGATATTGACCACGTCACCTGTCTCCACCGTAGTCTTATTAGACTTAACAAGCTCTGACTGTCCTTCGAGCACATAATCTATATATCCCTGTACATCGCTCTCCGTAATAACATTACGACTTGATGTAGTGATCGCAAGATTATTATAATCTCCTATGGATGTCACATACTTATCGACATTTATCTTGGTCAGATCCTTACTGCTGTCATCATACCCGCATCCGGCGAGAGTAACCGCCGAAAGGGCTGCCGCTATCATTAACGGCATTTTTTTCCGTAATTGTTCATTCATTTTCTTCACAAATTCTCTCCTCTTATGGCCAAATCTAATACTTGTGCAGTCTGATTCCATAGTAACTACATCTTGTGTGATTTTAACATATATAAGCCTATTCTTAAAGACTTAATTGTATTATTTCCTATAATTATATCAATAAATATTTTTTATTCTTATTGCACGCATGTTCCGGATTATTTATAATCTAATCATGGAATTGTATATTGTATACAGTATGCACTGTATACAATTCCGATGTAAGATGTGATTTACAGGAAAAGGATATTTTATGCAAATTCTTGCCAATGCGAAGATAAACCTGTCTCTGGATGTTCTGGGAACCCTTCCCAACGGATATCATGAAGTCAGTATGATCATGCAGTCCATCGACCTGCATGATGTACTTAATATGGAGAAAAATGATAGTGGCTGCATTACTCTAAGCTGCGATAAGACAGAGCTTCCCTGTGATTCTTCCAACCTGATCATACGGGCGGCATCAAAGCTGATTGAATATACCGGCTCACATGACGGAGTAGATATCACGCTTCATAAGAACATCCCGATGGCGGCAGGACTGGCAGGCGGAAGTGCCGATGCCGCAGCAGCCTTAGTAGGTATCAACCGGTTATTCGGCTATGGTCTGGATATCGAGGAGCTTAAGAGGCTTGGTGCAACTCTCGGAGCCGACATCCCGTTTTGTATACAAGGCGGTACATGTCTGGCCGAAGGTATAGGCGAGAAGCTATCGGCCATCACTCCTCTGCCCGATTGTCATATAGTACTCATTAAGCCTGTCTTTGATGTATCTACCAAATATGTGTATGACAATCTCATACTCAACGGGGATACCATACACCCTGATGTGGCTGGCATGGCAGAGCTTATTAGGAAAGGTGATCTTCACGGGGTATGCTCTTTAGTCGGCAACATATTGGAGACCGTCACGGTCGTTGGCTACCCTGCAATCGATTCATATAAAAAAGCACTTATCGAAGCCGGTGCTTTGGGAAGTCTTATGAGCGGAAGCGGACCTACCGTATACGGACTTTTTGATGATGCATCTGTGGCAGAGAACGCTGTAAGGGCTATAGAAGCCGGATTTAAAGATGCCGGTGCCGTCGGATATGACACTATCTGTATATGTCATCCTGCAAGGGAAGGAGTTATTGTCAATGGAGCCTAATATTGATGCTTTACTGCCTTTAAGAGATGTCGTGTTCAAGACACTCAGACAGGCTATACTCACAGGCGAACTTAAACCCGGCGAGAGACTTATGGAGATACATCTTGCCGAGAAGCTTGGAGTCTCAAGGACTCCCATCAGGGAGGCTATAAGGCAGCTTGAGCTTGAAGGACTTGTTATAATGGTGCCCAGACGCGGAGCTCAGGTGGCACACATCACCGAGAAAAGTATGTCGGATGTACTTGAGGTACGTCTTGCTCTGGATGAGCTCGCAGTCAAGCTTGCTTGCGAAAGGATAACAGATGAAGAGATATCTCTGCTTCGGAGTGCCTGCGCTGATTTTGAGGACGCTGTGTCAAGCGCCGATATACGAAGTATCACTTCTGCAGATGTTGCATTCCATGATATAATATTTAAAGCAAGCCGTAACAGCCGTCTCATACAGATGGTCAATAACCTCGCCGAACAGATGTACCGATACAGATTCGAATACATCAAGGATGATTCCGGCTGGCAGTCTCTGATAACCGAGCACAGGATGATAACCGATGCCATCGCCATGAGAGATTCGCAGCTTGCGGAACGCGCGATACACGTACATATCAAGAATCAGGAGAATTCGATCCTGCGGACCATAAGACGAGAAGAAAAGGATTTAACAAGAAAGCAATGAATAAGGATGTACTTATATCTATCAAGGGTCTTCACTTTGATGTAAGCAATAATTCGGATAATGTGGAGGTGATTCAGGCCGGCCAGTATTATAAGAGGGGCGGTATGCATTATCTTGTCTATGACGAGCCAATGGAGGGCTCGGATCAGGTCATCCGCAACCTCCTTAAGTTCAACGAGACATCTCTCAGTGTCATCAAAAAAGGCCCCTTCGCAGCAACAATGCTGTTCGAAGAAGCCTCTAAGAACATGACGAACTATTCCACTCCCTTCGGAAGCGTGATAGTAGGACTGGATACGCACAATGTAAGCCTTTCGGATGATAACGACGAGCTTAAGCTAAATGTCAACTATTCACTGGATATCAACTACGAATTCATGGCCGACTGCAATATCTCAATCGAAGCAAGACCTGTGGATGATATGGAGCTTTGATCAAAGCGGCTTGGCACCGGCCTTTTCCTGTGCCTGTTCAATAAGCTTTTTGAACTTACTCTTCTTAACAGGCTCTAAACTCTGCTTCCCGTGTAATCCCTTAACTCCGGTTATGTATATACCGCTTACGGTTGCCTTGACCTCCTTCTTGACAGGGATAATGTCATAGATCGAAGCATCACACACAAGGGACATCACCTGAGGCCCCACCTTGGCCTTAACTATGGGAAGCTTGGAAAGCCTCATTGCCTTGGGAGTCTGATCTAACACTGCCTGCGGCAGCCCCGAATCCTTAAGCCTCATCTTCTTTTTGTCAATGATCAGCATAGACACCGTCTGCTTGACAGCATCCATCTGTTCTCTCTGTTCGGCCTGACGCTTCTGCGCCTTCTTACCTAAGAAATATAATACGACTGCCAATACTATAAGTACAGCCAGTATCACAATCGTAACGATCCATCCTGTATTCAAGCCGTAACCTCCTAATAATTGATCACACATGATAATACGATAACCGCAGATCACAGGTTCGTATTTCACAGCTACTATAGTATAACAACTTTTGTCGTTATAGGCAAATCATATTGTTTTTGTATCCTTTATGTAGTACTATTGTTATATATCAATGTTTTTTTTATATTTTTCACGGAATATACTAATGTATTATAATTTTTTGCCGATATAGATAGTGAAGACTATTATTTTCGGCACTGAACAAGGAGGTTAATTATGGATGTAAACGGAGTTACAAGTTCTGTCAACACTTATACCGGATATGACAGTACTGCGAAGAAAGCCGAAAGTGCAGTTACTTCCGACGCAGCTAAGGCTGCCGGGACTACTGCGGATAACGGCGTTGTGTATGAGCCTTCAGGGGATACCAAGGCTGATGCTGCCAAGAAGACATACACTCCCAACACGCAACTGATCAATCAGCTTAAGGCTGATGCTGAAGCCCGCACCGCTCAGCTTAAGAGTCTTGTCGAGAAGCTTATCTCAGGGCAGGGCAATGCCATAGGCAAGGCTGATGACATCTGGAGCTTCTTAAGAAGCGGTGACTTCACTGTGGATGCAGCCACCAAGGCGCAGGCTGAGGCAGATATCGCCGAGGATGGATACTGGGGCGTTGAACAGACATCTGACAGGATACTTGATTTTGCCAAAGCTCTCACCGGCGGAGATCCTTCCAAAGCAGAAGAGATGCGCAAGGCTTTCAAGACAGGATTTGAGCAGGCAACCAAGACATGGGGAGACAAGCTTCCCGACATCTCACAGAAGACTTATGATGCAGCCATGAAGAAATTCGATGACTGGGCTGCACAGGCCAATGCTACCGAATAAGCTATTAAGATATCTCATAGGCAATATAATAAGCCCGACCGGTGCGGTCGGGCTTATTTCATTTAACTATTCCTATGATATCACCGATATCGTCTATCCCGTGTGAATCAAGGTAGCTTTCCACTCCTGTAACCAGCTCGCTTGTCAGATACGGATTGACAAAATTCATCGCTCCGGCGGCAACTGCCGTAGCTCCTGCCATTATGAACTCTATGGCGTCATTTGCAGACGCTATTCCGCCCATTCCGATTATGGGGATCTTAACGGCATTGGCACACTGCCACACCATCCTTACAGCAATGGGCTTAATTGCAGGGCCCGACATACCTCCCGTCTTATTGGCAAGAACGAACGCTCTTCTCTCAATGTCTATCTTCATTCCCGTGATAGTATTGATAAGAGACAACGCATCTGCTCCGGCTGCTTCCGCAGCCTTGGCCATCTCTGTTATGTCGGTAACATTGGGGCTTAGCTTCATTATCACAGGCTTTCTTGAATGCTTCTTCATGATCTCTGTGATATTATATACCGAATCGGCCTTCTGACCGAAGGCTATGGCGCCCTCCTTGACATTAGGGCAGGATATGTTGATCTCAAGCATATCCACATCCGTATCCGAAAGCTTTTCCACCACCTCAATATAATCTTCTACGGATTTGCCGCATACATTGGCTATTACCCGGCAATCATACCTTTTAAGAAATGCAAGGTCTCTTTCTATGAAAACATCCACTCCGGGATTCTGCAGACCGATGGCATTAAGCATTCCTCCGTACACCTCCGCCACTCTCGGTGTCGGATTGCCTTCCCAAGGAACATTTGATACACCCTTTGTCACCACTGCTCCGAGCATATTAAGATCGTTGAACTCTCCGTATTCCATTCCTGAACCGAAGGTACCCGATGCGGTCATAACAGGATTTTTAAAAGTAACACCTGCTATCGAAATTTCAGTACGCGCCATTATATATTCACCTCCGTTACCGAGAAGACAGGACCGTCCGTACATATCCTCGCATTCCTGACATTACTGTGTCCGTCTTTTTCAACTGTCCTGCACACACATCCCAGACATGCTCCTACACCGCATGCCATGCGCTCCTCCAAGGATATGTAGCCGGGAATATCCTTCTCTTTGCAATAGGTCTTGATACCCCTTAGCATGGGCATCGGACCACAAGCATAAATTATATCCGGATTTAATTTATAGTGTTCAAGAGCATCTATAACATTGCCCCTAAAGCCCACACTTCCATCATCTGTGGCAATATATACATCTGCATATTTTTCAAGCTCTTCATTCAAAAAAATGTCCTTATTCCTGTATCCAATCACAGCAGTTATTTTTTGATCCGGCTTTGAATTTCCGGACAAAACCTTGGCAAGCTCAAGCATGGGCGGTATTCCTATGCCGCCTGCCATAAGCGTTACATTCACTTTTCCACGGCTTAAGCCTGTATCATAGCCGTTACCAAGGATTCCAAGGATACTTATGCTTTCCTCTTTTTTCATATGAGATATCGCATCCGTGCCTTCACCCGCGACTCTGTATACTATTCTTATTTCACCGGCTTTTTTGTCACTTTCACATATGCTTATTGGCCTCGGAAGCAGCTTGGAGCTGTCCTTCGTATATACACCGATGAATTGTCCCGGTATCACCTCTCCGGCCATATCGTTTTTAATTCTCATACTGTATATTCCCGGAGATATCTCCTCATTATTCACAATAACTGCCGTTGCTTTTTTCTTCATTTTTTTGCCTTTCCTTCGACCCGTTTTTGTCACTCGCTCCAGCTTACTTTCAAAATGTTCGGATAATTGTCAGAAATCTTTTTCCTACCTTCCGGCTCCCTTGTTTGTGTAATTTACATAAAATCATTTACATAAATTTACAGATTTTATGCACAATTGCAAGTTATGTTTACCGGTTTTTTATCCCCTTTACCTCTCCCCGGCTTATTTCAATCGTCTCTCGGCCATATTGTCATAGACAAATTCCCCACTAGATATAGTTCCGATAACATCACCTGTAATTCTTGTATTTGCGAGGGGAGAATTGAAGGATTTCGACCGTGATTCTTTAAAATAATGTATCTTTTTTGGGTCAAAAATCACCAAATCCGCCATTCTGTAAATTGCAAGTTGTCCTGCATTAATTTTATATATTCTTGCAGGATTCAGAGACATCTTGCAAAATAATTGCAGTAACGATAGTTTTTTTGTGGCAACAAGTGCATTATATGATACAGCAAGTGAGGTTTCCAGACCAATAATACCACTTGGTGCTTTATCTATCGGCTGATTTTTCTCGTCAAAGGCATGCGGAGCGTGGTCCGTTGCTATGCATTCTATGGTCCCGTCCACAAGACCTTGTATGATCGCATCTCTGTCCGCCGGTGTTCTTAGGGGCGGATTCATCTTGGCATTTGTTCCATAACGTATGATATCGTCTTCGGTCATTGACAGGTGGTGCGGGGTTGCTTCAGCATGAATTATGTCATCCATTCCTTCAGCCTTAGCCTGCCTTATAAGCTCCACCGCTTCAGCCGTACTTATATGCTGTATATTGATATTGGCTCCTGTCTCGCCTGCGAGGCGAATATCCCTTTCCACCATGGATATCTCCGCCATTCTGTCGCTGCCGCCAAGACCGTAATAGGCGCTTGCTTTACCTCTGTTTATCCCGTTATTGTCAATATACTCCGGATTCTCCTCATGAAACGAAAGAATGGTCTTGCATTCGGCCGCCATTTCCATTGCCTTTCTCGCAATGTCCTCCATAAGAATCGGAATCCCGTCATCAGTGAAAGCTACGGCTCCGGCTTCCTTAAGCGCCGCCATATCCGTTAATTCCTCGCCCTTAAGCCCCTTAGTGACTGTAGCGGAAGAATATACGTGGATTCCGGTCTGTCTTCCTTTTTCCAATACATACTTAAGCGTATCGGTATTATCTATGGCAGGCTTGGTATTGGCCATCATTATCACGCTGGTCACGCCGCCTCTTGCTGCGGCCATGGCGCCCGTTATTATATCTTCTTTATGGGTAAATCCGGGATCTCTGAAGTGAACATGTGCGTCCACAATACCCGGTCCGATTATCAGATCGCTGCAATCATACAGCCCTGTGATGTGCTCATCCTTTAGATACTTATCCATCGAATCCGAAGGCTCTCTTATATCGCTGATCTTGTCGCCTTCAATGAATATATCTCTGATATCTTCGGTTGCGGATTCGGGATCAACGCATAATCCGCCTTTAAGAACTATCATATAATCTTTATCCTTCCCTTATTTTGTCTTAACCTCTGCGACATGCTTCTCATACATCTCAATCACGGCCTGCCTTGATCTCTCAGGTATGGTCTTAATCTCATCCCTGCTTAACCCTTCGGTCTTAATGGGTTCTCCGAAGGAAAGAACGACCTTTGCCTTCCTTATCCACGGCTTATGATCCTCGAATATAGCCGCCGAACCGATCACCGTAAAGGGGATCACATCACAGCCGCTCTTCTCGGCGATCTTGAAGCTTCCTCCTTTAAACGGAAGGAATGAACCTTCCACCTTATTGCGTGTGCCTTCCGGATATATCGCCATACACATGCCATTCTTTACCATATCTACAGCCGTGAGTATAGTCTTAAGTCCCTGCTTTATATCATCCCTGTCAAGGAAAAGACATCCGATATTCTTCATCCATATATTGAATATGGGGAATTTGCCCATTTCCTTTTTGGATATGATACCTGTAGGCATCTTGGTATTGACGTATAAGATCAGTATATCAAATATACTGCGGTGATTACCCACAAAAAGCACGCTCCTGTCATCCGGCACATTCTCCCTGCCATATACTGTAAGCTTAGTACCGCATATGAAAAGCACCATCTTAAAGGCCCACTTTATAATGGCCTGTGATGCCCTGTCCTTAGCCCCTTTATTAAACCTGCCTACTATCCATAGTACCAGAAGCACCGGCAATGTAAGTATTAGAAAAAGAACCACGGCTATTCCGGCAATAATAATACGAATCATGCTATTCTCCATTTCCCAAAATAAATATCATTTTTGACAGTTGGACTATATCTTCCGATATGGGTATCCCGCCTTCCCTCATGGGAGAAAGGTAGTAATTGACCCTGTCTCTGTTAAGTCCGAACAGATAATGCAGATAATTGCTCTGTACAATGGCATATTCACGTCCCGAAAGCACATAACTTACAAGACCTAAGGTCATCATGTTATAAAGGATCTCATCCTCATCAACCTTATCTATGTCGGATTGCACATAGAAGGTCTGTCTCGTTGCAGATTCCGATATCCCTGCAGCTTTATTCCTGTAATACTGCATAAGAGACTGGCATCTGACATAATCTGTCTTATATGCAGAGCTTAAGTAAGCCACATCCGCAAGCATCGTGTAATCATGATCGGATTTCTTTCTGTCTTCCTCAGCTATATTATCATACAGAACAATGGCGTTCCTGTACTTAAACTGCCCGGTCGTCCGATATAACTCTCCTGCGGCATAATACAGGGAATCCGCACAGACATCCTCCCTGTATCTCTCAACATAGTTATAGGCTTTGCCGGCAGCCCTGAGTACCTCCGCGGTAAAAGCCGGGTCTTCCTCCCTGTAATTATAGCAGTACTGTGCCAGTACACCTGCGAACTCCGCAGTGGCGGACAGGGATATCATATCCTCCGTATTGATCGTTGCCGATGCCGGATTCCTGAGTTCCTCACTTATGGTAGCTAATGTGTCATCATCCAGAAGCTCTTCATATATCACTCCCAGTCTCGGATGCTGTTGGGATATAAGCGCCTCGATCCCCGCTTTTATGAACGAATCGTCGGTATACTCATCCCCGAATATCTCTTTCGTGAACATGAGATTGGCCAGGGTATATATAAGTGTATCCGACTTAACATACTGTGCAGCCTCTATCTTGTCATAGCACTCCTTAAAAAGCCTTGAATAACTATCGTTATTAATAACAAATTCATCGGAATAGCCCACATTTTCCTGAAATACCCTGTATGTTCCCTCCTTGGCAAATTCCGTAAAATCCCCCACGTATAATGATCCTGCGTCCTTATTCTCCTGTTCATCTGCCGATATCTTGCGCAACTTGCCCTTATACACCGAACTGTCGTCCCGTGTGCTTATTATCTCGAAATCTTTGGCAAGGTCAGTTCCCTCTATATATATAACTTTCCTGCCCGACAGGGAATATCCCACGGAATCCGTGATAACCGCCGGTATCTGCGGCTCATATTCATACGAAAAATCCGGAACGAATCCTAATGTTGCAATATCCGCAACCGATTCGGCCGTCTCACGTCCCACGTATGACATTATCGTGTCCACCGGCTCACAGCCTGTCAGCGTCATACAGCACGCTGCGAGCATAATGACCGCTGTTGTTACTCTGCGCATTCTAACTCTGCTCTCACTCTCTAAAGTCATCCTTACTAATTATACAGGGAAGTGTCAAAATATGAAAGCGTAAGTATTCATAATATTCTCTTTCAATCCGATATAAATATTAACAACATTTCTTAAGAAAGGAGATAGTATTTGAAGATCAATTCCTATCAAATAGGAATGGATTCCGCGGGAACATACAGTTCCTCGCAGACAAGGAAGTTTTCTTTAAGCTACACAAAGGAAGGCATGGACACATCCTTCATGGACAGGTTCGAAAGCATGAACACGGATATGTCGGAGCGGATAAGGGAGGTCGATAAGGGTGATGACCTTAAAAGCATCGATCAGGTAAGAGACCGCTTCGTTCTGTATCTGTGGCGTATGTTCTTCGGACAATCAAGAGCCGATGAACTGGCAGAAAGACTCGGCATCAGTAATCCAAAGCAGCCTTCATCTTACAGTCAGCCTGTCGGAACGGGGCCGGCATTCTCGGTCATCAGGCTTGAAGGTATCGAAGAGACGCATTTCACCGAAACCCAGGAACTTGAATTTACATCCGCAGGCAGTGTGACGACCTCAGACGGCCGTACCATCGACTTTAACCTTAATATAGGCATGAGTCGCAGCTTCTCACAGTACTACAGGCAAGAGGTAACGTCTGTTGCCAATATGTGCGATCCTCTTGTGCTTAACTTCTCCGGAGATATGGCCGATCTTACGGACACCAAGTTCTATTTTGATCTGGATCTTGACGGAGAGGAGGACGAGATATCTACACTCAGCTCAGGAAGCGGCTTTCTCGCTTATGACAAAAACAGTGACGGCAGGATCAATGACGGAAGCGAGCTTTTCGGCACAAGTTCCGGAGACGGCTTCAAAGATCTGGCTGCTTACGATAGCGACGGTAACGGCTGGATAGATGAGAATGATGATATCTATGACAAGCTTAAGATATGGGTTAAGGATGCTTCGGGTAATGATTCCCTATATTCCCTAAAGGATAAGAATGTTGGAGCTATATATCTTGGAAGCGCCGATACCAATCTTATGCTTCGTTCCTCTGCAACAGGAGCCCTTAACGGTGCTCTTCGCAGGACAGGCATCTTTCTGTACGAAGACGGAAGCGGAGCCGGCACCATGTCGCATCTGGATATAGCCAATTAAGTGATAAACAATAATCCCCGGTTGATTTGATATGTACCCAGAATCCTGGACACATATTTATGAATTAGGCGGAACATATGGATGCTATCCTGTATTGTACAGGTGGCATCCATTTTGTTTTTGCCTGAATTCTTTTGTTATTGTAGTAATCTATATATTCTTCAACCGCTTTTGAAAAGTCTTCAAAAGAAGCATAGTCTTTCTCATAGCCATAATACATTTCATTTTTTAATCTTCCAAAGAATGTTTCCATAATACAATTATCATAGCAATTACCTTTTCGAGACATTGATTGGATAATTCCATGCTCTTTTAAAGCAGTACGATAATAAGTATGTTGATACTGCCAGCCTTGGTCAGAATGAAAAATAAGTCCTTTAACCGAAGGGAATTTTTCAAAAGCTTTATTTAGCATTCGTTCTATCTGTTCAAGATTAGGACTCTTAGCTAAGTCATAGGAAATAATTTCATTTGTATTCATATCTAAAACTGGTGATAGATAACATTTACCCCATGAAAAATTAAACTGCGATACATCTGTGGTCCATTTTTGTAAAGGCGCAGTTGTACTGAAGTTTCTATCTATTACGTTATCAGCAATCTTCCCGACTTCTCCCTTATAAGAATGATATTTTTCTTTTGGTCTTTTCCCAGCTAATCCTGCTTCATGCATAAGGCGTTGAACTCGCTTATGATTTATTTGATACCCGCGATTTATCAATTCATGATGGACTCGTCTCACGCCGTATCTACGCTTGTTTGACTCAAAAATACTTTGTATTTCTTCAAGTATTTTTTTATTACGCTCTCCAACAACATCTTTCTTGTTTATCTCAAAATAGTAAGTCGATTTAGCCATATGCATAGCCTTAAGAAGATGCTTTAATTGGAATCCGTTTTCTCTGAGTTCCTTGATGATTGCTGCTTTTTCGCCTTGAGTCGCGCAGCTTCCTTTTCTTCTCTCAAGGCGATCTCTTTTTTTATTACTTCGATTTCGGCTTTCATATACGCATTTTCAGCTCTTAAGCGGATTAGTTCTTCGTACTCAGACTCATTAGGTTTTGGTGGTTTTCTGGTTCCAACTTTTTTCATATTAGTATCCTTTGGTGTTCGCCCTTTTTGTTTTGGTATAAGACCATTATAGCCATATATCTTATACTTTTGAACCCATTGATAAAGTTGACTAGTATTAATCCCCACTGAATAAGCAACATTTTTAATAGAATCACCAGCCAAAACACGCGCAACTAAGGTATAACGCTCCTCTGGAGTCCATTCTTTGTTCTGTGATTTGTGTCTTAGAGCATCCAGACCACATGATTCTTCAATTCTAACCCAGCTGCGTATCATCTTACGGAAGTTTTCCGTATTAAGACCATCCGGCGTATCAGGCCAAAGCCCTTGTCGATATAATTCCACCGTTTTCCTCTTGTAATTATAGCTGTAACGCATAAAAATACCCTCCTTACTGGTTGTCCAGTAAAGAGGGTACATATCAATTTTCCGGGGATTATTCCTTAATAAAGCACCTTTACGTTTGTTTTATTATACCCTGTTTTAATTTTTCATCAATTCCCTGTTGTAGTTGATAAGACATCCGTCCAGGATTATATCTCTCTCTTCATCCGTCATATCCCCTAAGGTCATGGTGAATTCCCGTAATCTTCCGGCTTCAACAGTATAGGCGTTAATCTTACTTTCCTTATTCCTTACCGCAGCAGCAATACCCGGTATGAATACAAAATCAAGATTCTTAAAGGGCAGCTTGTCATCCGCAATGATGAAGGGCAGCATGCCCCAGTTGATAAGGTTACTCCTGTATCTCTTGGTGGCATATTCATTGGCTATATTGGCCCATCCGCCAAGCACCTTCTGACAGGATGCCGCCTGTTCCCTTGCAGAGCCGTCTCCCGGCTTCACGGCAAATATCGTTGAACCGAAGCCGATACCTTCCTTAGCTACATCCGGGAACTCCTTCTTAACCGCATCCATGGCATTCTTAAGCGCAGGTCTGTCCGTATACACATCCGCGCCTGACATATGATCTGTCTGTGCATCGCGCATAGCCTTGGCCCTTGCCACATATTCCGGATCTTTTCTTGATAAAGTGTATTCCGCAAGTCCTAACGGATTCGACCTGAAGCTGCTGGTCTCACCGGAGGGGATAAGCTCATCCGTGGTTGTCACAGGATCATGTATCTCAGATACGACACGCAGCATAAGATTCTCCGGAAGAGCACTCATCTTGGGCCAGTCCTTGATATTCGGTCCCAATTTGATCTCTACGGTCTCATCCGCAACTCCCTTAGAATCAAATACCCTGTTGGCATATATCTTGTCGTCAAAGTGATATGCATATACACCTATATCGGCATCCATCTCGGTAGCCGCAGTCAGATAACCCTTATTGGCCGCTGTAGCCGCAATGGAACGTGCATCCATAAGCGCCACACTCGCAACCTGACCGTTCTGTACCTTTGAGCCCTCTCTGTTGGGGAAGTTACGGGTGCTGTGACGTATAGAGAATGCATTATTGGCAGGAGTATCTCCGGCACCGAAGCATGGTCCGCAGAAAGCCGTCTTGATTATGGCTCCGCTCTCAAGCAGGGCCGCCGCACATCCGTTTTTCATCAGTTCCATATATATAGGTGTGGATGCAGGGTACACATTCAATGTGAATTCATCGGCTCCAATGTACCTGCCGCGAATTATGTCTGCGGCAGCACATATATTCTCAAAGCCTCCTCCGGCGCAACCTGCTATCACGCCCTGATCCACATACAGTCTGCCGTCATGTACCTTATCCATGAGGCTGAATGCAACATCCTCTCCGAAGCTTACTTTGGCTCTCTCCTCGGTATCATGAAGTATATCCGTAAGGTTAGCCTTGACCTCCTCTATGGTATATGCATTGCTCGGATGGAAGGGCATTGCTATCATGGGCTTGATCCCTGCAAGGTCGATCTCTATAAGCCCGTCATAATATGCCACCTTACCCGGCTTAAGCTCGGTATAGTCTTCACTCCTTCCATGTATCTCATAGAAGGAACGTGTCTCATCATCCGTAACCCATATACTGCTTAAGCAGGTGGTCTCGGTAGTCATAACATCCACTCCCATACGGAAGTCGCAGCTAAGCTCGCCTACGCCCGGACCCACGAACTCAAGCACCTTATTCTTCACATAACCGCTTGCAAAAACAGCACCTATGAGTGCGATGGCCACATCCTGAGGTCCTACACCCTTAACAGGCTTATTCTTAAGGTATACGGCCACAACTCCCGGTCTGTCTATATCATATGTCTGATTAAGCAACTGCTTCACAAGCTCAGGGCCGCCCTCGCCCATTGCCATCGTGCCCAAAGCACCGTATCTGGTGTGAGAATCAGAACCCAGTATCATCTTGCCTCCACCTGCAAGCATCTCCCTTGCAAACTGATGGATAACCGCCTGATGAGGCGGAACATACACTCCGCCGTATCTCTTGGCACAGGACAAACCGAACATATGGTCATCCTCATTGATGGTACCGCCTACCGCACATAGTGAGTTGTGGCAGTTGGTAAGTACATACGGCATAGGGAACTTCTTAAGTCCGGAAGCCCTTGCGGTCTGTATTATGCCCACAAAGGTGATGTCATGGCTTGTAAGCTTGTCGAACCTGATCTTAAGCTTGTCCATGTTCCCGGAAGTATTATGCGCTTTAAGAATACCGTATGCTATGGTATTCTCTGCCGCCTTTTCCTTTGAAATGTTAATCCCTGTTTTAACTTTAATCTCTTCGCTTATACCGCTGTCATTGCCGTTATCTTCGATATATTCGGCATTATCAAGCAGATATGCGCCGCCGGAAGTTACTTTGATCATTTATAATTCTCCTTATTTCTTGGGAAGTGTTACCTTGTCAAGATGCCATATCTCATCCACGTACTCCTGTATGGTCCTGTCGGATGTGAACTTGCCGGAGCATGCCACATTGAGTATCGCAGCCTTGGCCCATCTTGTTTCATCCCTGTAGAATTCTTCTATCTTCTTCTGGGCGTCCGCATAAGAACGGAAATCCTTCAGTATGAAGTATCTGTCGGCAACATCCGTGGATTCGGTATTAAGCAAGGAATTGTATAACGGTCTGAAGCGGTCCGGATCATCCGGTGCATAGAATCCGTTGACAAGCTGCATCAGTACCTTGCGGATGTCCTCATCGGAATTGAAGATATCCATAGGATTGTATCCGCCGTTATTCTCATAATTAATTACCTCGTCAGATGACAGACCGAAGATCACGGCATTTTCCTCACCGACCTCCTCAACTATCTCCACATTAGCGCCGTCCATTGTGCCCAAAGTTATAGCACCATTTAACATAAATTTCATATTTCCGGTGCCTGAAGCCTCTTTGCTGGCCGTTGAAATCTGCTCCGATACATCAGATGCCGCGAATATTATCTCAGCATTGGATACACGATAGTTCTCTATGAATACTACCTTTATCTTGCCTCCTATGCTCTCATCATTATTAATAACATCTGCTACAGAGTTGATGAGCTTGATGGTAAGCTTGGCCGTCTTATAGCCTGCTGCCGCCTTCGCACCGAATATAAAGGTTCTGGGATAGAATTCCATCTCAGGATGCTCCTTGATCTGGTTATACAGATACATTACATGCAGGATATTGAGAAGCTGTCTCTTATACTCATGCAGCCTCTTGACTTGTACATCGAAGATCGAGCCCGGATCGACCTCCACTCCGTTGTGTTCCTTGATATACTTGGCCAGACGCACCTTATTCTGATATTTGATAGCCATGAACTGCTCTCTGGCCTTCTTATCATTAGCGGCAGGACGTATCTTGCTGATACGGCTAAGATCCGTTATCCATTCTTCTCCGATCCTCTCAGTCACCCAGTCGGCAAGCAGAGGATTGGCATGCAGAAGGAATCTTCTCTGTGTGATACCATTAGTCTTGTTATTAAACTTCTTCGGGAACATCTGATAGAAGTCCTTAAGCTCCTGATTCTTAAGTATCTCGGTATGAAGCCTTGCCACACCGTTGACGGAATATCCGGCCACAATAGCAAGATGTGCCATCTTGACCTGTCCGTCATATATGATAGCCATCTTGCGGATCTTCTCATCCGTAAGACCTGTCTCACGCGGATATTTCTTCTCTATCTCTATTATGAAACGTCTGTTGATCTCCTCCACTATCTGATAGATACGGGGCAAAAGTCTTGAGAAAAGCTCGATGGGCCATTTCTCCAAAGCCTCTGCCATTATAGTATGATTGGTATAAGCACAGGTCTTGGTAGTAACCTTCCATGCTTCATCCCACTCAAGTCCGTACTCATCCATAAGTATCCTCATAAGCTCTGCTATCGCCACTGTCGGATGTGTATCGTTAAGCTGGAAGGTAACCTTCTCGTAAAGCTTCTTGATATCCTTATGTGTACGCATATACTTGGCTACGGCCTCCTGAACGGATGCCGATATGAAGAAGTACTGCTGCTTAAGTCTCAGCTCCTTACCTGCATAATGATTGTCATTGGGATAGAGCACCTCCACAATATTGCGTGCGAGATTCTCCTGCTCCACAGCCTTCTGATAATCACCCTTATCAAAGGAGTCAAGCTGGAAGCACTGCACAGGCTCCGCATCCCATATGCGCAGGGTATTGACGATTCCGTTGCCGTAACCCACTATGGGCAGATCATACGGAACCGCATTAACTACCTGATAATTCTCCTGTTTGAATACATTCTTACCCTTCTCATCCTGATATACGCTTACATAACCGCCGAAGCGTATCTCCTTGGTATACTCAGGACGGCGAAGCTCGAAAGGATTGCCGTGCTCAAGCCAGTTATCCGGAACCTCTACCTGATATCCGTCTCTTATCTCCTGCTTGAACATCCCGTACCTGTATCTGATACCACAGCCGTAGGCTCCGTATCCCAAGGTTGCAAGAGAATCAAGGAAGCACGCCGCAAGTCTTCCCAGACCACCGTTACCCAGTGCTGCATCCGGCTCCTCATCCTCTATGGCATTGATATCCACTCCAAGCTCATCGAGGCATTCAGCCACTTCCTTATATGCCTTAAGATTAATAAGGTTATTGCCCAATGCTCTGCCCATAAGGAATTCCATGGACATATAGTAGACCATCTTGGGATCGGTCTTCTCAAATTCCTTCTGCGTAGTCATCCAGTTATCCACTATCATATCCTTGACAGCGTAGGATACAGCCTGGAATATCTCCTGCTTGGAAGCCTCCTCCATGTTCTTACGGAACAGTGTCTTAACGTTGTACTTTACGCTTCTTATGAACAGTTCCCTGTCGAATCCGGATGTTTTTTCTGTTTTCTTAGCCATTGTCTGATTTCCTTTCTTGAAAAAGTATTAAAGCAGTTTTGGACATTACGCCTTTTCTATACAGATAGTTACATCTTCCCCGTTAATATTCCAATCCTTCCTCTCCTTATAGTCATTGTCCATGAATATGAAGCTCTCGGCCAATACCTTGGAAGAAATAGCTTTCTCATTACGCTTTACGACCTCTGCGAGCCTGTCATTGCCCACAACAGCTACCTTAATATGGTCCATGACCTCAAAGCCGCGTTCCTTACGCATGGTCTGTATCTTGCTTATGATCTCATTGACATTACCCTCTTCTATAAGCTCCTCCGTAAGAGTGGTGTCAAGCACTACGGTCGTCTTATTGTCTGCCTCGGTGATATAGCCTTCCTTCTGTATCATAGCGATCAGAAGATCGTCCCTTGTAAGTAATATCTGCTCACCGTTATCGTTGAATTCGAGTGCTCCCTTCTCTTCAAGAGTCGCGTATGCCGCATTGCCGTCAAGCTCCGACAGAGTCTTCTGTATGAAGCCCATGTGCTTGCCATACTTAGGACCCACGGTCTTAAGCTGGGGCTTGAAGCTGTATGTGGTGAATTCGCTTACATCATCGGTGAAGATGACTTCCTTTACGTTGAGCTCATCAGCGATTATATCTATATAATAGTCGGACAGCGCCTCCGCCTCCGTCTTGACGAACATCCTCTTAACGGGCTGCCTGTTCTTGATATTGGCCGTATTGCGGCATGCGCTTCCCTTGACCTTGACATCGATGGCCATATCCATCTTAGACTCGATATCCTTATCTATCTGTCCGGCATTCACAACAGGGAAATCACACAGATGAACCGAGATCGGCGCATCCTTATCCACACTGCATACCAGATTACGGTATATCTCATCAGCCATGAAGGGGATCATGGGTGCCGAAGCCTTGGCTACAGTTACCAAAGCTGTATAGAGCGTCATATAAGCATCTATCTTATCCTGCTCCATTCCGCTTGCCCAGAAGCGCTCCCTGCCTCGTCTTACATACCAGTTACTCATATCATCGACGAATTCCTGAAGCGCTCTTGCTGCCTCCGGTATCCTGTAGTTCTCAAGGTTATCATCCACCTCTCCAACCATCGTATTAAGCTTTGAGAGCAGCCACTTATCCATAACGCTTAAGCTGTCATAGTTAAGCGTGTATTTTGTAGCGTCAAAATCATCAATATTGGCATAGAGCACGAAGAACGCATATGTGTTCCACAATGTGCCCATGAACTTTCTCTGTCCCTCAACCACCGCATCACCGTGGAATCTGTTGGGAAGCCATGGTGCCGAATTGATATAGAAGTACCATCTTATGGCATCAGCACCGTATTTTTCCAAAGCATCGAAGGGGTCCACCGCATTGCCCTTAGACTTGCTCATCTTCTGTCCGTCCTTGTCCTGTACGTGGCCCAGAACTATGACATTCTCATAAGGAGATCTGTTAAAAAGCAGCGTGGACTCTGCCATAAGCGAATGGAACCAGCCTCTTGTCTGATCCACCGCCTCCGAGATGAACTGCGCAGGGAACTGCGCTTCAAAAAGCTCCTTGTTCTCAAAAGGATAATGATGCTGTGCAAAAGGCATCGCTCCGGAATCAAACCAGCAGTCGATAACCTCCGGCACTCTCCTCATGACACCGCCGCACTCAGGACAGGTACAGGTTATCTCATCTATATATGGTCTGTGAAGCTCTACGGTCAATGCCTTGTCATTGTTACTAAGCGTCTTAAGCTCCTCACGGCTTCCTACGCATTCCCTGTGACCGCATTCGCATTCCCATATGTTAAGAGGCGTACCCCAATATCTGTTACGGGATATGGCCCAGTCCTGTATATTCTCAAGCCAGTTGCCGAATCGTCCCTTGCCGATCGACTCCGGTATCCAGTTGACCGTATTGTTATTGCGGATAAGATCGTCCCTTACCGCAGTCTCCTTAATGTACCAGCTTTCTCTTGCATAATAGATAAGAGGAGTATCACATCTCCAGCAATGAGGATACTCATGCTCGAACTTCGGAGCATCATACAGAAGCTTTCTACCTGAGAGCTCCTTTATAACCTCAGGATCGGCACTTACAGCACCCGCCTTAATCTCCGACTCCGTGGGCTTGCACCTCATGCCTCCGAAGGGTGTCTCATCAAGCATAACTCCCTTATCATCCACCATCTGTACGAAGGGAAGGTCGTAATTACGCCCCACATTCGCATCATCCTCACCGAATGCCGGAGCAATATGTACTATACCTGTACCGTCTGACATGGTTACATAGTCGTCACAGGTCACGTAGAAGCCCTTCTTATGCTGCTTATCCGCCGATATCTTAGCGCACTCATATAAGGGCTCGTACTCTTTATATTCCAGATCCTTACCCTTATACTCCTTAAGTATCTCATAAGCGGGCGTATCCTCCCCTGCAAGAGGTGACAGAACCGTATCAAGCAGGGCCTTGGCCATATAATATGTGTATCCGTCTGCTGCCTCCACCTTACAGTACTCATCTGAAGGATTGACACAGAGCGCCACATTGGAAGGAAGTGTCCATGGTGTCGTGGTCCATGCAAGGAAGTACGCATCCTCGTCCTTAACCTTGAAGCGGACTACTGCCGAGCGTTCCTTAACGGTCTTATAGCCCTGTGATACCTCCGCACTGGAAAGAGGTGTTCCGCAGCGGGGACAATAGGGTACAATCTTAAAGCCCTTGTAGAGCAGACCCTTTTTCCATATCTCCTTAAGAGCCCACCACTCCGACTCTATATAATCATCATGATATGTGACATAAGGATTGTCCATATCGGCCCAGAAGCCGACGGTTCCCGAAAAATCCTCCCACATTCCCTTATACTTCCACACAGATTCCTTACACTTGTCGATAAAGGGCTCTATGCCGTATTCTTCTATCTGTTCCTTGCCGTTTAAGCCAAGCAGCTTCTCTACCTCAAGCTCTACGGGAAGACCATGTGTATCCCAGACGGCCTTTCTCGGAACCATGTAGCCCTTCATTGTCCTGTATCTCGGTATCATATCCTTGATGACACGGGTGAGCACATGACCTATATGCGGCTTGCCGTTAGCAGTCGGAGGTCCGTCATAAAAGGTGTATGTCGGGCAGCCCTTTCTCTGCTCCATACTCTTTAAGAATATGTCGTTGTCATTCCAAAATTTGAGCGTCTCCTTCTCTCTGTCGGTGAAGTTGAGCGCCGTATCGACCGGATTGTACATTTGTCTATTGCTTTCCTTTCTGTAATTCTGTGATAACCCACAATTAAGGGTATTTTAGCATAATATAGCCCTTATGTGAATATCGCTTTTATATTAAAAGTTCATTCATCGCACTCAGTATATCCTCAAGCTTGTCAATAAGCACTCTCTCATCCTTGCCGGGCACCTCGCTCAGACCGTAACTGTACTTAAAATGGGGAATGCCCTTTGTCACAAAGGTAAAGCCCTTGCCCTCTCTTATCAGAAGATCGGGTATCCTCTCGACCTTTATCTCTGCATCAGGCTTCATGCTGAGCTTGATAAGACCGTTACCGCCCTTGATATCAGTTATGTAAACCTTATGTGCCATTCCTCTAAGCTTAGTAACTCTTAACAGGTTATGCACACTTTCCGGAACCTCTCCGAATCTGTCCTTTAACTCATCCACAAGCTCCGCTGCCTCTTCATCCTGCGTGATCGAGGCTATTCTCTTATATATATCAAGCTTCTGCACTTCATTGACGATATACTCACCCGGAATGAACGCATCCACATCTATATCTATCTGTGTCTCGAATTCCTCATAGGTTGTATCCTCACCCTTAAGCTTCTGCACCGCTTCGCTTAACATCTTACAGTACAGATCATAGCCTACTGCCTCCATGTGTCCGTGCTGCTTAGTCCCAAGCAGATTACCTGCCCCTCTTATCTCAAGATCTCTCATGGCGATCTTAAAGCCGCTTCCGAGCTCGGTAAATTCTCTTATGGCTTCAAGGCGCTTCTCTGCAACCTCCTTAAGCATCCTGTCCCTTTTATACATAAGAAAGGCATACGCAGTCCTTGAACCTCTTCCCACTCTTCCCCTAAGCTGATAGAGCTGCGAGAGTCCGAATCTGTCTGAGTCCTGTATGATCACCGTATTGACATTGGTTATATCCATACCTGTCTCTATGATGGTAGTTGATACCAGAACATCGATACTGCCTTCTATGAAGTCATACATGATGCGCTCAAGCTCGCTTTCCTTCATCTGACCGTGGGCATAGGCTATCTCAGCCTCCGGTACAAGTGCTGACAGCCTTGCGGCGACATCGGCTATTCCCGATACCCTGTTATATATATAGTAGACCTGACCTCCTCTTGAAAGCTCTCTTATAATGGCCTCCCTGACCATCTGCTCATTATATTCGCATACAAAGGTCTGGATAGGAAGTCTCTCTCCCGGCGGCTCCTCCAGTACGCTCATATCCCTTATTCCCACAAGTGACATATGAAGTGTGCGGGGGATCGGCGTTGCGGTAAGCGTCAGAACATCCACACTTTCTTTAAGCTTCTTAAGCTTCTCCTTATGAGCCACTCCAAAGCGCTGTTCCTCATCCACTATTAAAAGCCCCAGATCCTTATATGCAACATCCTCCGACAGAAGTCTGTGTGTACCGATGACTATATCTGTCATCCCGTTTTTTATATTCTCAAGCGTCTTCTTCTGTTCGGATGCGGACCTGAATCTTGACAGCAGCTCTATCCTTACCGGAAAGCTGCCCATCCTCTCTGTGAAGGTGTTATAGTGCTGACTTGCAAGTATCGTGGTCGGTACGAGCATAGCCACCTGCTTGCCGTCCGTCACAGCCTTGAAAGCAGCTCTTAATGCGATCTCCGTCTTACCATACCCAACATCTCCGCAGATCAATCTGTCCATTATCCGCGTACTTTCCATATCCTTCTTGGTGTCGTCCACAGCCGCAAGCTGATCTGCCGTCTCTTCATAGGGGAAGAGCTCCTCGAACTCCTTCTGCCATACCGTATCCTTCGAAAAAGCATACCCCTCCCTGCTCTGTCTTATGGCATAGAGTCTTACAAGGTCCTCGGCGACCGCATTAACCGCAGTCCCTACCTTGCTCTTTACGCTTGCCCACTCTTTGGAACCAAGCTTGCTTATCTTCGGCTTTTTGGCAGTATCAACAGATGCGTATTTCTGGACGACATCGAAGGATGTGGCAAGCACATAGAGTATGCCTCCATCCTTATACTCGATCTTCATGTAGTCCTTGGTGACGCCGCCTGCCTCAACCTTTTCGATACCCTTATATATACCTATACCGTGATCTACATGGACCACATAATCTCCCGCCTTAAGCTCGGCAAAATCAGTTATCTTACTGCCCTTATATTTCTTCCTGCTCCTCTTTTTCTTCTCGTGCGAACCGAATATATCACTCTCTGATATGACCGTGAACTTAAGCATGGGGTACTCGAAGCCGCTTCTTAAGCTGCCCTGCATACAGAGCGCTTCACCGGGTATGAGTTCTCTTAAGGGGTCAGTAGAATATACGGCGGTTATGTCATTATCCCTAAGATCCGCCGCCAGTCTCTCTGCCCTTGTACCGGAGCCCGATAGCACAACCACCCTAAAGCCGTTTTTCCTGTAACCGGCAAGGTCCTTAAGGAGTAAATCAAAGTGTCCCTTATACGGAGCTACGGATCTGACAGTTATGCCGACTTTTATATCGGGTTTACATAACTTGCTCCTGTCCTCCATTGCAGACAGCATGAGTGTGGCGTATTTCCCGATAGCTGCAAGCGCAGTCCTGGAAGCCGACAAAACCTTAGTCTGTCCCGGAAGTATATAGCCTGACAGAAGTCTGGACTTCATGCTCTCTTCAAATTCATACTCCACAGCCTTGATATGATCCGTTACCCTTGCAGGTTCATCAATGACTATAAGTGTATCGGAAGGCTTAAAATAATCCGTAAAAAGGGCGGTCTCCTCATAGAAATAATCTATATAGCTCTCCAGATTCCTTATTCTGCCGAACTCCGTGATGTCCTCCTTAAGATTTTTAAAGGTGACATCCACTCTGTGTCCTTCCTCTGTCTTGAATTCCTTTCTAAGCTTTTCCGAAACCCTTTTAGCCTCTTTTTCTATGGCCTTCAGACCCTTATCAAGCATATCCCTTGACATGACAAGCTCCGTAGCCGGATATATCTCTATGCTCTGTAAGAGCTCATATGAGCGCTGACTGTCTATATCAAAGGAACGAACAGACTCAACATCTTCTCCCCACAGCTCTATCCTGTACGGAGAATCCTGTGTCGGGTCGAATATGTCCACAATGCCACCCCTTATCGAGAACTGCCCTCTGTCTTCTACCTGAGGAATACGTTCATATCCCATATCCGTAAGTGCTGCCGCGAGCTCCTTCTCGCTTATCTCATCGCCCTTGCCGATACGCAGGATATATGATTCGTAGACCTCCTTGGGCACCATATGTGTCATGATGGCATCAAAGGTCGTCACCACGGTAGTTGCACTTCCTTGGATGAGGCGTCTGATCACGCTCATTCTGTCCGTTGTTAATTTATTGCCGTGAATATCTGCCTGATAGAATATCAGGTCCTTGCCGGGGAATATCCGGACGTTACGCTCGTACAGCTTAAGATCTTCAGCTATCTCCCTGACACGTTGTTGTGAATACGTCAAAATAAGCCTGTTCTTGGCGATGATTCTATTATCATCGCACAGGCTTTCCATCATATTGGCTTTCTGTGATTCGATACATCCTGTTATAAGGATATTCTGCTTCTTGCCAAGTCCCGTGATGACCTCATCGTACTGAGGCCAGTCCTTAACCGGTTTAAGAATCGTATTCATATCGTCAGTTGAATCTGTTCATGGCGGTATCCACACCGTCTGTAATGATAGTCTCCAAAGCATCGCAGGCTCTTATTATGGTCTCTTCGATCTTAACCCTGTCCTCGGACGAGAACCTTCCAAGCACATGATCCACAAGATCCCTTCCTTCGGGCTTGTCGCCCACACCTACTCTTATCCTGTCAAACTTAAGCGTCCCCAGCCTTGCTATTATACTCTTAATACCATTATGTCCGCCCGCACTGCCCTCCGGCCTTATGCGAAGCTTCTCAACCGGAAGTGCTATATCATCATATATGACTATGAGATCCTTCTTAGCATCCAACTTATAATAGTCGACCAGAGCCGCAATGCTTTCTCCGCTGTTATTCATATATGTAAGAGGCTTGGCCAAAAGTACCTTCTCTCCGCATATATATCCCTTGCCGACAAGTGCCCTGCACTTATCGGATGTAACCCTGATATCGTGCCTGTCCGCCAAAGCGTCCAGTACTTCAAAGCCTATGTTATGTCTTGTTCCTCTGTACTTTTCTTCCGGATTACCCAGACCTGCTATAAGATACATTATCTGCTTCTCTCCATTCGCCTGTATTTTATCACAGGCTCATCTTAAACGCAAAAAAGCTGCGGACCAGCCGCAGCCTTTTTATTCTTAACCCACTTCCTCGTCAGGCAGAAGCAAAGCCTTCTCATAAGCTTCAAGTATCTCCTGCTGCCACTTCTCTCTGGTGGACGAGTTGATCGGGTGTGCTATATCCCTGTACTCGCCGTCTGCGGATTTCTTGCTTGGCATTGCGATGAACAGACCCTTCTCTCCTTCTATCACCTTGATATCGTGGACAACAAATTCATCATCCAAGGTGACGGATACAACCGCCTTCATCTTGCCTTCCTTCGTAATCTTACGTACTCTGACATTCGTGATCTTCATGACATACCTCCGTTTGCGTTGTCGACCCTTAACTCGCAAGGTGGCACTACATCACGTATCGGTCACTGCTTTCCATCACAATCTCAATACCATTCTCTCCTTTATGGTACGAATTGGCTCTGACCGTTCCGTGGCTCTCCACAATGCAATTCTCTATATATGAATTATCACCGATATAGACATCATTCAATATGATTGAATTCTTAATCGTACAGTTATTACCAATGAAGGTCTTACGGAACACAACCGAATCCTCTACAGAACCATTCACTATAGTACCACTGCTTATAAGACTGTTGCTTATATGCGCGCCCTGATTGAACTTGGCAGGCGGCAGATCATCCACCTTTGAGTATATATCCGGATACTGCTTGAAGAAATAATCCCTTACATCAGTCTTAAGGAAGTCCATATTGGCCTCAAAATAATCCTCTATGGTAGAGATGTTCTTCCAATACTCCCTAAGCTTATATCCGTATATACCCTTCTGATCCTTATATCTGATGAGGACATCCCGTACAAAATCAAATCTGTCCTCCTCAGCGCATCTCTCAATCATCTCTATCAGAAGTCTTCGTCTGATAACATATATACCGCACGAAATGGTATTCGACTTGGCCACTATGGGCTTCTCCTCGAATTCCTCGATCTGGCACTCTTCATTCATCTTGACAGTGCCGTATCTCTCCACATTCATGTCGGCCGGCATATCCTTACATACAACGGTTATGTCAGCCTTCTTCTCAATATGATACTCCAAAACTTTATTATAGTCCAGTTTATATACACAATCCGCAGAAGCGATGACAACATAAGGCTCATGCGATGCCTTAAGGAAATCAAGATTCTGGTAGATCGCATCGGCTGTTCCCCTGAACCATAAGCTGTTCTCGGCAGTCACCGCAGGCGTGAATACGAACAGTCCGCCCTGCTTACGTCCGAAATCCCACCACTTGGATGAACTTAAGTGTTCATTAAGGCTTCTGGCATTGTACTGTGTGAACACAGCCACCTTCTGAATATGGGAATTGGACATATTACTTAATGTAAAATCGATCGCTCTGTAGCTTCCGGCGATCGGCATTGCACCTGCCGCACGCTTAGCCGACAATTCCTTCATTCGGTGGTTATTGCCACCGGCAAGTATGATTCCTATCGCTCTCATTGTTCTTCACCTGCCTTAATCAAAGTCTTACCGCTTGCCAGATACTTATCTTCATAGTCCGACTCCTCGGTAGCGCCAAATATGCAGGCATTCTTGCCTACGGTAATATTATCGGGAATGACACTCTTCTCGCCGATACATACAAGGCCATGATTGTAGATATGAGGATCGGTCTCATTGTCAACTTCATCACCTATTCCGAATCTGCTTCCGTTACCTATAGTTACATTCTCGGCCACTATGGTCTTGTTAAGCTCACAGCCGTCACCGATCACGGTATTGTTCATCACTATGGAATCCCTGACTACGCTTCCGCGTCCTATGGTGACTCCGCAGCCTATTACGGAATTGTATACCTGACCGTATATATCGGTACCCTCTCCGACGATACTCTTGTCTATGACACTTCCCGGTGCATAATACTGAGGCGGAAGAGCCTCACTCTTGGTGTATATCTTCCAGTACTCCTCATAGAGATTGAACTCCGGAACGATATCGATAAGCTCCATATTGGCTTCCCAGTAGGAATTGAGTGTACCCACATCCTTCCAGTATCCGTTGAATTCATATGCATACATCGGAGATCCCTTCTCGTGGCAATAGGGAATGATGTGCTTGCCGAAATCAAGGTTGGGAACCTGCGCCTTCTCAACCAAAGCCTCTCTTAGCGTGCTCCAATTGAAGATATATATACCCATGGATGCGAGATTGCTCCTCGGATTCTCAGGCTTCTCCTCGAAATCGGTTATACGTCTGTTCTCATCCGTTATCATGATACCGAAGCGCTTGGCTTCCTCCATCGGAACAGGCATAACGGCTATGGTACAGTCTGCCTTATTCTGCTTATGGAAGTCCAACATGACCTCATAATCCATCTTATAGATATGGTCACCGGAAAGAATAAGGATGTACTCAGGATTGAAGCTGTCCATATAATCAATGTTCTGATATATGGCATTGGCCGTACCGGTATACCAATCGGTATTGCCTATCTTCTCATAAGGCGGAAGCACTGTGACTCCACCTATATTACGGTCCAGATCCCACGGAATACCGATACCTATATGGGTATTCAGTCTTAAGGGCTGATACTGCGTCAGCACACCCACCGTATCTACGCCTGAATTGATACAGTTACTCAGCGGAAAGTCAATTATCCTGTATTTGCCTCCGAATGAAACTGCCGGCTTAGCCACCTTAGATGTCAGCACTCCCAATCTGCTTCCCTGACCTCCTGCGAGAAGCATGGCAATCATCTCTTTCTTGATCATGTCCTTCCTCCATAATAATATTTGAAGTAAATGTATTGAAATTATAGCACATTAGTCCTAAATTGTGAATAATTTTTACAAAAATTAAAAAAAAATCAATATATTTTTGTTCAATTTTACATAACTCGGAAACATTCTCCGTAAATGATGTATACAATTGTTTTTTACGGCGAATTGCGCTAAAATTACTTTGCCGGAAGGGCGGATTGGAGATTATTATGTATCAGATTGATTTTAACAGGCCAATACATGTATTTTTCTGCGGCATAGGCGGCATCAGCATGAGCGGACTTGCCGAGATACTCCACAGCAGGGGCTTTAAGGTGTCAGGCTCGGATATGAAGGCTTCGACACTGACTGCTTCTCTTGAGAGTCAGGGCATCAAGGTATATATCGGACAGCGGACGACCAACATCACGCCCGATATAGATCTGTATGTATATACGGCTGCCATACATAAGGACAATCCTGAGTGGATAGAGATGACAAGGCTGGGAATACCAAGCCTTTCAAGAGCCGAGCTTCTCGGAGAGATCATGAAGAATTTCGACCTTCCCATAGCCATAAGCGGTACACATGGCAAAACCACCACAACCTCCATGATATCCGAGATACTCATGGGATGTGACTTGGACCCTACTCTGTCTGTGGGAGGCATGCTTAAGAGTATAGGCGGCAATATAAGGATAGGTCATTCCAAGTACTTCGTAACAGAGGCCTGTGAATATACCAACAGCTTCCTAAGCTTTTTCCCCCGTATCGCACTTATCCTCAATATAGAAGAGGATCACATGGACTTCTTCAAAGACATCGATGATATCCGCCACTCCTTCTTAAGATTCGCATCGCTCCTTCCCATGGACGGTGCCCTTGTGATCAATGGCGAGATAGAGAACCTTACGGAGATAACCGGAGAGCTGCCATGTGAGATATACACTTTCGGCTTCAACGACAGTTGCACATACCATGCTACTGACATCAGCTATGACGAGCACAGCAATGCAACCTATACGCTGCACTGCCCCGATGGTACATATAAGGTGACTCTCGCAGTTCCCGGCAGACATAATGTAGCCAATTCCATGGCGGCACTTTGCTGTGCGGCTCTGTGTGATGTCCCGTTAAGCAAAGCCATACAGCTTATCGGTGATTTTCACGGAACAGACAGGCGCTTCGAATATAAGGGAACCGTTGGGGGGGTCACTATCATTGACGATTATGCGCATCATCCTACCGAGATCGCCTCTACGCTTAACAGTGCCATCAATTTTAAGCACAACAAGCTGTATGTGGTATTCCAGCCACATACATACACAAGGACCAAGGCTTTCCTTGATGATTTCGCCAAAAGTTTATCGATAGCAGATGTTATTATACTTGCCGACATTTATGCAGCCAGAGAGAAGAATACCATCGGTATCTCCTCTAAAGACCTGCAGGCCAAGCTCTTAGAGTTGGGTAGCGAGTGTTATTATTTCCCCAGCTTTGATGAAATTGAGAATTTCTGTCTGGAAAAATGTTCTTCGGGAGACCTGTTGATAACTATGGGTGCCGGAGATATAGTTAAAGTCGGCGAAAGTCTGCTTGGTATATAGTTATCCACCTTATCCACAAATTTTAGTATCTTCTGTGATACAAATTTTTGTGGATATTTTTTACCGCCTGAACCGACATTTTACGCCTGCTGATGTGGCCCCATGATTAATATCCACATTCTCCACATTATCCACAGCCTTAAGAAACGCCCGTTTTATAAGGGTTTGTGGCAGGTACCTCTATTTTATTTTGTGTATTGCTGTGATATAATTGCCCTTGTCTAAAAAACTTTTGTGGGAGTAGTTATGTGTGAATTAACACTTTACAGGGACTGTGATCCGGGCAGTATCACGGTCTCCAACCTTTTCATTGATGATTTTCTGGCAGATGCCAACGACTGCCAAATCAAGGTGTATCTGTATCTGATACGTATGATAGTTGCGGGGAGGCAGACTAATATCAGCGATATCGCAGATAAGTTCAATCATACGGAGAAGGATGTATGCCGTGCATTAAGATATTGGGAGAAAAAGGGAATTCTCTCCCTGGATTATGACAGTAACGGGGGAATCGTCGGTATAAGGCTTTTTGAGCCCGTAAGCACGCGCCTTGAGCATAATCATGTCAATCCGGCGATCACCGTGGTAAGCAGAGAAGCGTTAGCCGCTCCGGTTGCGCCTGACCCGTCTTATACGCGCCCCGATTATTCTCTTGATGACCTTAAGTCATTTAAGAACCGTAAGGACACACCTCAGCTTATATTCATTGCCGAGCAGTATCTTAAGAAGACTCTGAATGCCAATGATATCAGATCTATCCTTTTTTATTGCGATGAGCTTAAGTTCTCGGAGGAGCTTATTGATTATCTCCTTCAGTTCTGTGTATCAAGAGGCAAGAAGAGCTTTGCATATATGGATAAGGTGGCCGTTGACTGGGCCGAGCGCGGTATCGATACCGTCGGGAAAGCTCGTGAATACACCTCTTCTTTTGACAACACGGCGGAACGCTCAGGTGGCGAACGCACCAAGAGAAGCGTTCGTAAGAAGCAGACATCTACCATGTTCCACCAGTTCGAGCAGAACGATTATGATTTTAACGTATTAGAGCAGAAGCTTCTGTCTAATTGATCCGGAGATACATATGTCACTGACCAATATTCAATACGAAAGAATACGCCGGCAATACGATGATGACAGGCTCGATGCCGAAAAGGAGCTCGAAAGACGCATCCGCTATGTCAACGAATCCGTTCCCGGATTCAAGGAGCTGTCGGATGAGATCGCAATGCTTGGACTTGAGCATACCAAAAGAGCGTTGCGCGGAGATAAGAGTGCCGTAAGCGAGCTGTCATCCCACATCTTGTCCCTTACACACAAGAAGGAGGCGCTCCTTACATCAGCCGGTCTTGATAAGGATTATCTTAAGATTCCGTATAAGTGTCCCGACTGCAGGGATACAGGCTTTATAGGCAGTAAGAAGTGTCACTGCTTTGTCGCCAAAGAGATCTCTCTTCTGTACGACCAGTCCAATATCAGGGCATCCCTGAATAATATTTCCTTTGATATGATGAGCGAGCGATACTACTCAGGCGAGGATCTGACACGCTTTAGAGAGTCCGTTCAGAAGGCGATGGCTTTTGTAAAGAATTTTAATTCGGACTACCAAAATCTTCTTTTATATGGTACAGTAGGAACCGGTAAGTCTATGCTATCTTCCTGTGTGGCAAAGGAATTACTTGATAAGGGTCACTCGGTTATATATTTCAGTTCTTCATCCCTGATAGATGAGCTGGCCAAGGCAACCTTTGACAAAGGCTACGGCAGATCAGACAGGGATACGTCCGTTAAGCTTGGCGATGAGCTGATATATGACAGTGAGCTGCTTATAATTGACGATCTCGGAACCGAGATCACCAATAATTTCACGATTGCCGCCCTTTTCTCATTGCTTAATGAGAGATCGCTCAGAAGGCGTTCTGTTATAATATCGACCAATCTCTCCCTTGAGGAGATTCAGGAACGCTATACGGACAGGATCTTTTCGAGGCTTACGGGTGATTTTACTTTCTGCAGGCTGTCCGGTCCCGATATAAGGATCGCACACAAATTCGCAGATTAGACACTATCTCTAAGATCATAACAACAGCAAAAGAAAGCGAGGATCTGTTTTCAATGAACTATTCCGGCAACGAAAAACGTGAGGAGAAAAGGAATCTTGAGTCCATACCCGTCGGTTCGCTCAGGATCATTCCATTAAACAGTTGCACAGACTTAGGCCAGAAAGTCGATTCCTACCTTGTTAAATGGAGGACCGAGCGGGAGAATGAGCACAAGAACAGTATAGCATTCTCAGGTTATCAGCGAGATTCCTATATACTGGCGACAAAGGTACCCAGATTCGGCTCCGGAGAAGCCAAGGGAGAGATACTGGAATCTGTCAGGGGAACAGACCTTTATATAATGGTTGATGTATGTAACTACTCACTCACATATTCTATGGGAGGTTATGTCAACCACATGTCACCTGATGATCACTATCAGGATCTTAAGCGAATCATAGCGGCTGTGGGCGGAAAAGCAAGACGTATAACCGTGATCATGCCTTTCCTGTACGAAAGCCGTCAGCATAAAAGAACAGCAAGAGAATCTCTTGACTGCGCTCTTGCCTTACAGGAGCTTATCAAGATGGGTGTTGACAATATCATCACCTTCGATGCACACGATCCCAGAGTACAGAACGCCATACCTCTGCACGGATTCGAGACTATACAGCCTGCGTATCAATTTATTAAAGGCTTACTTAATAATGTCAGCGATCTTGTGCTGGATTCCGACCATATGATGATTGTCAGCCCTGATGAGGGTGGTATGAGCAGAGCCATATATATCGCCAATGTGCTTGGGCTTGATATGGGAATGTTCTATAAGAGAAGAGACTATACCAGAGTCGTTGGAGGACGGAATCCGATAATTGCCCATGAGTTCTTAGGCTCCAGCGTGGAGGGCAAGGACATAATCATCATTGATGATATGATTTCTTCCGGCGACAGTATGATAGAGGTTGCTACAGAGCTTAAGAAGAGGAATGCGGCAAGGATATTCGTATTCTCCACCTTCGGACTCTTCACCAACGGACTTGAGCGCTTCGACGAGTGCTGTGACAAGGGACTGATAACCAAGGTACTTACCACTAACCTCGTCTACCAGCCGACGGAGCTTCTGGAGCGTGACTGGTATATAAGCTGTGATATGAGTAAATATATCGCTTACATCATCGATACTCTCAATCATGACTCATCAATAAGCGATCTGCTCATCCCCAGTGAACGTATCCAGAATATAGTTGCAAGATATAAGAACGGCGAGCTTAATCATTGTTCTTAATGGCATAGGTTAAGAACCTGTTACCGTTATTCTCGAAGAGTTCCTTTGAATCCTTTCGGCCCATCTTGTATATTTCGCCCTTAACAGGGTCCATGACCACGATGTTCTGCTCGTTGAATCCGACGATCAGCATCGTGGTTTTATCATCCATATATACAAGCACGGGGATATCTTGGTTGACATAATATAGCATAACGTCCATGGGACAGCCCGTGAGGTTTAATATGTAGGCATCATCAATATTATTACTAAGTATCTCATATGCATTCTGTCCCACAGAAAGCATATATTCCGTATTACGCGATACTCCGGCCACCTGCAGCATCGTATCAAGACATATAGCCATTGAATCCTTATCCTCGGTTATCTGCTTCTCCTTAATGGCCATGATCTGATTTCTTGCAACAGTCTCTCCTCTTCTGTATATCTCATTGCCATATGTATCCATTACGGTTCCCCTGATATCATATGCCTCTGCAACAGCCTGTGCCGGCTTATCGTATATTCCCACGACTTCTCCGTCACCGTATACCATGAATCTGTCCTTTCGTCCGGCTTTTTCAAGGGTTATCTCACGTCCACCCTCATACAGCACTTCCTTGGGAGTAAGGAGCTTCATTGACTTAAGATCCGGAAGATTCTTAAGCTTAAGGCTGACCGTCCTGCCGTATTCTTCACTCTGGCTGTATATAAGGGTATTCTTACCCACCTTCTGTTCGAGATTGCTGGTGATATGATCATCCGTTACATCCTTAAATTCACCATCCTCACCATTCTTCTCCACTCTCTTAAGGGTAATCTGGGTTCCGTCTATTATACCTGAGGTTATGTATACGCCTTCCTCACTGTATTCCTTAAGGATCTCACCCTCTTCCGAGCGGATCAGCACCTTGTTCATGGGGAAAACTATATCACCCAGCTTATTGCGTATCATATCCTGCTTGGAGCATGTGCCGTATATCAGATCCTCGTTCATGAAGCCGATGGGCTTAATATACTCCCCCGGAGCACTCCTTACAACATCCGTCTTGCCGTCTACAAGACTCATGACGGACAGCTCCGTATACATATCATTGACGCTCTTATCGGGCTGCTGCCATACTATCTCATGCTGTGCTCCCGATACGAAGAAGGTCTCTTCATTGACATCCTTGGCGATTATCGACTCATCCTGCATTCCCGGAATGATCTTGTATATCACTCCGTCAATGAATATGAACAGATCTCCTCCCGCATTAAGGAAGCTGAGCTTATTCATATCACATCTTAATATCTCGGATGACTTCTCATAGGGCAGAAAGGCTCTTTCCTCCACGGTATTGAGCAAGCTGTCATAATAATATACCTCTATTCCGACCTCGCCTTCATGAATACCCCTGTTCATATATCCGTATACCAGAAATGATATATTGCCGTTCTCCTCAACAGTAAGTATCTTAATATCACTCCCTCTGTATCTGGACCTCAGATCATCCTCCGGCTTATCAAAAAAGGCAAAGAGTCTTATCAGCTTATTGTCTGTCAGATTATAGCTGTAGAGTCTACCTTCATTGACAAAGGCAACTATCTCTCCGCCTTCACTCTCCATTATGGCAGGCTCGTCTCCCTGAATACCGAAGTCGATCCTGTCATCCTCAAGGCTGTCCTTATCCATGACGAAGATACGGTTCATCTTCCTTGAAAAAGAAAGCAGATAGAACCTCTTGTCCGTCTTACGTATCCTGTAGTATTCCGTGACGTTATATGCCCTTTTGTCTCTTCCCGTACCGGCACTTAACTGATACTCAAGCTCAATGGAAGCCATAGTATCACCGATCTCTTTGATATATGCTCCATAGTCGCTTATAGTCCTAAGCTCCGTCAGATTGCCCCATGTAAGCTGGTTCATGCTGTTATTGATATTAATGTATCCCAGATTAGAATTGTCCGCATCTGCGGAGGGCTCCATATATGTTGTCAGTTCCTTGATATTCTCTTTATCAAGAGTCTTCTTGGAGAAATCCATTACGAAATCAAGATTGCCCTTACTGTCCGCTTCGTCATTGATGACTATCCTCGTATAATAGCTGACATCCCTGTTATCCAGAAGCTTAAGCTTAAGAATAAGATTATACTCCTTCTCCTTCTCTATAAGATCCTTAAGCTGCAGACTGGCACTGATATAATCCTTATAATCATCATAATGAATGATCTTGGTATCTTCTATAAGACGTTCTCCGTCCACACTCCTGACTTCAACATTCATCTCAAGTATGCCGTTATCATATTTATCTATGATAAATGATACATTTCTGTTCTCAGTCACAGGAGTAACGGTCTCTCTGAAGGTGCTGCAGTCCATTGCCGACAGATATCCATGCATCTCATTGACACGAAGGCCGTCTATATCCATGTAGACCACCGGCAATGTAGGCGCACTCATCTCTATAGTCATATCTGTAGTGCCTTTATTATACAATTTAGAGAAAAAAATAAGTGCTATAACAAAGGTGATGATTATAACACTTATTCTTATACCTGTTTTCTTCATAAAACAAAGGAAATCCTATTTTACAACATTGATTCGTGCCATCGCACGCGCTAAAGCCGTCTCAGCCCTCGCTATATCCGTCTTGGGATCTTTCTCGGACAGAAGTCTCTCTGCACGCTCCTTAGCAGCCATAGCACGCATTTCATCGATCTCATCCGGCCACTCTATCACTTCCGCAAGGATTGTGACTCTGTCCTGCAATATCTCCACAAATCCCGAATGAAGCGCTGCTTTCTTCACTTCATCTCCTGTGATCGTAAGTACGCCCGGACGGATTATTACAGTCATCGGTACGTGATTCTTATATATACCTATCTCACCTTCGGTGGTATTGAATTCCACCATTACGGCATCTCCTTCGAAGAAAGTCCGGTCCGGTGTGATAACCCTGACTTTGAATGTATTGCTGTTATCTGCCATAACTGTCTCCAACCGTGATTATTTTACTCTGGCTACCACATCATCAATGCTTCCCGCATTAAGGAAGTAACTCTCAGGAATGTCATCATGCTTACCTTCGATTATCTCCTTGAAGCCTCTGATCGTCTCGGCTACGGGAACATACTTGCCCTCTAAGCCCGTGAACTGACCTGCAACGAAGAACGGCTGTGACAGGAATCTCTGTATCTTACGTGCTCTTGCCACAACAAGCTTATCCTCTTCGCCAAGCTCATCCATACCAAGGATCGCAATGATATCCTGTAATTCCTTATACTTCTGCAATATCTCCTGCACTCCTCTGGCAACCTTATAATGCTCCTCACCTACAATCCTCGGATCAAGGATACGGGAGGTAGACTCAAGAGGATCAACCGCAGGGGATATACCAAGCTCAACTATAGATCTGCTAAGCACCGTGGTGGCATCCAGATGTGCGAAAGTCGTAGCCGGTGCAGGGTCCGTAAGGTCATCGGCAGGCACATATACAGCCTGAACCGAGGTTATGGAACCGTTCTTGGTAGATGTGATTCGCTCCTGCAGCGCACCCATCTCAGTCTGAAGAGTGGGCTGGTATCCAACTGCCGAAGGTACACGGCCAAGCAATGCCGATACCTCTGAGCCTGCCTGAGTGAATCTGAAGATATTATCTATGAAAAGCAGCACATCCTTACCTGCTTTATCTCTGAAGTATTCGGCCATCGTAAGACCTGTGAGGCCGACTCTCATTCTTGCCCCCGGCGGCTCGTTCATCTGACCGAACACCATCGTGGTCTTATCTATAACTCCGGACTCCTTCATCTCGTAGTAGAGGTCATTACCCTCTCTGGTACGCTCTCCTACACCCGTGAATACGGAATATCCGCCATGCTCCGTGGCAATATTACGAATAAGCTCCTGAATAAGAACCGTCTTACCGACTCCTGCTCCTCCGAAGAGGCCAATCTTACCACCCTTCTGATAAGGACAGAGCAGATCAACGACCTTGATACCCGTCTCAAGTATCTCCGCTTCGGTAGCCTGCTCCACGAATTCGGGTGCCGGTCTGTGTATGGGCTCATATGTATCGGTCTCAGGTGCCGGCTTATTATCTATGGGCTCACCCAACACGTTGAACATTCTTCCCAGTGTATTCTCTCCGACGGGAACCGTGATAGGTGCTCCCGTTGCATATGCATCCATTCCTCTCACAAGACCGTCTGTGGGTCCCATCGCTATACATCTTACCGTGTCATCGCCAAGATGCTGTGATACCTCAACAGTAAGCTTACTGTCATCCGATCTGGTGATGGTGATCGCTTCATTGATCTCGGGCAATTCTCCCTCTCTGAACTTGATGTCCAGCACGGCTCCGATGATCTGCGTAATCTTGCCAATATGCATGTCAGCCATACTTTTATCCTTTCTTACTTAACAATTAACACTAATTCTGTGCCTGCGAGCCTGCGATGATCTCCGTAAGCTCCTGCGTGATAGAGCCCTGACGCGCTCTGTTATACTGCAGGGTCAGCTTATCTATCATCTCCTCGGCATTGGTCGTGGCATTATCCATCGCCTGCATTCTTGCGCCGTTCTCACTGGCTACAGACTCTATCATGCCTCCGTAGATTATACTTGTAACATACTTGGGTACGATCAGGTCTAGCGCCTCTTCTTCCTCCGGCTCGAAGTTCATCGGCGCATATGCCTTATCCTCCTCGTCCACAGGACCCTCTATGCCATCCGTCTTGTCTACCGGAAGCAGCTTCATAAGCTTTGGCTCATGAACAACCGTATTCTTAAAATTCGTATACGCCAGATATATCTCTCCGATCTCTCCGGCTTTATACGCGCCAAGCAACACAGAGGTAAGCCGCATGGCATCAACATACTCCGGAGCATCGATCATTGAAGAATAATCATCCGTCAGCTCATATCCTCTCCTGTTCATGGCTTCTCTGCCCTTTTTACCGAGAGTATATATCACAAGGTCTTCCTTCTTAAGATCGCTTCCGGTTACCAGCTTAACCACATTGGAGTTATATCCTCCGGCAAGTCCTCTGTTACCCGTTATCATCACTACAGCCTTCTTAGACTGACCATTACCCTTAACATAAGGGTGATCTATCTCACCCGCCCTGGCAAGCATGGAGCTTACCGTCCTGTACATATAGTCGAAGTAGCTCTTGCTGTTAATAGCCGCCTGTTTGGTACGCTGCAGCTTAACGGTAGACACAAGCTTCATAGCCTTAGTGATCTGTCCGGTACTCTGTATACTGCTTCTGCGTCTCTTAATGTCTCTCATGGACGCCATATATAATCACCTTCCAATCATTAAAAGTGCTTATTTAAACTGTGCCTTGAACTCCTCTATTGCCTTCTTAAGCAATCCGTCGGTCTCTTCCGTTATCTGCTTCTCTTCCATGATACTCTTCGGTATCTCAGGATACTTGGTATCCAGGAATTCGAACAGCTCCGTCTCAAATCTCGTGATGGCACTTACAGGTACATCCAGAAGATACTTATTGGTAGCCACATAGATGATTATTACCTGATACTGTACCGGCATTGGCTTATACTGAGGCTGCTTTAATATCTCACGTATCCTTTCACCCTGTGCCAACTTCTCCTTCGTATCCGCATCAAGCTCGGAACCGAACTGTGCGAATGCCGCAAGCTCTCTGTACTGGGCAAGCTCCACACGGATAGGAGCCGCGATCTTCTTCATGGCCTTGATCTGGGCTGCACCGCCGACTCTTGATACCGAAAGTCCGGCATTGATAGCAGGTCTGAAGCCCGAATTGAACATCTCTGTCTCAAGGTATATCTGACCGTCCGTGATAGATATAACGTTAGTCGGAATGTATGCAGACACATCGCCTGCCTGTGTCTCGATTATGGGAAGAGCCGTGAGGGAACCTCCACCGTACTCCTCGCTCATTCTGGCTGCACGTTCCAAAAGTCTTGAATGCAGGTAGAATACATCACCGGGATAAGCTTCACGCCCGGGCGGACGCTTAAGGAGCAAAGAGAGTGTTCGGTATGCGGTAGCATGCTTACTTAAGTCATCATATATGACTAAGACATCCTCTCCCTTTTCCATCCACTCCTCACCTATGGCACACCCCGAATAAGGCGCGATATACTGTAAAGGTGCAAGCTCACTGGCTGTAGATGCCACAACCGTCGTATAAGCCATCGCACCGTACTCTTCGAGAGTCTTAACTATGTTGGCAACCGTAGATGCCTTCTGACCTATGGCAACATAGATACACTTGACATTCTGACCCTTCTGGTTGATGATCGTGTCTATCGCTATCGCCGTCTTACCTGTCTGTCTGTCGCCGATAATAAGCTCTCTCTGACCACGTCCTATCGGAACCATGGAATCTATAGCCTTAATACCTGTCTGAAGAGGAGTATCAACCGACTTACGTGTGATAACACCGGATGCTACCCTCTCGATCTGACGATACTTGTCCGTCTCTATGGGACCCTTGCCATCTATAGGCTGACCAAGGGCATTGACTACACGTCCGAGCATTGCGTCACCTACCGGCACCTCAACAACTCGTCCCGTTGTCTTAACCACATCGCCCTCACTGATATTCCTGTGATTACCGAGAAGAACGGCACCGACATTGTCTTCCTCAAGGTTCAATACCATTCCGTATATCTCGTCCGGAAATTCAAGCAATTCACCCTGCATAGCCTTCTTCAGACCATGTACACGGGCGATTCCGTCCGCAACCTGAATGACGGTTCCGGTATCGGATACTTCCATCTCTTTAGAATATCTCTTAATCTGATCCTTGATGACTGAACTTATCTCTTCTGGTCTTAAATTCATGGATCTTTTCCTTTCTTTTGCTGTAATATGTGCTAATCAAGCATTGTATTCATCAAGCTCTGCTTAAGCTTAGCGATCTTGGTACTTACGCTTGAGTCTACGACTCTGTCACCTATCTTAATACGCATTCCGCCTATGAGACTCTCATCGATCACATAATTCATGTTCATGCTCTTATATGACGTTGTCTGAAGAAGTCTCTCCTCAACCTTCTTCTTCTCTTCGGCGCTTAACTCCATAGGTGTAGTTACATAAGCCGTACCTACGCCCTTAAGCTTATTAACCTCATCCATAAAATACTCAAAGATCTTATCTATCTCCGAGAATCTTCCCTTAGATACCACGATCACCAAAAAGCCCGTGAGATCATCAGAAAGCCTGCCCTTGAAGACATTCTCTATAGCGTCGATCTTATTATCCATATCTATTCTGGGATTATTGATAAGCTCCACATAGTCGGGGTTGTCCTTAAGTATCTCCGACAACGCCCTGACTTCTTCGAACATATCGTCAATATTCCCTTTTTCGGTAACAAGCTCAAGCAATGCATCACCGTATGTCTTGGATATCAGCTTAGCCATGTACTATCACCTATCTCCTTTAAAGTGTCATCTACAAGCTTACCCTGTACCTCGGTGTCCATATTCTGTCCTATAACCTTGCCTGCGATAGCGGATGCCACTGAGACCATCTCACGCTTAACATCATCCGCAACACGCTTCTTCTCAAGCTCTGCCTCTGTATTGGCTCTCTCTATGATACCCGATGCTTCAGCCTTGGCTTTGGCTATGGTCGCCGCCTCGCTGTCAAGCGCCTTTCTCCTTGCCTCACTGAGTATGGCTTCCGCCTCCTTGTCTATATCACGGAGCTTCTGTTCATATTCACTTCGAAGCGCTTTGGCATTATCAAGACTCTCCTTGGCTTCGTCAAGCTCACTCTTGATCTTGTCCTGACGCTTCTTCAAGAATTCCCTTGCAGGATTGAAGAAGAAGTACGAAGCAAAGAAGAACAAAGCGATCACAGCTATGAGCGTAAGCAACGCATCATGTAACAACTGCATATCAAGGTCGAACAGTCTCGGGGTCATTCCTTCGGCTGTTGCAAGTATAAGACCTGCTTTTATATATAAATTCAACCTTCTGCCTCCTTTCCGTTATGCTCTAAATGAAGGCTTTATTTTGCCAGAGGCTTAACAAAGATGAGTATCATGGCAATAAGAAGACCGTAGAGACCTGTTGTCTCGGCAACGGCCTGTCCTAAAAGCATGGTACCTGTGATATCTCCCTTGGCTCCCGGATTACGTCCGACTGCGGCTGCAGCATGTCCAGCAGCAATACCCTGACCTACACCGGGTCCGATACCTGCTATAACAGCAAGTCCGGCACCTATTGCCGAGCATCCGAGAATAAAGTTAGTGTTGAATTCCATAATCCATTCCTCCGTTATGTAATAATAATGATTTAAGAATCACCCATCGCATCAGCGATATATGTCATCGTAAGCATACAGAACACATATGTCTGTATCGCTCCCGAGAACAGATCAAAATAAACATGCAGAGCAGCCGGCCATACATAGGCTATTCTGTTGAGCAACCCGTATATCAGCGCCATCATGACCGTTCCTGACAATATATTGGCGAAGAGACGCAGCGACAGCGATATGGGAACCGCCACATCACCGATGACATTAATCGGTGCCCAGAACGGCCAGGGATCGCACAGTCCCTTAAGGAATCCGGTAACCTTCTGATACCTTATCTTGGTCACAAATATAAGGGTAAAGGTAATAAGTCCGAGCGGAAGCGTGGTGCCGTAATCCGCCGTCGGAGGTCTCAATCCGAGAAGACCTGAAATATTGCTGAAAATGATGAAGATAAAGATAGTACCGATATAATTACGGAAATTCCTGCCCTTGGTGCCCATCGTAGACTCAACCATTCCGTCAAGCTTCTCCACTATAAGCTCCACCACATTCTGGAATCCCTCCGGAACCTCCTTGCCCTTCTTCATGGCTCTTCCCGCAACATACATGAAGATCATGAGTGTGATCAGCACTATGAGCGTACATACGTGAGTCGTCGTTATCCATACCTTCTGTCCGAAAAAGCTGTATGAGAAGATTCCGTGAATCATAAAATCCACTTCATTATCCGCTGCAAGTAATATCGGATTCATAGACCCACCTCCTTGTCCTTTATTAAAATACCCTGTAATTCAATCCTTGTTCCTGTCTGCGATCCTTAAGATCAGAGGTTGCAGATACGCACCTGCCTTAACTCCCATCACGCCCAAGAATCCCGCAAGCATCGCAGTGTTGCCACCTAAGAACCACAGTCCCATAAGAATGAGCATAACAGACGCATATCTTAAGATGCTGTGCTTAAGTGAAAAGGCAGCTGCCCCCTTTTCGTTATCCGCATTAACTGTCAGATTGCGGTCTAACGACCACCAGAGATGATACGCATAGATACAGGCGGTTATTATGCCCACCCATAACCCTACGGTAAAGTAAAGCTTCTCTGATACAAACCACACTATAACAAGCTGACACAGGATGCCGAAGGCAATAATGCCTATATGCATACATGACAAAGTCCTGTCAATTTTCATCTTCCCTGTCGCTCCCGTCATGGGTGTATTCTCTCTTGGCCAGTATATATATATTGCGCGCCCCCGCTATTGCTCCGACAAAGAACATGATTATAAAAAAGGCGCTTGTCCCCAGCTTAGTGTCTATATAATATCCAAGTGCCGAACATAAAAATATAGGAACCAGCATATTAAGAGCAAATTGCGTGATATAGGATAATACTCGTATATGACCTCTGCTCCCCTTCATCCGTGGTTCCTCTCTTCGCACTAATGGCTATTATACTAGAAAATGCGCATATTGTAAAGGCAAAGCTGTAACAACCTGCTCTCGCTTATGCATACTCTTCGATAATCTTCCTGTACTTGCCAAAGCTGCCATCATGTACCGATTCTATCAGCTTTCCGAGTCTTTCCACCGATCTGTGGAATTGTCCGTCCGTTATAAGTCCCTTATTGAAAGCCTCCACCAGCTCATCAACATCCAGTACATCAAGCCTGTTATCGGAATCCAATGTTATGTCAACCAGTAGGTCGGTGACGATCAGTGTGTTCTCTTCCCTGTTCTCCGTGAAATCAACTATATCGCAATACCAATAGTACAGAGAGCCGTCCTCTCTTAAGAACTTGCTTACTTTAATACCCTCTCCGAACAGATACAGCGAGTGTCCGTGATGAAAGTCCTTACGCGGCTTAAGTGTCTGCCATTTTGTGACAAGCATCGTATCATCCATGTGAAGGATTATATCATCCTTAAGCTTCACGCATTCATCGGGTATTATCCTTTTTCGATATAGGGTAGGATATGCTTTTTCGATATGATCCATTTTCACCATTCCTTCCGCTCTGTATAATGTAACGAAACGATTATCAGAGGGGCCTTATTCTCCGCATCTCGTTGATATATATACCTTTGCGGACATCTGTCCGATTAATAGAATATATGTCCGCCGATCTGTATACCGGTCAGCCCTTCGATCGGTGTCCTGAAGTATACGCAGTTGCCCACATTGGTATGCCCGCTCATGGCTTCATCCGCTGCCTTATAGCAGGCCGCTGTTGCCTTATCCGAGGCCAGCGCTAAAGCCAGATGCCCGTCACCTACAGGCGAAAACTGCTTGTTCTGATATATCACTCCTACTACCGTATCCGGATATACCGAGCTTAACACTCTGTTGATGACTACGGCGCCTACCGCCAATTGTCCCTCATACGGCTGGTTGCCGGCTTCACAGTATATCAGATTGGCAAGGAGGTATCTGTCTCCGTCCTGAAACTGTACTTCCGATATATCACGCCACTTGGACTGTGCTGCCAGCTTGGACAGGGCTATCTCTTCCGCCAACTGCTTCTTAAGCGCCGCAATATTCTCCTCTTCCTTGGCAGACTGTTCGGCATAAGCATCCGCCACTGCTTCGAACGCCTTGATCTCTCCCGCATATTTTCTCACTTCGCCTGCAGTTGCATTAACATATCCCGTTACCTTGGCCTGCTCTGCCTCCACCTGCTCGTGATACTCATCAAGCTCGGCCTTCTGTTCCTCTAAGACGGCCTTGGTAGCCTCTACGTTCTCCCTTGTCTCCACGAACCTGTCAAGCATTTTGCGGTCGTACTCCGAGAGCTTTTCTATATAATTGTTCTTGTTCAGAAAATCCGCAAAGCTCCTGGATGTAAAAAGCATCTCCGCATAGGTGTATTCCTTTTTCTCATACATGAACCGTATGCGCTTCTTCATAGCCTCATACTGGGCATTCTCAACAGCTATGGCTTCCTCAAGATCAGCCTCGGTCTGCGTGATCTCATCCTCCTTATCGGCAATCTGTCCCTCCAGAGTTGCGAGATTATCACTGACTGTAGCCAGCTCCACATTCAATTGATGTAGCTGGCCCTCCAGAGTTCCCTTGGTGTTATTCAGGGAATCGATATTATCTTTTGTCTCTTTAAGCTTCTGGGTGGTATCCGCATGCTCCTGCTGCGCCTTATTAAGCTTCTCCTGTGTATCCTTGATATCGGCGCGGACCGACATTACCGGGATTATGGACAGCATAACGGAGATTACAGATACTAACACCACGCTTTTTGGCGAAAGCTTTCTCATAACTATACGTCTATGGAGAGTGTCCTTCCGGAATGCTCATATTTCTTATATACGATACCCGCCGCATCAAACATCCTCTTGGCAGCGATATTACCGGGAGTTCCCGCGTATTTGTCACTGTCATATATAACGGTCTTGATACCGCACTGGATGATCGCCTTGGCGCATTCATTACATGGGAAAAGTGATACATAGAGCTTGGAGCCCGCAAGGGAGCCTCCTCTGTAATTCAGTATCGCATTAAGCTCACTGTGGGTTACGTATGCATACTTGGTATCCAGCATATCCCCGTCTCTGTCCCACGGGAAATCCTCATCCGAGCACCCGTTGGGGAATCCGTTGTAACCCATGGAAAGTATCTTGTTATCTTCTCCCACTATACAGGCGCCAACCTGCGTATTGGGATCTTTAGAACGCATCCCCGCAAGCTTGCTTATACCCATAAAGTACTCATCCCATCTTATATAGTCTTCTCTCTTGCCCATATAAACCCCTCTGCAAACACTCAATAATTGATTCGTGATTTAATATTACTTGGTTCCGAATATCCTGTCTCCCGCATCCCCCAGACCGGGAACGATATATGCGTTCTCATTAAGCTTCTCATCAAGCGCCCCGATATATATATCCACATCCGGATGGGCGTTCTTAAGCACCTCAACTCCTTCGGGTGCCGCTATTATGCACATAAAATGTATCTTCTTGCAGCCCTTATCCTTAAGCATCTGAATGGCAGCCGAAGCACTTCCGCCCGTAGCAAGCATGGGGTCCACTACGAACACCTCTCTCTCGGCACTGTCTGCGGGCAGCTTACAGTAGTACTCTACCGGCTTGTGAGAGTCCGGGTCTCTGTACAGACCTATGTGACCCACCTTCGCTGTAGGTATCAGAGTCAGCATTCCATCCACCATTCCCAGACCGGCTCTTAAGATCGGCACTACGGCAAGCTTCCTGCCCTTAAGGGTCTTGACCGTGGTCTTGCAGATGGGCGTTGTGATATCCACATCTGTCAGTTCAAGATGTCTTGTCGCCTCATAGCATATCAGCATCGCTATCTCCGAAACAGTCTGTCTGAAATCCTTTGTTCCGGTATCCTCTCTTCTGATATAACCGATCTTGTGCTGAATCAACGGGTGGTCCATTATCATTACGTTAGCCATATTACTCCTCCATGTGTGATTATTTATTCGTGATTTAATAAATTAGTCTTCCTCCAGAGCCTTTATCTCCCCAATCCGTCTTACATGCTTCTCTTCTCCCGAAAACGGGGTGTCAAGAAATGTATCTACTATATCGTATGCCATATTGGGACCTATCATCGCTCCCCCTATGGCCAGCATATTGGCATCATTATGAAGTCTGGTCATCCTTGCCGAAAGCGGCTCGCTGCACAATGCGCACCTGATACCCTTAACCTTATTGGCTGTTATGGATATTCCTATGCCCGTGGTGCATACCACTATCCCCATGTCACACTCGCCCCTGGCAACAGCCTCGGCTGCTGCTTTACCGAATACCGGATAGTCACAGGATGCTTTATCCTTGCAGCCGTAATCCGTATACTCGATACCTCTCTCCTTAAGATGAGCGGCTATGAGTTCCTTCATATCATATCCGCCGTGATCGCTTCCAAGCGCCACTCTCTTCACTTCCATCATCCTCTTCCTCCTGTACCGTCCTTTACCGTATATCCGCTTTAAGCCTCCGCAGCTTTGGTATCCACTATCCTCTGTCCTGCAGCTTTAAGTAATCTGTTCCTGAGCGCAACTCCTATGCCCTCTGCTCCAAGCTCCTCCGAATAGATCACCTCCACGCCTTCCGTATCAAAGTCTCGAAGTATCGAGTAAAGTCTCTTAGATGCCTCCTCATCATCCCCCTGCTTGCCGATGCACCGGACGATCTCTGCTTTATAATCAAGTACATGCTCATCTACACATATGACTCCAACCTTCATCAGCTCCGATTTATAAAGAGCAGCTTTGTCATTGATATATCGCACTACACGTTCATACGGACCCTTTACCACGGTAAGCTCGCCCTTGGGTGCGTAGTGTCTGTATTTCATGCCGGGCGCCTTAGGTGCCTTGTCCTTATCCTCCCCTCTTATATTGGGAGCATATATGACTTCTCCAAGAACATCCCGCAGCATATCAATGGTGACGGCTCCGGGCCTTAAGATCATCGCCTGCTTATCCGTAAGGTCGATTATGGTGGATTCAACGCCTATATCCACATCGCCGCCATCGATGATCATGTCTATCCTTCCGTCCATGTCCTCTATCACATGCTTAACCATGGTAGGTGACGGTCTGCCGGATGTATTGGCACTGGGCGCCGCTATGTATCCTCCCGCACAGCGAATGAATTCTCTGGCTATATCATCGGATGGCATCCTCACAGCCACCGTATCAAGTCCTCCGGTAGTCTCATACGGAACTTCATCCCTCTTATTGAGTATGATGGTAAGGGGACCGGGCCAGAAAGCTCCTGCAAGAGATAAAAGCTTATCCTCTATCCCCTTCATCGAATATCCTCTGTCATCCACGGATACTATTCGGTATATATCTTCTATATCCGCTATATGTACTATAAGCGGATTGTCCGACGGCCTACCCTTGGCTGCGTATATCTTCTTACTCGATTCAGGATTCAGGGCATCTCCGCCGAGTCCGTACACCGTCTCCGTAGGGAACGCCACAAGCCCGCCCTGCCTGATTATACGGCCTGCTTCTGCAATCCCTTCTCTATCAATATTATTCCTGTCTGCTTTAAGTATTACGGTATCCATGATCAAGGATATTCTAGCATATTTTCATAGTACATTAAAGCCCGAAACACAATATATTGTGCTTCGGGCTTTAAGAATATCAATTATTAAAAAATCTTCTTTTTCTTTTTACCTGCCGCCGAACCGCTGCTTCCCTTTGCCTTACTGTCCGTGAACCTTTTGGCGGCATTAAGCGAATCATCATTGGCCTCATCATATTGTGCAAGCAACTCCTTAGCCTCATGTGATAGCTTGTCCGGTACCTGTACAACAAGCGTCACGTAATGATCTCCTCTTACGTCCTTATTACGAAGGGAAGGTACTCCCTTGCCCTTAAGTCTGACCCTCGTATCTGTCTGTGTACCTGCCTTCACTTCATATATGACCTTGCCGTCAACAGTATCAATGACTATCTCACCGCCGAGAGCCGCTATGGGGAAGGATACCGGTACTGTCGAGAATATATTCATATCCTGTCTCTGGAATATGGGATGTCTTCCCACTATCACTTCCACAAGGACATCTCCTCTGGGGCCTCCGTTGATACCCGGCTCTCCCTGCCCTGACAATCTCTTGCACTGTCCGTTATCGATTCCTGCAGGTATATCTACGGCGAATCTCTTCTTCATGGGAATGTAACCCGTACCACGGCAATCCGGACACCTCTCCTTGATGACTTTACCCGTACCCTGACAATCGGGACAGGTCTGTACGTTACGTACCGTTCCGAAGAAGGATTGCTGTGAGAATACAACCTGTCCTTTACCGCCACACTTGGTACATGTGACGGGCGAAGTCCCCGGCTTGGCGCCGGAACCCTTACAGGTCTTGCATTCTTCCTTGACATTAAGCTCTATTTCCTTCTCGCATCCGAAGACGGCCTCCTCAAAGGTTATACGTATACTTGTACGTACATTGCTTCCCTTCATGGGACCGTTCCTTGCTCCGCCGCTTCTTCTTCCGCCACCGAATAAGTCTCCGAACAGATCTCCGAAAATATCGGTAAAATCCGCACCGTTAAAGTCAAATCCTCCGAAGCCTCCTGCACCTCCGGCTCCGCCTTCAAAGGCTGCATGACCGAACTGATCATACTGTCTCCTCTTCTCAGGATCACTAAGGACAGCGTATGCCTCAGATGCTTCCTTGAACTTCTTTTCGGCATCCTTGTCACCGGGATTCATATCCGGATGATATTTTTTCGCAAGAACACGATATGCTTTTTTCAGTGCTGCTTCATCGGCGTTCTTATCAACGCCTAGCACCTCATAATAATCTCTTTTCTGTTCTGCCATCTTCTTGATCTCCAATATCGTCACTGTAAGGGGACAGAGTATGTCCCCTTACAATTAAGTGCTTTTATTCCTGATGATCAGATTATACCTCTCTGAAGTCACCGTCTATAATATCATCATCTGCTGCGCTTCCGTTATCCGACTGTGTCTGATTCTGTGCGTCTGCAGTGAAGCCTCCCATGTCAGGACCTGCGCCCTGTGCTCCGGCTGCGCCCTGTGCCTGCTCATACATCTTGGCGAAGAGGTTCTGAGCACCTGTCATAAGCTTCTCCTGAGCAGCCTTCATCTCCGATACCTGATCAGAGGTCATCTCCGTATCCTTGGTCTTCTCAAGAATATCCTTAAGTGCCTGGAGATCAGCCTCAACCGATGCCTTCTCTGATGCATCCACCTTATCTCCGACCTCATTTAATGCCTTCTCTGTCTGGAATACGAAGCTGTCCGCATCATTACGGGCATCTATAGCTTCCTTACGGGCCTTATCCTGAGCCTCATACTCCTGAGCCTCCTTAACGGCCTTATCTATCTCTTCATCCGACATAGACGAACCGGCTGTTATCGTTATATGCTGCTCCTTGCCTGTTCCAAGATCCTTAGCTGATACATTAACGATACCATTGGCATCGATATCGAATGTAACCTCTATCTGAGGTACTCCTCTCATTGCCGGAGGTATACCGTCAAGTCTGAACTGGCCGAGGCTCTTATTATCCTTGGCAAACTGTCTCTCACCCTGTACCACGTTGATATCAACCGCTGTCTGATTATCTGCGGCTGTTGAGAATATCTGGCTCTTCTTGGTAGGTATAGTTGTGTTACGCTCGATAAGTCTCGTAGCCACACCGCCCATTGTCTCTATTGACAGTGAAAGAGGTGTTACATCAAGAAGAAGTATCTCACCCGCACCTGCATCACCGGCAAGCTTACCGCCCTGGATAGAAGCGCCTATAGCTACGCACTCATCAGGGTTAAGTGACTTAGAAGGTTCCTTGCCCGTAAGCTGCTTAACCTTATCCTGTACAGCGGGAATTCTGGTAGAACCGCCTACAAGCAATACCTGACCAAGATCGGCATTGGTAAGTCCCGCATCCTTCATTGCGTTCTGTACCGGGATTGCAGTCCTCTCAACAAGATCTGATGTAAGCTCATCGAACTTAGCCCTTGTAAGGTTCATGTCAAAGTGCTTGGGTCCCTCACTTGTAGCAGTGATGAAAGGCAGATTGATATTGGTAGTTGTTGCACTTGAAAGCTCCTTCTTAGCCTTCTCTGCTGCTTCCTTAAGTCTCTGGAGAGCCATCTTGTCACCTGATAGATCTACGCCCTCTGTAGCCTTGAACTCTGAAAGCATCCAGTCTATTATCTTCTGGTCGAAGTCATCACCGCCAAGGTGTGTATCACCGTTGGTAGCGAGCACCTCTATGACACCGTCACCGATCTCGATGATAGACACATCGAATGTACCGCCGCCGAGGTCGTATACCATAATCTTCTGTTCTTTCTCATTATCAAGTCCGTAAGCAAGAGCCGCAGCCGTAGGCTCGTTGATGATACGCTTAACATCAAGACCTGCTATCTTACCTGCATCCTTGGTTGCCTGACGCTGTGCATCATTGAAATATGCGGGAACCGTGATGACAGCCTCGGACACCTTCTCACCGAGATAGCTCTCTGCGTCCGCCTTAAGCTTCTGAAGTATCATTGCAGATATCTGCTGAGGAGAATACTTTTTGTCATCGATTGTACGTCCTCTGTCCGTACCCATATCTCTCTTAATGGATGCTATGGTCTTCTCGGCATTGGTAACCGCCTGACGCTTGGCAGGCTCACCTACAAGCCTCTCGCCTGTCTTGGTAAAAGCTACAACAGAAGGTGTTGTACGTGCTCCCTCAGTATTCGCTATAACAGTGGGCTTACCACCTTCCATAACCGCTACACAACTGTTAGTAGTTCCTAAATCAATTCCTATAATCTTACTCATATCTATTTCCTCCTTTGGATGATTTGATCTTTATATTAAAGAATGGCTCCTCTTCCATTCTATTTTGCAACTGCAACCATGCTGTGTCTTACAACACTGTCTCTGTATGTATAGCCCTTTTGAAGCTCCTTACATACAATGCCTTCTTCATATTCATCCGTCTCCTCCTGCATCACCGCATTGTGGAATTCCGGATTGAATTCGGTTCCTAATGCTTCTATAGGCTTGACTCCCAGCTTGTCCAGTTCATCCGTAAGCTGCTTGTATATCAGGTTCATTCCCTCATATACCGGATCGTTCTTAGACTCATCGGATACGCCTGCAAGTCCTCTCTCGAAATTATCAACCACCGGAAGAAGCTTCTCTATCACACTCTTTGCGCCCATCTCGAACATTGTAGACTTCTCTTTTTCGGTTCTCTTGCGGAAATTCTCGAATTCCGCCATCTGCCTCTTAACTCTGTCTTCAAGCTCTTCATTCTTTTCTTTGAGTGCCTCAAGCTTCTTATCTGCCTTACGGTTCCTGCCCTTCTCCTTGGGGTTTTCTTCCTTTCCCTCCTCTGAGGCGGTTCCGTCACCGGATTTCCCTTCCTTCGGGTCAACCGTATCTGCATCCTCCTTCACTTCGGCATTTTCACCATTCTCAATCTGTTTACTTTTTTCTTCTTCCTTTTCTTCTGTGACTTCTTCGTTAAGTTCTGCCATAGCCAACTCCTTGCTTTTACTTTTTATAGATTGAATCCAACTGACGCATAACGTCCTTCAGATTGTCCACTACTTTCTCATAGTCCATTCTCTTCGGACCAATTATTCCTATCGTGCCCTTCATTCCCTCTCCAAGATCATATGTCGCAGTCACGATACTGCAATCCTTCATGGTTGATACAGGAGATTCATTACCTATATATACCTTGATCCCTGTCTCTTCCGACTCAGCCAGAGTCTTCACCACCAGTTCATTAAGTGTGCGCTTCTCCTCAAAGGCTCCTATCAGTTCGCTGGCCGAGCTACTGTCCGCAAGCTCCGGGTACTTGAAGATATTGTTGGTGCCCGATGTATATATCTCAAGGTCATCATCATCATGTATAGTCTTCGCCACAGCGTCTATCACATCGCTGACTATATTCGAATGTATCCCTGCCTGAGCCTTAAGCGAGGTAATAAGTCCAAGATTTATCTCCTCTACAGCCAGTCCCGTCAGATGAGTGTTAAGCAGGATGTTAAGCTTAAGCACCGTCTCTTCGCTGATAGGCTCCGATACATCGAGTAATGTATTCTTGATCACATTGCCTTCAACAACTATCACGGCCAATAGCTGCATCTCATTCACCCTGGATAACTGTATAAGCTTAAGCTTGTTCTGATGAATGGAAGGAGCCGATACCATACTCGCATAATTGGTATTGGTCGCAAGCAGCTTCGCTGTCTGCTTAAGCAACTGGTCAAGCCTCTCTTCTTTCTCAAGGAGGTTCACCTTAAGCTCCTCTACCTCCTTGTCCTTCTCCTTCATCATCGTATCGACATACACTCTGTAGCCTAAGTCTGTCGGTATACGTCCGGCCGAGGTGTGAGGCTGGACTATATACTCCATCTCCTCAAGGTCCGCCATCTCATTACGGATCGTTGCTGAGCTTAAGTTGAGATCCGTATACTTGGATATCGTGCGGCTGCCCACCGGCTCGCCTGTCTCCAGATAGTTGCGGACTATAGCCTGCAAAATTTTCATCTTACGTTCGCTCAGTTCCATGCTCACATCCCTCTTCCGTATCTGTTAGCACTCAAATCTATCGAGTGCTAACATCCTCTGAAACATAAGATACACCCCTTACAGTTAAGTGTCAACACCTTAATTATAAATAATTTATAAAGCAAAAAGGACCACCTCGTATGAGGTAGTCCTTATATATCTCCCGATATGAACGATAAAACGATCAGAAATCAAGATACATATCAAACGAATCGTTGATCTCGCCGTTCACAACGCTGTAGACCTTCTTCTCGGCGATATTAACATATATATCAATACTCTTGACATCAGCGCTCTTGAGACCGAGATCATACTTGCAACGATCCTTGGCTGTCTTAAGATACTGCTTCATAAGAGCCTCGGCTGATACGTTCTTACCCTCATCAAGTGAGAATACAGCGCTTGTCTTAAGAACAGTCTTCTTAGCTGTTGCCTTCTTGGCTGTAGTCTTCTTGGCCGTTGTCTTCTTAGCTGCGGGCTTAGCTGCTGTCTTCTTGGCTGCAGGCTTCTTGGCTGCGGGCTTAGCTGCCGTCTTCTTAGCTGCGGGCTTCTTAGCTGTTGCCTTAGCTGCAGGCTTAGCTGCTGTCTTTGTCTCCGTCTCCTTGATGTCAGTCTTAAGTGCATCTGCCTTAACTGTTGCTGTTGCTTTAACAGGTGCTACATCCTTCTTAAGTGTAGCTGTAACTTTTTCGATTGCCATTTTGTCTCTCCCTTCTCCATAACACAAATACAATCTATTACTACTGTATATAGCTTTTATATACGTCCTCGTAAGTTGAGTCTATTACTTTTTGTTGTATGTGTCAATAGTACTGATACAAATTTATCGCATTTATGGTGTGTTTTTTTGTTCATTTTGTATATATGACACCTGTGTCATATATACAAAATCTCCATACTGCTATCAGTAATTTTCTTTCACAAATCTTCTTAAAGCCTCTAAAGATCTGAGGACTTTCTCTGTACTTATACAGTATGCAAGTCTGAAATATCCGGGACATGCGAAGGAATCCGCGGGCACACCGATGAAGTCATATTCCTTGGCTTTATTACAGAATGCCACCGCATCAGCTTCAAGAGCCTTAGGGAAGATATAGAAGGTTCCTCCCGGCTTCACCACTTCAAATCCAAGACTGACAAGCTCGTCATAAAGAATATTCATATTCTTCTCATATACGGATATGTCCGCAGTGATATCAAGGTTCTCCGACACCGCCCACTGTATTATGGCCGAAGGACAGTTATGTCCTATACCCCTGGAAATCTGTCCGCACATCACTATCATCTTCTCAGCCTCCGGGCATGCCGGATTGACCGCCAGATATCCTATTCTGTCTCCGGGAACCGATAATGACTTTGAGAAGGAATAACAGGTAATGGTCGCATCATAGTACTTTGCAATGTAAGGAGCATCCACATCCTTAAAGACTATCTCACGATACGGTTCATCAGAGATCAGATATATGATGTGTCCGTATTCCCTGCTCTTATCCGTAAGGATTCCTGCAAGCTTTTTAATTGTCTGTGTCGAATATACGATGCCCGATGGATTGTTGGGTGTATTAACAAGCACAGCCATCGTCTTCTCATTTATCATCTCCTCAAAGGCTTCGAAGTTGATCTGGAAATCCTGTGTATTGGGAGGCACTACCTTAAGCACTGCCCCACTGTGATTCACATACGGACCGTATTCAGGAAAATAAGGAGCGAAGGTGAGTATCTCATCTCCGGGAACCGTAACAAGTCTGACTGCGTGAGCTATGGCTCCCGCAGCTCCGCTCGTCATGAAGATATGATCAAGGGAATATTCCATGTTGAAGCGTCTGTTTAACGACTTGGCCACAGCGTCCCTTACCTCTCTTATGCCGAGGCTTTGGCTGTATCCGTGCAGATCCATGGCAGACTTCTCACCTATAAGTCTTATAATGCTGTCATTATAGCTTTTCGGAACCGGAACCGAAGGATTGCCCAGAGTATAATCGAAGACATTCTCATATCCTATCTCCTTGCCTCTTGCAACTGCATATTCCGAAAGCTCTCTTATGACAGATTTTTTATTAAGCATATCAACATATTTTTGTGCAAGCATTTGTCTCTCCTGTTAATGCAATAATCTTACTTCAGCCTATATGGGACTTTTGAAAGCAGCCAGTGCCGCTATAGGAATGATCACCTCGCAGAGTACAACGAAGAAGCCTCCGCTTTCCTCCGTGATACCACCGAAATTCTTATATGACATTATTATATAATATACAAATACAGCCGCAGCCCCTATAAGGCAGGCTATTGCAACCGCCGGTCTCGGAACGCTGAAGGTTCCGACTATCTTAAGCATCAAGAGGGCACTTACAACTATATATACAGCATTGATAAGTATCTGTATCCACTTGGCTACAGCGCTGTCCGGAACATAGTATACTATCTTGGAATTGTCCGAGGGCGCATGCTTAAATAAGAGCACCGAGATACTATAAAGCGCTCTTGATATCACATATCCGAAGGCTATGACGAATATACCGTCTATCGGCATCTCACTCCATATACCCACCGATATAAGGAAGGTACATACGCACATGATGATAGCGGAATATCCTCCATGAGAATCTTTATGCAGGATGTCAAGCTTCTCAGCTCTGGACTTGTGTGAACTGAGTGCGTCAGTCGTCCTGAAGAATCCGTCAAGATGCGCACCTGCTGACAGTATCGTGGGAACCACCGCTCCGACAACCGCCGGCAGAACCGGATAATCGCACATGTACGGATACAATACCGCCCATCTGTTGATGATCACACATATGATAACTCCTATTAATGGTATAAAGACAAGTATTGAAGAACAATTCTCCTTATTCCTCTCAAGCTTGGACTTGGGGCTCATTGAATAGCCCGAAAACGCCATTATAAAACTTCTGCATATACTCTTCATACCGAATTATGACCTCCTTGATCCGGTTATCTGTACGTCATTTCTGTCTCTGTCACTCTATCACAACATCATCGGCATAATCATTCCATATGGTACAAATCCATGTCTTACCGCAATTGATGACTATCTCATTGCCGTCTTTATCATAATACTTGGCAGGTTCAAAAAGGTCCTTCCTTGACCATGTACCGTCTATCTCCTTGCCCGCCGTGAACACCTTGCATATATCGTTACTTCCGCCCATTGCTCCGAAACCGAGATAATCGTGGCTGTCTCTTACGATACCATCCACATACTGGAAGATCACATTATCATACTTAAGCTGTTCTCCGGTCTCTAAGTCTATATGCTTATCACCGTACTGGAACCTGTAATACTTGCCATCCTCAGGGTTATACTCGAATCTTGCTCCCACCTTAGAGAAGCCGTTGGCTGCATCACCCGTCTTACCTCCGGGATAAAGCACCGATGCATCCGGCATATCATCATAGGTGACTCTCTCCGAGAGCTCAGGATATGCGAATTTCTGTACGAAGCCTGTCCTTAATGTGGTTCTGTATCCGAATTTATCCCTGTCCTCTATCAATCCCTCATTGTCTATGTATACATTATGAGGAGCCTTCCTCTCAGAGCTCCTGTAGAAAGCGTTGGTAGCGGGGTTATCTATACCGGATACGGCACCGGATATATTGTCCACCGCATCGGAATTAAGCAGATCTCCCACATAGGTCGTAGCCTGCCCGAAATGTGCATATATCGCATCGAACTCAAGCGCATAATATACAAAATAATCCCTGCTCGAACGTATCGATCCTATCTTGGGTATCTCTTCATACTTCTCAAATATCCCCATAAGCCTGGTGATACGTCCCTCTACCGGACATTCGTATACTATTGAAGCCTGCCCGATACCCGACTGCGGACATCCGGCCTTGATATTATTAAGCATTACCGCAAGTGGTCTGTGATCGAGCCAGTTATATGTGATCTCTTCTCCTGTGAAAAGAGAGCGGAACTTCTCTTCTTCAGACTCCGCATCACCGCTTTCCTCGCTCTGTGGCTGCTCGTCACTGCTAAAGCTCTGCTCCGTATCAGTCGTTCCCTCGTCAGACACACTCACATCCGTCTGTTCATCCGTCTGCGTCTCCATCTCCTGTAAGTCCGCCTGCACTCCGGATGTGGGAAACATATCGGCAAAGGTACAGCCTGATAGCAACAGTGCCGATATTGCCAATATACCTATGGCTATTCTGTTATATACTCTGTATAAACGTATCTTTCTCACGCTATTCTCCGTATTATCCATCTGTCCCCTTTCCCTCACACGTACATGTAATTCTACAACTATTATATGAAAAAATCCACTTTTTTCTTATTTAATAATGCAGATTTAAGATAATATTAAGTATATTCGGTGCTATTCATCCTTATCTCAAAAGCTTAAGCTTCTTAAGCATAACGCTTATGGTCCTGCCCTTAGGCATCATCTTAAGCTCCTCTTCCGTTATTATGCCAAGTCTGATCGTCATCATGGCATAGGTAAGCACTGCCAGGGTAATGCTTACGATCAGGCGGATCAGGTTGGGTACGCCGCCTATGGCCATATCCGGATCATTGGCTTTATTCCTGATAAAGTCACTTATGATGCGATTGCTTCCCGCCGCTGCTATATACATGACAGCAGAGGCAGCTATAGGCAGAAGGAAGGTTCTTACGTACTCCTGCCTGTATCCGAGTATCCTTCTTATGGAGACCATATTGAGTATACATATGAGCAGCGTATTGATTATCATGGAGGCGCACAGAGCATAGAGATCAAGCTCGGTTCTTCTAAGCATAAGCACCAGTATGAGCGACTGTATAAGAAGGGAAAGCCCCGCATTGACGACCGGTACATGCACGTTGCCCGTGCCCTGAAGTATGGCATTGCATAATGTTGACAGGCACGAAAATATCACGGTTATACTAAGCACCATGATAAGATACGATACGATCTTATATGTGGCACGTTGCGGATACAAAAGCATTATCACAGGCTCCGCTACGGCCAGAAGGCCAAAAGCCGACGGGATAGCGATAAGCATTGTTACTCTTATGGCAAAGGCTATCTTATTCCTCTCCTCCTCATATTCTCCCCTTTCATGAGAATGCGCCACCGATGGTATTATAGCCGAAGACATTGCCGTGGCTATGGCTATGGGTATATTGATTATCTGCATGGCCTTGCCGGAATACAGACCGAAGTTGGTAGTGGCCATAGCCTCGCTGTAGCCCTTGTATTCCATAACAATGTGCTGATATATCTTAAGATTGACCGGTGTGACGGAATTATATATGCAGGTGCTTAAGATAACCGGTGTGACCATACCGAAGATGCTCAAGGTCACCTTAAGAGGTGACAGCAGTCTCTCATCAGGCATAGGGTCATCCGCAACCCTGCTCATGGCATCCGGTCTGTTGACCATATAGACTATGATCATGAATATGAGCGCCGCCAATATCCCCGCTCCCGTACCGATGGCACTTCCTCTGGCTCCGCCTATGGCTATGGCAGTCTCACTTCCCCCACTTAATGCCCTTACGAAGATAAAAGCCGCACCTATACTCACCGAAGCATTGATTATCTGCTCTATTATCTGGGATACGGATGTATACACCATCGTATGATGTGCCTGAAAGAATCCTCTTAAAGTCCCTAACAGACCCGACAGAAGGATGGTCGGAGCGAACACCTTAAGAACCTGCGCGGAGCTGGCACCTACAAGCTTATCCGCGAAATTATAGCAGATGGCACTTCCTATTCCTCCAAGCACTAAAACGTATATTATGGAGCCTATGAAAAGCCTCCTAGCATTACGATATTCTCCGAGGGAAAGCCTCGCAGCTATGACCTTGGACATGGCGATCGGAATGCTGTAGGATGAGAGAAAAAGAATTATCATATAGATGTTGTAGGCGGTATTGTAATAGCCATTGCCTTCATCACCTATAATAGCTACTAAGGGACTTCTGTACAGAATCCCGATTATATGCACTATTATGCCTGCCGCAGCCAGTATTCCTGCCTGAAATACGAAGTTATTCGGTTTTTCCGTAAGAGTTCTTTTTCTTCTGACCATGTGCCTATTATAATTAATTGTAAATTAATTGTAAATAAAAGTCGCTTATGTTACGATATATATATAGTAGAGATACATACGAGAACAAGGAGGTAATCGTTATGGATATTCCTGCTTTATCGGTGGCTCTCTCCGGTGTTAAGACAGCTAATGACGTTGGTATGGCAGTCCTTAGCAAAGCCATGGATCAGAGTGAGATTCAGGGTGCAGGACTTGTAAGCATGATTGATGCCGCTGCCATGGAGCGTAGTATCAATCCGGCTGTCGGCTCCAATTTCGATATGCTTGCTTAACGGGAGCGATCACACAACATGCCTTATGGCATAAAAAGACGTGCATATGCCGGTCGGTATAGTGCACGTCTTTTTATTATGTATGCAGGCTTTACGAAAGCTACTGAACTCTGAAAAACTCTACGTTCGCCTGAAGCTCTATGGCAATGGCCTTAAGATTCTGAGCCTCCGCCACGATGTTCTCCATGTTGGAATTAAGCTGCTGAACCGAAGCACTGGTCTCCTCTGTGGAAGCAGCATTCTCTTCCGATATGCTTGAAAGGCTCTCAACCGCATCGGTGATCTTATTCTTAGCTTCATCAAGCGACTCTGCCAGTTGCTTAATATTTCTGTTGCCTTCCTCGGTCTCCTTAAGAAGCGACAGCATTCCGTCAAAGGATGCAACCATCTCTTCAAGTGCTTCATTCTCCCTTGCTGTGGCATCCTTGATATTACCCGTCAGATCCTTATTCCTCTCGGAAAGTGTCGTGATATTGCCGAGCATCTCGGTGATCTGGCTTGCAGTCTGGTTAGACTCTGCAGCAAGCTGTCCTATGCTGTCCGCAACGACTGCGAAGCCTCTTCCGGCTTCTCCCGCTCTGGCTGCCTCTATTGATGCATTAAGAGCAAGCAGGTTGGTCTGATTGGCAATGCCCATTATAGCCTGTGCCGCAGTAGTGATCTCCTCTACCACCTTAGCGGTCTCCTCAACGGAATCCGCAACCTCTCCGGCCATCCTGTCAGTCTCCTGATCCGCCTTCTTAAGCTCTTCAAGCTTCTTCTGTACCGTAAGTGACTCATTATAAAGGGACTGTCCCTTGTCCATATTGGTATTGGCCGCATCTATGACGTTGCCAACCGCATACCCCATATCTATAGCTATGGAAGAGGTATCCTGAACATCCTGTGCCATTGATGTAGCACCCTGAGCAACATCATCTATTGCCGATGAGATATCTCCCGTTGTCCTCTTCGAATCAGTGATGCTGTCCTCGGTCACATCCGCACCGGAGTTGACTGCCTCGGCATGTCCCACCACCTTAAGCAGAGCATCCTTAAGCTTAACTCTCATCTCGTCGGTGACCTTTGCTATATCACTGAATTCCCTTATATTGGAACTAACCCTGACCTCGGATACAAAGTCTCCTCCCGCCATATTCTCTATGGCACCGTCAACGGCCTTAAGTGCTTTGGTGATGCTGTTCATGACTATCACTGCGAATACCATGAGTACTACCGCAATTACGGCAAAAAGGATGAATGTAACCGTCACAAGGTTACGTACATATGCTTCCTGAGCCAGAACCTCATTATCCGCCCACTGCTCTGTTATATCACACATCTTAGACAGTACGCTTCTTGTGATCTCGAACTCGGAGCAGTAATTACCCCAAAAGCCCCAGTCGGTGTCTATCTTATATAAGGATTCCCAGAACTCGAAATCAGCCTCGAACTGATTATAATAGTCCTCAAATGTCAGAGTGTCTCCCTCAAGTATGGTTCCCGTATACAGATTGGAATCATTCCTGGCTATCTCCACAGCCGCCCTGACATTGTCAAGAGCCTGCTGCTTATTCTCCTTATATATATTCTTCTGTTCCTCCAATGCCGTAGCAGACAATACCTGCTGCTGCAGATGGAACTGTGTCGCTGCGTACATTGCCTGATAGAAATCCCTGTCCGCATTGATAAGCGAGGAATTGATGGTATACAGCTTATCAAGGTACAGCTCCTCATCGCTCTTGCTTACGGAATCAAGCCTGCCTGAGAAAAAAAAGATACTTACAATCATTGCAACTACAAGCGGCACAATTATAAGCAACAGAGTCGTTCGCATGCTTCTCTTTTTCATGTTATGTAAACCTCCGCCATATTATACATTTTGCTATGACTAATCATACCACATCGGAGACAGATATGCTATAATATTTCCCATGTACACATATGATTTCAGAGTCGGATTCAGCAGCTCCGACAAAGACAAGCTAATGACGATACCTGCTATAATCGATGCTTTTCAGGACTGTTCCTGCTTCCAGTCCGATGATCTGGGTGTGGGCTTTGATTACCTAAAGCCTCTTGATCTGGTGTGGATCATCAACTATTGGGAGGTGGAGATCCTGAAGGCTCCAAGATACGGGCAGACACTCACCGTAGGAACCTTCCCGTATGATTTCAAGGGCTTCTTCGGCTACAGGAATTTCTTCTTAAGGGACGGCGATGAATACATAGTCAAGGCCAATTCTCTCTGGGTCCTCATGGACTGGAAGAATATGCGCCCCGCCAAGGTCACGCAGAAGATGGCGGAAAGCTATGTAAAAGAGCAAAGGCTTGACATGACCTACAGTCCGAGGAAGATAAGCATCCCGGATGACTCTGAGCGTATCGAGGGAGAACCGGTCGTTATAACCGGACATTATCTTGACAGCAACGGTCATGTGAATAACGGCCAGTACATCAAGATCGCCACCGGAAGCTTTGATATCACGGACAGGATCTTAAGGCTCCGTGCCGAATACAGGGTACAGGCACATCTTGGTGATACCATATATCCCGTATCATATATATCGGGCGATAAGACCATCATATCGCTTAACGATCCTGACGGCAGTGCATATTGCGTGGTTGAATTCCTTATGTAACAATATGTTGCATCATACAGTATTAGAGTACAGATTATGGATATCGGTAAAAAACAAAAACTTAAAGTCTCAAGGCGCGTGGAATTCGGGCTGTACCTTACGGACACAGAGGGCTGTGAGGTCTTGCTTCCGAAGAATCAGATAAGGGATGATATATCCGTTGGAGATACGCTGTCAGTATTCATATACAGAGACAGTCACGACAGGCTTATAGCCACTCTTAAGGAGCCCCGTATGACACTTAACGGCATAGGCCGTTGTAAGGTGCTGGAGGTCGGCCATATAGGTGCTTTCTTAGACTGGGGACTGGAGAAGGATCTGCTCCTGCCCTTTAAGGAGATGACATCTAAGCTTACTAAGGGCATGGAGATCCCGGTAGCTCTGTATGCGGACAAAAGCAACCGGCTCTGCGCCACCATGAAGCTGTACAGGTATCTGGACATAGCCTCCGGTATCGCCAAGGGTGACAACGTAACCGGCACGGTATATGAGATAAGTGACAATTTCGGTGCTTTCGTGGCTATAGATGACAGATATCAGGGACTTATACCCAAGCGAGAGATGCTTAATTCCATACATGTAGGTGATGTGGTAAGAGCAAGGGTCAGTGCCGTCAAATCTGACGGCAAGATAGACTTAAGCTTAAGGGAGCCCGGATATATCCAGATGGATATAGATGCAGACAGGCTGATAAAGCTTATGAAGGAAGCGGGCGGACGGCTTGACTTCAACGACAAGGCCTCTCCGGAACGTATACGACAGGCAACCGATATGTCCAAAAATGAGTTCAAGCGTGCAGTCGGCAGGCTGCTTAAGCTCAGACTCATAGAGATAAAAAGTGACAGTATAGTATTAATAAAGGAATCCTGAACCGATGAATAACCACAAAAGAATCCGCACTGAGCGTAACCTTGTCAATATCTTCTTTCTCATAGCAGCCGCGGCAGTCGTGAGCGTGAATTTTCTGCCTTCTGCGATCCTTCAGCGGATAGCGGCTTCCAATATGCTCTTCGCTACGGCCATATCTGAGCTTATGATCCTAATTCCCGCTCTTTTGATGCTGCTTATATGGTACTTCACACAGATGAAATGGGAATCCGAGGATGCGGATTATACTGCCGTAAGGATATCGGACAGGCTTATGTACAGATCTGTCAGACCGGCTTCTGTCCTCATGACCTTTCTGTATACCCTTACCATATCTCCCCTTGTAACGCTGTGCAATCTGATAACCACTCTTTTTGTTGACAATACCGTCCTCGAATACAGCACGGACATCATTGATATGTCATTTCCCGTGGCTGTGATCACCATTGCGATACTCCCTCCTCTGTGTGAGGAGTTCATCTTCCGCGGCTTTGTATACGGCGGATACAGAAGATCCTGCCGGCCTGCGGGAGCGATATTCATGTCCGCCTTCTTATTCGGTCTTATCCACGGCAATATCAATCAGTTCGCATATGCTTTCCTCATAGGAATATCTATGGCATTGCTCGCTGAAGCAACTGGCAGTATATGGCCGACCGTACTTATGCATTTTCTTATCAATGTAAGGTCCGTCATAGCCATGTATCTTCTGGAGCATATACATAATGGTTTTTTTGAAAAATATTTAGAAAGCGGTGTCCCTGTCGATATCGGGTCATCCCTTATAGCAATCGCTATATACGCCGTATTGTCGGTACTGACCACCCTTATGGCAGGTGCCATACTAAGCTGGATCGCCGGACATGAGGGACGAAGTAACCCTCTTAAGACTCTTGTCGCCGGCAAGACTTTCAAGTCAACACGCCTGACGGTATTCTCGGTTCCTCTGCTGATCGGGATCATAATCATGATAGCTTATATGATAGAGCTCGAAGTCCTGCCCGTTATACAATAACCCAGCCTCTTATCTTATATCTGCCACCGAAGCCCTCTCCTTGAAGTCACACGGAAGCTTAACCACATTGTCCTTATCCTTCGCCTCGGCTTCACGCCCTTCCATCTTATTAAAGAGCAATCTTGCGGAGGTTATTCCTATCTTGTGCAACGGAAGTGCCATGGTCGTAAGTGAAGGCACAAGATATTCCGACATATCCTGATCGTCATAGCCCACGATGGATATATCCTTACCCACCGTAAGCCCGTATTCACGCGCGCGGTCATATATACCGCCCGCCATTCTGTCTGCCATGGCAAAGATCGCGGTTATATCCTTCTTCAAAAGCCTCTCCGCCACTCTGTAGCCTTCCTGTCTCGTCCATGAAGCATACTCAACATTATCCGGATCAAACTTTATATCTGCTTCCCTAAGGGCTCTCTTAACACCTTCAAGACGCATCATTGTATGCATATTGTCCTCTCTTCCGGCTACAATACCTATCTTCCTGTGCCCCTTATCTATCAGATATCTCACAAGCTCATATGCAGAGCTCTCATCATCTATCATCACGGACTGTACGGAAGGATTCAGTTCATGAGCATATGTCATGACCGTGGGTATCTCATAGTTCTCCGGTATCTTACGGGTATCTCTTGCATGTACACCTATATATATCAGTCCGTCCGCCTGAACAGAGCTTATCTCATTAAGTATCGGTCTTAGAACCTCATCTATAATTTCCTCGTTATTAAACCATGTATCAGACCATCTTGAATAAAGTCTCAGATTCATAAGCAGGGTCTTATATCCGAAATCCTCTGCATATCGCATTATTCCCTCCACTATATTGGGCTGGGTAAAATGCGACAGATCCTCCGCTATGATAGCTACGACATTGCTTCTCTTACTCCTTAATCCCTTGGCGACCTGATTGGGCTTATATCCGTACAGTTCTATGGTCTCAAGCACTCTCTTCTTAGTGGCGTCACTTACCTTGTTCCTGCCGTTTAGCACGTTGGAGACCGTGGCTATCGATACATTACATTCTCTGGCTATATCCTTTATCGTGATCATCCGAATCTTTCCTTTACATATTCTCTAGTATATAAAATACCATATTTTATCATTTACAGCTCGTATTTTTTTATTAATTCATCCATAAATACAACATACGCCATGCAGGATCGATTGCATGGCGTATGCCGGAAAAAATATGAAGGAAAACTACTATAAATGGGGTAATCTTACTCATTTTAGTAAATCACTTTTAGTAAAACGATTTACTCACATTCAGGATTATACCTCTTCATTACATTCCTGTCAATCTGCCGGACTAAAATAGTATCATCGGACGGTTGAACAGCTCGGTAAGTTTCTTTGCTTCTTTGTTTTCTTGAAAAGAGAATCTCTATATAGTACAATCTAAGTGTTTTACGGATATATAGAATATATGGGATATATGGAATACATGGAGCAGTGAATTGCTCTAGCCATACAGTATTATGACTATATGATATGAGGATATACAGATTATGAAACGTCCTGAGCTGTTAGTACCGGCGAATAACCTTGAGGTCTTTAAGGAGGCCGTATATTATGGCGCGGATGCCATATATATAGGCGGAGAGGTGTTCGGCCTGCGTGCCAAAGCCAAGAATTTTACACGGGAAGAGATGGCAGAGGCGGTGGCTTTTGCCCATGAGCATGGGGTGAAGGTGCATGTAACGGTCAATATCTTAGCCCATGATGAGGACCTTAAGGATGCAAGAGAGTACCTGAGTGAGCTTAAGGAGATAAGACCGGATGCACTTATAATAGCCGATCCCGGAATGTACGGATTGGCTAAGGAGATATGCCCTGAGATCGACAGACACATATCGACTCAGGCCAATAACACCAATTCTCTTACATACCGCTTCTGGTATGAGCAGGGCGCGAAAAGAGTAGTCTCCGCAAGAGAATTAAGCCTTAAGGAGATCAAGGAGATCAGGGCGAACATTCCGGATGATCTGGAGATAGAAAGCTTCATTCACGGAGCAATGTGCATATCCTACTCCGGCAGGTGTCTTCTGAGCAATTATTTTACCGGAAGGGATGCCAATCACGGAGAATGCACACATCCCTGCAGATGGAAATATGCGGTAGTTGAGGAACAGCGACCGGGAGAATATCTCCCCGTATATGAGAATGAGCGGGGAACATATATATTCAACAGCAAGGATCTGTGCATGATAGAGCATATACCGGAGCTGATAGATGCCGGGATAGATTCCTTCAAGATAGAGGGGCGCATGAAGACTGCTCTGTATGTGGCAACGGTTGCGAGAACGTACCGCAGGGCTATTGATGACTATATGAATGACCCTTCTGTATATGAGGCCAATATGGACTGGTACAGGGAAGAGATCGCCAAGTGTACCTACAGACAGTTCACTACCGGCTTCTACTTCGGTAAGCCATCCGAGGAGGCTCAGGTGTACGGAAGCAATACCTATATAAATGAATACACCTATCTGGGAATAGTATATGAGACTATGGAGCACATACCTGTTGCATCCAAAGCCGGAGATTATGTCCGTATAAGTCAGCGTAATAAGTTCTGTCGCGGGGATGTGATCGAGATCATGAAGCCCGACGGCCGCAATATAGAGACTGTGGTGGAAGAGATATATGATGAGACGGGCGACAGGCAGGATTCAGCTCCACACCCGAAGCAGACATTATACCTTAAGCTGTCACAGCCTGCTGAGGTCTATGATATATTAAGATGCAGAACGACCGTCTAATCTTCTTCTATGACCTGAAAATCAAGATAATCAAAGGGCACTTCTTCTATGAAGCTGTCCTGATAGAATTTTGTCCGTGAGTGTTCCTTGAACTCACGGATATTTTTATCAAGCCAAATCGGTTTACATAAGTCAAAGCGAGTGCATGCCTCATCTATAGCGGCGAAGACCTTATGAGTTCTTGTATCTTCTTCGTTATGCTCGGATACCATGTCACAAAGCATTCGGTTATCCTTGAACTCCTTTATCCATATCCTCATTATTAGAGCACTCCCAGTATCTTCGCAGCCTTAAGGACAGCTACCTGAGTCTTGCCGTCAGTTATCCTTCCTGACATTATATCGGATACAAGAGCTTCTATCGGTATCTCATAGATATTGAGGAATTCATCTTCATCAAGCTCCCTTTCGCCCTTATGAAGTCCCCGTGCAAGATACATGTCTATCTTCTCGTCAGAATAAGCGGGTGCCGGATAATATACCCCCATATTAAGCCAATCATCGGCTATATATCCTGTCTCTTCACGCAGCTCCCTTTTGATCGCAGACAGTCTGTCCTCATCCCTGCTGTCGAGCTTGCCTGCCGGAATCTCTGTTATCACCGAATCTATCGGGTAGCGGAACTGTCTCTCCATTATGACCTTATTGTCCTTTGTGACCGGAACCACGCACACGGCACCTATGTGCCGTATGATCTCTCTTGTGGCTGTATTGCCGTTGGGAAGAGCTACTGTATCCTTTTTCACATGGAGAATGAAGCCATCGAAGATGTCCTCTGATGAGACTGCCCTCTCTCCCAATTGCTCAAGCTCCTCTTTATTCCTGATATTATGGTCGTTGATATTATGGTTATTGCTGTTATGGTTGTTGATATCCGTATCCTTCATTATATCCTTCATCATATGGTGTCGGCCTTTCTTATGATTGTTATGCTCGTCCCGTATATTATGCTTGTGAAAAGGCTGTACGTCAAGCGCATCATGCTTTTTCATACGGTAATTTATACGGTATATTTCCATGGTTAAATATGCCGGATATCCTGTCAATATCCTGTCAATTTCCTATCTATATTCATGTCGTAAAAAACTCTTGCATTTTATGAAGATATGAGTTAATATAAGCAAGTGCCCGATTCAATGGGTTTTATAATTCTCATAGCGCTATCGCCAAACGGTAAGGCAACGGACTCTGACTCCGTCATTTCTTGGTTCGAATCCAAGTAGCGCTGCTTCAAGCCACTGTATCCAGTGGCTTTTTTGTACGGAAAATGCGGGCATTATCTTAAAATGATCTTTTTCCTACAACTAACATACAGCTAACATATACTAGTATAGCCGGCATATGCTAATGCGTATATTTAGATGCCAATATTTATGATTAACATATATTAATGCTTATAATTAGCGTATTCTAATACATATAATCTATATAATAATGCTCATAATTAGCGTATTCTGATACATATAATCTATATATAATAATGCTCATAATTAGCGTATTCTGATGAGTATAATCTATATATTAATATCTAATAATATGTATTAATACTTACACACAATAATTACGCATTTCCAAAATAATGCTCAATCGTATGATTCAGTAATTTCGTATCCATAGGTCGTCCCACACTCTCGTAAGTTATAATGAGCTCGGTACCGGGGAATATCCCGTTTTTGCCGTACAGATCCATACGTCTCAATGCCTCCTCCGTATATTCGGGATTATCCAGCATTCCGAAATGCTCCCAGTAGTACACCCTTCTTGATGATTTATGCAATACCGTAAAATCCGGATGTATAACAGTATGTCCGAGGCTTAGCGGGCATTCATATCTATATGGAATCCCCATGGCATACAGCTTATCGGCAATTATCTTCTCAGACTTAGAGCGCACCCTCTCGCCTCTCTCTGAATAGTATTCTGCAGCATTCTCCGCAAATCTCTTGCGCTCGAATTCATAGTGCTCCCATTTATAAGCATATTCCTTATCGGATATACATAGCGGTTCTGTCAACGCCTGTCTTGCGGCCGATAGATTACTGTACATATTCTTGATCTTATCAGGCTCATAATCCTTAACAAAGCGCTCGATAGTCTTCTGCTGCTTCTCTATCTCTCTTATCAGCGCATGGTTGTACTCATTTTGAACGATTCTCCCAATCTTATCCATATCCTCCTTATGCACATACCGCCCACCCTGCGGTGCATCCTTATCACTTGCATCCCTGTAGTAGTAATAGTACTTACCCTTTGTCTCGGTGGCTCGCACACGCCATTCAGGAGCCTTTGTCAATCCGCTCTGCGCCTGCTTGAGAATCCGCTTGTAGTTCTCATTGACCTTCATTATTCTGTTAATTTCTTCATGCATAACTTCCCTCCCTTTCATTCTTCAATGACGAAGAACTCTCTTACTATAATTGCTTGCATATTAATGGTGGCGAATCTTCTCCGAACGGAGTGTGATGTGCAAACTTAGTACTGCTTGCACTTTTTCTGGTGTTAGTCCTATATTATATGACTATAAATTGGGACTACTTGTTACAATTATCACTTCAGTCCTATCCTTTTGGAAAAGGAGATAGGACTATTTATTATTTCTATATGTTAAGTCCTATGTAATATGGATAATCACCTAGGACGATTTGTCATTTTCTATCTTTTAGTCCTATCTATTCGTGAGAATTGATAGGACTAATCTCTATTTCACCGCTTTTAGTCCTAACTATCCGGCAAAATCAATAGGACTAATCTCTATTTCACCACTTTTAGTCCTACGTTCACGGCTCTACACCTCGAAGATAAGATCAGCATAAGTGGGGAAGGGCCAGTATGCCTTGTCCACTATGCGCTCCAGCTCGTCTGCGGGATGGCGGAGCTCATCCATTGCGGGAACCACCTTCTGAAGATAGTAATACGCCTGTTCCCTGCCTCTTGGCATGACAGAGCCCTTCTTCTCGATGGATGAGAGATTGACTCTCGCTTCCTGCATTCTGGTAAGCAGTCCTGTGACGCGCTTAAGCAGATCCGAAGCAACCGTTGCATCTCCTCCTGCTGCCTTCGTTGCATTAACGGTCTCGGCAAGCTTACCTGAGAAGCGCACTACTGCGGGCACCAACTGCTTATTGGCCATGTCCACCATGGTCAGTGCCTCTATATTGATGGTCTTGGCATAGGTCTCATATAATATCTCGGCACGGGATTCAAGCTCTCCCTTGGTGAATATGCCGAATTTCTCAAAAAGCTTTATGGACTTATCCGTAGTCAAGGTCTGTACCGCCTCCACCATGGAGGGTATATTGGGCAGTCCTCTTCTTTCTGCCTCCTCTATCCATTCGGGAGAGTATCCGTCACCGTTGAATATTATGCGCTGATGCTCAGTCATATACTCCTTTATCAGATCATGCCCCGCCACATCAAAATCATCCGCCTTCTCAAGCCTGTCGGCAGCCTCACAGAAAGCTTCGGCCACAATCGCATTAAGCGTTGTGTTGGGACTTCCTATGGAATCCTCACTTCCAACCATACGGAATTCGAATTTATTACCTGTAAAAGCGAAGGGGGATGTACGGTTCCTGTCTGTTGCATCTATCTCAAGATCCGGAAGCGTAGACACACCTGTCTGCAATGTGCCGCCCTCCTTAAGCTTGGATGCCTTACCTGTCTCTACAAGCTGTCTGACCACATCCTCAAGCTGTTCACCGAGGAACATTGATATTATGGCCGGTGGTGCCTCGAAGCCGCCCAGACGGTGATCGTTGCCCACATTGGAAGCGCTCTGCCTTAAGAGATCCGCATGAGTATCCACCGCCTTCATAATGCACGCCAGTACCAGAAGGAACTGTACATTCTCATTGGGACTCTCACCGGGCTCCAAGAGATTGATACCGTCATCTGTGGTGATGGACCAGTTATTGTGCTTGCCCGATCCATTGACACCGGCGAAGGGCTTCTCATGCAGCAGACATCTGAGCCCGTGCTTGCCTGCCACCCTCTTAAGTGTCTCCATCACAAGCTGGTTATGATCCACGGCTATATTGGCGGATTCATATATGGGTGCAAGCTCGTGCTGTGCGGGCGCTGCCTCATTATGCTGTGTCTTGGCTGTTACTCCAAGCTTCCACAGCTCTATATTGACATCGTGCATGAATGCACCGACTCTCTCTCTTATGACACCGAAGTAGTGGTCATCCATCTCCTGACCCTTAGGTGCGGGAGCTCCGAAAAGTGTGCGGCCTGAGAATATCAGATCCTCCCTCTTGGCTGCCTTGGCCTGATCCACAAGGAAGTATTCCTGCTCCGCTCCCACGGATGTAATTACTCTGGTAGCTGATGTATTGCCGAATAATCTGACAATCCTAAGAGCCTGTGTACTCAAGGCTTCCAGTGAACGCAGAAGAGGTGTCTTCTTATCAAGGGCTTCTCCTGTATATGAACAGAATGCTGTGGGAATACATAACGTAGGTCCCGTAGCAGTCTCTTTAATGAATGCGGGAGATGTTAAGTCCCATGCAGTATATCCTCTGGCCTCGAAAGTGGCACGAAGTCCGCCCGAAGGAAAAGAAGAGGCATCCGGCTCTCCCTTTATAAGTTCCTTACCTCTAAACTCCATGAGCATCCTTCCATCCTTATCCGGATGTGATATGAAGGAATCATGCTTCTCCGCAGTAATGCCCGTAAGCGGCTGGAACCAGTGCGTATAGTGGGTCGCGCCTTTTTCCACAGCCCACTCCTTCATGGCCTTGGCCACGATATCCGCTGTAGCAAGAGACAGCTCGCCGCCGTGCTCTATCACTGCTTCGATCTCATTGAATACCTCTTCGGGAAGTCTCTCTCTCATAACACCCATGGAGAAGACATTACAGCCGAATATCTCCTCCACATCGATATGTTCATCAAGACCTTCATTCACTTTTGTACCCATTACAGTTATATTCCTCCTGACAGATTATATCTTAACACTTACCGTAATACCGTCTCCCACAGGGAGGATCACAGTACTTAAGCCTTCATTATGCTTAAGCTCATATAAGTATTCCCTCATGCGCGTATGTATGGTACGATCCCGCCTGACTACGGCGTATTTGGATTCTATTATCTCTCCGTCCTGCAGGACATTATCAGATACCAGTATCCCACCCTTATCAAGCACTCTCATTATATCCGGCAGATAGTGGATGTACTGCCCCTTGGCAGCATCCATGAATATGAAATCATAAGTATCCGTAAGCTTAGGCAATATCTCCAGTGCATCCCCTTCAAGAAGCGTGATGCTCCCGCTCTTGCCAAAAAGCGCTATATTCTCCCTTGCTATGGGGATACGCTTATCATAATTCTCTATAGTGGTTATATGTGCCTTGGGCGCATATTCGCTCATAAGCAAAGCGGAAAAGCCTGTCGCCGTACCAACCTCCAGTATATTCTTCGGCCGGCTGCGAAGCATCTCATACTTAAGATATGCCTGCATATCCTTGCGGATGATCGGCACATGACCGGCTATCGCCTCTTTCTCAAGCTCTGCCAGAGCCTTGGGCAGACCTGCATCCAGCGAATTAATGAATACCGTCATCCTCTCTTCTACGATCATTGTGTGACCTCTCCGGGTTCGGCTCCTTCATTCACTGCTTCCGCATCGTCCGTCTGTATATCTTCACCGGTATAGTATTCTTCACTTTCAAGGCCGGGGCTTGACTCCGGTACGGATTCCTCACTATCCTCTTGTGAATCATCCATCGATGACATGGCCGCTATCATTTGATCGGCAGTCATGGCCGTCGAAAGCTCATATATTCCGGGCTCTATTGTCCCATGATACTCTGAGAGTCTCTCCTGTATCACAAAAAGCTTCGCATCCCTTATAAGTCCCTTATTCTCCAACACCTGTCCTATATCCTTAACACCCATGTCACTGCCTACAGTCACCGAAACCTTACGTCCCTCACCCGTAGCCATGGGCTTCTCGCCGAATATCCTGTATCCGTAGTCATATCCGATAAGGGCATACTTGTATATGAACATGGCTGCTATCACAAAAAGCACCACCTTAAGTGCTGCCGAGAATACCGTTATGATTATCTCTCTGGTATCCACTCTTCTGTCCATCAGTCTCCTACACCTCCAAGATCACCGGAAGAATCATCGGTCTCCTGTTCATACTCTTCCATATATAGCTTCCCAGTTCATCACGGATCACCGATCTGAATCTGTTATAATCTCTGACTCCCTTGTTAGTCAGCCTTTCCACCGCAAGCTGTACAATCTCTCTCATCTCATCCATTATATCATCAGACTCCTTCACATATATGAAGCCTCTGGTCACAAGCTCCGGTCCCGAAAGAAGTATACCGCTTGCGCTGTCTATAGCCATAACAGCCATTATGATGCCGTTCTCTGAGAGTATCTGCCTGTCACGCAACACGGCATTGCCGATATCACCTATACCCAGTCCGTCCACAAGCACATCGCCCACCTGAACCTTACCGGTAACTGCCGCACCCTCTTCATTAAGCTCAAGAACATCACCGCTGTTCAATATGAAGATATTCTCATCCGGTATACCAAGCTCCTTCACAAGCTGTGCCTGCGCCATCAGATGCTTGTACTCTCCGTGTACGGGTATGGCGAACTTAGGTCTTACCAGAGTATAAATGAGCTTGATCTCCTCCTGACAGGCATGCCCCGACACATGTACATCCTGAAAGATAACCTCTGCTCCTTTGGCAAGGAGGGTATTCACGGTCTTGGTAACAGGCTTCTCATTACCCGGTATGGGATGTGATGAGAAAATGATAAGATCCTTGGATGTAATGGATATCTTCCTGTGCGTATCCATAGCCATACGACTGAGCGCCGCCATGCTCTCACCCTGAGAGCCGGTGGTTATGATGACAGTCTTCTCATCCGGATAATCCTTAAGGAGCTCTATGGGTATCAGCGTATTGTCCGGGATGCTTATACATCCCAGATTCTGTGCCGTCTCTATGACATTGTTCATACTGCGGCCTTCTATGACCACCTTACGGCCGAACTTATATGCGGAATTGATGATCTGCTGTACTCTGTCCACATTGGAGGCAAAGGTCGCAACTATTATCCTTCTGTTGTTATGCTCGCTGAATATGGTGTCGAAGGTCTTGCCCACGGTCTTCTCCGACTGGGTAAAGCCCGGTCTCTCCGCATTGGTAGAGTCGCACATAAGTGCAAGCACTCCCTTATGCCCTATCTCCGCAAAACGCTGAAGGTCTATGGCATCACCGAATACCGGTGTATAATCAACCTTAAAATCACCCGTATGTACTACAATACCCGCCGGCGAATATATAGCCAGCGCCGCAGCGTCCACTATGCTGTGATTGGTCTTGATGAATTCCACTCTGAACTCACCTAAGTTGACAGACTGTCCGAACTTAATGACCTTACGTCTCACACTCTCCGACAGATTATGCTCCGAAAGCTTCCTCTCTATAAGACCCATTGTAAGTCTGGTTGCATAGACGGGCACACATACCCTTTTGAGCACATACGGAAGCGCTCCTATATGATCCTCATGACCGTGGGTTATGATGAAGCCTTTAACCTTATCTATATTCTCTTCAAGATAAGTTACATCCGGTATGACCAGATCGATACCGAGCATATCATCATCCGGGAAACTCAAGCCGCAATCCACCACAATAATACTGTCTTCGTACTCGAAGGCAGTAATATTCATACCTATCTGTTCCAAGCCGCCAAGCGGGATTATCCTAAGCTTAGAAGATGCCTTATTTTCACTGTACAAACCTTACGTCCTCCAAAAGATCTTCAAAAACCCCCGCTACCGCCTTAAGCTCATTATCGTCATCAACTATGGCGTACAGGCTGTCAGGCTCATCATCCCCTGACATATCCTTAAGGATAAGCGCCTCTCCGTCTCCCTCTTCAAAATCCGTTACAAGTATATAATTAACTCCCGATATCCGCGTCTGTTCCAGAACGAAGAATTCCACAGGTTCTTCACCCTCAGGACAGAATGTTATCTTCTCCAACTTCATTTTCCCTCCTCTGTATTCTTAAGGTAATCCAGATAGCCCTGCAGAATAAAAGTGGCCGCTATGCTGTCTATATGCTCTTTGCGGTTCTCTCTTCGGACTCCCGACTCCTGCAGTACGCGCTCTGCCGCTACCGTTGTGAGCCTCTCATCCCAGTACACCACATTAAGCCCTGTTCTTCGGCATAGCTTTTCTCCAAATTCTTTGGTGAGACTGACTCTCTCGCCCTCATCATCATTCATATGCTTGGGAAGACCTATCACGATCTCTCCCACATCATATTCCTCAACAATCTCCTCTATACCGGCCAGAGTCCTTCGCAGCTTATTGGGTGACTCCCTTTTGATGGTCTTAAGACTCTGTGCCGTTATGAGCAACGGATCGCTTACGGCTATTCCACAGGTCTTCGATCCGAAGTCCAGTCCAAGTATCCTTTTCTTATTCAATGCTCCGGCTCCAGTTGTTATTCTCTATATAATCCTTAAGCAGCTCTTCCACAAGCTCGTCTCTCTCCACCTTCATGATCATGCTTCTTGCGCCGTTGTGGCTGGTGATATAGGTGGGATCGCCGGACATGATATATCCGACTATCTGATTGACGGGATTGTATCCCTTCTGGGTCATGGCATCAAAGACCGCTTTAAGCACCTCCTTGACGCTTATCTCCTTATCAGCCGCTACCTTGAAAAACTGAGTATTGCCTAAATCCTGCATATTTCCTCCATTGAACTTATATATACTATAATATATTAACCCAAAGCTTTTGTATCCAAATACAAGCCACCAATCTTAATAATACCGCAGGATGCGCCATTATTCAAGTGACGCTTGGTAATCCGATATCTTTTTACACCTGTCATGCCTCCAAGACCAGATATCCGTCATATATCCTTCCCGCAACAGCTCTTATTATATCCCCTCTTTGCAGAGTATCCACTGATGCCTTATCCCCATCCCTATAAGAAGGAATGGCCGCGGGAATATAATCCCTTGTGTGTCCGACAAGCATAGGTCTGCCATCCACGATCTTCTCCTCTTCTATGAGTATCTCACATTCCCTGCCTGTATGTGCTTCTATGAACTTAAGCCTGTTCTCATCACATATCCTGAGCAGAATATCACTTCTTAAAGCCTTAATCTTCTCCGTATTCTGACCCGGCATGTCTGCCGCTAACGTTCCCTTTCTCTTCGAATACTTGAACACATGTGTCTCATAGAAGCCTATCTTCTGCACGTAATCCACTGTAGTATTGAATTCCTCCTCATCCTCTCCGGGGAATCCCACTATTATGTCCGTAGTTATCGCAGGAGCATTAAAGTACTCTCTGATAAGCTTTACCTTGTCATAGTACTCACCCGTGGTATATCTTCTGTTCATGCGCTTAAGCGTGGCATCACAGCCGCTCTGCAGGCTTAGGTGAAAATGAGGGCATACCTTAGGGTCGGCACTTATGGCAGCAAGGAATTCCTCTGTGATAACCCTTGGTTCAAGGGAGCCCAGTCTTATGCGTTCTATCCCCTCTATGCGGGATACCGCGTCTATGATACCTATAAGGTCTTCATTGGTATAATCCTTATCGGAGGCTGCACGGTTATATGAAAGCGGTCTGCCGCAATCGTCCCTGTGCATATCCAAGCCGTATGAGCTTAGATGTATGCCTGTCAGGACCACTTCCTTAAATCCCGCTTCAGACAGTCTCTTAATCTCCTTAACTATCGAATCCGCTCCTCTTGATCTTACCCTTCCTCTTGCTGTGGGTATGATGCAATATGTACAGAACTGGTCGCATCCGTCCTGTATCTTGATGTCCACTCTGGTTCTTTCACAGGAGTAATCTATCCCGCTTTCCTCATATGCCGCAGGAATGCTCAGATCATCGACAGTTACCCTCTTAGACCGGTCATCTATATAGTCCTCAACAAGCTTTACTATCTCTGATTTACGATTATTGCCGATCACCACATCCACAGAAGAGTCAAGCGCCGCTCCCTCGGTATCTGTCTGTGCATAGCAGCCTGCTGCCACCACAACCGCCTCAGGATTCCTCTTCTTGGCTCTGTGAAGCATCTGTCTTGACTTGTGATCCGCTATGGCTGTAACAGTACATGTATTTATGACATATATGTCGGCGATGTCGTCAAAAGGCACAATGCTATAACCCGATTCTTTGAATTTTTGTTGCATAACTTCCATTTCATATGAATTGACCTTGCAACCCAGATTGTGGAATGCCACAGTTTTCATCTTTTTCTCCGTTATTTTTGTCTGTTTTTTAGGTTGACTTTTATGTCAGCGCAATTTACTATAGTAATCGAAGGTATGAAGCTTTAAGGAGGTATTAACTTATGAAGACAGTACAGATTTCTCTTAACTCGATCGATAAGGTTAAGTCATTTGTTAATGACATCACTAAGTTTGATTATGATTTCGATCTTGTTTCAGGAAGATACGTAATCGATGCGAAGTCCATTATGGGTATTTTCAGCTTGGATCTTTCCAAGCCCATCGATCTTAACATCCATGCAGAGGATAATCTTGATTCCGTTCTGGATGTTCTTAAGCCCTATATGGTTTAATAACCGACACGTATACTGTTAAGGAGCAGGTTACGCCTGCTCCTTTTTTTATTTCTCCACGCTTACTACGATAGTCTCTTTGGTATTAAGTGCAGTCTCCAGAAGTCCGTCTATGACCCCATCCAGATTATGCTCGTGTTTTCTGATGATCTCAGGACTTGGCTTGGTCACGGGATGCTTGGCTACAAATATGGTACAGCAGTCTTCATAAGGAAGTATGGATGTCTCATATGTATCTATCTTCTCGGACACAGCCACTATCTCAAGCTTATCCATACCGATGCACGGCCTGAACACCGGTAATGTGCACACTTCGTTGGTAACAGCAAGTGAAGCCAAGGTCTGACTGGCAACCTGTCCTATGCTCTCACCCGTGATAAGTCCCAGACATCCGGTCTCCTTAGCTATTATCTCTGCTATGCGCATCATATATCTTCTCATGATGATAGTCAGCTCATCCTGCGGACACTTCTCATATATGGCAAGCTGGATATCAGTGAAGTTCACCACATGAAGATATACGGGACCCGCATACCTTGACACCTTCTTAGCCAGATCCACAACCTTCTGCTTGGCTCTCTCCGACGTATACGGAGGTGCGTGAAAATACACCGCATCTATCTTAACGCCTCTCTTGGCGATCATGTAGCCCGCCACCGGCGAATCAATACCGCCTGACAGAAGCAGCATTGCCTTACCGCCCGTTCCTACAGGCATACCGCCCGGACCCGGTATTATCTCGGAATATACATATATCTTCTCACGAACCTCCACATATAAGGTTATATCCGGAGTATGTACATCCACCTTGAGCGCAGGTATGGCCTCAAGAATGGCTTCTCCAAGCTTGGCATTCAGCTCCATGCTGTCAAGCGGGTATCTCTTATTGGAGCGTCTTGCGTATACCTTAAAGGTCGTACCGGCCTTTATATCAGGATACACCCTCCTCATATAATCCACAGTGAATTCCTTAAGCCTGTCAAAGCCCTCATCCTCCGCAAAGGTCATGGGACAGATTCCGCTTATGCCGAATACGGTCTTAAGGTTGTCTATGACTTCATCATGATCGAATTCACCCATCGCATCCACATAGACCCTTCCTTCGGCCTTGTGCACGGTGAATTCCCCGTCGCAGCGCTTAAGAGCATACTTGATCTGCTGCATAAGAGCGTTCTCAAAAAGATACCTGTTCTTGCCCTTAACTCCTATCTCTCCGTATTTGATCAAAAAAGATTTAAATTCCATAATCCGTTCCGTCCAATCCGTCTATCTTCTGACAAACCTTCTAAGCTCCTTAGTCTCTTCCTCTATACTGTCAATGGCATATTCCATCTCTTCCTTGGTAGTGTATACCGACATGCTTATCCTTATCGTGGAATCCAGCAGACTCTTATCAAGCCCTATTGCCTTAAGCGTCGCAGATATGGCAGGCTTATTGGTCGCACAGGCGCTTCCGGAGCTTACATATATCCCTCTTGCCTCAAGAGCATGTAACATGACCTCAGCTCTTACATCCTTAACCGAGAGACTGATTATATGCGGTGCACTCTCTCCGTTATTGTATCCGTTGACCTTAACATTCTCTATACATGCAAGCCTTCCCACCGCATATTCCTTAAGCTCCCTAAGTCTCCTGACATCCTCATCTATATGTTCATAGGTGATGCGAATGGCTTCGCCCATACCGGCAATTCCCGGCACATTCTCCGTACCCGAACGCAGTCCCTTCTGCTGTCCGCCTCCGTATAATATGGGGCGCAGCCTTACCCTGTCACTCATGTACAGAAACCCTACACCTTTGGGCCCGTGCAGCTTATGTCCGCTTACTGACATGAGGTCTATACCGCTCTTCTTAGGATTGATCCTTGCTTTGCCGTAGCCCTGTACAGCATCCACATGGAAGAGCGTATCGGGATTAAGCTCCTTCAGTATCTCTCCGATCTCCTCTATGGGCTGAAGAGCTCCTATCTCATTATTGGTATGCATCACAGAGAGGATTACGGTATCCTCCCTGATGGCCTCCTTAAGCTTGTCAAGTCGTACCACGCCTTCCTTATCAACCGGAAGATATGTGATCTCATATCCCGACTTACTCAGGTACTCGCAGGTCTCAAGTACTGCCGGATGCTCTATCTGCGTCGTTATTATATGCTTCCCGCGCCTTGCTGCCGCCGCTGCGGCACCGATAAGAGCCGTATTGTCCGATTCCGTGCCGCCGGAAGTAAAAAGAATATTGTCAGGCTTACACTTAAGCGTATATGCGATCTGCTCCTTAGCCGTCTTAATATACTCTTCCGCATTCACGCCCTTCATATGCATACTGCTTGGATTACCGTAATCCTCAAGCATTGTTTTCTGTATTATGTCAACCACTTCGGGGTATGCCCGTGTGGTCGCGGAATTATCCAGATATATCTCCACCTATATTCTCCAATCTGTCTCTGCCCTGTATAACCGTACAGCTTCCTTGTGTCTCTACCTCTCAAGCAAATAATCAAGCCAGGACAGCACTACCATTCCTGCCGTCTCGGTACGCAGTATCCTTCGTCCCAGAGATATCATATCCGCGCCGATGCCCTTAAGCAGCTCTATCTCCGCATCATCGAATCCGCCTTCGGGTCCAATGAATACACCTATCGAACCGGCTGTCGGCAGCCCCTTCATGACATCCCTTGTATGAGAGAAATCCTCTCCTGCCTTCATCTCATAGGGTACTATATTCTTATGAAAAGCTGCCGCATACCTCACAGCCTCTTTCATATCCATTACTTCATGCACATCCGGTATAACTGCCCGCTTGCTCTGCTTGGCCGCTGCCCTTGCTATACCTCTGTATCTTTCAACTTTTGCGGTCGCTTTCCTTGGATCAAGCTTAACCACGCTTCTTGCCATGGACACCGGTATTATCTCATATGCGCCGAGCTCAACTGCCTTCTGAATTACCGTCTCCAGCTTATCACCCTTGGCAAGTCCCTGAAACAGATATATCCTCACCGGAAGCTCCACTCCTGCTTCCTTGATAAATCTAAGCTCACATTCAACCGTATCGCCTATGCTTATTATGCCGCAGCGATACTCCTTATCGTCCACTCCGTTGCTTACGGATATCTCATCCCCGACCTTCATACGAAGGACATTCTTGATATGATTGACATCCTCACCCGTTATCAGGACTTTTTTATCCGTGATATTCTCAGGCCGGACGAAAAAATGACTCACATGACTCACATTGTCCATCTTAGCACAATACCGTTCCTTTATTCCTTAAGGGCAACTACACTTTTCCATTCGCCCTCTGTACTGATGTCGATAACCTTAAGACCTGCTGCCTTGAATGCTTCCGCCACATCCTCTTCTTTGCCTTCTATGATTCCTGAGGTTATAAGCACCGCCCCTCTCTTCATATAAGCAGGTATTACCGGAGCAAGGGCTGTTAGCACCGGAGCAAGGATATTGGCCATAACGATGTCTGCGCCTTCATCTCCGAGGCTTAAGCGTACCTCCTCCTGTGTCTTGTTGTCATCGATTATATTGCCTATGATTAGCTTAAAGCTCTCATCTTTGATCCCGTTAGACTCCTTATTCTCTCTTACCGCTTCAATGGTACAGGGATCAAGATCTGTTCCCACTGCATATCCGGCACCGTACATAATGGATAGAATGGACAGGATACCGCTGCCCGTACCCACATCCAGAATCCTATCCCCTGACTTAAGATGCTTCTTCATGGCTCTTATGCACAGTTTGGTGGTCTCGTGCATGCCTGTACCGAAGGCTGTTCCCGGATCTATGTGCAGTACCTTTCTGTCCGAATCCTCTGCCTTCACATCCTCCCATGAGGGTATCACAAGAAGATCGTCTATATAGAACTGATGGAAGTACTTCTTCCAATTATTGATCCAGTCAAGGTCCTCAGTCTCATCTATGGTAACAGTCCCGTCTCCGACATCGATATACTCTCCGGCATCACTGATGATCCTGTGTATCTTATCTATAGTTGCGTCTATATCCCTGTTAAGCCCGGAATCCTCCTCTATGAAAAAGGACAGATATGCCACTCCGTCGTCAGGCTCGCTCTCAGGCAGTATATCCACGAACATCTGCTCCTTCTCAAGAGGCGTCAGAGGTATCTTGTCCTCTATCTGCGCTCCTTCAAGTCCGATGTCATAGAGATCGCTTATAAGTATATCCTCTGCCTCGGTTGTCGTCTTGATCCTTATTCGGGTCCACTTCATATATTGCTCCCTGTATTACCTAATTCTTAACGTACTTGTCTATGGTGCTCCAAATCTCCTTATCCTCCATACCAAGCTGCCATTCGGCCACACCTGCTACGCCGTGTTTCTTCATTATATTAAGCTTAGTGCTTATGGAATCCTCATCCTCAAGCCATACTTGATAGAGTATGCCGCCCATCTCCTTCTCGCCGTAATTCTGGCAGGCTTCCTCATCCCAGACTGTCTGAATGTTATTCTTTGAAATGAACTCCTCTGCCTGCACCATGCCGATAGCGTCGCTTGTCACCTCGCCTCCCTTACTCTTCCATACTCTTGTATAGAAAGGAATCGCATTGATGATCTTCTCTGCCGGCACAGCTTTCTCAGTAAGCTCTATGGACTGCTCCACGAAGCCTATGGATGCCACGCTTCCGGCAACTCCTCCGCTGCCCCAGTGCTCATCATATGACATAAGGACCACGTAATCCACACAGATGCCCTGCTCCTTAAGATTATAATTATTTCCGCCCTGCGGAGGATAATTGTCTACCGACAGTACCACACCCTCTCTTCGGCACGCAACCGACAGCTCCCTTATAAACTCAACGTAATGAGGTACGGCTTCAGTCGGTATCAGCTCAAAATCAAGATTGATACCATCCAGATCATATTCCTTAACATCAGCCATCAGATTATCTATAAGCCTCTGTCTCTTACCTATATATGACATGATTTCGTATGTGCTCACATCACTTATGCTTATATTATCAAGCACTGCCCATACTTCCATATTACGCTCATGCGCCTTCTGCACATAATCCGCCCTTGCGAAGCTGCGATAATTGCCGTTATTGTCGCTTACGGTGAACCATGTGGGAGCGATGATGCTCATTGTGCCGGTTCCGTTCACATACTCATCAAAGGTGTCATTGCCGCTTGTGGCATATATGGCGTGCCATGCCATATTGATAGTGTAATCCTTCTTTATAGATGTATATTCATCCTCTATCCTCGTATGAACGGCGTCCTCGCTCTCATCCCTTATATCTGTCAGATGCTTCTTCTCTATATAACCTATTACCGCATCAGAGGTCATTACCTTGTCCCAATTCTCAAGCTCCTCCAAGATGGTAAGCTCCTCTCCCTTGCTTACTTCCTTGAGGATATCGCTCTTGACACCACCCTGATATCTGACAGCGCTTTTCTTCTTCTTAACCTCGGCAACCTTCCTGCTGCCCCACTCCGTCCTAAGATGTATACGTGCAGGAGATGTGTACAGCTCATAAGAGAAATCCGCGTAATCCTTAACATAATCCAGGGCTATATACAACGTGTCACCCTTATATGTACTCACCGGATATCCTGTCTCAGTGTACTCTCCATCTATCTCATAGGTGGCAGGATCATCACCCGGTATTATCCTGGCATCCGCATAATAGCCACTGTCTCCTATCCTGCTGACTCTTAGCGCCGTTGCAGTAGTATATATGAGCAATCCGTCATTCTCATTCACATAGAATCTGTCCGTGAGCAATGAGCATACATCATCATATGACAGGTAGCATATTCCCTCCATAAGTCTTCCTTTGATGTCAAGTATCTCATTCTGAAGGACTACGGCTACCTCGCTGTCCTCATTAAGACCATAATACTCTTTCAGATCTCTGTGCTGTGAGCTGTAACCGAATCTTGTGAAAAAAGCTTCACCTCCCGCTACTCCCAGTATCAGAATAATCAGGGCAATCGCAACGATCGCCGGAATCATCTTCTTCATTATCATATATCTCCTTTGACTACTAACGACTGCCCTATTATATCAGTTTTTATCGGTATCGTCATTATATTTTCTCATCGTCATTTTCTTCGGAACCTCATTCTCATTCAATCATTCATTGTAATTCTCAATATTTCGCTCCGTTGGCATGCAGCAATAGCAGACCAAAAGGATCACGTGATATATATTCCTTGATTTATTTAAGAAAAATAACAACAATACCGATATATAATACAAGAGACCTACAGAACATGTGCGTGACATAGAATATACTTTCCCTAATGTTACCCTTTTTTTCCGATTGACTTTCATTGTCGAATATATAAGAGGCAATCGGTCAAAACAACAGCACCAAATAGCAATACTGTATAGCGTTCGAATATGGTCAATGATACTCTTAAGGCATACGCCTTACCATATTACAATTAAAATTGGAAAAAAGCGGCTGAAACGCCATATACTATGACATATCACATACCGGCCGATACATGATATGATAATCTGAAGTGATCAGACTGAATACTTGCCTCCTTTCGGCACCAACTATTCTGTCGATCTCTCGTGCGGTCATTATAAATGATAGATAATCAATATGCAAGAGCTTTTTATAAAAAAACAATAAAATCTTGGCTCAAATGATTTCTTAATACTTGACTTGGATACTTATTCTGCTAAAATACAACTATCAAATGAGAAGGAGGACAACAGAATATGAAAATTGAAAAAGTTAATGACCATCAGATTCGTTGTACTCTGACCAGAGCCGATCTTGCCGACAGACAGCTCAAGCTAAGCGAGCTGGCATACGGAACAGAGAAGGCCAAGAATCTATTCAGAGATATGATCAGACAGGCATCGATCAATTTCGGCTTTGAAGCTGAGGATATCCCTCTTATGATAGAGGCCATACCTCTTAATTCCGACTGCATAGTCCTCATAATCACCAAGGTGGAGGACCCTGAAGAGCTTGATACGAGGTTCTCAAGATTTGCCCCCTCAGTCATGGATGATGAGGAGGAGGATTATGAATATGACTATGATGACACCGAGGAAGACGGTTCACTTGACCACGTACCTCATAACGAAAGTGCCATTGCGGATAAGAACGAACTTATCAATCTCTTCAACAGGATACGACAGGAGGCTGCCAATATAATCGGAGCGACTCCTGAGGATGTATCTGTATCCGTAACCGAGATCAAGGAAAACGGTCAGATAACCGAGCAAAGCTCTGACGATAACGAACAGGAGAGCGTCACCAAGATTTTTGCATTCAATTCCATGAGAGAGGTCATCACTCCCGCAGCCATAGTGAAGGAGCTCTATGATGATGAGAATTCTCTGTATAAGAATGCCTTAAGCGGTCAGTACCTTCTGGTTCTGGGACTTAAGTCCGGCAGTAAGGATGCATTTAACAAGACCTGCAATATACTCTCCGAGTATGGTAAGCTTAAGACTCTTGCTTCGGTGAGCGAATCCTACTTTGATGAGCATTACGAAGCGGTCATTAAGGGCAATGCCCTACAGACTCTTTCCAAGATAGGATAAGGACAGGCAGCTTTAACACATGATATACATATGATATGCAGAAGGACCGGATTTGATCGTCCGGTCCTTTTTATTATTGTATAATCTGTGCAATTATGATCCGTTATGCTTTATCATCCGCTAAGTGTCAGATCATATAGCCTGAAGCTTGCTCATCAGGGAATCAATGTCCATGCCGTGCACCATTGCGGCTTCCGCGATACTCTCTCCCTGTGATGCAGGGCAGCCGATACAATGCATACCTTCTTCCATAAGGATAGGTGCTGCATCGGGATTGGTCACAAGAAGCTCTCCGATGGTCATATCTTTCGTTATATTCATAGTTCGTTCCTCCTTAATTGATTCTTTTGTGTTCAAAGACATAGTATCTCACATTTTTTCAAACTTCAATCACAAGATATTGTGGTCTCTGCCTTATGACTATACTATTATATACTTTGTTCCTAAAAAAGTACATTCCGACTTCTTGACGCTGTAAATATAGGGTTCTATAATGTACCTACATGCAGTAATTCTAATATAGTTAAATTTTTAACTATTTTACTATTATGTAACTATTAACAATTTATTTAACAGGAGGCATTAGCAAAATGAGACCAGAATGGAAAGATTTTGTAGGTGGCAAGTGGGAGAATGAGATCAACGTGCGTGATTTCATCCAGAGGAACTACACACCCTATGACGGTGATGAGAGCTTCTTAGCAGGTCCCACACAGAACACTAAGGATCTGTGGGCAATGGTTATGGATCTTACCAAGAAGGAGAGAGAAGCAGGCGGTGTTCTTGATATGGATACCAAGGTTATCTCTACTATCACTTCTCACGGTCCCGGATACCTCGACAAGTCTAAGGAGACTATCGTAGGCTTCCAGACAGACAAGCCCTTCAAGCGTTCTATGCAGCCTTACGGCGGTATCAGAATGGCAGAGAAAGCATGCTCAGACAACGGATACACTGTTGATCCCGAGATAAGTGAGTTCTTCTCAACACATCGTAAGACTCATAACGCAGGATGTTTTGATGCTTACAACCCTGAGATGAGAGCTTGCCGTTCTTCACACGTTATCACAGGTCTTCCCGATGCTTACGGACG